>Ga0182016_10000023_pt1 | contig 163622 bp, 149 predicted proteins | sample 712S2MmetaG_FD_120491 | JGI IMG/M metagenome (GOLD analysis project Ga0182016, IMG submission 120491) | Permafrost microbial communities from Stordalen Mire, Sweden - 712S2M metaG | ecosystem: Environmental > Terrestrial > Soil > Wetlands > Permafrost | place: Sweden: Stordalen | collected... | reverse complement strand
GCGCGCTAAGGCCGCAAGCCGAGTAAGACCGTATCGGTATCGGCGATGTAGTTCGTGCAAAGCCGGCAGTGGCGTCCGGCGAGTTCGAGGCGCGCGCGTCCCTCGGGGCCGCTGCCGACCGGATAGGGAGCGATCTGCCGGTTTTCCGATGCAAGCCGCTCGACGTGCGCGAGGAACTCGCCGACGTCGCCTACCCTGAAACCGATGTGATCGATACACGGCGCGGTGATGCTCGTACCGGCGTAGTCGGCGATGTTCCACGGCGAGATGACGAGCGTGACGCGACCGTCGGTGAGATAGTGGCTCGGATCGCCTGCGGCGGCGGGGACCTTCTCAAGTTCGAGCATGTCGCGATAAAACGTCGCCAGCTCGTGCGGACGGATGCTGCGCACGGTGAAGTGATCGACGTGCCGCACGTGCGTCTCGCTCGGCGCTTCGGCGTAGACGCCCGCGCGATTGCTCATGTCTTTTTGCGAGAGATCGAACACGTTGCCGTCGGGGTCGTGCGCGGTGATTCCGGCGAAGGGACGATTCGACGGACGTTTGAGCCAACTGATCGCGGGATACCGCTCGCGCAGGGCGGCGTACACGCGTTCTACGTCGTCAACCTCAACGCCGAAGTGATCGAGCCGCGCGGGCCGTCCGGTGCTGCGCGGATTGATGTTGAGTCCGAGATAGCCGTCGCCGACCGTCATCGCGCGTTCGGAACGCGTCCCGGGCGACGTGCGCATACCGAACATCACTTCGTAGAACTTCGCCGACGTCGTGTAGTTCTCGCTGATAATCGCCAGGTGATTGATCTTGGTGAACACCGGTAGCTCCCGTACGGACATCTCGAAATTGCCTCGGCCGGAGAGGAGTTCCTTTTCGCGCCGGACGAACGCGCAATGATGATTCGCCGCGGTTTTCTCGCGAGTACGGGTGCAGTCGCGCTGACGCCGGCGCTCGCGCGAGCGCAAAGCCTCACGACCATTCGGGTGGCGACATCGCCGGATGAAGATTGCGTCGCGTGTCTCTATGGGCAAAGCAGCGGCATTTTCCGGCGCGCGGGTCTCGATGTCGTTCTCACCGCAAGCACGAGCGGCGGCGGTGTATCCGCGGCGGTTGCCGGCGGCTCGATCGACATTGGCAAAGCGAGTCTTTTGGGTTTGATCGCCGGCTACGTGCGCGGCGTTCCGTTTAGGTTAGTAGCGCCGGCGTCGCTGTATAACGCCGCAGCACCGGTCGCCGGAACGCTGGTGCGCAGCGACTCGCCGATTAAGACCGCGCGCGATCTTAGCGGCAAAACCGTTTCCGTGCAGAGCCTCAAGGGGTTCTTGCAGGTCGCCACGATGAACTGGATCGACCAGCACGGCGGCGACTCAAATAGCGTCCGCTATCTCGAACTCGCACCGGCATCGGTGTCTGCCGCGCTGCTCTCCGGTCGCGTCGATGCGGCGACGCTCGCCAACCCGTCCCTAGCCGCGATCTTGAACACCAAGCGGGCGCGCGTCTTCGCCTGGACGTGCGAGTCGGTCGGAAAATACTATCTACAGGCCGGCTATTTTTGCACGACCGACTACGCTTCCAAAAACGCGGACGTCGTCGCGCGTTTCGCTCGTGCCGTTGCAGAAGCGTCGGCCTACACCAACACGCACCTCGCCGAAACCGTCGACATGATCGCCAAATTCACCGGCGTCAGCGCAGAAGACGTAGCCGGAATGACCCGCGTGACCTGCGGCCTAAAACTAGATGCCGCCCAAATTCAACCCGTCGTCGACGTAGCCGCCAAATACAAAATCATCCCCCAACGCTTCGAAGCCCGAGACCTAATAGACCCACCCCTCCGCACCTAGCCGCGGAACTAACAGCAGAAACACGTCGCGCCCTCGCAGCATAATCGAAGGCACCCTGCCCCCCCAACTGTCATGCCGAGCGCAGCTCGCGCAGCGAACGTAGTCGAGGGACAGCGAAAATCACGCAAGATTGCCGCGGGACGTTCCAGCCACACTAACGCTCCATCGCAAGATCGGTTCTCCATCATCCGGGTCGACGCCACTACCGATACAATCAAATCCGTTCTTTTTAAGAACGCTCTGGGATGCATGGTTGTCCACCGCTGTTTCAGCAACGATCGAACGGACTCGCGAATCCGCTTCGGATCTCTGTAGGATTGCCGCAACGGCGGCCGTGGCGAATCCGCGCCGGCGCCGGCTCGGCGCGATGCTGTAACCGATGTCGACCTCTCCATCTTTGGAGGGCGTATGTTTGTAGCCGCAAAGCCCAACGACTTCGCCGTCCACAACGATCATCCAATTATCGGTGTGGCCCTGGAGTTCATGAAGAGACGCCGCGATCGCGCGCACGTGACCGAGGACGTTCTTCGCGTCGACGCCGCCCGGCGGTAGCCTAAGGCCACGCCTTGAAGTCCCGACGCCTCCAAGCATCCAATCAAAATCGTCGTCAGTCGTTTCGATAAGCACTGGTTGCACGAGTCATCCCTATCGTGACAGGCTTCCTTCAGCGTAGTATAGGAGATGCATCGATGTCCGCTTCGTTCAGTCACGCCGGTATCTTCGTGAGCGACCTTGAGCTGATGGCGTCCTTTTACCAGCGCGTGCTGGGCTTGACTGAGACCGACCGCGGAGTGCTCAACGGCGCGGACATCCGGTTCCTGAGCGCGTCGCCGGCTGAGCATCACCAGATCGTCCTCGTTGCCGGCCGGCCGCGAGAACCGCAGTTCAATCCGATCAATCAGCTTTCGTTCCGGGTAGCCGATCTGAGCGCATTGCGCGCGATGCTCGTCACGCTTCGTGATGAAGAAGACGTGCAATCCATATCACCGGTTTCGCACGGAAACGCACTGTCGATCTATTTCCCCGACCCGGAAGGCAATCGGCTCGAAGTGTACATCGACACGCCATGGTACGTTGCCCAGCCGTTGCGCGTCGAGGTCGACCTCGATCGCCCGGAAGACGATATTTGGCGCGACCTCGAGTCTGCCGTGAGCGATTTGCCGGGCTTCGTTCCGATCGCCGACTGGCGAACGGCGATCGCAAAACGGATGCAATCGTGAGCGCCGAACATTTTTGGAGACGAGGGGATTCGAACCCCTGACATCCGCGTTGCAAACGCGGCGCTCTACCAACTGAGCTACGTCCCCGAAGCGCTGCTGTGTGTTTTCGCGGTGCGGCGGAGAATTTCCTAACCGGGCTGGTCAACGACCAGCACGCCTTCGAGAATCAAGGTTTTCACCAAGAAGAGGCGGTCGGTATCGGAGACGGCGAGCGGGAGATCGCCGAAGCGCGTGGGGCCCGCTTGCAAGCGCTCGAGCGCGGGCATGCAGACTTTAGGCAGCCCAAGCGACTTTCCCGGCAGCACCAAGTCGACCGTTGTCGCACGTTCGCGCACGATCGCGGGCAGGTCTTCGTTCATGCGCAGCACCGAATCGGCGGTGAGATGCGCGGTGGCGGCGGCTTGATCGAACGCGCCGCTCGCGTCGCTCCGCGATGCGGCAAAGGAATCGTTGATGGTGATTTGGGTGCCGCCGGCTACGGTTTCCGGCGAGAAGATGCCCGGCAACCGAGTCCCGACTTCCACCGCGAAAGACGCCGCGAACGACGGATCGATTTGCCAGCCGAAGGGCAACGCGCGGCGCAATTCAACGTCGCCGGCCGCCGCAACGTCGAGCGTTGCGTGCAAGAGGTCGATGGCACGTGCCGGTGCGAGTGCAAACGTTACGTGCAGGGTGCGGTCCGCGGCGGCGAAGGCTTCGTGCGCATAGCCGCGCGGAAGATAGAGCGTATCGCCGGCAGCGAGCGTGACTTCGCGATCTAGCGTGAGCGGCGGCCGCGACACGCCGGCGTGCAGCGGCTGCGACTCGAGCGGCAGTTCCACGGACGGCGCGTAGACGCGCCAGGTTTTCGTGCCTTCGATTTGCACGGTTAACGTATCGTGCGAGTCGTGGTGAATCTCAAAGCCTTGCGCGCCGGGCGGCGTGAAGTACACGTTCGCGCCGACATAGGCGCCGAGATCGTTCTGCAACCGGTTGCACGCGCGCTGTAAGCGCGAACTCAGCAGCGCCGCATCCTTGATCACGAGCGTGAAGCCGCGCTCGAAGAGTCCGATGACCTTGCGCTGGTCGATGTGTTCGGTCGGCGGTTTCCCGGTGGACTTCCCGCGGATTGCCGGACTCGTGATTACATAGGAGTCGAGCGCCGCTTGCGGTGCGCCGGCGCGCACGAGCGCAAACCGTTCGAGATCTCGAGCGCCGGCGACGAGCGATTCCTCGATGTCGGCGACGCCGTAAATATCGCTGAAGTAGCCCGGCGCGTTGCGAGCTACGTGGAGCGGCTCGCGTTCCCAATGCCGCTCGACGAACGCGTCGAGCGTAACGGGTGCGAGTAACCTTCCGAGCAGAGCGATCGCCTTAGCGGGCTTTGATGAAGTTCAGGAGCGGCGTGCTCACCGATTCATCGCCCGTGTTGATCGCGGCCGGGGCCGAAATGTGGTCGTGCATGAGAAAACGGTACAGGGTTGGGCACTGAAGATCGCGATGGCACAACACGCTGTAGAGGGTCCCGTTCGCGACGAGCATGGCCAGTGGATCGAGTTCCACTTCAAAGATCAAGGTCGGGAGCTTGGGCGCATCGGCGTGGCGCCCGGTCGCCTGCGAGGCGTATTGCGACGTGTCGGCACCGTAGTAGGCGACGTCGGTAGGGTTGGGCGGGTTGCCGACGGCGATCGGATCGATCGAGGGATCGTAGATCCCCGAGCCGAGGATCACGCCGGCCAAGCCCGAGCCCGTCGCCGGCTGGAAGCGCTTTTCGAGCGCGTAGGCGGCAACGTGCGTTGCCCCGGCCGAGTGACCGAAGAGCACGATTTTGGCCGGATCCCCGCCGTGCGCGGCGATGTTCGCCCGCGTCCACGCAACGACCGCCCCAACGTCTTGCGCGCCGGTCGGCCACTTGAACGTGGGCGCAAGACGGTAGTCGCCGAGTACCGTCACCACGCCGTGGCGCGCAAAATAGTAGCCGATGTTGTCGTAGCTGTTCTTGCTGCCGCCGATGAACGCGCCGCCGTGGATGAAGATCAGCACCGGGGCTTTCGTGACCGCCGTGCTCGGCTCGTACACGTCGAGTTTCTGAAGGTCGGCCGGACCGTACGAGATGTTCTGCGTCTTTTTTACGCCGTCGGTCGGCATTTGCGCGCGCAATTGCGCGTAGATCTTGCCGACGCCGACCGGATCCACGACCGGACCCAACGCTTCGACCTGCGCCCAAATCGCAGCCGGCACACCCGGCGTGGTCTGGGCCAGGGCCGGATGTGCAGCGCCCAAGAACAGGAGCGCAACGAGCATGCGAAGAGTGAGCGACTTCATGGGTGAGTATTTTCCTAGGCCGGACGTAAAAGCATTTTCCGCCGGATCGCGAAATCGGCGGCGCTCATGACCCGTTATCCCGCTGCCCCGCGCGGCGACGTCGTCGACATCTACCACGGTCATGCCGTTCCCGATCCGTACCGCTGGCTTGAAGACGGCGACGCGCCGGACGCCCGCGCTTGGATCGAAGCCGAAGCCGCGTTGACCGAAGCGTACCTCGATGCGATTCCGGCGCGCGAGGCGATCCGGAAACGCCTCACGGCCGTGTGGAACTACGAACGCTTTGGGCTGCCGCGCCGCGTGGGCGAGGGCTACGTGTATACGAAGAACACGGGCTTGCAGAATCAGGGCGTGGTGTACGTTGCGCCGGCGCTCGATGGACCGGCCCGCGTGTTGATCGATCCAAACGGCTTCTCTGCTGACGGCACCGTCGCGCTGGCGGGGACGTCGTTCAGCGACGACGGCCGCTACATGGCCTATGCGACATCGGCCTCGGGCTCGGACTGGATGACCTGGCGCATCCGGGAAGTTATGACGGGGAACGATCTCGACGACGAAGTGCGATGGAGCAAATTCTCGACCGCATCGTGGCTGCTCGACGGCAGCGGCTTCTATTATAGCCGTTACGCCGAGCCGGCCTCATCGACGCAATACAAAGACGAGAACTACAACCACAAGGTCTATTTCCATCGCGTCGGTACTCCGCAGGCATCCGACCCGCTCGTGTACGAACGGCCCGATCATCCGGATTGGAACCTTGGCGCGTTCGTGAGCGACGACGGCGACTGGCTGATCGTTAACGCTTCGCTGGGCACGGATCCCAACAACCGCGTGTTCGTGCGCGATCTCCGCGTTACGGATAGCGCCATCGTTCCGCTGCTCACCGACGGCGACGCGACCTACGATTTCGCCGGCAACAATGGCCAGACGTTCGTGTTTCGCACCACGAAGGACGCACCGCGCGGACGCATCGTTCGTTTGGACGTAGACGATCCGGCGCTGGTGGAAGTCGTGCCGGAATCGGAAGATTCGCTCGAAGGCGCGACGCTCTTCGGCGAAGGGCTCGTGCTCGCGTATTTGCACGATGCGCACTCCGTCATCCGGCGCGCAACGCTGCGCGGCGATGCACTCGGCGAACTGGCGCTTCCGGGCCTGGGCACCGCGTCCGGCTTCGGCGGCAAGCAGAGCGATGTCGAAACGTTCTACGCCTACACCAGTTATACGACACCGTCGTCCATTTATCGCTTCGATCTGACGACGGGCCGGTCGTCGGTCGTCTTCGCGCCGGTGGTTCCGTTCGATCCGCAGGTGTTTGAGAGCGAGCAAGTTTTTTATACGAGTAAAGACGGCACGCGGATTCCGATGATCGTCACGCGCAAGATCGGCGTGCCGCGTGATGGCAGCGTGCCGACGATCCTCTACGGCTACGGCGGCTTCAACATTTCCGTCACGCCCGCGTTTTCGCCGGCGACGCTCGTGTGGCTGGAACTCGGCGGCGCCTTTGCCGTGGCGAACATTCGCGGCGGCGGCGAGTACGGTGAGGCTTGGCATCTCGCCGGAACTAAAGCCGCGAAGCAAAATGTGTTCGATGATTTCATCGCGGCGGCCGAGTATCTGATCGCGCAGCGCTACACTTCGAGGGCGAAGCTTGCCATCTACGGTGGCAGCAACGGTGGCCTACTCGTTGGTGCATGCGTGGTCCAGCGCCCGGAGCTCTTCGGCGCGGCGATCGCGGCCGTGGGGGTGCTGGATATGCTCCGGTTCCAGAAATTCACCATCGGCTGGGCATGGACGCCGGACTACGGCTCCTCCGATGAGCCCGACGCGTTCGAGTACTTGCGCGCGTATTCGCCGCTGCACAACCTGCGGCCGGGCACGGCGTATCCGCCGACGCTGATCGTCACGGCCGACCATGACGACCGGGTGTTTCCCGCGCACTCGTTCAAGTTCGCCGCGGCGCTGCAAGCCGCGCAAGGCGGGGACGCACCGGTGCTGATCCGGATCGAAACGAAAGCCGGCCACGGCGCAGGTAAGCCGACCGGCAAAGTGATCGAAGAAGCGGCCGACCGCTTTGCCTTTCTCGTGAAGGTGCTGGGCGTTCCGGTCAAGGAGACGCTGGGATGAACGGTAACGGTAACGGCGACGTGCACGACGTCGAGGTCTTCGACGATGAGTCCGAATTGCGGTCCCAGGCAATCGCGCTCACGGACCGCACGCTCACGGCGATCGGCGGTCTCGAAACGGAAGATCCCGCTCAAGCTGCCGAGGTCGTCGCGCGCATGTATCTCCGTATGTTACGGGTCGTTCGCGAAGAAGAGTAATCCCTACACGTCGATGCGGTAGGTCGTCTTCATCCCCGAGCACTCCGTGACCGCCATGTGCGGATCGTGCAGAACGATCGAGAATCGCAGATGCGTGGTTCCCGGCCGCGCGTCGGACGAGCGCGTTAAGCGGTAGTGCACGGTGGCGCTGCCGCCGGCCGCTAGTGGCGGCGTACCTTTCTGATCGACCTTGTCGCCGTTCTGAAAGACTTGGACTGACTGGAGCAGCGATGCGGGTTCGGCGCCGCCCGTGTTCTTCACCGTAATTGCAACGTCGTAGGTGTTGAGATTGCCGTTGCTGCCGAGCTGGTTCGCGACGGCCGAGGAGATCGTCGGCGCAGCGCACGCAGTCGACGACATGGCCAGTACAGGAAGAGAGAGTGCGGTGAGTAGTACGTCGAGCATGTTAAACTCCGGTCGGTTGTGTGCTTCTCTGTACCCATTCCCGGCCGGTTGACACCATGCGATCGCTTGCTGGGGGGCAATCCCCCGAGGCCTTGAAGGGGATACTCGATGTTGACTAAGCTCATTCCGACCCTCGGCCCGCGGGTGTCGTCGGCGCTCTTACTCATCCGCATTGCGATAGGCATCGGATTCATGATGCACGGCAATCCGAAGCTCGCCGCGCCGATGTCGTGGGACGACCACTACACGCTGCTCCTGGGCATTCCGCGGATCTTGCAACTCCTCATTACCGTTGCGGAGAATCTCGGCGGCCTGCTGCTGATCTTCGGCTTCCTGACCCCACTCTGGGCGATCATCTTTATCGGTGACATGCTCGTCGTGATCTGCGCGGTCAAGATCCCCTCGGGCCTGCCCTACGTTGGGACGGGCGGCAAGAGCTGGGAGATCGAGGCGCACTTGCTGCTGGCTTCGATCGTGCTGCTGATCTGCGGCCCCGGCCGCTTCTCGATCGACGCGCTCATCGTGGCGTGGCGTGAGCGCCGCTCCGCATGACGGACGCCGCCGGTGCGCTGAGCGGCAAAACTGCGCTGATCACCGGCGGCGCCGGCAGCATCGGCTTTGCGAGCGCGAGCGCGTTCGTGCGCGAAGGGGCGCGCGTGATGCTCGTCGACCTGCACGAAGCCGCTCTGACGGAGGCGGTCGCGAAACTCTCGCCAGAGCGCGCCGCATACGTCGTCGCGGATGTGACGCAGGCGGAGGCGGCGCAGCGTTACGTCGATGCAACGGTCGCGCGTTTCGGGAAGATCGACGTGCTGTTCAGCAATGCCGGAAACCTCGGCGCAATCGCTCCAATCGAGGACTACCCGCTCGAAGAGTTCGAGTCGGTGCTCGACGTGCACGTCAAAGGCGCGTTTCTTGCGTGCAAGTATGCCGTGCCGAAGATGAACGACGGCGGCAGCATCATCATCACGTCGAGCATCGTCGGCGTGCGCGGGAGCCCGGGCGCGTTCGGTTACAGCGTCGCCAAGCACGCGCAGGTCGGCCTGATGCGGTCGCTCGCAAAGCAGCTTGCTAAGCGCCGGATTCGGGTGAACACGATTCATCCCGGTCCGGTCGACAACGAATTTCAGCTCGAAGTAGAACGCCGTCTGAGCATCATCCTCAAGCACGATGCGACGGCGGCGCTCAACGCGGCTATTCCGCTGGGCCGCCACGCGCGGGCCGCGGAGATCGCGGAGTCGGTGCTGTTTCTTGCCTCCGACGCCAGCAGTTTCACGACGGGCACCACGCTGATGGCCGACGGCGGGATGTTTTCCTAAGAGCGCCCTAGCGCTTCATGTTAGAGCGATCGTCCGAGCGAATTCCAGAACGGGCACTGATGCTCGGCGCCGACATCGATTCCTGTTGCGACGGCCCGCGGAGCGAGCTGGATCACGTCGGTATCGAGACGGAACGGCGGCCACGTCGGCAGTCCCGGACCATTGGGATCGCCGTTTTTGATGAAGTTCGTCCAGTAGCCGATCATCGTGGTGGACAACGTTTGCGATGCCGGCGTGAGACCTTGGCCTGCGGGAGGCGCGACGTTGTTCCAATTCTGAAAGAGGTACGGCAACTCGGCGGTGTGCACGGCGCCCGGTGCGCCGGTAAACGCGTACGCGCCCGGATCGTTGAATTCGTACGCGTAGATCGGATAGCCGCCGCTCGCGCGCGTGAGACGCCAACTCGACACGTCGCTGCAGATTGAGATCGTGGGTACGGGTGCGGAGTCGGTCTCGACGGCGGAGAGCGCAAGTCCCGCGCTCTGGTATCTTGCGAGCGGATAGTGCGCGGCGATTGCATCCGCTTGCGGGCCATAGGCTTGCGCGAGTGCGGTTTGATACGCCGCTGCGTTGGCCGGCGGATTCGGCAGAATCAGATAGCCCGCTTCGAGATTGTTCCCGCCGAGCAAGAGCGGCACCCGGCCGAGGTAGGTGCGCGGCTGCACCGGCACGTCGGCGCCCTCAACGCTCGGACTAAACGTGCCGCGCGGCAGCGTCTGCTGCACAGCCAGAAGTTTCTGCACGGTGAGGTCGGACGAACGCAGACACGCGACGACTTGTGCGTCGGAGCCCGTGCAACCGAGTTGGGCGGCGATCGGCGCGTGTTTGTCTTCCACGCTTCCGAGCGTCGGCAACGGCGCGGCGCAGGGTCCGCTCTCGACGATGGCGCGGACGAAGCCGCCTGAACCGGGCGATGCGAGGTTCGCGCACGTGCTGACCGCACCGGCGGACTCGCCGCCGAGCGTGACATTGCGCGGTTCGCCGCCGAACGAACCGATGTTGCGCTGCACCCAATGCAGCGCGGCCTGCTGATCTTCGAGACCGTAGTTGCCGGTGGCATTACCGAGTGCACGATTGGCGTAGAAGCCGAAGATGCCGTTGCGGTAGTTCATCGTCACGACGATGACCTTACCGGTCGCGGCGAGCCACGTGCCGTCGTACGCGGCGCCGTTGCCTTGCGTGAAGCCGCCGCCGTAGATAAAGACCAGCACCGGCGTCTTGGCTGCGTTCAGCGGAGCCCAGACGTTGAGATAGAGACAGTCTTCCGTTGTGTTCTGGGTCGATGAGCCGGTCTGCGGGCATTCCGCGGCGGCTTGCGTCGCGTCGCGCACGCCCGTCCACGGCGCGGCCGGTTTCGGCGCGTTGAAGCGCAGCGGTCCGACGGGCGGTGCGGCGAACGGAATACCGAGAAACGCGCGCACGCCGTTTGTTACGGAACCGCGAACGCTCCCTTTATCGGTTTGCACGACGATCGGATCGTCGGCCGCGCCCACGGCGCTCGCTGTGAGGAGTGCCGCCGTGAGGACGGCCGCAAAAAGCGAAAACGTGCGCATCTTACGCGCGCTGCTCGGCAGCGGCATTCATGCCGGCGATGCGGCCCTGCGTGGTCGCGCGCGCGAGGCCGTGTTCGCTGAATCCGCCGGCCGTTTCGCCGCACGAGTACAGCCCGGGGATGGTTTCCCCGTGCATGTCCATCACCTGACATTTCGCGTTGATGCGAACGCCGGACCGCGTGTCGTGTAAGACCGGCGTCGCCCAAGCGGCGTAGAACGGCGCTTTGGCAATCTTGTAGAGGGGTTTGGGCCGGTCGAAGTCGGCGTCTTTGCCGGCGTCGACGAACCCGTTGAAGCGCGCGACCGTCGCTTCCAACGCCTCCGGCGACATCGCCACGCGCTGATACTTCATCTTGATCGCACGCGCGAGTTCGGCCAGCGAATCGGCCTGGAAGAAGAAGCCGTTCGCGCCATCCACGTTGGGTGCGCGCGGGTCCCACTTTTCGCGCGCCACGGCATCGACATCAAAGATCGCCCAGATCGGGCCGCCGCCGTTGTGTCCGTCGTCGATGCCGGACAGCGCGGCGTTGATGAAGTTCCGCGGATTGAACTTGACGCTGTACACGTTGCGCCAGCTGCCTTGCGTGTACGGATCGACGTCTTTGTAGTCGTTCGAGGAATACTGCCGCGCCGTTTCGTCGTAGAAGCGCCGCCCAACCATGTTCACGAGAATGAGGTTTTGCCAGTCGCTCACGTGCAAGCCCGTGGCCTTCGCCTTGTCGAACACCGGGCTGCCCGGCATCCAGCGCAGGTTCACGTAGCCGTACTGGCTGCCGACCGATCCCGGTTTGGTAATCACGGGACCAAACTCCCCGGATTGATTCGCCAATCCCCACAGCGAGGCGCCGACGGCCATGGCACTGATCTCGCCGCTGGCGTCTTGGTACGAATACGGTGTGCCGGCAACGCCGCAATATTCTTCGGTCAGGCGCGGATCGAACATGCGGCGCCAGTTCACGTTTGAGGTCGCACCACCGGTCGCCAAGATGACGCCTTTGCGCGCGCGCACGTTGAGTTTCGCGCCGTTATGCGTTGCAGCGACGCCGAGAATGCGACCGCTGTGCGGGCTTTCGCGATGCAGACCGACCATGCGGTGTCCGAGCAAGTACTGTACGCCGGCTTTATGAGCAGCAGCCAGGAGCGGCTGCAGCAGCCCGTTGCCGGTCGACATCGTTGCCGCGATGCTCGGATCGGCCGGCGCTCCCGTTTGTACGAGCGGCCAATGCATGGCCGCCGCATGCGCTTCGCGCAATGCGGAGTTGCCGATGGACTCGCCGCCGAGTGTGTCGGGCGCTTTGTCCACGAAGACGACGCCGTGCGCGACGAGAAACTCGAACGTCGGTGCGGAGTTATCAGCAAACGCGCGGATGATTTCACGATCGTTGTAGCGATAGTCCGCGAAGCCGTTGGATTCGATGACGGTCCAGTCGGTGAGATCGCGATACAGCAGATCCGCCGAATCCTCGATGCCGTATTTCTTCTGAAGACTGGTTCCACCGCCGAGCGCCACGTTTCCGCCGCTGCAGATGCCGTGTCCGCCGGTGTGGTTCTCGGTCTCGAGCACGATCACGGAGTTCCCCGCCTCACGTGCGACGATGGCTGCGGGCGTGCCCGATGCGCCGGAGCCGATCACAACGATGTCGGCGGTGTGATCCCAGAGTATCGGTGTTGCCGGCGGCGTAGCCGCGTCCACCGGAGCCGGTGCGCCGAATCCGGCACCGGCGGCAAAGGCCGCCGTGATTCCGCCGCCTGAAAGAAGAACGTCACGCCGTTTCATCGTCATGGAAGACGTCTCCAACACCGACGGCGACAGTCCTCTGCGTCGCTCCTTCGTATCTCGAGGATGCAGCGTTACCGTGTGTTGTGAAAGACGTACTTCCCGTCGATACCGCGAATATAGTAGGTCATCGTGTTGACGGGATTTCCGTTGTACGGGAAGCCGCGGAGCTGGTTGAGCATCGCCAGGCATCGCTAGCCGCACTCAAACCAACACGGTCGCCGCCCGAAAAGGGCCGGCGCCGCGCGGTTTAGGCGTGCAGTTTCCGCTAATTTACGGTGACGGTCACGGTGTTCGTCGGGACGTTGCTTTGGCCGTCCTTCACGCTGAAGGTACAGGTTCCGGTTGCGACCGGTGCGATCGTGAACGACTGCAAGCCGTTCGCGAGCGGGGCGAGCGAGGTGACCGAGGCGATCGTAACGCTGCCGGACGAGATGCACGAGGCTGGGGCGGTCATGTTTTGCGTTGATCCGCTGTCGCTTGCGGTTACCGTTTGGGCTAAAGCGCCGCTTGACGCGAACGTCAGCGTCGCGGGCGTCAGCGAAACTGGCACGATCGGGTAGGTGTAGGTAAACGTATAGGCGGGCGAAGGAGTGCCGCCGCCGAACGCGGGCGGCGTCGCGCTGAGGTTGTTCGCGAACGTCAACGTCATCGGGCTCGTACCGACACCGTCGTACTGAACCAAGAAGATCATCGAGTAGTAGTTGTTGTTCTCGTAATTGACCGAGCTATTGGGTATGCTCGCGCTCGTCGTGTACGTCGGCGCCGGCGTGGTGGCCGCGCCGGGCTCGACGAAAAACGAGACGTGGGATGACGAGGACGTCGCGGTGAGCGCCGTCGCCGTCCCGTTGACATCGACGAAGGGTTGTCCGACGAATCCAGCCGCGGGCGTGGAGACGGGTGCCGGGATGTCGCCGTCGACGGTAACGTCGGTCGGATAAAGATACGCCGTAGCCGGCGTGCCGGCCGTTACGACGATGCGCGGCGCCTGCGTGTTCGACGAATTGGAGTAATCTTCGCCAAAATTGCCGCTCAACGTATTGTAGCCGCAGTCGTAATAACTCGCAACCACGGGATTGAGGCTGAGCGGAACGTTGGTGTAGCCGCCCGGCAAGGTGACGCTCGTCGAACCGACGGCGATCACGCCGCTGTTCGAAGGAAAGCCTGTGCCGAGGCCGGTCGTTGCCGAAACGTTGGTCGGTTGGTGATCGACTTCGACCGCCGCGATCGTTTCGGTCGTTCCGAGCGTCGGGATGTTCAGCGTGCAGGCGACGCTATTGTTTGTGGTATCCGTCACGACGCAGTTCGGGTTGGTCCTGGTCACGTCGTAGTAGAGAACTTGCGGCGTTGCCGTTCCGCTGGTAATCGTGAGCTGGAGTCCGCCGACGGCGTAGTAATCGATGAACTTCGGCGCGCGCGACCCGGCGATATGCCGCGTTGCGGCCGTGCTCGTGCCCGGACGCGCGACGCCCTGCGTGTAGGTGAAGGAAATGTGTGCGCCGGTCGACTGCGTCGTCGAGCCGGAGCCCGCGCCGTTATTCACGATCGGGGCGGACGGGGTCGTGGTGTTACCGGTGCCGCCCCCGCCGCATGCGGCGAGAGAAGCTGCGGCAAGGCCGACGATCAGTGCGGCCAGTGGCAGACGGGATTTGATGCTGTTCACGTTTCGCACTCCTTAACGCGTCGACCGGTGAGAAGAGAAGATGCCGATCGAGGCAGAGTCGACGTCGACGGTGACCATCGTCGTCGCGCTGCGAGCGTCGGTTACCGTGACCGTGCAGGTACCGGGTACGCTGCCCGAGTTGACCGTGAAGGTTGCAACGCCGCCGGTGGGCGTTGCGCTCGTCGCGGCGAGCGCCGCGACGAATCCGGATCCGCTCGGCGTCGGCGTTGGAGTGGGCAGCGGTGACGCGCTGCTGGTCGGATGCGGCGAGGGTGACGGAGCGACCGTGCAGTTGATGCCCGCGGTGAAGGCCGCGGTATCGCCCGTTTCGCTGACCGTGAACGGAGCCGACGTCGGCGTGCCGGCGTCGAACGTCAGCAAGGCGGGCGAGGCGACCGGGGTTGGGGCCAGTGTCGGCGTGGGTGACGGTGACGGCGACGGCGACCCTGACGGGGAAGGCGTCGGCGTAGGCGTTGCCGAGCCGGTCACACTGTAGAGCGCGATCTCCAGCGGAACCGTTGCCGAGAGCTGCAGCGTCGCGGTCGCGTTCGAGGCGAACGAGACAGTATTGCCGCTGGTCGTGCCCGGGCCGGCGACCGGCGCCTGCCAGCCGGCGGTCGCGCTATAGTCGGCCAGGTAGTAGGATGCGCCGGCGGTGATCGACGGGAGCGTGATGCTGATTCCGGGCGTGCCGTTGAGCGTAACGCTCGTCGAGGTGACAAACTCGACGTAGAGGATGGCGGTCTGGGTCAGGTCTTGCGGCGTGCGCGCCGCGTTCATCGCGCTGCGGGCCGTGCTGAGTGCCGGCGTCCCGGAGAAGCTCGAGATGCTTAGGCTCTCCGTGATCGCAGCGGCGACGTTGGTCGACGGCAAGGTCGTGATGGCGGAGAACCCGGCCACGTACGCAGTCGGGATCGTCGTCGACGTCGTCGTGCTCGTCGTGACGGATTGCGACGCCGGTGTCGGCGACGCGACGGGCGTCGTAGCGACCCCACCCCCACCACACGCGGCCATCGCGCCGATCAGCAGAAGGCCGCTGAGTAATGCGCTCAGCGGCCGGGTCACCATATCCACGGTCGTTCCTCTCGAAAATCATGAAGGGACACGTCCTATACGGGACGTGTCCTTGTACCTACTTAGTACCCCCTAAAGTCGAGTAGGCCTTCATTTGACTCGCATACCGAAACGTCGCGCGCACGTCAGACGGCTTTTGCCGGTCAATCGATAACGGACGGCATCATGAAAACGAATCGAGGCGCCTTTCTCGCGGCCGCGGCTGTGGGCGCAACGCTCCTGGCCGACGGGCAGCGGGCCGATGCCGCCGCGGGGACGTACGACCGGACGGCGATGGATGCGATCCTCCGCAAGCCGGCCCGGCATCATCTGATCATCGGCTCGCCGCGCATCAACGGATTCGCCGCCATGCGCTCGGCAGCGCACATCATGGGCGGCTTCCAATTCGCGTTCGGCGAGGGGCCGGGCACCATCAATGTGCTGGTCTCGCTCTATGGTCCGAGTTCGGTCCTGATGCTGATGAACGACGCGTTCTGGGCCAAATCGAAAGCCTACGAACTCGCGGCCGAACTCGGCGACATGCCCACCGGAATGCTGAAGACCGACCGCAATCCGTTCTATCACGCGCACTCGTCGTTGAATCCGCACGACGATCCGAGCGACGTCAACGGATACTGGCACGACTATTCGGTCGAGGCCGTGACGAAGCGCGGCGTACACTGGTTCATTTGCACCGAAGCGCTGCACACGGCCTCACGCGAACTCGCGCGGCTCGGCGACGGCGACCCGGCAACGAACTTCGCACAGCTCAAGGCGCATCTGCTGCCGGGCACGCTGATCGTCCCGTCCGGCTCGCAGGCGCTCGTCGTAGCGCAGGAACTGCACTACACCTATCAAGCCGCCTAATTTTACGGGCTGATAAATTCGCCGCGGACACGTTTCCGCAGAAATCTGAATATCGTATGTTACGACACGTTCTTGCAAGTAGCATCGCGACGGTTTCATGCCTCCTCGTGGCGCTTATCGCGCCGGCGCCGGCGCCGGCGGCTGTGGGCTATCCCCTCGCGGCAACCGTCAGTACGCCGGACCTCGCGGTGATCATCCAGATCGCGATTGTCGGCAGTTCGTCGTTGAGAACGTGGTGCGTGGGGAACGACGGGATCCGGCACAGCACGGTTTTCCAGGGCGCGATAACCGGTCTTTGGGTCTATCCGCGCAACGGTCCGGGTCAATGCTCCATGTCGATCGCCGGCCCGCTAATGCGCCAATTCGCGAATTTGCCGACGCACGAACTGCGCACGCCGCATATTGAGGTTAGAGGGAGTCGCGCAGCCTGGACCGTCGATCTCCGTCGCTAGGGCTATCGCCGCGAACTAAACTCATGCAGAGAATGGCAGCGCAAAAGCGCAAAGAACGTCTCCACGACCTCGCTGAAGCGAACAAACTGCTCGTGCCGGCCGGCTTCCCGCGACTCACGCGCGACTACCGTTTGGGCTTACCTGACGGCGAACTCGCACTGCTCCCCGAGCCCGCGTCGCTTCCGACTCACGAGCATGCAACAACTGACTTTCAGGTAATGTTTTTCCCCGCTCTCGGCCTACCGGTGGATGTGAGTGAGTGGGAAGACGAGCGCTGGCTGGAGCTGCTGCGCGCGCGCATCGAAGATTTGAAGAAGCAAGGTTAATCGACTCGGCCGCATTGGTTCGTCCGAATCATCAAAAAAACCCCGTGTTTACGGGGTTTTCATGGTGGGCCATCCTGGGTTCGAACCAGGGACCTCATGCTTATCAAGCATGCGCTCTAACCAACTGAGCTAATGGCCCGTGCGCTTTGGCGGGTTGGGCCCGTCGCAGAACGGAGGTAATCGTAGGTCGCGGGCGTCCCCTTGTCAACCGTGAGCGTCTAAACGTGCCCAGGGGGTTGCTTCGCCGGGCGGAAGAAGTTTTCGTAAACTCACCGGCGTGACGAAGGGGAATAGCATGGCGAAGGGCTCTGGCGATGGATCGGTCGGGCGCGGCGGCTTCCTTAAGGGAGTCGCCGTTGCCGGTACGGCGGCGATGGCCGCGCCGGTCGCAGCCGCTGCCCAAGCCCCCGCTGCCCCCGCGGCTCGGCCGCCGAGCGTTCCGGCTTCGCCATCGCCGGTTGGTGAGCGGGGGGCGCCGTCCGATGATGGCTACACGCAATCGACGTGCGTGAGCGACCACATGGTCGACGTGATGAAGAGCCTCGGGATCGAGTACGTGGCCGCGATGCCCGGTTCGAGTTTCCGTGGATTGCACGAATCGATCATTAACTACGGGATGCCGAACGCGCCGTCGATGGAGCTCATCACCTGCACGCATGAAGAAGCGTCGGTCGCGATGTCGCACGGCTATTCCAAGATCGAAGGCAAGCCGATGGCGTGCATGATGCACACGGCCGTCGGTCTGCAGCACGGCTCGATGGCGATCTACAACGCCTGGGCCGATCGCGCCGCGATCTTCATGATCACGTGCAATCAGACCGATCTGGCTAAACGCCGCTTCACGGTGCCGTGGGAGCATACGGCCGTGGACGGCGCTGCGATCGTGCGCGATTTCATCAAGTGGGATGATGCGCCCGGCAGCCCGCAGCACTTCACCGAGTCGGCCGTGCGCGCGTATCAATATGCGATGACGCCGCCGTACGGGCCGGTGCTGCTGACGCTCGACACGGATCTGCAAGAAGACGATTTGCCGGCCGCAAGCAAACCCAAGATTCCGCGGCTGCGTCTCAACGCGCCGCCGCAGGGTGAGTCAGCCGCCGTTGCGCAGGCTGCGCAAATGCTGGTTGCCGCCGACCGCCCCGTGATCTTCGCCGACCGCGTGGCGCGCACGCCGGCCGGCATCGCACATCTCGTCGAACTTGCCGAAGTGCTTCAGGCGCCCGTGATCGACGCAACGGGACGCATGAACTTCCCCTGGCGCCATCCGCTCAACCAAACCGTCATGCAGCGGCCGCTGGTCGCCCAAGCCGATCTCGTTCTCGGCATGGAGATGTCGGACTTCTGGCAATCGGTGAACCGCTTCGTCACGAATCGCAATTTCGAGACGACCTCGCAGCTCAAGCCCGGCTGCAAGACGATCACGATCAGCAGCATCTCGCTCTACATGAAGTCGAACTTCCAAGACTTCGAACGCTACGTCGATGTCGATCTTCCGATCGCAGCCGATGCCGAAGCGACGCTTCCGTCGCTGATCGAGGCCGTGAAGCGCCTGATCACGCCCGATCGGCAGCGGTTCTTCGATGCGCGCGGCAAAGCGCTCGCGGCGCAGCATCAAAGTTCGCTCGCGCTCTCGCGCGTAAACGCCGCGATCGGCTGGGACGATAGCCCGATTACGACGGCCCGGATGTGCGCCGAGTTGTATGCGCAGATCAAGAACGACGATTGGTCGCTGCTCTCCGGCACCGACTTCCAAAGCCGTTGGCCGCAGCAGCTCTGGACCGCCGACAAACACTATCAGTATATCGGCGATGCCGGCGCGTTCGGTGTGGGCTATTGCGCGCCGGCGAGTCTCGGCGGCGCACTCGCCAACAAGAAGCACGGACGGTTGAGCGTCTGTATCCAGCCCGACGGCGATCTCATGGTTGCGAACGGCGTCCTCTGGACCGCCGCGCATCACAAGATTCCGATCCTCTACTTGATGCACAACAACCGCGCATACCACCAAGAGATCATGGCCGTGCAATACGTCGCGAACAAGCGGCAGCGCGGTATCGACCGCACGAAAATCGGAACGACGATCATTGAACCGAACATCAACTACGCGAAATTGGCGTCCGCGATGGGCGTGTACTCCGAGGGTCCGATCATGGATCCGAAAGACCTCGGGCCCGCAATTGCGCGCGCCCTCGCCGTGGTGAAGCGCGGCGAACCCGCACTGGTCGACGTCATCGCGCAGGGACGGTAAGGAGATGAAGATGATCGCTGCCTCCTTGCGAGTCCTCATCGCCGCTTCGATCGTGCTCCCGTTCGCCGCAACCGCACTCGCGCAAAACACGTCTGCCGGTGATCCGGTAAACGGCAAGAAGCTCTTTCTTGCCGACGGCTGCTATCAATGCCACGGCACGTTCGGTCAAGGCGGCGGCCGCGCCGGCCCGAAGATCGCGCCGAACCCGATTCCGGCCAGTCTGATCATGCGTCAACTGCGCCGCCCGTCCAACAATATGCCGATCTACACCACGAAAGTGTTGAGCGACGCGCAAGCGGGTGACATCATCGCCTACCTGCAGTCGGTGAAGACGGACAAGCCGGCGAAAGACATTCCGCTGCTCAACCAAAAGTAATCCGTTCATGATTGCCCGCGGTTCGTTTCTCCAGGCGAGTGCGGCCGGTCTCGTTGCGCTGGCTGCGTCTCCGGGCGCGGCGAGGGCCGCAAGCGGTGATGCGAAGCTCATCCGCGTTGCGTCGTCGTCGACGTTCATGCTCAACGGCATTGCTGTTGCGCCGAACGGACGCATGTTTGCGAGTTGTCCGCGTTGGACCGATTCGCCGTCACCCAACGTCGCTGAGCTCATGCCGGACGGCAGCATTCGCGGATATCCCAACGACTATTGGCTCGACTGGCAACCTGGAAAATCCACCGAAGACCGCTTCGTCAGCGTCCACTCTCTGCACGCCGATGCTGACAATCAGCTGTGGGTCGTCGACGATGCCGTCGCCCGGCAAGCGCCGCAAGTCAAAGCGCGTCCGAAACTCGTGCAGATCGATCTCGCGACGAACGCGGTCGTGCACACGTTCGTTTTCGATGAAATGGCGGCACCCCCCGGTGCCAACTTCGGACACGTCCGGGCGCAAGGTCGTTATGCGTACGTGTCCGATTCCAAAGGCGGGGCGTTGATCGTGCTCGATCGGACGACGGGCCGCGCACGTCGTCTTCTCGAGGGAAACCCCGCGGTGCAGGCCGACCACTCGATCCAACCGTTGATCGACGGCATCCCGTTCCGGCAGAAGAGCGGAGCGCCAATCGACGTTGCGATCGACTTGCTGGAAATCTCCGGACCATATTTGTATTTCACGTGCCTGTTCGGCCCGGCGCTTTGGCGTATACCGCTGAGCGCACTGCAGGACGATGCACTCGCGCCGGTAGCGTTAGCCGCGCAGTTGGAACGCGTCATCGATATTCCACCTTGCGCCGGACTTATGGTTGATAAGCGCGGCACGTTCTATCTATCGGCATTCTCGCAGAACGCGATCCTGCGGCTGCGGCCCGGCGGCAAGCTCGAAACAATCGTTACCGACCCGCGCGTGAGCTTTCCCAACGAGGGCACGGTCGGACCTGACGGCTACCTGTACTTCCCCGCATCGCAAATCCAACGTATCCCGGCCAACCAACCCGACGGCGTGTCACGCGTGAAGCTGCCGTTCGAAGTGCTCAAGATCGACGTCCGCTAAGGCATCCGCCCCCACTGGCTTGAGCAACGAAGGAAGCCCTTCTGCCAGGTAGGCGCTTGTATGAGACGTACCTAGAACAGCCATGGCAATGCGGCATGTTCTCTTTCTCGGTTGCGCGACGCTGGCCGTCATCATCGGCGGATGCGGCGGAGGTGGAGTAGCGTCAACGCCCGTTGCCACTCCAAGCCCAAGTCCAAGTCCCGGTCCGAGTGCGATCGTTCCGGTGGGGCCGGCCTCGTCGGCGGTCGTCCTCAGCGGTGGCGGCTATACGCTGCGTTTCACGCTGCCGCCGCTGACATCCGGAAGTGCATCCACGATCGCTGCGGGCCTGCAAACGACGCTTCCGTCCGGCGCCGTTGCACCGCAATCCGTGAAGATCGCGGCGGCATTGGCCGCGCGGAGCGCGTCGCGTTCGGTGAAACCGCAGAACGTCGGCGTACCGCTAACCACGCTGGTGTATCTCACCGCGCTACCGGCCGCCACCGCGACGTTCGCGTCCGTTCCGAGCTTCACGTACACGCTTCCGACGGGTACTCAAATCGCGAGCGGCTCCTCCGCCTACGTCGTCTTCTACGACCCGACCCAGAGTTCGAACGGCTGGGTGCCGGTACTCGGTCCCGGTACCGTCAGCGGTCAAAACATCACGTTCCTCGGAATAACGAGCAGCGTCACGCTCCAGGCTGGGTCAACCTACATCTACGCGCTCGTTGCGACGGTGCAAGCCGTACCCACGGCAAGTCCGAACGCAGGTTCATCGACAACCCCTGCGAGCCCGAACCCCATTGCATTGGCAACCCCCGGCATCTGCCCGTCGCCTAGCGCGACGGGACTGTTTCCCATGGCCATTCAGAACAATACGGGAGTCGGCGGGACGATCACGGTCTATGTCAGCGGCCTCAATCCATCCGCCCCAACGACGTGGGTGTACCTTACATCGGCAACCGCCGGAACGACGCTGCCGCTTCCCGCCGGCGGCACGGCCATCGCGGGCTTCGCCTTGCCGGCGAACGGTTGCATCGATCTCCCACCCCTGATCAGTGGTCGCGTGTATCTGGCCCTGGGAGGAAATACGCTGGCCGATTACGTGTCGAACGGCCCCAGTTCGGGCGTCAACGCACCGGCCCCATGGTCGGTCAATGCGGCAAACGCCAACACCACCGTCGTGTACGATTTCCTCGAATATACGTGGACCAACGCCGGTAGCGCATTCAACATCGATGTCAGCCAGGTTGACGCACTCGGCATACCGATCTCATTCCAGGCCGTCAACGCGAATGGTTCGCCGGCAGCCAGCCCGGTCTACGGTATGAAGCCGCACGCCGTGACCGGCCTGGAAGCCGATCTGAATACGTTGGGCTCGCCCTGGACGGGTCTGATCCAGCAAACCGGAACGGCTGGCGTCTCGCGTGTCATCAGTCCTCAGCACGCGGTCAATATTCCGAATGACGGGGGCACCGCCGCACCGCCGTATCCGGCGGGCTCGCCACTGCTCAGTGCGACCTATTACAACGCGACCATCGCTCAGATTTGGGCGGCCTATCAAGGAACGAATTTCCTCGCGATGTCCTACCCGCAGTTCGGAACGGCATACGGCCTCGTCAACCCGACGACCAACGCGTTCAACTTCTACGCTTCAGCCAGCACCTCGTCCGCGTTGGTGGGATCCATTCCTTATCCGACCACGTGGGATATCTTCAACAACGCCGGAGCATTCACGACGGGCGCGACGGGAACGTCCGGCCTCTACATCGGCCGGGCGCTCGTGACCAACATCGAGCGCGGAACGCTTCCCGTGCCCAGCCCGCTTCCGAATACGTGGCCAACGGGACCGCAACCATTCTGCGGTGGGAGCGACTGGGTGAACTTCTACGGTGGCGCTGCAACGATGGGCGGTACGATTCCGACGAGCAGCGTCACGACCAACTGGTATTCGGCGCTGATGCACAAGTACGGGCAGGTACCGATCTCCACCCTGCCCGGCTTGGCGTACGCCTTCCCGGATGACGACGAATGCCAAGGCCCGATCAACGGCTTGTATGATCCGGACTACTCGCAGAGCTACACCGCAGGCGAACAGTGGAGCGTGACCCTCAATCCGTTCTAAAAGGCGGCCGCGCGGGCTTAGATCATGCGGATGAACTCGTTGAGGAAGTCGTTTTCTTTTTTCTGCTGGGCGATGCCGAACTCGCGGATGGCGTTTGCTTCGCGGGCTTGTTCGGTGCGGAGCTGCATCATCTGATCGAAGGCCTGTTGCTGTTTCGCAAGCTCGTCGTCTTCCGGCGTTTTCACTTTTGCGAGAGCTTCCTCGAGGGTTGACGATTGGGGCTGTCCCTCGACTACGCTCGGGATGACAGATGGGGAGGACGACTGCGACACTTGCGTGCGGACGGGGCGTGTCGTAAGCGGGGCAGGTTGGAGGGCGATCATATGATCGACTCGATGAATTTCTTCATCACTTGCGTGTCGGCTTTCTTCTGTTCCAGCGCGACGTCGCGTAAGGCGTTGCTCTCGCGCATCATTTCGGATTTCTCATCCATCATGTTGTTGAATTGCGAGGCTTGTTGATTGATCTGCAGGCTGTAGATCGCGTTCTGCTCGTTTTGCGCATCTTGCAGCGCGAGGATGCTGCTTTGCCAGCCGCTCGAGGCGGTGTTGCCGAGGTTGCCGACGACGGAGGTCGCGTTGTTGGTGCCGCCGAGCGCACCGGCCGCGCCGCCGATCGCGGCGCCGACCGGACCGCCGGTGAGAAATCCGGTCGCCGCGCCGACGACCATGCTGAGCGGATTGAATCCCATGATGCTCCTCCGTTACTCGGCGTCGTCGCCGTCGGCGTAGAAATCTTGCTTGAGCGGCGCTTGGGCCGCGCTCTGCTGTGCTTGGGTTTGCTGCTGGGTGGTGGGCAGCGAGGGCGCCGGCATGGCCGAGACGGCCGGGGCAGCGTTCGCGGCGGACGACGAGGACGCGGAGGCCAGGCTCTGGAGCTGGTTCACCGAGGTGGTCGTATCCGCGAGTTCAGGGACCGCGGCGTCTCTGGCCGTGCCTCCGAGTTGGGCATAGTGGGCCATCACCGAGTCGGCATAGCCGAGGGTCGTGCCCCCGCCCCAATTCGTCGTCGTCCCGGTCGCGGTCGGCGATCCGGCATTATAAGCGGAGAGCGCCGCATGGACGTCCCCGCCGTACTTCTGAAGAAGACCGGAGAGCATCCCGGCCGCATAATCGGCGTTTTGGGCCGGATCCATCGCCGCCGGGGTCGCCGCGAAGGCGTGGTAGCGGTCGTCGATTTGGAAGACCCCGTGCCCGTGGCCCCCGTCGCCGACGACATTCGCGCCCGAATTCGCCCCCGGACCGCCCGTCTCTTGAGCGGCCACGGCCGCCAGCAGGGTCGGATCTAGGCCATTGCGCTGCGCGGCGGCGGTGATTTGGGGGCCGAAGGCGACCGTCCCGATGCTTGTCACGCCCGGCCATCACGCGGATGGAAGCGTTTGACAAGGGTTGGAGGGGGGTCTACAATACCGTGGTTGGCATGGGGCTTCCCTCGCGGGGAGCCTCGTTCTATGGTATGGGTTCTCACGTGGTCGTAGACATCGGTTCGTTACTGGTTACGGGGCGCCCGATGTCGCTCGATGAGCACGTCGACGTGCCCCCGTTTTCTTCGTTCTGCTTCCCCCAGAAGGCACACGCCGAGCTGGATTTGCAGCGCGTCGATCGGGGGGTACAGATCAACGGGTTGGTCGAGGTAGCGGTCACGGGCGAATGCATCCGCTGTCTTGAGGACGTGACGACCCCCCTCCGGGTCGTCGTCGACGAACGGTTCGATCCGCCCGACGGGGCGAGCGACCCCTTCGCCGAGAACAACGTCCTGAACGGTACGAATTTCGATGTCGGCGATCTCGTCCGGCAAGTGGTGACGAGTGCACTTCCCTTCGGGTTGGTGTGCAACGAGGAATGCCGCGGGTTATGCGTGACCTGCGGCCGGAGCAAAAACCCGGGCGGCGATTGCGACTGCCCGGCGACGGAAGGCAATCATGGCGAATCTCAAGTGGAAAACCCCGCGGTCGAAGACGCGTAGCCGCCGGGCGGCAAACTGGAAGCTCAATCCGGTGACGGTTGTTGAGTGCTCGCAGTGCCACCAGCCGAAGAAGCCGCATTTCGTGTGCGATTTCTGCGGAACGTACGACGGACGTCAGGTCATCGCGCCCCGCGACGAACGTGACCACGCCGGGCACAACCACGAGTAATGTCCCTTCGGGGAGGCCTTTGTAGGCCAACGTGCCCTTAACGCAAGGCGTCCGCATGGCGGGCGTCGGGCATTACGTTCCGGAACGCGTCATGACCAACGCCGACTTCGAGAAGATTCTCGATACGACGGATGAGTGGATCGTCTCGCGAACCGGGATGCACGAGCGGCATATCGCGCGCGATGACGAGACCACCAGCGACATGGGTCTCGCCGCCGCGAAGATGGCCATCGAGCGCGCCGGGTGTGAACCCTCGAGCATCGGCTGCGTCATCGTCGCAACCGTTACGCCCGATTACATCTTTCCCGCTACCGCGAGCGTGCTCGCCGCGAAGCTCGGGATCAAGGGCACGGCCGCCTTCGACATCGAGATCGCGTGCAGCGGTTTCATCTACGGTCTAACCGTTGCGTCGAGCCTCATTCAGTCCGGCGTCTACCAGCGCGTGCTGCTCATCGGCAGCGAAAAGCTCTCCTCGATCACCAACTACACGGATCGCGGCACGGCCGTACTCTTCGGCGACGGCGCCGGAGCGGTCGTGCTCGAAGCCGCCGAACGCAATGATTTTCTCGCCTCCGAACTCGGCAGCGACGGCAGCGATCCGTCGCTCTTGCTCGTTCCGGCCGGCGGCACGGTGACGCCGCTGACCTCCGCGGGCATCGACGAACGCCAAAACAAAATGGTCATGAAAGGCCGCGAAGTCTTCCGCTTCGCCGTCACCAAGATGATCGAAGCGACCGATGCGGCGTTGAAGAAAGCCGGCTTGACGCGCGATCAGATCGCGTATGCCATTCCGCATCAAGCGAATCGCCGCATCATCGACGCCGCCGCGAAACAGCTCGAGATGCTCGGCGACAAAGTGGTGATCACCGTCGACCGTTACGGCAACACCAGTTCCGCATCGATCCCGATCGCGCTCTCGGAAACGTTCGGCGCGGGGAAACTCAAAGACGGCGACATCATCGTATTCGTCGGCTTCGGCGGCGGGTTATCGTGGGGCGCGGTCGCTTGGCGCTGGAGCGCGCGATGATGCGGATCGCCGTCGTTTTTCCGGGCCAGGGCTCGCAAACCAGCGGCATGGGCGTCGACATCGCAGCCGCCTATCCGGCGGCCGCCGTGCTCTATCGCGAAGCAAAATCGATCTTGGGTTACGACCTCCTCGCGCTGTGCGCCGAGGGCGACGAAGATAAGCTGCGCGAGACGCGTTATAGCCAGCCGGCGATCTTCGTCACGAACCTGGCGCTTGCAGCCGCAGTCGGTGACGCACTCGCACCGGTCGTGAGCGCCGCCCATTCGTTTGCCGAATACTGCAGTCTTACGATGGCCGGTGCGCTGAAGTTCGAAACGGCGCTGGCGCTCGTGAACCAGCGCGGCCTTGCGATGAACCGCGCGGCGGCGCTGTCGCGCGGCGCGATGGCGGCCGTGCTGGGCCTCGACGATGCGCTGTTGCGCAAGGCAGTCGCAGCCGCGGTCGAACGCGGGGCCGGACGCGTCCAGCTCGCGAACTTCAACCAGCCCGGTCAAGTCGTGATCAGCGGCGATGAAGACGCCGTACGCGTGGCCGGCGAACTCGCGCTCGAAGCCGGCGCGAAGCGCGTGATCCCGCTCAATGTAAGCGGCGCGTGGCATTCGGCGCTGATGGAACCCGCGCAAATCGAGTTCGCCAAACATATCGCCGACGCTCCGTTAACGATGCCGCACTTCAGCGTCATTTCAAACGTCGACGCGAAGCCGTACACCAGCGTGGCGCAGATCAAGGCCAACTTGATCCGCTCCGTCACCGACGAAGTGCGCTGGCATGACGCGGCGCTGGCGATGATTGCCGTGGGCATCGATATGATCGTCGAGTTCGGCGCCAGTCCCGTGCTCGCGCCGATGATGAAGCGCGTCGAGGGCGCACCCAAAGCGATGCACGTCGGCGATGTTGCCGGCGTGGAAAAACTGCGCGCGCTGCTCGCGCCGGCGAGCATCTCCTGATGGCCGATCGCGTTGCCCTCATCACCGGCGCCTCGCGCGGCATCGGCCGGGCCATTGCGGTCGACCTTGCCGTGCACGGCTATGCGGTCGCGCTGTTCGGCCGCGATGAGGCGGCGCTTGAAGCGACGGCCGCAGCGGTCCACGCGGCAGCCGGCGCTGATGCGCAGGTCAGCCGCCATAGTGTCGATGTTGCCGATCAAGCCGCGGTGGATGCGGGCGTGGCCGCCGTGCTCGCCCAGTTCGGCCGGATCGACGTGGCGGTGGCCAACGCCGGGCAGTCGCAAGACGGCCTGATCCTGCGCTTGAAAGCAAGCGACCTCGACCGCCTGCTCAACGTCAACCTGAAGTCCGCGTTCTATCTGAGCGCCGCCGTGGCAAAGCCGATGCTCAAGCAGCGCGGCGGCGCGATCGTGCTCATTTCCTCGATCGTCGGGATCGCCGGCAACCCCGGCCAAAGCGTCTACGCTGCGACCAAAGCCGGATTACTTGGTTTAACCCGGTCGTTGGCGAAGGAGCTAGGGTCCCGGAACGTTCGGGTGAACGCCGTGGCCCCGGGCCTGATCGAAACCGCGATGACCGCCGAACTCCCCGATGCCGCGCGCAAGGGCTTTCTCGACGGAATCGCGCTCGGCCGGCCGGGCACTCCCGACGATGTCGCCGGCGTCGTCACGTTTCTTGCATCCGATGCCGCCCGTTATGTCACCGGTCAAACCATCGTGGTCGATGGCGGTTATCTCACCCACTAATCTTCCCCGGAAACAATAGGAGTCCAATGGCAGACGACACTTTCGCCCGCGTCAAAAAGATCATCGTCGAACAGCTCGGCGTCGAAGAGAACGAAGTCACGACCGAAGCGTCGATCACCGAAGATCTGGGCGCGGACTCGCTCGATCAGGTCGAACTGGTCATGGCATTCGAGACCGAGTTCGGTATCGACATTCCCGACGAAGAAGCCGAGAAGATCAAAACGGTCGGCGACGCCGTTGCGAAAATCGACGCGAGTTCCGCTAGCGCGTAACGCATGCTCGAAGCCCTCAGCGAGCGCTTAGGCGCTATTTTCGATCGGTTGTCGAATCGCGGCCGTCTCTCCGAGACGGACGTCGCTGAGGTATTGCGCGAAGTGCGCATCGCGTTGCTCGAAGCCGACGTCAACCTCGCGGTTGCCAAAGATTTCGTCAACGCGATCAAAGAGCGCGCCGTCGGCGCCGACGTGTTGCAATCGCTCACGCCGGGTCAGTCGGTCATCAAGATCGTTCACGACCAGCTCGTCGATCTGCTCGGCGGCGCGGAAGCGCGCCTGCAGTTCGCGGATACGCCGCCGACGGTCTACATGCTCGTCGGCTTGCAAGGTTCGGGGAAGACGACCCACGCGGGCAAACTCGCGCTGCGCCTCAAAGAACAGGGACGCCGCACGCTGCTCGTTGCAGCCGACGTGTACCGTCCCGCCGCGATCGATCAGCTCAAGACGCTCGGCAAGCAGATCGATCTGCCGGTGTACGATCAGGGCGCCGGCGACCCGGTGAAGATCGCGCGCGACGGCGTGGCTGAAGCGCGGCGCCTCGGTATTCCGACGGTGATCATCGATACCGCCGGCCGCTTGCAGATCGACGAGAAGCTCATGGACGAGCTGGCCGCGATCAAAGCGGCCGTCAAACCGATCGAGATCCTGTTCGTCGCCGACGCGATGACCGGCCAAGAAGCGACCAGCGTTGCCAAGGGCTTCAACGATCGCCTGGGCATCACGGGCATCATTCTCACCAAGATGGACGGCGATGCGCGCGGCGGTGCGGCGCTCTCGATCCACAAGATCACGGGCGCGCCGATCAAGTTTGTCGGCGTCGGCGAAAAGCTCGCCGCGCTCGAACCATTTTATCCCGACCGCCTAGCCTCGCGCATCCTCGGGATGGGCGACGTGCTCACGCTCATCGAGAAAACGCAAAGCGTCTACTCCGAAGAGCAAGCCAAAGATCTCGCGCAAAAACTGCGCAAGAACGACTTCACCCTCGATGACTTTCTCGCCCAGATTCGCCAAGTGCGCAAGATGGGGTCGATGAACGACATCATGAAGATGATACCCGGACTCTCCAAGGCGATGCCCAACGTCGATATCGACGAGGGTGACGTCAAGCGCGTCGAAGCGATTATCTGCTCGATGACTCGTCGCGAACGCGCGCGTCCGGATATCCTCAACGGTTCACGCCGCAAACGCATCGCCGCTGGTAGCGGCATGCAAGTTTCCGACGTCAATCGTTTGGTGAAGCAATTCGAAGCTTCACGCCAACTCATGAAACAAATGGGTGGCGGGAAGCGGGGCCGGTTCCGAATGCCGGCACTTCCTCGCTAGAAAGACAGACAGAACCCATCATGGTCAAAATCCGCCTGCGCCGCATGGGCGCAAAAAAGCAGCCGACATACCGATTCGTCGTCTGCGACGCGAAGTCGCCCCGCGACGGCGCGTTCATCGAGATTCTCGGACACTACAACCCGCGCACGGAACCGAAAACGGTCGTCGTGAACGAAGAGAAGGTCAAGGCCTGGCTCGCTAAGGGCGCGCAGCCGTCCGACCCGGTACGGCGCTTGTTCGCCGAACTCGGTCTCGTGCCGCGCGGCTTCGTTCCGCCGAAGAAGGCCGTGCCGGCCGCCGCCGCTCCCGCCGAAGCAGCCGAGTAGCCGGTGTCCGCGTTCGACGACGAATTCGGGTTGTTCGGCGACGATGAAGCGGCGCCGGAAGAAGAACGGAAGTCGACTCTCGGTGCTCGCCAAATCGCCACGAACGAATCGTTCAGTGACGATATCGAGCCCGAGGACGAACGTCCCGCGCGGCGCCGTCCGGGCGGTGCCGGCAGCGATTCGCGCGTCGGCGGCGGCGAACGCCGGCCGTATCGCGACCGCGATCATGGCCCGCGTCCCGCAGGCGATCCGGCCGTCGCGCAAGCACGCGCCGTCGAACTGCTGACGTTCCTCGCGAAGCGGCTCGTTTCCAGACCCGATGACGTCATCGTGGCCGTCGTTGACGGCGCGCGCGGACCGATCATCGAACTCGAAGTCAATCCGGAAGATTTCGGCAAAGTCATCGGTAAGGGCGGCCGCGTCGCGCAAGCGTTGCGCACGATCGTTCGCGCCAGCGCCGAGGGCAAGGTCACGATCGATATCGTCGACGTTGAAGACGACGACGTGCATGAAGCGGATCTCGAACACGCCGGCGACACGAGTGCTGCGGAACCCGTCGATGCGATCGCCGAAGAACCCGAAGCCACGGCCGTAAAAAAGAAGCCGGCCGCGAAGAAAAAGGCGACCGCGGCAAAGAAGCCGGCCGCCAAGAAGAAAAGTGCCACAGCAGCCGCCGCGCCCAAACGAAAAAAGAAGAGCTGACGTCAACGCCGGCCGTATCGCCGGCGTGTTTGGGCTGCACGGTGAGCTAAAGCTCGATGCCTCGCGCGTTGGTGACCACGCGATGCGGGTGGGCCTCGCCGCGACCTTACGCCTCGGCGACGGCACGACGCGCGAGGTGACCGTTTCTGCCGTCCGGCGGCAAAAAGACCGGCCGCTGATTCGCCTCACCGGCATCGACGATGCTAGCGCGGCGGAAGTGCTCGTCGGCGCGCAGGTGACGATCGCGCGCGCCGATGCGCCGCTGGGCGAGCGTGAATACTTCGATGAGGATCTAGTCGGTTGCCGGCTCCTCGATGAGGCCGGCGTCGAGCGCGGCGTCGTCGCCGACGTGCTGCACTATCCGAATCAAGATCTGCTCGTGATCGGCGCGGCGCGCGCGATGCTGCCGCTGGTGGCGGCGTTCATCGCCGGCGTCGATGTCGCGCGCAAGGAGATTTACGTGACGGTGCCCGACGGATTGCTCGATCCGTCGGCAGCCGAGGAAGCCTAAGCCCTAGCCGCGCCGCTTCGGCGGGTTGATGTAGGCGTTGACCGCCGCACCGGTCACGGCCGCGAGCGGTTGCTGAAACGAGCGATCGTATGCGACGTTGCCGCCGCAGTCGTAGGCGATGAGCCGAAGCGTTGCGTTGGGGTTGCCGGCGGGCGTATCGAGCCACGCACCGACGAGCGCCGTCGCCTTATTGGCGGTGCACACGTCGTTTGACGGCGCGTTTGCGGTGACGACCACGGCGTGCCGTCCGTCGCGCTCGAACGCGGCCGCAATCGATTGCGCCGCCGCGCTGCGATGATCGGAATCCGCCGAACCGCCGACGGTGAGCACGGCGATGGTCGCGTTCTGCGCCGGCGTTACGGCGACGTTCTCGGGCGCAGCGGCCTTCTTGTGGCCGAAGAGCTTGCTCAGCGGCGTTTGGGTGCCGTTCGAAGGCTCGGGCTCGGGCGTCGGCTGTGGTGGCGGCGGTGCCTCAAACGCTTGGATGCCGCGCGTGCTGCGATCGATGATCCCCTGACGCAATTGGTCGCCTTGCGCCGCGATTTCATCCAAGCTCGTGATGAAATTCGTCTGGCTGAACACGAGCGTTCCCGAGGTGGTGCTCACCACTTGCTCGACGACCGACGCACCCCGGCCAAGCGGCGTCACGAAGCCCGTAACGTAGTAGTTCGCGCCGGCTGCGCGTGCATCGGAAAGAAAGTTCGCGCGCTCGACGCCCGGCTTGGGCGCAATGACCTTAACGCTGCCGCCTTGCGCGATCTGCGTTGCGAGCGTCGTCGCGATGCGGGCGCTCGTCTCGCGGTCGAGCTCGGCCGAGCTGGCCATAAGCGGGTAGACGATGACCGTGGGGACGATCGTGAACGCCGGGGTCGCGGCCACCAAGAACACGGACAGGCATGCGAAAACGGCGAGCAGGTAACGGTGCACGTTGCTAGGGTTCAACGGTCGCGACAGCGTTCCTTATCGCGCTTCGGACGGCGACCCAAGCGTGACCGGCGGATCCTTCGAGAAACGCAGTTCCCATTGTGCGCTTACGTGCGCACCGTACAGAAAGATCACGCACACGTAATAGACCCAGAGCATCAGGGCGAAGATTGCCGAGAGCGTGCCGTAGATCTGAAAGACGTTCGCGTGGGCGGTGTAGATGCCGAACGCGACCTGCGCGATCGAATAGCCGACGGCGGTGACGATCGCGCCGGGAATGCCGAACCACACGTTCGAGCGCCGATTCGGCAGATAGGCATACACGAGCGTCGAGAACACGAAGACGAAGGCGAGCGAGAACGAGTACGAGCCGATCTGCGGGCCGTAGCGCAAATACTCGAGGCCGGTGAAGCGTTCGATGTAGGTGATCGCGAGCGGGCCGGCCGTTGCAACGATCAAGACGAGGCCGAGGATCGGAACGAGTACGACCGCGATGAGAATCTCGTAAATGAAGTGCCGGCTTTGCAGGCCAAGCGACCGGTCGAGGCCGTAGGAAACGGCACCGAAGACGTTCTTCCCCGACCAGATGAGGCCGACCAAGCCGATGATCCCGGAGACGCCCCGGTAGCGCACGATCGACTGGATGTTGTTCGAAACGAGATCGTAGAATTGCGGCGCAAACTCATCGATCGTATCGAGCGCGCGCAGGTCGCCCGTCTCGGTACCGAAGATGTAGCCGAACATCGCAACGATTACGAGCGAGAGCGGTATAGCGGCAAAGAACACGTTGAAAGCGATGGCCTGAGCGAGAAACGTCGCGCCCGCCGCCGAGAACCCGACGGCGGCCGCGCGAAACACACCCACGACCGCGAGAAGGGAGTTACGCACGCATGATTCCGGCAGCCGTCGTCGTCATTCTCAACGGTGCGATCGTCGCGAGCGCGCCGCCGGCGCAATTGCTTTTCGGCCACGTCATGGCGCCGCTGGCGCCCGTGATCACGCAGTTCACCGAACGCGCCGTGCTCGACGGCGATACGATCACGCTGACGCGCGGCTCCCGGACGTGCGTGCTGCGCATCGGCTCGGACGTGATCTCGTGCGACGGCACCGTACATACGCTGCCCGTTGCTCCGTTCGGGCGCGACGGCGTCGCGTACGTGCCGCTGGCTGACGTTACGCGCGCGCTCGGCGGCGCCGCCGCGTTCGATGCGCACACGCGCATCGTGGCGCTCGACGTTCCGCCCGAGACCGGACTGAAGTCGCCGCCGCCGTTCGATCCGAACGCGCCGCAGGCGCCGCCGACGATCATCTTCACGCCCTCACCCGCACCCGCGGCGGCGACGCCGCGCGTGCTCGATACCGGCAGTCCGCAACCGCGCCGCACGGCGATCCCAGCGATTCCCTCACGCGTCCCGGAGAACTAGAGACCCGCGTCGGAAATGGTCATGAACCAGCGCTGGGTCTCCGGATCGTCGAACCAATTCGCGATCCGGGCCTCGATGTCGCGCACCCCGCGCAAGGCGTCCACGTGGCGGCGCACCTGCGCCGGGTCGGGCTCGGGATCGTCCAAATGGGCGCGCAGGGCGTCCAGTTCGGTGCGCGCCGCCTGATCGGTACCGATCGCGGCGTCAAGTTCATCGTAGGGGAGTTGCGGTCTCTGCGGCCGGTCCTGATCGGTCATGGGCATGTTCTTCCCGTCCTTTGATGCTTCGCCCGCCTCGCGAGCGATAAGTAAAACATTGCCACTCACGCATGTTGCCTTATTTGAATTATTGATCTAGCATCCGTATACTCGGTGGGTGCCGCCGATTCTGCCCGGAGTCTTGGTCGCCGCCGTTATCGCATTGGCTGCGACCCTGGCGGCCCAGTTTGTGCCCTTGGTCGGCGCACCGGTACTCGCGATCGTGTTCGGACTCGGGCTGCGGCTCGCAATCGCCCTGCCGCGCCCGCTCTATCCCGGCTTCGCGTTTTCGTCAAAGTACGTGCTGCAGTCGGCGATCATCGTCTCGGGGTTCGGCCTATCGCTCGCGGCGGTGGTGAAGACCGGGTGGGAGACGCTGCCGGTAACGATCGGGACGATCGCGATTGCGCTCGTACTCGCGCCGATCGCCGGCCGCATGCTCAAAGTCGATACGGTCCTCACACACCTCGTCGGTGTCGGGACGGCGATCTGCGGCGCTTCGGCGATTGCGGCGGTGGCATCGGTGATCGAGCCGCTCGAATCCGACGTTGCGCTCGCCATTGCCACGATCTTTTTCTATAACATCGTGGCCGTGCTGACGTTCCCCGCTCTCGGCGGCTTGATGCACATGACGCAAACCCAGTTCGGCGTGTGGGCCGGCACGGCGATCAACGACACGTCGTCCGTCGTCGCAGCGGGCTACGCTTTCGGGGCCGATGCGGGGCAGCATGCGACGATCGTGAAGCTCGCGCGCGCGACGTTCATACTGCCGGTCGTCGCGATCGTCGCCGTCGTGCACGCGCGCGAGAAGCGCGCCGGCGGCATACATGTTCCGTGGCGGCGCATCGTACCGTGGTTCATTCTCTGGTTCGTCGTCGCTGCGTGCATCAACACGACCGGAATCATTCCCGGCGGCTGGCATTCCGGCATCACGCAGGCATCGACGTTTTTGATCAGCATTGCGCTGGCCGGCATCGGCGTTCAGACGGAGGTCGCTCGCCTCGCCCGCAGCGGCGCGCGCCCGCTGGCACTCGGGTTCGTGCTGTGGGTCGCGGTCGCGGCGGTCTCGCTCCTGCTTCAGCGCGCTACCGGGTCGTAAGGGGCGGGGGCTCGAAGCGCCCGGAGTGAGTAGTTCTGGATCGACGGCGGTGGCGCAACCGCCCGTCACACGTCACTTGGCCGAAGCGATCGTTGCGTTTACGCTTGCCGATTTGCCCGAGAGCGTACTGCACGAAGCGAAGCGTTCGCTCTTCAACGTGCTCTCCGTTGCGGTCGGTGCCAGTCTGCATCCGGGCGTCGATGCGATCTTGCGCGTCGCGCGCGATACCGGCGGCGCGGCGGTCGCGCCGATCGTCGGACGCAGCGTGCTCGCCGATGCGCACTTTGCCGCACTCGCAAACGGCTTTGCCGCGCACGTCGATGATTACGACGATACGCATCTCGCCACGGTGATTCATCCGGCGGCCGCAATTGCGGCGACCGTCCTGGCGTTAGCACCTTCGACCAAACCAGACGGCGCCGCAGCGATGCGCGCGTTCGTGCTCGGATGCGAGATCCAGCTGCGCGTGGGCGTGGCGATTTCGCCGGAACATTACGACGACGGTTGGCACATTACCGGAACGTGCGGCACGATCGGTGCGGCGGTGACGGCGAGCGCCCTGCTCGGCTTGGATGCGCACGCGACGGCGCGCGCAATTGGGATTGCGGCATCGAGTACGGTCGGTCAGCGCGAGGCGTTCGGCCGGATGACCAAGGCCTATCATGCGGGTAAGGCGGCGGCGAACGGGCTGCTCGCGGCCACGCTTGCGGCGCGCGGTTTCACGGCGCCCGAGGATGCGCTCGAAGCGCCCGGCGGATTTGCCGATGCGCTCGCCACCACGCACCGCATCGGCAGGCTGGATACCGATCTGCGCGCGAACTTCGAACTGGCGAAGAATACGTATAAGCCTTATCCGTGCGGCATCGTCGCGCACCCGGCGATCGACGCGGGCGTCGCGCTCGCCGCGCGCATCGGCGCTTCCTCGGCGATCGAATCCGTCGTCGTGTACTGCAACCCGTTGGTACCGGAGCTGATGGGCAACCTCACGCCGGCCGACGGCTTGCAGGCGCGCTTTAGTGCCGTACATGGCGTGACGATGGGCCTGCGCGACGGCAGCGTCGGCTTGGCGCAATACGAGGATGCGCTGGTCGTGGCGGAAGACGTCGTCGCGCTGCGTGCGCGCGTGCGGCTCGAACCGGATGCAAAAATGCCGCGCGCGTCGGCCCGCGTGTCGGCGCGGCTGACCGACGGAACGACGGTTGAAGAAACCGTGCTGAACGCGCGCGGCAGTCTCGAGCGGCCGTTGACCGATGCGGAACTCAACGCCAAGGCCGAAGCGCTCGTCGAACCAATCCTCGCGGGGCGGACGGCAGCCTTGCGCAAGGCGGTTTCCGAGTTGCCGAAGGCCGCCGATCTTTCGGCGCTGATCGCCGCGGTGTCGGCATGAGCACGAGCGAGCGCGCCGTACACCCGACGGCCGAACTCATCGCTTTTGCCGCGAACGGTTGGGCATTTCGCGATGCCGTGCGCGGACCGGCGCGCGCGTTCGTCCTCGTCACGCTGGTGCAAGCAATGGCTAGCGCCCGTGCGCCGCGCGTGGAGATTGCTGCCGCCGATGCGCCGGGACCGGCGCGGATGCGCGCGCACGCGATCGGCCGCGCCGCCGTGACGACGCCGTTGCGTGCAGCATTCGTCACGGGCGTAGCTGCCGGCGAGGCGGCAACCCTGACGACGCCGGTGGTTTGCGCTGCGTTTGCGCTCGGTGAGAGTCTCGACGCGCCGGGCGCAACCGTGCTCGATGCGATCGTCGCGGGCACGGAGATTGCCGTGCGCGTCGAGCGCGCACTCGGCGCGGGACATCGCGAACGTGGCTGGGACACGCACGGAACGTGCGGACGCCTCGGAGCGGCCGTCGCCGCTGCGCGCGTCTTGGGTCTGCAGCGCGAAGCGATGCGCGATGCGTTCGGGATCGCCGCCACCGCTGCGTGCGGATTGCGTGAAGCGCGCGGCACGATGACCGCCGCTTACATCGTCGGCGCTGCCGCCGCCGACGGCATCGAAGCCGCACTACTCGCGCGCGCCGAGTTCACCGCCGCGCCGCTCGCGCTCGAAGGCCGCCGCGGTCTGGCCGCGCTCATGAGCCCGACGTTCGACGGCGCCGCGCTCGTGCAAGGTTTAGGCGAAACGTTCCTGATGGAAAGCCTCGCCGCGGGCCCCACCGGTTCGCCGAACGGCCCCGCCTACGATGCCGTGCGCGCACTCGTCGACCGCATCGAACGCCTACCATCAATCCGCGAACTCATCGACGCAACACTCGCCGCGTCATAGCATGGCCGCGCGCGTTGATGGATTGTTTACGGGTTGGACGACGATTCGGGCTCCGCGCGAGCATCGCGTAGCGCTCTCGCTGCTCGTGACCGTGCCGATCACGCTGGTCGTTATCGGCTTCGTCTTTCACGGCATCACGCCGACGCAGGTGGCGTCGCTGTTCGTTGTCGGTATGGTGTTCGTCTCGCTCACGCGCGGCCGGTTACTGGGCAGCAGCATCCGGGCACGGCGGGAAGAGTTTCCGCACGTCGTCGACACGGTCGAACGATTGGCGAAGCGGCTCGGGATCGCCGCGCCGATCGTCTTCATTCGCGACGACTACTTCGTGCCCGTCAACGCCATTGGTCTGGGCGAACCCTACGCGATGGTCATTTCGAGTCAGTACTTGCAGCTCATGGGGCCTGACGAGATGGCGTTCATGATCGGCCGCGAGCTCGGCCATATCGCGGGCGGCAACACGCGCCTGCTTTCGCTGATCAACGCGTCCGGCCGCAGCAACCCGATCATCGCATCGCTGTTCGGCGGCTGGATCCGGCAAACGGAATATACGGCCGACCGCGCGGGCCTGCTGTGTGCGTCGATGGGCTCGGCCGTAAAAGCGATTGCTATTTCAACCTTTCACGCCAGCGGACGGCACGTCGAAGCAGCGATGCTGGCCGATCAGCGCCGCGACATCGAGTCGGACCTCACGCTCCGGCTGGGTGAGTTGACCGGCATGATGCCGTACGCGGTCAACCGCGTGCGCGCGCTCGAAACCTTTGCAACGAGCGAAACCTATCGCTATTGGATGGAGCGCTTCGAGCGCGACCCTCTGCCGGTTCGCGCTGCCCTCGGGCCGAGCGATGGTCCGGTCGATCGGCGCGAACTCGCTTCGAATCTGCGGCGCTTTCTCGCGTTTGCCATCGACGTGACGATTCTCTCGGTCATCTTTCACGCCGCTGTCGGCATCGTGTCGGTATCGAATGGCCACTCCGCTTCGCCGGGCGTGCACTCGAAGATATTCAGCCTCACCTCGCTGACGTTGGCCGACATTGATTCCTACCTGAAGAGCAACGCCTGGCTATGGTATTTCCCCTACGCCGCGGGCTTGGTTGCGATCGCGGGCCGGACGGTCGGGATGATGGTGCTCGATCTGCGCGTGGTTCGGCTGGACCACGGTCGCGTGGGCATCGCGCAGAGCATTTGGCGCTACTTCCTGGCCCTGTTCTGCGCGCTCACGGTCGTGCCGCTGTTTCTGGGCTGGTTTTGGCGGATGCAGTTGTACGATCGCTTTTCGTCCTCGCGCTTGATCGGCGGCCGCACTGGGCTCAGTTGATGAGCATCGTCCATTTCATTACGTTTGTCGTACTCGGCGGCATCTTCGGCTTCGTGGGCGGTCTCTTTGGAATCGGCGGCGCGTTCCTCGCGATTCCCGTCTTGGGCATCGCGTTCGGATTGAACGAACAAACCGCGCAAGGCACCGCGCTTGCGATGGGGATGCCCAACGTGCTCGTCGGCTTGGTGAGTTATTCGCGAAAGAAGCCGCTCGACTGGCGTCTCGCCGGCACGCTCGCAGCGACCGCGCTGCCCTTCACGTTTCTGGCGGCGCGTATCGCAACGCTGTTGCCGAGCGGACAACTGCGCATCGCTTTCTCCATTTTTCTGCTTGCGATCGCACTCGATCTCGCCCGTCGCACGTTCATCGCCCAAGCACCCGCGATGGCGGCGTTACCGTGGCCGTTCGCCGCCGTTGCCGGCGCGGTAGGCGGTGCGTTCTCCGGATTTTTTGGTATCGGCGGGGCGATCATGACGGTACCGGCGATGACGATGTTTTTCGGACAAACGCAAGTTGAAGCGCAGGGGATGGCGCTCGCTTTCGCCGTGCCGACGACCGTCCTGACGACCGCGACCTACGCGTTTGCCGGCGACGTCGATTGGGCGGTCGGCATTCCGCTTGCGATCGGCGGCGTGGTGACGGTCTCGATCGGTGTCGATGTCGCGCACCGATTGCCGGAACGCGCGCTGCGCTCGCTGTTCATCGGCTTCGTCGTCATCGTAGCGATCGCGCTCTTTCTCAAGGCCCGGGCGGGGGCGTAGCCGGCGCAGCGGCGCAGCCGTTCGGCGCTGCTGCGGCCGGCGCGGTTGCGGTCAGGCCGAAGCGGACCGGATACGAGGCCGAGCCGTCGGTCATGAACGAGCCGGTCACGGTGCGCGTTTCGCTGGGCGAAAGCGTGAACGCGCGGATGAGATGCGGTTGCGCGCTATCATCGACGCACGGCACCAGCGTCGCCGTGGTATCGCCGGTAAACCAAAGCGTCGCCGTCGCGCCGCCCGCGCCGCTGGTAAGCTCGTAGAGATAGACGCTTAGCGGGGCCGCGGTCGTATTTGCAAGATGCAGCGCGAACGGGCGCACGACGCCGTAGTCGCCGCCGAGCGGACGTTCGCCCGCGCGCTTGTTCGGTAACGCGGCATCACCGATGGATACCGGTGCGGGTTCGGCCGCGCCGCTGGTAAACGCTAAATCGATCGGCGCGACGGCGGTTAGCGTGAATACGCCGCGGCGGCCGTGGGAATCGTCGGGAAGTTCGGCGCCGTCGAGCGGCGGAAGCGCCGCCGTCGCGGGACTCGTCGCAACCGCGAAGTCGACCGGTCCGCCGTCAACCACGCGCAGATCCTCGACCGCTTCGATCAAATCTCCGGGCTGCATGAGGCCGAACGGAATCACGTAGGGCATGCCGCCGGCGATGGGGAGGATCGCGCTCTCGCCGCTGGCGTGCGCGGCCAAAAAACGCGCACTGGATTGCTGGCCGATGTACGGGAACGCCGGGCTAGCGCCGCTGATCGTTCCCAGCATCTGGACGTGCGTCGGTACCGCCGAACGCAGCACGAGCCACACCCGCCGCGGTGCGCCGTCGGCCACGTGATACGCGAAGAGGCGAGCCGGCGTTTGCGTGTCGATCGTGCCGCGGATCAACACGCCGGAGAGTTGCGCGCCGACGTATTCGGGATCGTCGCTGTAGAAGAGCGTCGCGGGATCGAGTGCGGGCAGCGGATCGACGTGCACGTGAATTGCCGTGCGCGCACTCACATCGACGTAGGTGCCGCGTCCGTCGACGCTTACGCCGGCTTGCGCTTCGAGTTTGTCGCCGGGGGCCATGGTTGGCGGGATGGTCACGCCGTGCACGTCGAGGCCGGTGCCCGGTTGGCGAACGAGCGCTCGCTCGAGCGCATCGCGAATCCGCGCCGTGACGAACGCCGCGGAGACGGTGCCGGAGAGTGCGACGTCGAGATCGGTTGGAATCACGCCGGCGAGAAATCCCACGAGCACGGTAATCGTTGCCGTGCTGCCGTTGCGGTCGGTGAGTACGATCGTCCCGCTGCCGGCGCTGCGCCCGGTAAGAAGCAAGCGGCGCTTTACCGGATCGTAGACGGCGTCGACGCCGTCGAACGACGGCGCTACGGTCAGCGGAGCTACGGCGCCGGTGACGTTGATCGTCAGGCTCGTGCCGATAGGAATGCCGGCGCGTGCGCGGTCCACTTGAATGCCAGGCGCCTGCGCGCTGCCGGCGCCTGCGCTTGCTAGAAGGGCAAGGGCGAGTGCGACAGCTATCGCGCCGCCGAAAACGGTGGGCACGCTCGCGCACTTGCGGTTCCTCACCGAACTTTCATCCTCAATTGCCGAAATCGCCGCTTGCATGCTGAAGAAGACACCCGGATTTGCCGACGATTCTCATAGCGAGGAGGTAGCACGTTGCGGAGACTGGCGGGGCGGGTGCTAACAGCACTGCTCGGTTGTGCCGTTCTCGCCGGCGCGGGTCCGGTAGCGGTCGACGACGACTTGCACATCTTGCGCGAGCTGCGCCCTACGCAACGCGAGAACCTCGTCGTCGTGCAGCGCGACGGCGCGATTCGCATGGTTGCTTACGATCCCGTCGTCCAAGATCCGCAGATCGCCGCGCTCATGCCGCTCATGTCGCCTGGTAGCGGCTATACCGTCGCGCGCGCCGCCACCCCCAAGCCCGTGCTCTCGCTTGTGCGCATGATCGCACTGCGCTTGAAGCCGAAACCGCCGGTCAAACAACGCGCAACGGTCGAACCGCTGCGCGTCGCACTCGGCGGAACCTACGTGCCGACGCAAGCCGGCCCGAAGCCGCAGCGGCACGTTGCCAAAGTCGCCGCCTTCGACCTCGCGTGGCTATACGCGCACCGCTTCGATGCATCACGCGACGACGTTCGGATGCCGGGCATTCCGGTGCGCTCGCAAGTCGGCTCGCCGTTCGACATCGATTCCGGCGCGTTTCACGGCGTGCGCGCGGTCAACGGCTGGAGCGCCGTGCGCGTCTCGGTGTCGATCCCATGCGGCGTGCGTCATTTCGTCACCGGTCCCGGCTACAACGAAGTCACCGGCGCGCCGGGCATCGTCGATCAGGAAACCGGTTACATCTACATCGGCGGTTGGGGTGCCGGGCCGCGGGGCGTTTCGGTCGATGCCGGATTGCAGAAGAGTTCGGCGCAGAGCGAACACGACGACTACGCATTTTATTGGAAGTTCGCCGCCAACAAGCCGATCACGTCGGAAGAGCGCTTCCCGTGCGGCGGTCCGGATGTGGTGCTCGAGTTGTATCCCGTTGCGGACTCGCTGCTCGTGTTCTCCGCCACCGGCGTAGCCAGCGACGGAAACCGGCACACGTTCACGGCCGTGCAGCATACGCACCCCGACGACGGCTGGGCGCCCGAAGGCGGCTCGCGCGATGACGGCGTGATTCTCAAGCGCATCGTCTCCATCGCGCAGCCGTACACCTGGCATAAACGCTCCGGCACCGGCCGCGCCGACCGTTTCGTGAGCGGCAGCTATTTCGGCGTCGCGGGTCCGCACGATCTCACACCGCGGATCGTCTGGCGTCATTGCGAGATCGGGCGTGTCGAGCCGCCTTCGATCGTCCCGCAGTACAAACAGTGGACGGCGGCGCAAACGTGGACGTCGCAGGTCCCAGGCGTGTATACCGATTGGCCGCCGCTGGGCGTGTTCCGCGGCAGCGAAGGCGCCTGCGATGCCGCCGGGATTTACTTGCGTGCGTAAGTGGATCGCGGCGTTGCTGCTGAGTGCGACGGTGCTGCTCGCGCAAGCCGCGGGCGCGGCCAACGATGCCTCGCTTGGTTACGAGTCGATTCGCCCGTCGCTAGTGAAGGTGTGGTCGTTCGACCGGACCGGACGTCCGATGCAGAGCGGCACGGGCGTCGTGGTCGATTCGAACGACCGGCACTCGATCGTGCTCACGGCATCGCACGTTATCGCGGGCGCGGCGAGCATTCGCATCGACGTCAGCCGCGATCTCCACGATCTCTCCGCGCACGTCGACCGGACGGGGCCGCGGGATCTCACGCTGCTCTCGATCGACCGCGGCGGATTGCACGCGGCGCATTTCGCTCCGCGCACGCATCCGGTGATCGAGGGCAATCTCGTTGCGGTAGCGGGCTACGTGAAGAACGACGAACTCATCGGCGTGGTCGGCCAAGAACCGCGCGTGCTCTTTCCGGGCACGGTCGCTTCGCGGCCCGACAACGGGATCTACTTGGAACTCGAAAACGTTCACATCGAAGAAGGCCTCAGCGGCGGCGCCGTGTTCGAGCCCGGTACGGGCGAAATCTTGGGCATCGTTACGTCGCGCACGAGCGATCGCCGCGGCGGCTTCGCCGATTCGGGCACGCTGGTCGTCGTACCGTTTCTTATCGCGAACCACATCGCCGCCGTCGATGTGCCCGCGGCACCTCCGGCACCCCCCGTCGCGCATCTACCCGCGCCGCGCCCCGTCGTGGTGCTGGCCGCACTTCCGACGCCCGCGCCCCGACCCATACCAGTTGCGACGATGCGCGCCCTAGCGATGCCGCCGTTACGTGCCGTTGCCGAACCGCTGCTGCCGATGGCGGTGCTTCCGCCGCAGCCGGCCGCGACGCTGCAGGCCGTGGTGACCGTGTCGGCCCCGCATGATTTTGCCGGCGGCGTCGTTTCGTGGCAGGTCCAAGCGGCCACCCCGAAACGCTTCATCTATACGCGCGACGGCTGCCGGGTGGCGGTGACGATCGACGTGCGCACGCTGCAGTTCGTCGTCGCGCACCAGGCCCTCGTACAACCACACCGGCGCGGCGCGTTGCTCGGCATCTCGCTGCAACAGCGTGCGGCATCGAGCGATGCGTGCGCGAACGTCGCCGATGCGGAAGAGACCGAGGGCTCCTACGAGCCGACGGCGATGTCGTTCGACGGGCACCACGTCACGATGCGGTTCGTCTATTCGGGCGATGCCGACAACAGCGACCGCTTTCCCAGCGATGCAAGCCTCGATGCCGACCTCGACGGTGATGCGGTGAGTGCCACCGTTTCGTTTTTCGCGCGCGATTGGACCGGCTCGATCCAGCTTCCGCTCGCGCGGACGGCGTTGGCCGCGGTGAGCAGCACCTGGTAGAGCAGGGCGGACGCGTGGCCATGCCATAACCGGGGTGATGCCGTTTCGCCACCTGTTCGTTCTCATCGCGTTGCTTGCAGCGCTTACGCCGCTCGCGGGCGCCCAAAGCGGCGGATCCGACGCGGCTCGCACTGCCGCGCGCTTCGAGGGGATGCGCGCGAAGCCGGAAGCATTGCTCGCGTTTCTGAGCGACATGCCGAAGGGCGCCGATCTGCACGATCATGCCGACGGCGCGGTGTACGCCGAAGACATGCTGGCGTGGGCAATTGCCGACGGTGCGTGCTATACCCCCGCAACGTTGGCGTTGATCGAACCGTGCGCCGGCGGCGACGTGCCTCTGGCCTATGGACTGGGCAAGGATCCAAACCTCTCGGCCGAGATCGTGCGCGCACTCTCGATGCAGACCTTCGCGTCACGAACCGAGAGCGGACACGATCATTTCTTCAACACGTTCGGAAAGTTCGGCGCGGTCAACGCGCGCCATCCGGATCGGATCCTCGCCGCCGCGACGAGTGACGCCGCTCGCAGCCGCGTGCAGTATCTCGAACTGATGACGGCGGTGGACATTGGGGCTGCACGGGACGCGGCCAAGGCGGTCGCCGTTGCGCACCCGTTCGAACCCGCGAACTTCGATGCCGACGATGCGGCGCTCGACGCCGCCTTCGCAAAGATCGTGCCGGCCGCAATCGCGCATGCCCGAGCGCTGGAAGCCGAGCGGCTTGCCGCGCTGCGCTGCGCGTCGGCGCAGCCGGATCGGGGCTGCTTGGTAATGGTGCGCTACATCCAATCGGTGATTCGCGTCGACGATCCGGCGTCGGTGTTCGCGCAAACGCGGCTCGCCTTCGCGCTGGCGAACGATTCGCGCAGCGGTTTCGTGGCGATCAACTACGTGGCACCGGAAGACGCACCCGTCGCCGTGCGCGACTACGCGCTGCACATGCGCATCATCGCGTACTTCCACAAGAAGTACCCGCGTGCCGCGATCGCGCTGCATGCCGGTGAGCTCACGCCGGCGTTCGTGAAGCCGGCGGCCCTGGCCGACCACATCCGCCAAGCGATCGAAGTTGCCGGTGCAACGCGGATCGGTCACGGCGTCGACGTGCTGGGCGAGCGCGACGCCGCGGGCCTGCTGCGCGAGATGGCGAGCAAACACGTGCTGGTCGAGATCGCGCTCACCAGCAACGATCAGATCCTCAACGTGCGCGGCAAGGCGCACCCGTTGCCGGCTTATCTCGCGGCGGGGGTGCCGGTGGCGCTCGTTACCGACGATGCCGGCGTGTCGCGGTCGGACCTTACCCACGAGTTCTTGCGCGCGACACTGACCTACGGTTTCACCTACCCGCAGTTGAAGACATTTGCGCGCAACAGCGTGGCATACGGCTTTCTGCCGCGAACGGAGAAAGCCGCAATGGAGCGCGAGCTCGAACGGGCGTTCACCGCGTTCGAGCACGAGCAGGCGCTACTTCAGTAAACGCTCGAGCCAGGGAATAATGACGGTGTTGGCGATCTTGTAGTCCGGCCAATCGGCGGAATGCCCGGTATGGTTTCCGTCGGGATTCACCCACGCATCCTTGGGCGTGCCGGTGCGCAGCAGCAGAAAGAGGTCGTCGATCGGTACTTGCGTGTCCTTGACGCCGTTGACCAGCAGCATCGGGGTAGAGGGCTTGCCGATGTAACCTTGCGCGATCAGCGAGAGCGTCGGTCCGAAGGCGAGGAACGCATCCATCGTCTTCACGCCGTACACCGCCGAACGCGCCGCAAACAGATCGAAGAGATACTCGCGCGTTCCAAGCGCGACGTTCTGCCAGCCCGTCGAGAAATATTTGTCGGCGATCGGCGCCTGTGAGACCACGCCGCGGAGCCGTGCCTTCTCGACAAAGCCGAGCTTCGCGGCCCAGTACGACGACCAGCTTACGCCGATGACGGCGACGCGGGATGCATCGATCTCGGGGCGCGTCGCTACCCAATCGAGCATCGCGGAGAACATCCGCTCGGCATGCGCGTCGATCAAGATGGGCGCTTGCCCCGTGCCCGGCATATCCACCGAGAGCTCGGCCATCCCGTGGTTCGTGAGGTCGGCCCAGCGCATCGCGCTCTTTTCTTTCCACTCGTCGAGCGCACCGATCGTCAGCACGAGTGGTACTTTGCCGGTCGCATTCTTCGGTAGCCGGTAGTACGCGGTGATGGTCTTGCCTTCGAACGGAATTTTCACGACGTTGATGACGGGATCGAGCGTTGCGGCGTATTTGACGAACGCTGCGACCGATGCATCGTATGCCGCGGCTTTGCCGGGCGACGAGCGCGCGGGCCAGCGCGCGAAGTCGTAGTAGAGATAGGCTTGCCAAAAATCGCCGGCTTTTGCGTAGCGGTCGCCGAGCGGCGTCCACACGCGAGCCCACGTTTCGGGCGCGAGATCGGTGAGACCGGGTAGTGCGGTCCGCACGTCGTCGGCCTTGAAGCCCGTTTCCGGATAGGCTTGATGATCGGCGCGCAACTGAATCTCTGCTTTGAGTTCCGCCAAGGTTCGCGGCGGCGCCAGTTGGGCGTGCGCCGCGATCGGCATGACCAGAACTACGGCAAGAAGTGCCGCGGCAAAGACGGAGATTCGTTGAAACATGCCCTCAGCGTGCGAGCGGGCTGATCAACTCCCCTGCGGGGAAGGCCGCCTTGATGAGGCCGTACTTGGCGGCGGCGTCGATCGACGGCTGCACGAGATCGGGCGTGATCTTCGTGCCGTACGGCGCGCGCGTGACGGCTTCGATGTCGGCCGGCGTTTTGTTGAGGTACTTCGCGAGGATGACGGCCGATGCCGCATGGTTGGCGTTGCCCCACGCGGCCGACTCGGCCATCACGGCGATGAACGCTTTGGCGGCGGCGGGATGCGCGTCGGTCCAGGCGGCGGTTGTGAACCACGACGACGGCGCGAAGTGCGAACCGACCGCGTCGAACACGTTGGCCACACGGCGCAGATCGCCGTCGGGACGGGCGAGGAGCTGTTCGTTGGCGGCGTCGATTGAGGCCGCATCCACGCGGCCCGCGCGCACGGCATCGGGCATTTGCGGAAACGGCAGTTCGACGAACTTCACGCTCTTCCAATCGCCGCCGTTCTTATCGACCCAGGCCTGCACGGAGACCGACGAGATGTTGTTGAGGCCGTTCACCGCGACGACTTTTCCGTTGAGATCCTTGCCGGATCTGATCGGGCTGTTCTTGAGCACGGTGAGAATGCCGGCCGTCACTTGCGTCGGTACGTGCAGGTTCGCCGGCGCGAGCAGTGAGAAGGGCACGCCGTGGTCGTGTGCGATCGAGAGCGAGACGACGTTGGCGAAGCCGATATCGACGGCACCCGATGCGACGGCCGCTGAAATCGCGGCGCCGCTGGTGATCGGCGTGAACTCGACCTCGTAGCCGGCCTTCTTGAAGAAGCCCAAATCTTTGGCGTAGTACGCCTCGCCCGAGATGTCGCCCGGAATCAGCGCGATGCGCAGCGTTTGCGTCGTTTGCGCGAACGCCGGCGTAGCGCTGAGGGCCGCTGCGGCGAGCGCGCTCGCGCCGGCCAGCCGGCTGAATGCGCCGCGCGAAATCACGCCGTCACCGGATGACCGTAGGGTGCGTCGGCTAGCCGTCCGTTCGCATCGTAGCCGTCGAGTGCGCGCTGCACGAGATCGTTCGCACCGGCGAAGTCGTAGTTGCGGTACATGTGGCCTTTCGTAACGAACGGTGAGCCGGCGTAGAACATCTCGTATTGAGCGTGCCGTCCGGCGAACTCCGAGCCGATCGCATCCCAGATCAGCTTCATCAGTTTTACGCGTTCCATCGCGGGTACTCCCGGCGATTGGATGTACCGTTCGATATCGGCCGCCATGACCGGATTCTTGAAATCTTCGACCGATGACGGCACTTGAATCACGCCGCCGCCGACGAGATTGCGAATCGCTTCGATCATCGTGTTATGAAATTGCGGCTGCAGGGCCATCTCGGCATAAAGTTCTTGCACGCCCGGCCGTTCGAGACCGTCGGCATCAGGCTTGGAGTGTGCTTCTTGCGCGAGCACCAAGCCTTCGACGACCGCCGCAATCGCCGCGAGATCGCCGAGCGCCGTCTGCACCGGCGGCGAAGAAATCGCGCCGGTGGTTTCGACCGCACGGCGCGCGAGGCCGGCGAGAAATTTCATCTTTACTGCGAAGCGAATCTGCGCCTGATTGTTGCCCAAGAGATGCGCGGCCGTCTCAAAGAACGACGCGCGCGTGAGCGCGATATCTTTGTAGACGAAGACGTTTTCCCACGGCACGAACACGTTGTCGTACACCAGCAGCGAATCGGTTTCATCGAAACGCGACGCGAGCGGGTAGTCGAACATACTCGTCGCGCCCTCGGCATACGAGCGGCGTGAGTAGATGCGCACGCCCGGCGCGTTGCACGGCACGGCGACCGAGATCGCGTAATTCTCATCGCCTGCCACGAGCGGATGGATGCAACTGAGGTGGATGTAGTCGGCGATGGCCGAACCGGTGCCGAGCATCTGCGCGCCCTTGATGGTGATGCCGTCGGCGTTTTCCGCAACGACGCCAGCATAGAGCGACGGATCGGCTTGTTTGTGCGCGGGTTTGGAGCGATCGATCTGCGGCGGTACGATCGTATAAGCGACGTAGAGGCTCTCGTCGCGCATGCGTTCGTAAAAACGCACGACGTTGTCGTAGAAGCGGCGTTCGGTGCGCGCCCAGATGCTCGGCGCACCGGCAAACGCTGCGAAGAAGCCGGCAACGTGTTCGGGCGTGCGCCCCATGTAGCCGAACGACTCCTCGGAGAGCCGCCAGAGCGCCTTTCGGCGCAGCGTAAGATCTTCGCGCGAACGCGGGATCATATAGCACCGGTTCACCGGCTCGCCCGTTTTGGGCGACGGGTAGGTGAGCAGTTCGCGATTCGCCGGGTCGGCGGCAACGTCGAACAGCCGGGCGATGGAACGCGTGGCCTCGCGAAAGGCCGGATGCGTGGTGACGTCATCGACGCAAGCAGCATCGATGAAAACCTGCCGGCCGTCGTTCGCGATGGATGAGAGATAGTCGGCTCCGCTACGCATGGCGGGATGATAGCATAGCCCGATAGCAACGTCTAGTCGATGAGTTTAGACATATAACTAGCCGGCCCAAAGCGAGCTGTACCGCGTGGCCACCACGGCCTCATAGGGCACGTCACGGTCGAGGATGCCGACGTCGCGCGCGAAGGCATTCATGCCGGCCACGAAGTCGGGGCGGATCGCAGCATCGTAATAGGGCAAGTCGCGGCGCACGATGTCCGCGATCAACGCCGCTTCTGCTGCCGGGAAGAGCGCGCTGCCGGCCCTCGTCGCGAGGCTGACGTCGGCAACGAGCGCGCGCTGTGTCGCGACGATCGCCCGCACGGCCGCAGCCGCAACATCGGGCGTGCGCGCGATGAGCGCATCGGTCGCGGCGACCGAGGCCATGGTGTAATTGAAACACGGTTTGGGGCCGTCGCCGCGGCGGATGTCGAGCACCAGTGTGCCGGCGCCGCTGCGCTGTGCGACCTCCGCGCCCATGCCGTTGGCCCAAAAGCCGTCGATCTTGCCATCGGCTAGCGCTTGCGCGGCCATCAGACCGAAGTTCGCCTTTTCTCCGATCGCGCCCGGAACGGGCTGGATCGTCACCTCGTCGCGCACGAGATCGATGCCGGCTTCAATCAGCAAGCGGCGCAGTCCCATTTCCACCCACGGCGCCGCGCCGATGCGCCGTCCCTTCACGGCGGCGATGTCGCCGCGCGCGACGTTGAGATCGGCGCGCATGATCAGAAACCAGTACATGCCCTGTGCCTGCGCGCAGAGCAATTTCACACCGTCCCATGCCGGAAACGCCGCGAGCGCCGAGTGCGCCGATCCGCCGACGAAGTCGACGTCGCCGTTGCGCAGCGCCGCATAGCATTTGTCCACCGGGAAGATCAATTCCAGTTCGACATCGAGCCCTTCGTTCTTGAAGAACCCGAGTTCGACGGCGGCTGCGGCCGGAAAATATGAGTTGGAGATGAGGTCCGGCACCGCGAGTTTCATCGGCGCACACTACGGCGAGCACTTAAAGGTTCCCGCCGCCGAGTGCAATAGGAGCAGTCATGCCGTATCGTGACTTGCGAGACTACATCGCTGCGCTGGAACGCCGCGGTTTGTTGCAGACGATCGACGAGCCGGTCTGCAAGGATACCGAACTCGTCCCGCTCGTGCGTTTGCAGTTCCGTGGCTTGCCCGAAGCGCAGCGCAAGGCGTTTTGGTTTCGCAACGTCACCGATGCGCGCGGCCGCGCGTTCGAAGGCTCCGTCGTGCTCGGGTCGCTCGGAAGTTCGCGCACGATCTACGGTGCGGCGCTGGATGCCGAGCCGGCCGCCATCCCGGGTTTGTGGGCGCGCGCCCAGCAAGCGCCGCTCGCGCCGGTCGTCGTCGCGCGCGAAGCCGCGCCGGTGAAAGAGATCGTGCGCCGGGCGCCCGATTTAGGCGAAGGCGTCGATGCGTTTCCGCATTTGGTCTCCACGCCCGGCTTCGATCCCGCGCCGTTCATCACCGGCGGCTGCTGGATCACGCGCGATCCGGAAACGGGCGCGAACAACCTCGGCATCTACCGCGGCATGATCAAAGCCGTCGATCGCATCGGCTGCGCGACCGACGTACCGACGCAGCACCTCGCGATCATGTGGGAGAAGGCGCGCCGCATGGGCCGCCATCTCGATGCGGCAATTTTTATCGGCGGACCGCCGGCGCTCGTCTTGGCATCGGCGAGTAAAGTGCCCTACGGCGTCGATGAGTTCGGGATTGCCGGCGCCCTCAACGGTGCGCCGATCGAACTGGTGAAAGCGGAGATGTCGGATCTGCTCGTGCCGGCTCACGCCGAAATCGTCATCGAAGGCCGTATTCGCACGGACGTGCTGGAACCCGAAGCGCCGTTCGGCGAAGCGAGCGGATATCTCGGACCGCGCAAGCTCGAGAAGATCTTTGAAGTCACGGCGATCACGCACCGCCGTGCGCCGGTGTACCAGGGCATCGTCAGCGAGTTTCCGCCGAGTGAAAGCACGGTGATTCGCAAGATCGCCTTCGACGCGATCTATTTGCGCCATCTGCGCGATTCGTGTAACATCCCGAGCGTCACCAAAGTCGCGACGCACGAGATGGCGAGCTGCAACATGCTCTTCGTGATCCAGCTCGACCGCCCGGCGATCGGTCAGCCCTGGCAAGCCCTGCGCTCGGCCGCCGCGTTCGATGCATCGCTCGGCAAGATCTTCATCGCGGTCGATGTTGACGTCGATCCCGATTCGATGGACGCGGTGCTGTGGGCGCTTTCGTATAGCATGCAGCCGCACCGCGATGCCGAGATCATTCGCGGCAAAGTTCCGCGGCTCGATCCGTCCGTCTCGCCGTCGAGCGACGTACGCCAGCTGACGTATCCCGACGGCATGGGTTCCTCGGCGATCCTGATCAACGCGTGCCGCGAGCACCCCTACCTGCCGGTTTCGCTGCCGCGGCGCGATTTGATGGAGGCCGCAAAGGCGCGCTGGGAGGGACTTGGACTCCCGGCGCTCGATTTGCGTACACCGTGGTACGGTTATCCGCTCACCGAGTGGACACCCGAGAACGAAGAAGAAGCCGGCCTCGCCGTGACGGGGCGGTATCTCGAAACCGGAGCGAAGCTCCTCGAACGACGGGTTGCAGCCGCTCCCGGCGACGAGCACCAGTAAAGGATTGACCGACGTGATTTCCCCGAACCGCTACTATCGCGTGGCGCTGGCCGCGTTAGCCGCGCTCGCGCTGTTGCCGCAAGCAACGCCGGCCGGCGCGCAGGATGCGACGCTGACGATCGGCACGATTCCGATCGATGCGACCGCGGAAGTCTACTACGCGCAAGAGATGGGCTTCTTCAAGAAGGCCGGCTTGAACGTGACGATCACGCCGTTTACGAGCGGCGGCGCGATTGCCGTCGCGGTCGTCGGGGGCTCGCTCGACATCGGCCTCGCCGACTCGGTTTCGATGACGTCGGCGCATGCACGCGGCGTTCCGCTCACGTATCTGGCGCCGGCCGCCGTGTACAAAAAAGGCGCGCAGACCTACGTGATCGCGGTGCCCGACGCATCGCCGATTCGCACGGCCAAGGACTTCAACGGGAAGACGATCGCGGTCAACGGGCTCAAGAACATCAACGAAATCCCGACCGATGCCTGGATCGACAACAACGGCGGCAATTCGAAGACCGTGAAGTTCGTCGAGATGCCCTATCCCTCGATGCTCGCGGCAATTGACGCGGGCACGATCGATGGCGCGGCGATCGTCGAACCGTTCATGACGTTCGCGCAGGCCAAACCCGGTAAATATCGCTTGATCTCCCTCGTCAAAGGCAACCTCGCGCCGGCCTTCGCCGTCGCGGGCTGGGCGACGACCGTCGACTGGGCGCGTAAGCATCCCGATCTCGTCAAGCGGTTCATCGCGGTGATGGACGAGACGGCGCACTGGGCGAACGTCAGTCACGCGCAGAGCGCCGTGATCCTCAGTGCGGTAGCGAAGATGCCGCCGGAGGTCGCAAACAAGATGGAACGCGCGTACTACGGCCCACGCTTGGATCCCGCACTGCTGCAGCCGGTGATCGACGCAACGGCGAAATACGGCGTAATTTCCAAATCGTTCCCTGCGTCCGAAATCATCGACGCGAACGCGCTGCGCTAACGGTGGAAGCCCTACGCAACTGCTGGCAAGTCGCCGCGTACGCCGGTGAAGTCGGCGACGGCATCCTGGCGCGCACGTTCCTCGGCGAAGCGGTGATCCTGTTTCGCGATCCCGCAGGCGTGGCGCACGCCCTGCTCGACCGCTGCGCGCACCGCTGCCTGCCGCTCTCGCGCGGTAAGCTCGCCGGCGGACTCGTGCAGTGCGGCTATCACGGCATGCGCTTTCATCCGGATGGAACGTGCGCCGGTGTGCCAGGTCAGGACACGATTCCCGCACGCGCTACCGTGGCCGCGTTTCCGGTAGCCGAACGGCATGGGTTCATTTGGATTTGGATGGGCGAATCCGCCGCAGCCGATCCGGCGAGCGTGCCGGATGCAGAGTGGTTTGCAAATCCGGCGTGGGAGACCGTTGCCGGCTACCATTACATCGCAGCCGACTACCGCTTGCTCGTCGATAACCTCCTCGATCTCTCGCACGAAACGTTCGTCCATCAAGACACGATCGGAAACGGAGCGGTCGCAGATTCGCCTGTTACGGCGCAACTCGTCGATGGCCGCGTCAAGGTACATCGCTTTATGAGCAACTGCCCGCCGCCGCCGTTCTATAAGCAAACGACCGGATTCACCACGAACATCGATCGCTGGCACACCACGTTCTACGAACCGCCCGGCATCGTCGTGATTGAGAACGGATCGATGCCGGCCGGCACGGATATTGCTGCGGCCAAGCAGCGGCGTATCCTCAATTTCATCACGCCGGAGACGGCGACGTCGTCGCACTACTTCTGGGGCGTCGCGCGGCAGTGGGAACTCGGCAATACCGCGCTAAGCGACGGCATCCGCGCGGACGTGATCAAGACGTTCGATCAGGACAAGGTGCTGCTCGAAGCGCAGCAGCGCGTGCTCGATAGCGATCCCTCACTGCAGGCGTTTCCGGTGACGATCAAGATCGATGCGGGTCCGATCCTCGGTCGCCGCCTGCTCGAGTCGAAGCTGGCCGAGTCGCGCTTGGTCCCGGCAGGCTCCGCCTAGGAAGTACCGCTCCGGGCACCGCCGAAAGGAATCGTATGGTGAATGCTACGCCGACCGCTGCTGAACGCTTAGATGCCGCCGAGGCGCAGATGAGCGACGAACTCGATCGCGTGATCGCGCGCTCGGTGCTCTACACGTCGGGTGAACGCGACCCCTCGGGCCCGATGGAACTGCCGTTCGGTTCGCTGCCGCCGGGCAAGTACGTGCTTCAGGGCGCCGATCCGCGTCTGAAGAAGATGCCGGCCAAGCCGACGCTGCTGGACTTCTTTAAATACCGTATCGGTCCGGCGAACCATCTGCTGCAAAGCGCGAAGCATGCGTTGCGCGGCGGCCATCCGGAACACGTCGTGTTGGCTTGCCTCTTGCACGACATCGCGGTGATGGGCTTCATTCGCAGCGATCACGGCTATTGGGGCGCGCAGTTGCTCGAGCCGTATGTCACCGAAGAAGTCAGCTGGGCGATTCGCGCGCACCAATCGTTGCGGTTCTTCCCCGACGAATCGGTCGGCTACAGCTATCCGGAGCACTACATCAAGATCTTCGGGCCAAACTACCAGCCCGAGCCCTACATCGTTGCCGAGTACGAACGGTACCGCAAGCACAAGTGGTATATGACGGCGCGCCTGATCTGCCTCAACGACATCTATTCTTTCGACCCGAACGTGATCGTGGCACTCGACGAATTCGAGGATATCATCGGACGCAATTTCCGTCAGCCCGAAGAGGGGTTGGGCTTCGATGCCACGCCGTCGTCGCACATGTGGCGGACGATCATGTGGCCGACGCGCTTTCTCTAGTGTCGCGGCCGCCGGTTACTTGACCGCTTCGAGCGAGGAGTAGCCGGGTCCGAAATCGTCACCCAGTCCGTCAAGCGCTCGACGATCATGATCGTGAACTGCGGGATCACACGGGCAAACGCGAGTGCTGCAAGAGTGCGAGGCTCCGTTGCTCGACAAGCTCGGCATGAACCTTTCGCGCAAGGCTGCGATAGGACGCGGCACATTGCGACGCAGGAGCGAGCAGCAGCGGAGTGCCGATCGAGGACGTGGAGTGCGCAATGGATGGTTCCGGAAGAAACCATTCGCAAACGGTGAGATGATCGTCGCGTAGTCCGTCGTTCAATACATCGACGTCGCTACCGTTGCCGTTGGCTTGCGCGGCGACGACAAACACCTCACCGCCGCCGCCCATGCCGCGCAGCAGGTTGACGACTTCGATGACGCGGCGATCGGCACCGGGTTCCGGGAAGACCGGGATGATGACGATGTCTGCGGCGACAATCGCCGCTCGGCCGAGAAACGATGTAATTCCGGGAGCCGTATCGATGACGATATGGCACTCACGCCCCAGTGAACGCAGGCGATCGATCAGAAGCTCCGTTCCACCTCGCATTTTGGCGAAGCGCGCTTCCACTTCGCCGATGTCGTCGGATGAGGGAACGATCGCAAAACGTTCGGCGGTTGGATGTACCGCATGTAGCACGGTAAAACTGCCGGCGACGTCGCCAACGTTTCGCCTTCCGTCGAGCAGCGCACGAAGCAGCGTCTTTTCGCGTGCCACTCCCATACGTCGTGTTGCGTCACCGCAAGGGTCGAGATCTATCAGGACCGTCGAAAGCCCATCCGGTAGTTCCGCGAGAGCGGCGGCGAGAGACAGCGCCGCCGTCGTCTTACCGGTGCCACGCTTAGCCGACGCGACTGCGATAACGCACATAGTTTAACTCCCTCATGTCACCCGACACGAAGAGAAAGTAAGACTACAACTCTGTCTGCCCAATGCGAGGTGGATCGAAACAATAAATATCGGGACCTTGCCGCGTCGGGCGTTGGATAGCCCCAGCTTAGCGGCTGGCTCGCTTTGCGAGGATACAGACCATTCCGGGAGGTAGAGGAACAGCGATGTTAGCGCCTGAGAAATCCATCGCCGCGCCGCCGCGCAGCTATCCCGACCTGCACGAGCACATCAAGGCGCTCGACGACGCCGGCTTGCTGATTACGGTCGACCGGCCGATCAACAAAGATACCGAGATGCACCCGCTGGTGCGCTGGCAATTCCGCGGCGGCATCGAGGAGAGGGACCGTAAGGCGTTTCTCTTCACGAACGTGACCGACAGCAAGGGCCGCAAGTACGACATCCCCGTCGTCGTCGGTGCGATCGCCGCGAACGAAGAGATCTACCGCATCGGGATGGGCGTGCCGCTCGACCAGATCGACGCGACCTGGCAGAAGGCGATGGCGCATCCGATCAAGCCGACGCTCGTCACCGAAGCCCCGTGCCAAGAGATCGTCATCACGGGAGACGACTTGCTCAAACCCGGGAACGGCCTCGACGGCATTCCGGTGCCGATCTCGACGCCCGGCTGGGACAACGGTCCGTACACCACGCTCTCGCAATACATCACCAAAGATCCCGACAACGGGATCCAGAACATGGGCAATTACCGCGGCCAAGTGAAGTCGCCGACGCGGCTGGGGATGAATCCCTCGCTCGAATTGCGGCCCGGCATCATGGTGCACTGGGAAAAGTACCGCAAGCGCGGTGAGAAGATGGCGGCCGCGGTCGTGCTCGGCTGCCCGCCGGCGGTGGCGTTTACGTCGGCGCAGAAATGCCCCGAATCGCTCGATGAGTTCGAAGTAGCGGGCGGTCTGGTCGGCGCACCGATCAACGTCGTGCGCGCGAAGACCGTCGACCTGCTCGTGCCGGCCGAAGCCGAGATCGTGATCGAAGGCTACATCTCGACCAAGGATCTCGAACCGGAAGCGCCGTTCGGCGAGTCCCACGGTCACGTGAACTTGCAAGAGTACAACGCCTACATGGAAGTCACCGCGATCACGCGCAAGAAGAAGGCGATCCTTACCTCGATCATCTCGCAAGTAACGCCGAGCGAGTCGAGCCTGATGAAACGCGTCGCGATGGAACCGATGTTCACCGCGCACTTGCGCGACGTGCTCGGCTGCCGCAGCGTGATCAAAGTATCGATGCACGAACCGCTCACCAACCTGCGCAAGTTCATCATCGTGACGATGAAAGAATCGGCCAAAGAACCGGAGATCTGGCGCGCGCTCACCGGCGCGATGTCGCTCCATGCCGCGGCGGGCAAGTACGTGATCGCCGTGAACGAAGACATCGATCCCAAAAATGCCGACATGCTCTTGTGGGCGCTCGCCTACCGGGCGAACCCGGTGCTCGACATTCAGATCATCGACCACAAAGATCAAGGTCACGGGCCGCGCAGTAAACGCAACAACGGTCAAGATTCGGCCATGCTCGTCAACGCGATGCTCAAAGAAAAATTCCCGCCGATCTCGCTGCCCAAGCGCGAGTACATGGAAAATGCGAAGAAGATCTGGGAAGAACTCGGGTTGCCGGCGCTGCGCCCGCAAACGCCGTGGTACGGGTACTCGCTCGGTGAATGGTCGGATGAGTTCGACGCGGCGGCGCAGAGCGCGGTCGAGGGCGACTATTTCAAATACGGCGAAACGCTGATCGCCCGGCGGCGCAGCGACGTCCCGATGAACACCGAAGTTCGCGACTTGTGATGCGCGCGAGGCGCCTCATCGCCGGTGCGTTGGCTGCCGGTCTCTTCGCCGCGTTCGCAGCACCGTCCGCGGTGCGCGGCGCCGATCCGGTGACGATTCGCGTCGGGGTGCTCAACGTCGGCACCGACGCTCCGTTTCTAATCGCCGACAAAAAAGGCTACTTCAAAGACGAAGGCCTCAACGTCGCGTTCACCACGTTCGCGTCGGCCGGACAAATGGTCGTTCCGCTGAGTGCGGGTCAACTCGACGTGGGCGGCGGCGCACCGGCGGTCGGCATCTACAACGCCGCCGCGCACGGCATCGATGTCAAAGTGGTCGCCGACCGCGCCTCGGATGCGCCCGGCTACGGTTTCGATCCGCTGCTCGTGCGCACGGAGTTGATCAAGAGTGGCCGCTTCAAGACACCGAAGGATCTCAAAGGGATGACGATCGCCGGCAATCAGCCGGGCAGCGTTTCCACCGTCGCCCTCTACGAGCTGCTCAAGAAGTACGGGCTTACCTGGAGCGACATCAAGCGCGTCAACCTCGATTATCCCGAACACGTCGCGGCGCTGCAAAATGGGAAGGTCGATGCGAGCATTACGACCGAGCCCGAAGCCTCGCAGGCGGAGCTTGGCGGCGGCGTCACGCGCGTTATGGGCGACGATGCTTGGTATCCGAACCAAGAGATCTCCGTCTTGATTTACGGCGGCGCGTTCATCCGCGAACATCGCGACCTCGCGCGCAAGTTCATGCGCGCTTATCTGCGTGCCGTGCGCTACTACATCGGGGCGCTGCACGGCGGCCATTTTGCGGGCCCGAACGCCGCCGACGTGATCGCGATCCTCACCGCAACGACCGGACTGAAAGATCAGGCCGCCTACAAGAAGCTCACGCCGGGATCGATCGACCCCGACGGCAAGCTCAACCTAGCGAGCATGCGCCGGGACCTGCAGTACTTCAAAGATCAAGGGTTGATCGACGGCAACGTGAAGGTCGAAGACGTCGTCGATGAGTCTATCCTAAACGAGGTCCTCAAAGAGATCGGCCCCTACAAGGGTCCGCGCGGGTAGGCCGGCCGGAAACCTGGGTACCATCGCGGCATGGCATGGACTCTGGGCGGCGTCGGACATTTCGGCTTATCGGTGCGCGAGCCGAAGCGCAGCGCAAAATGGTGGATGGATCACGTCGGCCTCGAACAGCAATTCGCGTTCGACGACGTCGTTGCGGTGGGGAACGATGCGGTGACGATCGCGCTGCATCGCGGAGTTCCGCATCCGGGAACGCTCGGTCACCTGTCGTTTCATCTCCGCTCGCTCGAGGAGCTGCGCGAAGCGCTGACCGATCTGCGCGAACACGGCGTGCAGCTCGAAGACCCGGGCAACGAGATCGGCCCCGAGGCGCCAGGTTCCCCGCACATGGGCTTGTGGTTCCACGACCCCGACGGCTATCGCTGGGAGCTCTCGGTACAGAACGCCGTGCGCGACCGCTAGCGGGCAGAGATGGGCGGCGCCGGGCGAGAACGGTAGGGTATGACCTCGATTCTCGACCGGCCTCGCACCGCTTCGGCTACCGATCTTTTTGGAACCGACGAATTTCGCGTCGACGGCAATATTAAGACGTCGGGCCAAGCCAAGTACACCTCCGACTTCGCCATGCCCGGCATGCTGTGGGCCGATTTCTTGCCCGGTACGATGGCGCATGCGAAGATCGTGTCGATCGATACGGCCGCCGCGCGCGCGATGAAGGGTGTTCACGCCGTGCTTACGGGGCGCGACATCGGCGACCACTACTTCGGTCGCCGCCTGTGCGATTGGCCGGTACTCTCGATCGACCGCGTCCGGTTCATCGGCGAGTTCGTCGCCGCGGTCGCCGCGGAAACACCGCAAATCGCGCAGGCGGCCATTGCTGCGATCACGGTCGAGTATGAGGAACTGCCGGGCCTCTTCGATACCGAAGAAGCGCTGCTGCCCGATGCGCCCGTGCTGCACGAACATCCGGAAAAATATCCGTTCATGTTTCCCAAGCGTCCGCAACACGCGCACCCGAACATTCAAGGATACGGGAACACGACCATCGGCGATGTCGCAGCGGGTTTCGCGCAAGCGGATCGCGTGTTCGAGCACACGTTCACGACGCCGCGCTATCACGGCGGCTATCTCGAACCGCGCGCGGCCCTGGTGTGGATCGACGATGCCGGGCTCGTACACATCATCTCGACCAACAAATCGCCGTTCAGCCTACGCGAACAATTTGCCGTGACCACCGGCTTGCCGCAAGAGAAGTTCGTGGTGCATCCAAGCTATATCGGCGGCGACTTCGGCGCGAAAGGGCTCTCGATCGAAGAGTTCCCGTGCTATTATCTTGCGGCCGCCACCGGACGTCCGGTGAAGTTCGTGCGCAACTACATCGACGACATCCGCTCGACCAATGTCCGCCATGCCTCGAAAATCACCGTTCGCACCGGCGTGAGCAAAGAGGGCAAAGTGATCGCCCTGCACGTGAACGCGCTCTTTGACGGCGGCGCGTATGCCGCCGGTAAGGTGATACCGACGATCCTGCCGGGGCCGGAGACGAAGTTCCCCTACGGTATTCCCAACCAGAGCCTCGAGCGCACGGCGGTGTATACGAACTCCGTGCCCGGCGGCTTCATGCGCGCGCCGGGCGATATTCAGTGCGTGTTCGCCGCCGAGTCGGCGATGGATCTGGTGGCGCGCGAACTCGGCATCGAACCGCTCGAATTCCGCATGCTCAACTGCGCGCGCGAAGGCGAGCTCGACGTTGAAGGCCACACGTATCTCGCGGCGCGCGGCGCCGAAGTGCTCGACGTGCTCAAACGCGAGTCCAAGTGGGGTACGCCGCTTCCGGCGGGCAAGGGCCGCGGCGTTGCGTTTGCCGTGCGGCACATCGGCGCGGGGAAGACGTCGCTCAACCTCGTGCTCAAGCCCTCGGGCGACCTCGAAGTGCAGACCGGAACGACCGAGCAAGGCATGGGCATCCTCACGCTGCTCAACCGCATCGTTGCGGCGGATCTCGGCCTCGATCTCGGACGCATCCGCGTGGGACGCGGCGGTACCGACGTGGTGCCGTTCGATCCGGGCGTCGGTGCGAGCCGCACCACGCACATCGTCGGCGGTGCGGTGCTCGATGCGACGCGTCAGCTGCGCGCCGATCTCGAAGCCACGGCCTGCGAGCTAGCGAAGCTTCCGGCCGGCGCGCTGCAATTGCGCGGCGGCGCATTCGTCTCGGCCGACGGAAAAACATCGATCACCTGGGACGCGGCTGCGGCAAAGCTCGCGGCATCGCGCGCCGGCGAGCCGGTGATCTACACCGGCACCTTCGACGGCCAGCCGCACCACGGCGATCCGCAGTACAACAACTTCAACGGCTACGTCGTCGACGTCACGGTCGATCGCGAGACCGGCGCGTTTACCATCGACGACGTCTTTTTCTGCGTCGATGCCGGTACGATCATCAACCCGACCGCGCACCGCGGCCAAATCGACGGTGGTTTCGTCATGGGTTTGGGGCATGCGGTGACCGAAGAATTGATCGTCGAAGAAGGCCGCATCGCGAACTTGACGTTCGCCGACTACAAACTGCCGTGTCAGCGAGATATGCCGCCGCTGCACGTGCACATCTTGGAATCGGATCGTGGGCCCGGACCGTTCGGCGCACGCGCGGTCGGTGAAGTCAATACGTCGGCCTTTGGACCAGCGCTGGCAAACGCGGTACACGCCGCGTGCGGCGTTCGTCTCACGCAGCTGCCCATCACGGCAGAGCGCATTTACGAAGCACTGAAACGGAAACAATGACGATCACCCGGCGCGGCCGCATCAACGCAACAGAAATCGACCTCATGCGCCGCCATTAGCCGGCGATAACGGCGGCCTTCCCGGTAATCGTTGCGGCGATTGCTTGCGGGTCCGCGGGCGCGCTGTTGCCGCGCCAAGCAACGTGCAGATCGGGACGCACCAGCACCAGATCGCGATCGTAGATCTCGCGCGCGATTGCGTCGGGCACGCGCAGCACATCGAGCGGCGCACCGGTCGCGCGCAGCGCGTTCTCGAGCGCGCTCGTATCCGGCGGTGCGGCACCGAGCTTGAGCAGCGTGTAGCCCAGACCCAGATGATCCTGGATCGGCGTTTTGTCAGCAAGCCACACGTGGGGTAAGCGGAACCCCGGCCACGTCGTCGGCACGTAGGCGCGGTTATCCGGATCGGGACCCTCGCCCGGCTCCAGGCACAGCACCGGTGAGTTGACGTAGCGGTAACCGGCCTCGATGCCCGCGATCTCCGTGACCTTACGCTGCTCGGCATCGAACGCGACGCCCATTTCTTCGCGCGACGTCGCGGCGCGCCACGTCGTGCGGCCGTCCATCGCCGCGCCCGATGCACGCACGTTGCGCAAACCGATCTGGCGACGCTCCGGTTCATACGAATCGAGCAATCCCGGTCCGCCCCAGCCCGCGAGCGTTCCGGCAAGTTTCCAGCTCAAGTCGGTCGCGTCGCCTACGCCGGTGTTCATGCCGAGGCCGCCGGTGGGAATCACCAGATGCGCGGCATCGCCGCAGATAAACGCGCGCCCTTCGCGGTAGCGATCCGCGCACAGCAAATGCTGCGTCCACTCGTTGACCGATAGCGTCTCGAACGGCACGTCGAGCGTGCCGAGTGCGTCGCGGAAAATCGCGGTCATCTCGGCGTCGCTCTCCGCGGCCGCGTGCAGCGTCCAATGCTTCGTCGAATCTTGGATGATGATGAAGGGGAAGATTGGGCCCTTGGCAATGTGGTAGTGGCGGCCCTTACCCATCGGGATGCGTTCGTAGAGATCGGGCGCATAGAAGAGCGCCTGGCGCAGCTTGCGGATGCGGCCTTGACCGGAAAGCGCGATGCCGAGCTGTTTGCGCACGGTGCTCGAACCGCCGTCGCAGCCGACGATGTACGCGGCGCGAATCGTATCCGGGCCGGAATCCGTTTCGAGCGTTGCGGTGATGCCGGTTGCGTCTTCGACGAACGACGTCATCTCGCAGCTGAAGCGGATCGTGAGTTCGGGCCGCGTTTCGGCAATCGAGCGCAGCAGCGGTTCGAGCGTATACTGCGAGATGAGCTGATAGGGTTCGAGCGGCCGGCCGTCGTTGTTGGCGGCAATCGTCGCCTTTGCCGCTGCGACCGACGGATACGGTAAGTGCGTGATTGCTTCGGGCGCCGCCATCGAGTCGGCGAGAAATACGTCCATCGGGGAATCACGCGGTAAACCCGCATTGCGCACGGTTTCAGCGATCCCAAGGCGGCGGAAGAGTTCCATCGTCCGCGTGTTGCAGCGCTCCATCTTCGGCAACTGAATCGAGGTGGGATTGCGCTCGACGAGCGTCGCGCGAACGCCGCGTTGCGCGAGATCGAGCGCGAGGGTGAGTCCGACCGGACCGGCGCCGACGATAAGAACCTGTGTATCCTGCACTTGGGCATTCTTGGAATCCGCTCCGGGCATCCCTCTTCGCGTGGGATGGAGCGCTCGCCGCGCGAAAGGCGCCGGCATGACGATCCAGCAGTTGCGCGAGCAACTCGACCGAGGCGAAGTCACCAGCCGCGAGCTTTGCGACGAGGCGCTCGCGCGTATCGACGATCCGGAGGGCGAAGGCACGCGAGCGTTTACGGAGGTGTATCACGCCGAAGCGCGCGACGCGGCGGTGGCGGCCGACTTGCAACGCCGCGCAGGCTTCGTTTCCTCGCCGCTAGCGGGGCTGCCGGTGTCGGTCAAGGATCTCTTCGACATTGCCGGGCGCCAGACGCGCGCCGGCTCTGTCGTGCTCGACGGCGCGCCGCCGGCGACGGCCGATGCGACAATCGTCGCACGTTTGCGCGCTGCGGGCGCCGTCATCGTCGGCAAAACGAACATGACCGAGTTCGCCTATTCAGGCCTTGGGATCAACCCGCATTACGGCACGCCGCGCGCACCGTATGACCGCGCAACCGGGCGCATCCCCGGTGGCTCGTCGTCGGGTGCGGCCGTGTCCGTCGGCGACGGTATGGCGGTGGTGGGAATCGGCACCGACACCGGCGGCTCGGTGCGCATTCCGGCGGCGTTCTGCGGACTCACCGGCTTCAAGCCGACCGCGCGCCGCGTGCCGCTTACGGGCGCCTACCCGCTCTCGTTTACGCTCGATTCAATCGGGCCGCTCGCGCGCAGCGTCGCGTGTTGCGCGACCGTCGATGCACTGCTTGCCGGTGAAGCGCCCACGACGCCCGTGGCGCGGCAGCCGCGCGGGTTGCGTCTGCTCGCGCCGGTCAACCACGTGCGCGCCGGACTCGACGACACCGTCACGGCCGCGTTCGAAGCGGCGCTCGCTGCGCTACGCGCAGCCGGTGCGACGATCGACGAGCGTCCGCTCGCGGCGTTCGAACGGCTGCCCGCGCTGCAAGGGAAACTGAATATCTCGGCCGCCGAGGCCTATTGGTGGCACCGGACGATGCTGGCGAAGGACGAGGCGCGTTACGATGTCGAGATCGCGCGCCGCATCCACGGCGGCGAGGCGATCACGGCCGCGGAGTACATCGATCTCTTACGCGGCCGCACCGCCTATATCGACGCGTTTACGCTCGAGACCGACGCGTACGACGCGTTGCTCTGGCCGACGGTCGCGATCGTACCGCCCGCCATTGCAACGCTCACCGGAGACGCGGAAGCGTACGCCCGGATTAACGCGCTCGTGTTGCGCAACACGAGTGCCGTGAACGTGCTTGACGGGTGCGCACTCTCGTTGCCGCTCGCGGCCGCGGGCGGAGCGCCCGTCGGCTTGATGGTTGTCGGCCGGCGCGGCGAAGATGCCGCATTGCTGCGCATCGGCGCCGGGCTCGAAGCCGCGCTTAGCTCTTCGGCGGCGTGAACTCGAGCGCGAGCGAGTTCATGCAGTAGCGTTCGCCCGTGGGCGCCGGTCCGTCTTCGAAGACGTGCCCGAGGTGCGAGTCGCACGCGGCGCAACGCACTTCGCGGCGCACCATACCGTGCGACCGATCCTCGACGATCTTCACGGCGTCGCTGGTGAGCGGGTCGAAGAAGCTCGGCCAGCCGCTGCCGCTTTCATATTTCGTATCGGACGAGAAGAGCGGCGCGCGGCAGGCGCCGCAGGTATAGGTTCCCTGTTCTTTGTTGTGATAGAGCGCGCCGCTGAATGCGGGTTCGGTCGCGGCCTGCCGCAATACCGCATAGCGGTCGGGCGGGAGCTGCGCGCGCCATTCGGCGTCGGTTTTCGGTGCGTCGTTCATCGCCCCATACGACCCGTTTCACGGGTCCCGCGTTGCGGCGCCGGCCGCCCCGGAAACGTCCCGGTAAGGCATCTTACGGCCGTTCCGGCGCCGAGCGGTTAGGCTGTGGGGAGCCTCCTCAACCCCCACGTCCTTATGAAGGGATCCCACCTATGAAAATGACCTTTGCGTGTACCGCCTTGGCGGCCGCTCTGATCGGCATCGGCTCCGTAGCCTTAGCCGACGACGCGATGATGAAGCCCGCTGCGATGCCGGCCCATATGGCTACCATGCTCTGCCGTGCCGCCGACGGCGGCGAAAAAGCGACCGCGATGATGGGCTCGAAAGCGCTCGTCTGTAAGACGATCGACATGCATGCCATGATGGAGATGAAATCGAAAATGGACGAACCGAGTTGGCTGAAAATGCTCAACTCGCTGCAAGTCGGCATCGGCGCCGGCAGCTAACGTAAAGCGGTGATGGGAGTCGCGCGAGCGACTTCCGTCACAACGCGTCAAGTCACATCGCGCTTGCACGCCAAGGGAGCGGCATGGCGCATGCCGTACGCCGCTACTAATGGATACGTGCGGGTTTCGGGTCGCGCAGGGATGAACACGCTCGTCGTGCTGGTGATCGTGGGCGTTGTCGTCCTTGCGGTGCTTGCAGTTCTCGCCGTCTTACGCTGGCGCGCGGACGCTCGGGCGCGCGCGCTGCCGCCGCGCAAACGCGCACTGGATCTGGAAGCGCGCATCAAAACCGTGCTCGCCGGTCCGCGCCAAAAATACGGTGACATCTTCACCGATTACAGCGTGTGGAAAGCCGGCCGCGAGACGCGCCTCGAACTCGTCGCGACCGATCAGTGGGGGCGGCTGAACGAGTTTACGCGCTGCCTCGTCGTGCGCTATCTGTGGCGCGTACTAGAAAGCCTCGCCGGCGGCGCGGTCGTCGTCGTCGATGAACCCGCGCAAGAATGGAACGTCGAAATCGACACGGGTTTCCGCGACCAGGGCTTCGACTGGAAGACGTTCGGCCACGGCCCCCAATTCGTCGAAGAGTGAGGGTTCGGGCCTTTGACCGGGGGCATTTAAGCAGAATGTGCACGGGCCGCCGTGCCGGTGCGCCAAATGGCCCGAGGGTTCGGGTCCTCCGCTGGCAATTGGTCCGTCTTTGGGCCTGCTATGAACCGGCCTATTGACCTACGTCCAAGGAGTGCAAGAGAGAGAACGATGAGTGCCGAGCTACGCGATTACCTCATGTTGCCGTATGGCGAGCTCGAAGAGCTCAACCTCGCGGCTAAGGAGCAGCGCAAGAACCGCGTGCCGATGCACAAGCTGCAAGAGGAACGTCTCAAGTATCTTGCCGGCGAGAAGCGTATCAAGGCGGTTTCGCTGTTGTTCAGCGATCTCGAAGGCCGCCTGCACATGCTCGACTACGACAAGAAATTCTTGCTCAAGTCGGCCGACAACCTGACGTTCGACGGATCGTCGATCCGCGGCTTCACGGCGCAAAAAGAAAGCGACTTGCGGCTGTTCGTCGATTGGAGCGCGTTCTATTGGGCTCCCGCCGACATTTTCGGTTCGGGCAAAGTGCTCGTCTTCGGCGAGGTGATCGACAAGGACGGCACGCCGTTCTCAGCCGACATGCGCGGTATCCTCAAGAAGTTCTCCAACGACAAGTTCGACAAGGACGGCTACACGCTCAACGCCGCCAACGAAATCGAAGGCTTCGTGTTCGAAGGCCTCGACGCCGAACGCAAGTATCACGAAACGCACGAATTCAAGTACGTGAACACCGGCGGCTACTACCACTCGCTGCCCGGCGATCCGCTGCGCAAGTTCATCGATACGGTGGCCGAAGTGCAACGCGCGATGGGCTTCGAAAACGAGAAAGACCATCCCGAAGTCGCGCCGTCGCAGTTCGAAATCAACTACAGTTACGGCGAGGTCACGGCCGCGGCCGACACGATTCAGCTCTACAAGCTGATCTGCCGCCAAGTCGCCACCAACCTCGGCTTAACGGCGAGCTTCTTGCCCAAGCCCGTCGTCGGTGTCAACGGCAGCGGCATGCACACCAACGTGTCCGTCAACGGCAAGGGCGGAAAGAACCTGATGTGGGACGCCAAGGGCAACGAAAAGCTCAGCGACTTCGGCTGGAAGTTCATCGACCGCATCCTCACCGTCGGCCGCGACACGTGCCTGATCTATAACGCCAGCGTGAACGCCTACCGCCGGCTCGACCCGCATTTCGAGGCGCCCAACCAGATCAAGGCCTCGGCCGTCGACCGCGGTTCGATGGTCCGCGTGCCGATCGGCAACGAGCGCAGCGCGCGCGTCGAGGTCCGCTCGGTGGGTCCGGATGCCAACCCGTACGCCGTGCTCTACAGCGTCTTCAAAACCGGGCTCGACGGTTCGATCGCGAGCGATCCGAACTTGCGCACGGCCGACCGTTACCTGCCCGACAACATCTACGACGCCCTGGCGGACTTCAAGCAGTCCCCCTGGATCACGACGATGTTCGGCGAGGACGTGAAAGGCCGCTACGCCGAGCTCAAGCAGGCAAGCGCCGACCGCTGCCCGCGTCTCCTCGGAACCTTCGTGAAACCCGAGGAAGTCCAGTACCACCACGAGATCTACAACCAGTATCTCTGGAACCTGTTCTAGTCCAAATTTAATGCCATAACCCCGGAAAAAGGGCGGTCGCAGGTGTGGCCGCCCTTTTTGTCGCCGATCACGTTTAGTACCAGCCCGGGGCCCTTAGCGGGGACGGGGCGCTTGCTTGCCCAACGCGCCAACGGGGGTTATTGATTGTCCCAGGTCCGTATCACGTACGTCGGGGGCACCGAAGAAGAGCACCAGGCGTTCGAAGGCATTGTTCGAGGCGACGGTACAACGAGCGTCCGTTTCTTGGTGCCCGCCGAGGCGATCGCCACGATCGTCGCGCGCACGACGGATCTGCTCGTCATCGACGTGATGCAGCACAGCCACGATGTGCTGGCGTTGCTCAAGAGCGCCAAAACGGAACACGGGGCTGCCGGACGCGTCCCGGTGCTGGTCGTCGCGCCGGTCGATTCGACCAGCCGGGTGCAAGCCTGCCTGCATCGCGGTGCCGACGATTACGTGCTCCTCCCGCATGACGAGACGAACCCGCTGCTCGTGCAGAAACGCATCGCTGCGGCCTTGCGCGTGTACGCCGGGCAGCCGGCGCAAAAGAGCCCGGGAATGTCCGAGACGGCAGTGATGCCGATTCGTGCCGGTGACGGAAAGATGGTCATCGATCAGGCGTGGGAGAACGCCCAGACGGTTCACCGCTTCATCCCGCGCGAGTTTCTCGACATGCTCGAGCGCAAGACGTTGGCCGATGTCAAGCTGGGCGATCACATGCAGCGCGAGATGACGGTGTTTTTCTCCGACATCCGCGACTTTACCCAACTCTCCGAACGGCTGACGCCGCAAGAGAACTTCAGTTTTCTCACCTCGTATCTGCGCAACGTCACGCCGATCATTCGCGCGCGCGGCGGTTTCGTCGATAAATATCTCGGCGACGGTGTGATGGCGCTCTTTCCGGGCCAGGCGATCGACGCCGTGCAAGCCGCCGTCGATCTCGGCCAGCAGATCGCGCGCTACAATCACGGCCGGCGGTTGGCGGGTTATGCGCCGATCAAGATCGGCACGGGACTGCATCGGGGATCGCTGATGCTCGGCACGATCGGTGCCGAGGACCAGATGCAAACGACCGTCATTGCAGACGCCGTCAACCTGGCCTCACGCATCGAGGGGATGACGAAGACGTTCGGCGTGAACTTGCTCTTGAGCGGATCGGTGGTTGAGAATCTGCCGAAGGAACACAAGTTCCGGCTGCGGCCGCTGGGCGCCGTCCGGGCCAAGGGCAAGTCGGAAGCCGTCGAGATCTTCGAGTGCTACGATAACGACGCGCACGAGTTGGCCGAGCACAAAGACAAAACGCAGCCGCAGTTCGCCGCAGGCATGGCCGAATACCGTAAGGGCATGCTCCTCACCGCCGGCCGCATCTTTTCACGGATCGCGGAAATCTGCCCCGAGGACACGGTCGCGGCCTACTTCCGCGACCGCTGCACGCTCTCGGTCGTGCGCGAGCGCGCCGGCCCCTGGGACGGCGCCGAACACCTCGAGGTTAAGTAGAGGCTTCGTACTCTCGGCGGGCCATCCCGGCGATGATTTCGGCGCCGCGATTGGCGGCGGACATGCCGCGGAAGAGGAAGCACAGGCCGACGACGGCGTTGAGTTCTTCCCACGTCGCGCCCGCTTTGCGCGCGCCGATCGCGTGCAATTGGGCGGCGTCGGAGAGCTGCGTGAGCAGCATGCCGAAGAGCATCAGTTGCGCCGTTTTCACATCGAAGCACTTCGGATACATCATGTGTTCGCGAATCTTCTCGGTGAGGTCGTAGCCTTCGGGATCGAGCGCGCCCTGCACGAGCACGCGGCCTTGAATGCGAGGCGGCACGAAGCCGAGTAAATCTTTGTAGAGGTTGTCGGATTCCGTGCGGTCGGTCTTTGCGCGGTACGGCCCGATCAGCGCCTCGACGGCTTCCTTGTCGGGCGCCGGCGGCAGATCTTTCGGGGCGGCGGGTTTAGCGGTGTTGCTCACTTGGCTTCCTTCCAGAACATATCGGCGACGTTGAATGTCTTCGGTAAGAATTTGTATTCGGCGGTTGCATCGATCACGGGTTGGATCGTTTTCGGATCGAGCTTGTCGGCGTACACGACGCGGTTCATCTGCGCGATCGTCTCGGGCGGAATCTTAGTGACGCCGGCCAGGATCGTTCCGGCCGCGACTTTGTTTTTGTTGCACCATTCTGCCGTTTCGCCGAGCGCTTTGGCGAACGCGTGCGCGGCGCCGGGGTTCTTGGCGAGCCAGTCGTTGTTGGCGAAGTGAGTCGTGATCGAAAGCCGTTTGGCGATCGCGTCGTAACACTTGCCCAGCACGCGGATGTCGTTCTTCGAGTAGGTCAGCGACGGTTCGAGCACGCACGCGCCGTCGATGCGTCCGGCCGTCAGCGCCGGCGCCATGTTCGGAACCGGAATCTCGAGGAATTTCAGCGTCGAGGAATCGCCGCCGTTCGCGTCGACCCACTTCATGACCGACGCCTGCTGCAAGTCCTTGAGCGTCGAGACGCCGATCGTCTTGCCGTTCATGTCTTTGCCGGTCCTGAACGCTGCGTTTTTTGCGATCGCTAGAACGGTCGTCGGCGAGCTCGTCACGTAGTCGCCGCCCGGTGCGATCATCGAGAACGGCAGACCGTGATCGTGCGCATTCGCTTGTGCGCCGACGTTCGCACAGCCGACATCGAGCGCGCCGCCGGCCGCAGCCGCCATCACGCCGCCGCCGCCGGAGAACGAGGTTATCTGCACGTCGAGGCCGGCCGCTTTGAAGAAGCCGCGGTCGACGCCGTAAAAGGCTAGCGCGTAGCTTTCGACGGGTGCCGTGCCGAGGCGAATGACGGTTGCTGCGGATTGCGCCGACGCGATCCGCGGCGCAGCCGCCGCTCCAGCCAAAAGAGCCGTGAATGCAGCACGTTTCATGGGGTTACCAGCTTTCCGAGACGAGAAGTTACGGTTTGATCATAACGGCGAGCACGTCGGGCGTGGCGGCCGCTTCGTATTGCTTGAAGTTCTCGGCGAAGAGTCCGGCGAGTTTCTTTGCTTGCGCGTCGTACGCCGCCGGATCGCTCCAGGCTTTGCGGGGATCGAGCACGTCGTCGGGCACGCCCGGTACCGATTGCGGGATCTCGAGGCCGAAGAACGGTTCTCTTTTCGTCGGCACGTCGCGCAGCCGGCCTTCGATCGCGGCGTTCACCATCGCCCGCGTGTACGCGATCTTCATACGCTTGGCGGCCGGCGGCGAGCCGCCGGTCCAACCCGTATTCACGAGCCAGCACTGCACATCGTGTTTGGCGATGCGTTCGCCGAGCAGTTTTGCATACACCGTCGGATGGTGAACCAAAAACGGCGCTGCGAAGCAGGTCGAGAACGTGGCGGTCGGTTCGGTCACGCCGCGTTCGGTGCCGGCAACCTTGGCCGTATAACCCGAGAGGAAGTGATACATCGCTTGCGCGGCCGACATCTTCGAGATCGGCGGCAGCACGCCGAACGCGTCGGCGGTCAGCATCACGATCATGTTGGGGTGTCCGGCCATCAAACCGGGCACGATGTTCGGAATGAACTCGACCGGATACGCGGCGCGCGTATTTTCGGTGAGCTTATCGGAATCCAGGTCGAGCTCATGCTTCACCGGATCGATGACGACGTTTTCGAGCACGGTGCCGTAGCGGTGCACGGCGTCCCAGATCTCCGGTTCGGCGCTCTGTGAGAGCTTGATCGTTTTCGCGTAACAGCCGCCTTCGAAATTGAAGACGCCGTCGGCCGACCAGCCGTGTTCGTCGTCGCCGATGAGCGGACGATTCGGATCCGACGAAAGCGTGGTCTTGCCCGTGCCGGAAAGGCCGAAGAAGATCGCGACGTCGCCATGCGGGCCGAGATTCGCCGAGCAATGCATAGGCATCACTTCGCGCAGCGGCATCAGGTAGTTCATGAGCGTGAAGACGGACTTCTTGACCTCGCCCGCATAGCGCGTGCCGCCGATCAAGACCATCTTGCGCGCGAAGTTCACCAAACAGAACGTTTCCGTGCGCGTGCCGTCGCGCGCCGGATCGGCTTCGAAGAGCGAGGCGTCGAGCACGGTGAACTCCGGCTTGAAATCATCGGTCTCGGCGGTGCGGCGAATGAAGAGATCTTGCGCGAACAGATTTTGCCACGCGTAGGTCGTCAGCACGCGCACCGGCAAGCGGTAGCGCGGATCAGCCCCGATGTAGCAATCGAGCGCGTAGATATCCTTGCCGGCGAGGTAGTCGCCGACGCGTCCGAGCAGCGCATCGAATTTCTCGGGCGCGATCGGCCGGTTCATGCCCCAATCGATATGCGTTTCGCTGCCGGGCTCTTTGACGAAGGCTTTGTCCTTCGGCGAGCGGCCCGTGTATTTGCCGGTTTCGACGACCATCTGGCCGGCTGGTCCGAGGCGGCCCTCGCCGTTGCGTATGGCGTGTTCCATCAGTTCGGACATCGTCAAATTGCGATGAACCGTCGCGACGCGGTCGAGGCCGATAGCGGCCAAGTCGTCGGCGAGCTGCTGCGAGGGATTCGGTAGGGTGAGAATCAGTCTGCTCCTCGAGTTATGAGACGGGCAAGAGGTGAAGGATTCGCGTGGCGAGGAGGGTGTGCCTACCCCTCCCAAGGATCGACGTTGAGCGACTTTTCTCAGGTAAAGCCGCCGAGCGATGCGCTTGCGGCGCTGCTAGCCGCGGCGACGCCCGTCGAACGTGCCGAAACCGTGCCGCTGCACCTCGCCCGCGGCCGCGTCCTCGATCGGACGATTGTCGCCGCGGAGACCGTACCCCAGTTCCGGCGAGCGCTCATGGACGGCTTCGCGGTGCGGGCCGCCGACACGCTGGCGGCCTCGGGGGAGGCGCCGGTGCGCCTGCGCTTGACCGGCGAAGTGCTGATGGGTACCCAGCCGGAGCTCCCCGTAGGGCCAGGCGAGGCGTTGCGCATTCACACCGGCGCCATGTTGCCCGCGGGCGCCGACGCGGTCGTGATGCTGGAAGACACGGATGTCACCGGTGACGAGGTCTCCGTCCTGGCCGCGGCACCGCCGGGCGATAACGTGCTGTTGCCGGGGGAAGACATTCAAGCCGGCGCGATCGCCATCGCGGCCGGGACGCGGCTCGACGTGGCCGCGCTCGGCGGACTCGCGACGCTCGGCTATGCAACCGTGGCCGTACGAGTCCGGCCGCGCATCGCGATCCTCTCGACCGGCGACGAAGTCGTGCCGGTCGATGCGGCGCCGCGTGCGGCGCAAGTGCGCGACGTCAATGCGGTCACCGTTGCCGCGACCGTGGAAGCGGCGGGCGGCGTAGCGTTGCCCGGCGGCATCGTGCCCGACGACATGACCGCGCTGACGGCGCGCGCCCGGGCGGCGCTGGCCGATGCCGATGCGCTGGTGATTTCGGCCGGCTCGTCGGTCTCGCACCGCGACATCACCGCGCGCGTGATCGCGCTGCTCGGCGCACCGGGAATTCTCGCGCACGGAATTGCGATCCGGCCGGGGAAGCCCACCATCGTGGCACTCTGCGATGGAAAACCGGTGATCGGCTTACCGGGAAATCCGGCCAGCGCCGCGGTCGTTGCCTGGCGCATCGTCCGTCCGCTGGTGCGGATGCTGGGCGGCGAACACGCGGCCGGCGGATACGCCGGCGGCACGCTCGACGCACTGCTCGGCGCCGATGTGCCCTCGCGCGCCGGCCGTGAAGACTACGTGCCGTGCCGTCTCGACTATAGCGGCGACGCACCGCGCGCGATGCCGCTGCTCGACGAGTCCAACTTGATTTTCACGCTCGTCCGCAGCGACGGACTGGCGATCGTGCCGTTCGAGCGCGAGCACCTGCGCGCCGGCGAACGCGTGCGCGTGGTGGTGCGATGATGGTGCGCCGTATCGCTGCCCTGTTGGCTGCATGCATCGGCCTTGCCGGTGGAGCGGCCGCTCTGGCTCGCTCGCCGGTTCCGGTCGGTGCGTTTCCGCCTGGTCCCATCGACGGCATCACCGATGTTCCGGGCGTGCGCGTCGGCGCAGTGACGAAGATTGAGGGCGAGGGTCCGCTGGTGCGCGGCACCGGCCCGGTGCGCACCGGCGCGACCGGCATTCTGCCCAATGACGATCCGTGGATGCGCCGCGTCGCAGCCGCCACGTTTGACCTCAACGGCAACGGTGAAATGACCGGCGCGCATTGGGTCGATCAAGCCGGCTTTCTCGAGACTCCGATCGTGTTGACCGACACGCTCGACATCGGCCGCGCGGACGACGGTGTGATTTCGTGGATGATCGCCAAGCATCCGGACATCGGCATTCGCGCCGACGTGCCCTTGCCGGTCGTGGCCGAATGCGACGATCAGGGCATGAACGACATCCAGGGCCGCCACGTCGGACCCGGCGACGTTGTTGCGCTGCTCGACGCGGCCGCGCCCGGAGACTTTGCGCGCGGCAACGTGGGCGCGGGTACGGGGATGCATGCGTTCGGCTTCAAGGGCGGCATCGGCTCCGCATCGCGCGTGCTGCCGAAGGATCTCGGCGGTTACACGGTCGGCGTACTGGTCAACGTGAACACCGGATCGCGAAACGAATTGCTGATCGGCGGAGTACCGGTTGGACGTGCGTTCGCCAACGACTTGCTGCCCATCTATCCGCGCCGTGCAGCCGTTCGGACGACCGGACGCGCGGCCGACGGCAGCATCATCATCGTGGTTGCGACCGACGCACCGCTCGATGCGCTCAAGCTGCGCGATATGGCGAAGCGCGCGACGATGGGTCTCGCGCGCACCGGCGCAACCTCGCACACCTCGAGCGGCGATCTGTTCTTCGCGTTTTCGACGACGCACATCTACCCGCGCGCCGGCGGCATCAGCGGACCGCCGCTCGAAACGGATGAGGAGCGTATCGACGGGCTCTACACCGCGACCGTCGATGCAACGGAAGCCGCGATCGACGACGCGATTTTCAGCGCCCGCACGATGGTCGGCGCCAACGGCATCACGCTCTTCGGCTTGCCGTTCGAGCGGGTGCGGCCGCTGCTGCGGAAATGATGCAGGTTCCCGATGAGGCCGCGCAGCGCGTCAGCCGTATCGAAGCGCTGCTCGACGAAGCGGAGCGGATGCTCGCGCACGGCGGTTCCGTGGATGAAGCATCGTTCAGCCTGCGCGAGACGCGCGCCCGGTATCTGCCGGATACGCTGCGCGCCTATCTCGACGTCCCGCCGAGTTTGCGCGGCGAACGCGATGCGAGCGGCCGTACGCCGGACGAACTCTTGATCGCGCAGCTCGATCATCTCGAACGCGCGACCGCGCAGCGTCTGCGCGAGCTGGCGGCGCGCGGCACCGAAGGCATCGCCGCCAACGGCGCGTTCCTCACCGAACGCTTCGGACCGGCGACGGCGTTGCCCGAGGCCGCGCCGGCCGCACCCGCGACGTCGGTTCCGCTAGCGCTCGTGCGCACGCTGCTCGACGGCATCGAACGCGACGCCGGACCGCAGCCCAGCTCGCTCGTTGCGGTCGCGGCGGAACGATTTGCCGCGCTCGTGCCGCAGCTCCTCACCGTGCAAAAGGGCCGGATGGGATTCGGCGCGATCGAAGCGCTGCAACTGACGATTCCGGTCGGCGACCGGGCCTTGCGCTTCAACCTCGCGGCGCAGCGCGGCGGTATCGAAGCGAGCGTGACGAACGTGGTCCGGGGCATCGCCCTCAAGACCGAATCGTTTGACTTGGACACGTGGCTGCACGGCCTCTATGAGAATCTCGGCGCGTTCGTGGAACGCGACCGCCGCACGCGCGAAACCCTCACCCGATTTTTGGAGCGTTAGACTATGAGTTTCTTCGGCTTCGGTCCCGGTCAACAGAACCAGGCGCAGAGCGTCGAGGTCACGGCGGGCGGCGTTCCGCAAGATGCGATCGCGCGTCTGCGGCGGATGAGCGGCCAGGGCGGCGCGCCGATGTTCACCAGCGACTTGTCGGTGAGCGAGTTCGTACTGCTCGACGAGCTGCAAATGCAGCCGCTGGGACTCGTCCTCGGCAGTTCGATCTTCCACGTCGGGTTTCAAATCGGCAACTACTTTCAGAATCAGGAACTCGGCTATCTTTCGCAAGCGATGTATCAGGCGCGCGAACTGGCGATGAGCCGTATGGAAGAAGAAGCCGCCGTGCTCGGCGCCGACGGCATCGTCGGCGTGCGGTTGGAAGTGGGCGGCTATATCTGGGCTCCAAACGCCCTGGAGTTCACGGCGATCGGCACGGCAGTCAAAGCGCCGCCGGGCACCTCGTACCGCACGGTACACGACAAGCCGTTCACGTGCGATCTGAACGTGCAAGATTTCTACAAGCTGCACCAAGCCGGATACGTGCCGGCCGAACTCGTGCTCGGCAGCTGCGTGTACCACATCGCACACCAGGGCTTCATGCAGTCGATCCGCACGCTCGGCAACAACATCGAGCTGCAGAATTACACCGAAGCGCTCTACGATGCGCGCGAACTCGCGATGAGCCGCATGCAGGCCGAAGCGGAAGCGCACGGCGCGACCGGCATCGTCGGCATGAACATCGTCGAGAAAAACCATGTTTGGGAGCCGCACGTGATCGAGTTCCTGGCGATCGGCACGTCGATCGTCCGCCGCGGCGAAAAGACGAAAATCACGCCGACGTTCCAGATCGGGCTCAACGACTGATTCCGGACGTGACGAGAATCGCCGTCGTCGGCAGCAACATGATGGACCTCGTCACCTACGTGACCCGTTTCCCGGAACTCGGCGAAACGGTCGAGGCGCCGAGCTTCCTGATGGCGCACGGCGGCAAGGGCGCAAATCAAGCCGTCGCCGCGGCACATCTCGGCAGCGAGGTGCTCTTCGTCGGCAAAGTGGGGAGCGACGCGTTCGGCGCGCTGACGCTCGAGAATTTTCGCCGTCACGGCATCGACGCGCGGCACGTCGGCGTCGTCGCCGATACGCCGAGCGGGGTGGCCCCGATCTTCGTTGAGCCCGGCGGTGAAAACCGCATCCTCATCGTCACGGGGGCGAACGCGATGCTCGCCCCGGGCGATGTCGAACGCGCCCGCGCCGAACTCGCGGAGGCGAGCGCGATTTTGCTGCAGCTCGAGGTGCCGCTGGAAACGGTGTACGCAACGGTCGCGCTCGGCGTTGCACTCGGGGTGCCGGTCTTTCTCAACCCGGCGCCCGCGCGCGCCGACCTCGACCTCTCGCGCTTACGCGGTCTCGCGTTTCTGCTGCCGAATCAGTCCGAACTCGCGCTACTGACCGACAAGCCGGTAACGACGATCGCCGAGGCCGAAGCTGCTGCCCGTACCGTCATTGCGGCCGGCATTGCCGCAGTCGTCGTAACGCTGGGAGCCGACGGCGCGCTCTACGTAACGGCGGATTCGGTCGTGCACGTGCCCGCGCCGCGCGTCACGCCGGTCGATACGTCCGGCGCCGGTGACGCGTTCATCGGCAGCTTCGCCCACCACTATGTGGCCACGCGCGATGTGACTGCGGCACTCCGGTCCGCTGTGGCCTATGCGGCCGATTCGGTGACGCGCCGCGGCACGCAAATCTCCTATGCGACGCGGTCCGAATTCGACGCGTTCTTGCTCACCTCGAAAGGTTCGTAATGCCTCCCGTTCGCCCGATCCTGATCCTGGGCGCCATGCCCTCGGAAGTGCGCGTCATTCAAGCGGCGCTTGAGCACCGCGGCCACGGAACGCTCGAGTGCTTCCCATACGACACCGGCACGATCGCGGGGCGTAAGGTTATCGTCGCGGTTACCGGCGTCGGGGTGACGAACGGTGCGATGGTTGCGGCGCTGTTCATCCACCATTTCAAACCGCGGGCGCTGATCGTGAGCGGAACCGGCTCGCGTTTCAATCCGCGGATTCGCACCGGCGATACCGTCATCTCGCTCAAGACGATTCACCACGCGGCCGGCAGTCTTACCAGCGACGGCATGGTGTACCGCAACGTGCGCGGCCCGCTGCCCGGCACGATGACGTCGTGGTTCTACAAGCCCGATAAGGCCTTGCTCGCGCGCGCTAGGGCCGCGCTAAAGACCTATCGGCCCGATGAGATCGCCGTCGATGGCGAAACGTATCGGCCGCGCGTGCTCACCGGGGTCGTCTCCGCGAGCGATATGTTCGGTGTATCCGATGAAAAAATCGCGGATATGAAGGCGAAGCTCGATCCGGACATCATGGAGATGGAGAGCGCGGCGATCGCACAAGTCGCGCAGCAGCTCGGCACGCCGCACATCGTCTTCCGCGCCGGCAGTAATCGCACGCAGTCCAATCCCGGCAACGATTATCGCCGGCTCGGACAAATTGCCGCGCGCGCCGCCGCGCGCTGGACCGTGCACTTCGTCGGCTCGCTTCCGCGATGATCGACCCCACGCTGCCGCGGATCGACCTGCACCGGCATCTCGACGGCAACGTGCGCCTGCAGACGATTCTCGATCTTGCACGGCAGCACGGCGTGGCGCTCCCGGCCGAAACGCTCGAAGGTCTGCGTCCGCATGTCGAAGTGCAAGGCGACCAGGTGGGGCTGATGCCGTTCCTCGCGCGTCTTCACTGGATGACCGCCGTCATCGCCGATACCGATGCCGTGCAGCGCGTCGCGCGGGAGAACGTCGAGGACGCCGCGCGCGAAGGACTCGACTACGTCGAGCTGCGCTTCAGTCCGTATTTTCAATCGCGTCCGTTCGACCTCGATCCCGCGGCGGTTGTTGCAGCGGTTGTCGCCGGCGTTGCCGAGGGGCGCGCGGCAACCGGCATCGGCGTGAACCTCATCGGCATCCTCAGCCGGACGTTCGGCCCCGATGCGTGCACGATCGAACTCGACGCGTTGCTCACGCAACGCGAGCATATCGTCGCGCTCGATCTGGCCGGCGATGAAGAGCGCTGGCCGGCCGAGCACTTCGCGCGGCATTTCGCCCGTGCGCGCGATGCCGGTTGGGGGGTTACGGCTCACGCCGGCGAGGCGGCATCGGCGGAGAGCATTTGGGCAGCACTGCGCCATCTCGGTGCTACCCGCATCGGTCACGCCACGCGCGCGACCGATGACCCGGCGCTGATGGCCTATCTCGGCGAGCACGGCATCGGCATCGAAGCCAACATCACGAGCAACGTCCAGACCGGCGCGACGGCGAATTTCCGCGCGCACCCGCTCAAGGCGTTCCTCGCCTACGGGCTCACCGCGTCGATCAACACGGACAACCCGATCGTCAGCGCGATCGATTGGCCGCACGAAGTGGAAATCGCCGCTCCCGCCGCGGGCCTGGGCGCAAGCGATATTCGAGCGGCGCAGCGAAACGCCGTGGCCATGGCCTTTTTGCCGCAAGCCGGAAAAGACGCGCTCTTGGCCCTGCGCTCGTGAAGTCGAAGATAGGGGCCACGGCGGTCGCGATTTGCTCGTACATCGTCATGGGCGGTTTTTTCGCGCAGAACGGCGTGATCTTGGATGCTGCTGCGGCGTACTTTCACGCGCCGGTGACGACGACGGCGGCCCTCTTTTCGTATTTGACCGGCGGCAACCTGATCGGGTTGATCGTGTGCATGGTCATTTTTGAAGTCGTACCGATACGCGGCGTGCTTGCGCTAGCATATGCGACCCTGTTCGCGGGCGTTGCGCTGCTCTTCGCAACGCACGACCTGCGTTTGGGTGCGCTGGCGATCGGCATGTGCGGCTTCGGCGCCGGCGTCGGCCTATCGACGGGTGCCGTTATCATCGCGAAATGCTATGCGCAGCGTTTGCGCGCGATTGCGTTTTTGGGCACCGATTGCACGTTCAGCCTCGCCGGCTACGTTTTTCCGGCGCTTGCCGCGAGCGCGATTGCCGCGGGCTGGGCTTGGCAAAGCGGTTACGTTGCGGTGGCGGCGTTCGCTGCGCTGCTGTTGCTCACAGCCGTCTTCATCACGTTTCCGGCCGTGGGCCGGGCCGCGCGCCGGACGGAAGAACGGGTCCTGCGGGCTCCGCTCGACGGCGCATCGACTGTGGGCGTCGCTCTGTTCGCGTTTGGGCTAGCCGCGTATCTGTGCGGCCAAGGTGCGTTCTTGATTTGGGCTCCGAACGAACTCACGACGGCGTTCGGCATGCGTCCGCTCGACGCGGCCGGCATCATCGGACAATTTTGGGGCCCCTCGATCTTCGGGCTGTTGACGGCTGCTCTAATCGTCACTCGCGTTGCGCCGCGCATCGTTATGACTGCTGCGGCGGCGAGTGCGGTGGTAAGCCTGCTGGTCATTGCGAACGCCGGCGACGCGCACGCTTTTTTTGCCGCAACGTTTGCGTTCGGCTTTTCCTCGACGTGCTTGTTCAAGCTGATGATCTCGATCGGATCGGAGCAGATCGTGGATGCCCCGCCGCAATTGGTCACGTTCTTGCTGCTCTCGGCGAGCGTGGGTGGAACGATCGCGCCGGCACTCAGCGCTCGCTTCGTCGCCGCTTCGGGTGCACACGCGGGTGTCGTTATGGCAGCGGGCTGCTATTCGCTGACGTTGGCGTGCATACTCGCGGCGCTCGTTGTCGAGCGAACGATGCGCCGGCCGCGGCAATTGCCGCAGGCCGTGGGGTAAACAGCGGATGGATGGTGATTTTTTCGAGATGCTCGGCGGCATTGCCGAAACGTTCGGTTTGGGTGAGGTCGTCAAAGGCGCCTTACGCGGTCCGGCCGCCTACGCGAGCGGCCGCTCGACGCAAACGAACGCAGACGGCAGCGAGGGGGACGTACCGTACGTGTACGAGCGTCGGCTAACTCGCGTGCGCGATCCCGGAGTGAACGACCGCTAAACCCGTTCGGCCGCGTGCGGGTTCGAGAAGTTTGCGGTGTTCGCGGGCGCCCTGTAGTCGAGGATCGCGCCGTTGCGTCGCAAGTCACCTTGCAGTGCCGCAATCTCCGGCGGCGACGCGGCTAGCCCCGCAATCGAGATGTGCCGTGCGCGGGCTTGAGCAGCGGCCGCGCCGGCGGCCTCACCCTCTTCGATCGTCGTCGGGATCACGCGCGCGCTGCCGGCGGCTTCGTGCGATGCCGAGATCGACGGGCTCGCAAGGAGCAAGTTGGTAAAACCGCGCGGAACGAGCGCCCCGAGCGGTACGCCGTACACGTGGCGGATCGGCGCGTACGCGAGCCGATCGCTCGCCGTGACCGGATGCAGGTCGAGCGGATACGAACTCAGGCCGATCCGGTCGGCGGGCATGATGCCGTCCCATACGTCGTCGGCCGTGAGCCATTCATCGCCCAGTACGTGGCGCGTCTCGCGCACGTATACGGCGTCGGCAAACCGTCCGATACGCGCGTCCGAAAAGCCCGCAACGTGGTCGCGCAAGTAGGCCAGCAGACGCGGTGCTTCGCTTTCGGTGAGCACCCGCGCGCGCAGCAGATCGCTAGCCGAGCGGCCGTCGATGCCGAGCACGTCGATGGCGTTGACGCTAACGCTGCCGTCGTCCTCATGTCCGAGGTTGAGATCGCGTACGAGCACGTCGGGCGACTCAGTGCGGTAGCCGTCCATCACTTTTGCATACCCCCAGGCGCGACGGTCCAGCGCACCGCCGGGCCCGTCGACGCGCGGGTTGTAGCCGCGTACGACGGCGGGCCAGTCCACGCCGTCGATCGTGAACATCAGCGTAACGGCCTGCATTTTCTCATCGATGCCGGTGTCTTGGCGGCCGACGTCGTAGCGCGCGCCGGCGAGCGCGGCGACGTCGCCGTCGTCGCTCGCGTCGATCACACTGCCGGCTGCAATCGTCAAGTCGGCTTCGCCGCGCCGCGCGAACGTGACGTCCTCGACTTGGGTGCCGCCCGGCACGTCATCGACGCGCACGGCGATCGGCCGCGCGTTGACGATGGCGTGAATGCGCGGTTCGGCGGCAACGAGCTGACCGAATACGCGCGCCGCATCGGCCGGCGTGAAAGCGTCGCCGAGCGCCGCATGGATCTCGCTAAAGATCCCCGATTCGATTTGCGCTCCGTCCGGCGCGAGGTTGAGGTCCCACTGATCCATGGTGGCATCGGTCAGCACGCCGCCGAAGACCGGTCGCTGCGCGACGAGCGTCACGTCCTCGCCCCGGCGGGCGGCGGCGAGCGCGGCCGCGACGCCGGCCGGGGTGCCCCCCACGACGAGGACGTCGGCACGGGGGGCGGCATCGATCGCAATCGACCGGCTGGACGCACAGAAAACGAGGGCTGCCAAGACGGCGGCCGCGACGCGTGAGATCATTCTATACGACAAACGTCGTTAGTATCAAAAACGTGCGCCGGCAGCGAAGGGGAAGATCATGTCTTCTTTACCGAGGGCGGCGAGCGCCTGATGGGCACCATCGTCGGCGCGATGCTCTCGACACACGCCTATACGTTCGTCGATCCCGCCACGTGGGATACGCGGCGCTCGACGCGCACGCGGCACAACTACGCGGTCAAGTACGGCAGCGTGCCGCCCGAACGGCCGGAGGTCGCAAACGAAACAGATGCCGAGATCGAGCGACGTTTCGCGACGATTCGCAGCGGCTTTGCAGAAATTCGCCGCCGGCTCGCGGACGTGCACGCGGACACCCTGGTGATTATCGGCAACGATCAGGACGAGAACTTCACGTCGCACGTGCTGCCGCAGTTTGCCGTGTATACCGGCGCCGATTTCCGCATCGTCAGCCGGACCGCCGGTGAACGTGCGACGGCGGCCGCTGCGACGACGTACCGCGGCGCGCCGCAACTCGGCCGCGCCATTATCGAGTACGCGCTCGAGAGCGGCTTCGATCCCGCAATGATCGAGCAATTCTCGGGTGACGCACTCGAAGCGCACGCGCATCGCGAACCGTTGCAGTTCTACGATCCCGGCGCCACCCAAACCGTGTTGCCGATCTTCGTCAACGCGATCCATCCGCCGGCGCCCTCGCCCGCGCGCTGCTACGCGTTCGGACGCATGCTGCGCGCCGCGATCGAGCGCACGCCCGAAGCCGGCCGCGTGTTGCTGCTCGCCTCGGGCGGTCTCTCGCACTTCCCGGCCGACTTTCCGTGGCGCGAATATTCCGGGCCGCTCACGATCGGTGCGGTCTGTGCGGATTTCGACCGCCGCATCGTGGCCGAGATGCGCAGCGGCAACGGCGCAGCGCTCGCCGCGCTGACCAACGCAGAACTGATGGCCAACGGTGACGACGAGTTACGCCAGACCATCGTGATGCTCGGCGCGCTGGGCCCAGCCGTCCCCACGTTCTTGCACTACGAGCCGTTCTACCGTGCGATCATGGGCATCGCGGTCGGTTGCTGGGATGTCATTCCTGCCCTGGGCGGTTAACGCGCGTTCGAGGTGCCGCATCGGCCCGGGAAGAACGAGGCGAGTCGACCGGCGGCACTTTATGGAGAGGTGGCAGAGCGGTTTAATGTACTCGCTTGGAAAGCGAGAGTCGGGTCAAACCGACCGGGGGTTCGAATCCCCCCCTCTCCTATAGTTTACGTCGCGAAACGGGCGCGCTCGAACATGTGGGTTGGTGCGTTGTTGTAGTTCGTGACGTGCGCTAGGCGGTAGCCGGCTTTCTCTGCGACGTGAATCGATGCCGCGTTGTCCGGATCGATGAGACAGACGGTTCGGCCGGACGGTAGATGTTGGTCGGCCCAGGCGAGGGCGGCGCGGACGCCTTCCGTTGCATAACCTTTTCCGTGGTGAGCGGAAGCGAGCACCCAGCCCATCTCGGGCAGACCACGGATCGATGGCGTGATGTCGCGCTTGAAATCAGCGAAGCCGATTTCGCCGACGAAATCGCCGGTCGAACGTTCCTCGACGGCCCAGTAGCCGAACTTCTCAAGCGCCCAATGGCCGGCGTAGCCGAGAATGCGTGACCAGCTTTGCGCTTCGGTGGACGCAGCAGCGAGAATGTGCGCGAACACGAGCGGGTCGGACCACATCGCGAACGATGCCGCAAGGTCGTCCGCGACATGCGGGCGCAAGCGGAGCCGATCCGTTTCAATCACGCGCATAGGTGGGGCTAGACCTCGTGGTCGCGGAGCCACTCCATGTAGGCGGCCATGCCGCTGGTGATGTCGTGTTTGGGGCGGAAGCCGGTGTCGCGCGCGAAGCGCTCGATGTCGAGATACGACGTGGGTTTGTGAAACGGGTCCTGACCGTCGGCAAACGTGAACGAGACGCCGGGCACCACGGCTTGCGCCGCTTTGAGCACCGCCGGTAGCGGCGTTGCCGTACCACTGCCGAGGTTGTAGATGCGTTCCTTCAACGTCGTCGCGGTTTGCAAATGGAACAGCGCTTCGGCGCAATCGCCGACGTACATATAATCGTAGTTGTCGCCGGCGAGTGGCTTTTGTTTTGCCGTGTCGACGAAGCCGCGAATCGCGGTGTGCGCGATGCGGCTCGGCGCGTTGGTGAACGAGTGATAGAGCGGACCGTAGACGAACGCGATGCGCGCGAAGACGATGTCCATGCCCGTGCGATCGGCGTAGTGCAAGCCCGTGATCTCGCCGGCTTTCTTGAAGGCACCGGTCGGGCCGTTCGAGGCGATCGGCATCGGCATCGTCTCGAGGAACGGACCTTCGAGTCCGAAGTAGGCCGTGATCGAGCTTGCCACAACGACGCGCTTCACGCGATTGCGGCGAGCGGCGTCGAGGATCGCGATCTGCCCCATCATGTTCGTCCGATAGTCTTCCGCCGGCGGTGGTCCGCCGACGCTCGTCGTCGCGAGATGCAGCACGTGCTCGATGTCGTGCTTCTCGAAGAGCGCGTCGAGCGCATAGTCGCTCGTGACGTCGACGACTTCGCGGTGGAAGCGGTTCGCGCGGTGCTGCTCGACGTCGGCGAGTTCGCGCCGCACGCGAAATTGGGTCGACACCACGTCGAAGCCGTGCTCTAGGAACGCACGCGACGTGTGCAGTCCGATGAATCCGGTCCCCCCGGTGATGAGAATGCTCATGCCGATGCTCCTGTGTGCGTAACCGCGGGAGTACGCCCCGCAACCGGCCGGGGCCCGGTTTACGGGGTTGCATCGGTCCAATTACCGGAGGGTATGAATCGGTACGCCGCGGCGCGCAAGAAGGCGCGGGCGGGCAGCGAAGCCCGCCCTCATGATTATCGACGCGCACGCGCACTTGGTTGCCCCGGCCTCGCTCTACGGCTACCGGAGCACCCTGATCGTTTCGGGCGGCCAGCATGGCGCTGCCCTGGCGATGATTCCCGACGACGACCTCAAGAAATCCGCCGACAGCAACGTCAAATTGATGGACGAAGTCGGTACCGACATTCAGTTTATCTCGCCGCGACCGTTCATGCAGATTCACCGCGGCCGCTTGAATGATGCGCGCTTGTGGGCCCGCTCGAACAACGAGTTGATCGCCAAGACGGTCAAGTTCCATCCGACGCGCTTCCGCGGCGTTGCCGGCATCCCGCAGCTGTCGGGCCTGCCGATCGATGTGGTCTTCGACGAAATCGACTATGCGATCAACGAGCTCGGCTTCATCGGCATCTTGCTCAATCCCGATCCGGGCGAGGGCCTCGACCAGACGCCGACGCTGGCGGATCCGTATTGGTACCCGCTCTACGAAAAAATCATCAAGATGAAGATCCCCGCGCACATCCACAGCGGCGGCTGCTGCGGACGCGAGACCTACGACGAGCATTTCGTCACCGAAGAGAGCCTGGCGATCACGTCGGTCGCGCGCTCGGACGTGTTCGACCGCTATCCGGAACTGAACCTGATGGTCAGCCATGGCGGCGGATCGATCCCCTACCAGGTCGGACGCTGGCGCTCGAATCGCGAGATGCACAAGGGCAAGTCGGATTCCGGCTTCGAGTTTCGCGGTTCGTCGGAAGCGAAGAGCGCCGCCGTCGCCGGCAAAGCGCCGGTGCGCTCCGAGACGTTCGACCAAACGCTCAAGCGCTTCTGGTTCGACACGTGCCTGCACAACAAGAAGTCGCTCGACCTGCTCTTCGACGTGGTCGGTCCCGACCGGTGCGTCTTCGGCACCGAGCGCCCGGGTAGCGGCTCGGGCAAAGATCCCGTTACGGGCAAGGCTTACGACGACATCAAGCCGACGATCGAGAGCATCGAGTGGCTGACCGACGACATGAAGAAGGGCATCTTCGAGAAGAACGCCCAGCGCCTGTTCCCCTTGTTCAAGGCCTAATCTAGGGAAAAAACGGCCCTCCGGCGATATGGTCTGATTCCAGACCACTCGCCGGAGGCCCGACAAATGCAGACCATTCAACCGCCCGCTGCCGTGACCGAGATCGGGCACTACGTCGGCGGAAAACGCATCGCCGGCACGTCGGGCAAAAGCGGTGATGTATTCAACCCGGCGACGGGCGAGCGGAGTGGGCGCGTGGCGTTTGCCGGCGTGGCCGAAGTCGATGCCGCGGTCGCCGCGGCAACGGCGGCGTTTCCGGCTTGGTCGGACCTGCCTCCGGCGCGCCGTGCGACGGTCATGTTCCGCTTTCGCGAACTCATTCTGCGCGATGCCGATCGGCTAGCCGGTTTGATCACGGCCGAGCACGGCAAGACGTTCAGCGACGCGCAGGGCGAACTCGCGCGCGGCTTGGAAATCGTCGAGTTCGTCTGCGGCATCCCCCACCTCTTAAAGGGCGAGATGACGGAGCAAGTCAGCACCGGCGTGGATAGCCACGCGCGGCGTCAGCCGCTCGGCGTGTGCGCGGGAATTTCGCCGTTCAATTTTCCGGCGATGGTGCCGATGTGGATGTTCCCGGTTGCGCTCGCGTGCGGCAATACGTTCGTGATGAAGCCCAGCGAGAAAGATCCCTCGCTCGCGCTCGAACTCGCGGCGCTGCTAACGGAAGCTGGACTGCCGGCCGGCGTGTTCAACGTCGTCAACGGCGATAAAGTCGCGGTCGACGCACTGCTCGCGCACCCCGGCATCAGCGCGATCAGCTTTGTCGGCTCGACGCCGATTGCCGAGTACGTCTACAAGACCGGCACGGGCGCCGGCAAGCGCGTGCAAGCGCTGGGCGGCGCGAAAAACCACCTCGTCGTGATGCCGGACGCCGATCTCGATTCGGCCGTCGATGCGCTGATGGGCTCGGCATTCGGTTCGGCCGGCGAACGGTGCATGGCGATCTCGATCGCCGTTGCGGTCGGTGATGAAGTCGCCGACGCGCTCATCGAACGTTTGCGGCCCAAGATCAACGCGCTGAAGATCGGCAGCGGGATCGACGACGGCGTCGAGATGGGACCGCTCGTCACCGGCGTGCATCGTGATAAAGTGAAATCGTACATCGAGATCGGGATCAAAGAGGGCGCAACGGCGGTGCTGGACGGCCGCGACATCAAGATCAAGGGCGACGGGTTCTTCGTCGGCGGCACGCTCTTCGACGGCGTCAAGCCCGAGATGCGCGTATACCGTGAGGAAATTTTCGGGCCCGTCCTCGGTATCGTGCGCGTCACATCGCTCGATGAAGCGTTGCGCTTGATCAACGAGCACGAGTTCGGCAACGGCACCTCGATCTTCACCCGCGACGGCGGAACCGCGCGCACGTTCGATCGCAACGTGCAAGCCGGCATGGTCGGGATCAACGTGCCGATTCCGGTACCGATGGCCTTCCATAGCTTCGGCGGCTGGAAGCGTTCGATCTTCGGCGACCACGCGATGCACGGTATGGAAGGCGTGCGTTTCTACACGCGCTTGAAGACAACGACGACGCGCTGGCCCAAAGCCGCAACCGGCGCCGAATATATCTTCCCGACGGTGAAGTAACCCTAGCCGGCGATAAAGCCGGCGATTTCGGCGTTGACGCGCGTGTGTGCTTCGAGATGTAAGAAGTGTCCGGCGCCCGCGATGCGCTCGACGCGCGATCCCGGCGCCGGCAGAAAGTCTTCGATGTCGTCCATCAGACCGATGCCCAAGCACCCGTCGTCGACGCCGTGAAGATACAGCGTCGGCTGCGGCGGCAGTTGCAGCGCGGCGGCTTCTTCGGCGGCGTAGCGCGGGTCGAGCGGAATGGCGCCATACATCGCGTGGTAGTACTTCAGTGCGGCCGCGAGGTGCTCGCCGGCAAGCGCCGCTTTCACGTGCGGCAGATCGTCCGACGGATCGTAGCCCGGCGACCAATCGCGCCATAAGCGACCGATGAACGCGTAATCGTCGGCCGCAACGACGGCCGGCGCGTTCGGCCGTTGGAAGAAGAACGTGTACCACGATCGCTTGAGCTGATCGTAGATCGTGCGCTTCGGCGCGAGCGACGCCGGCGGCGGAACTGCGAGCGTCACCAGCTTCGACCAGCGCTCGGGCGCAGATGCCGCCGCGCCGTACGCCGACGATGCGCCGTAGTCGTGGCCGATCAGCACCGCGCGCCGGTCGCCGCCGAGTGCTTCATGTAATGCGTTGACATCGGCGGCACGCGGGCCGGCCGCGTATTGCCCGTCGGCGGGAATTGCGGTCGGCGCATATCCGCGCAGCCACGGCGCGACGACCCGGAACCCCGCGCGCGCCAGCACCGGCGTGAGATGGCGCCAGGTATAGGGCGAGTCGGGAAATCCATGCAGGCACAGCGCGAGCGGCCCGTCAGCCGGACCGCTCGCGAGATAGGCGAAGCGCAGGCCGTTCGCTTCGGCGAACGCCGGAGTTACTTCAGCGATGCTGCGTAGGCGCTTTCGAGTTCGCCGAGCGCGCCGTCGAGTTTGGCGATCGCTTCGTCGAGTTCGGCTTCTTCGATCACGAGCGGCGGCGCGATGTGGATGACGTTGTAGCGGCCGAACGCATAGACGCCGGCTTTGCGCAGCGCGCCGAAGAGCGTGGGCATCACGCCTTGGCTCTTGCCCTGCCACGGGATGAGCGGCGTGCGTTTCGCGCGGTCGGAGACGAACTCGAGCGCGAAGAACGCGCCGATGCCGCGCACGTCGCCGATGAGTTCGTGCTTTTCTTTGAGCTTGCCGAGTTTGGTGCGCAGCCAGCCTTCGATGGTCGTGCGGCCGCGCTCGAAATAGCCGCCGGCTTGGTAGGCTTCGATCGCGGCGATGGCCGTGGCCATGTTGAGCGGGTGTCCGCTGTAGGTGTGGCCCGCGCCGAGCGGACGCGTGTCGAACGTCTGCGCGAGCTTCTCGCGTATCAGGACGCCGCCGAGCGGCGCATATGCCGACGTCACGCCCTTCGCGAACGTGATCATGTCGGGGACGACGTTGAAGCGAATCGCGGCGAACGCGGCGCCCGTGCGGCCGAAGCCCGTCATGACCTCATCGAAAATCAACAGGATGCCGTGCTCGTCGCACAGGGCGCGCAGCCCGGCCAAGTAACCGTCGGCCGGCACGATGACGCCGTTCGAACCGACGACGGGCTCGATCAGCAGCGCCGCGACGGAGTCGGCGTTTTCGGCGGCGATCACGTCGCGCACGTGCTGCAGGGCGCGTTCCACTTCAACCTTCGGATCGTCGGTATGGAACGGGCTGCGATACGGATAGTTGGCCCAGAAACGCACGACGCCGGGCATGATTTCGGGTTCGTTGTTCCAACGGCGATTCTCACCCGTGAGCGCGGCCGCGCCGGCAGCGGAACCATGAAACGAACGATACGCCGTAAGAATTTTATGCCGCCCGGTGAGCATGCGGGCGAACTTTACCGCGTCTTCGTTGGCCTGCGCGCCGCTGGTCGTGTAGAACACACGGCCGCCCTCTTTGCCGGCCCACGGCGAAATTGCGACCAGCGACTGCCCGAGCTTTGCGCGCCCGTCTTGGAACCAGTTCGTCGGGCTGAAGCAGAGCCGGTCGATTTGCGCGTGCATCGCATCGAGCACGGACTTGTAGCCGTGACCGAGGTTGGCTGCAACGAGGCCAGACGAGAGGTCGGTGTAGCGCTTGCCGTCGGCGTCGAAGAGATACACGCCCTCACCGCGCACGATCACCGGGACATCGACGTTACCTTGTGCGATCCAAGGCGTCAGGACGTAGTCACGGTGTAGGGTTTTAAGGTCTTCGGCGACGATCACGCGCGGTTCTCCAGCAGGTCGGAAGTCGGAAACAAAGAGGATTACGGCGGCCCCGTCTCGTTCCTCCCCGGATGGACTCGCCCCGCGGACTCGGCCCTCCGATGGCCGAACCGATGACACCCCTCGACGTTAGAGTCGAGGCGAATCGTTGTCTCAACTGTTACGACGCTCCGTGCACCGTCGCGTGTCCGACGTCGATCGATATTCCGCGCTTCATCCGGCGCATCGCCGCCGGCGATCTGGCCGGCAGCGCCCGCACGATCATGGAAGCGAACCCCATGGGCGCCAGCTGTGCGCGCGTCTGCCCGACCGACGAATTATGCGAGGGTGCGTGCGTCTACGCGCCGGACAACTCGCCCATTCGCATCGGCCAACTCCAGCAGCATGCGACGGATTGGCTGATCGCCGACGGCCGAATGCTCTTCGCGCCCGGCCCTGCGACGGGTAAACGCGTTGCGATCGTCGGCGGCGGGCCGGCGGGACTCTCCGCCGCGCGCGACCTCGCCGTGATGGGTCACGCCGTTACGATTTTCGAGCGCGAAGAACTTGCGGGCGGACTCAATACGTACGGCATCGTGCCGTTCCGCTTGCCGACGGACGTGGCCGTTTGGGAGGCCGAGCAAGTGCGGCGCTTGGGCGTCGACATTCAAACCGGCGTGAGCGTCGGCACCGACGTCGCGCCGGAGAAGCTGCTGGCCGATTACGACGCGGTCGTGATCGCGTGCGGCATGGGTCAGGTGCCCAAACTCGGCATCCCGGGCGAAGACGCCGAGGGCGTTTGGGACGCGCTCGATTTCATTCGCGTCGCGAAAGAAGACGGCATCGTACCCGGACTCGGCGACGCGGTCGCCGTCATCGGCGGCGGCAACACCGCGATCGACGCCGCGACGTGCTCGAAACGCTTGGGAGCCCGTTCGGTGACGATGTTCTACCGGCGCGGCCCCGAGCGGATGACGGCGTACGGCTTCGAGATCGAGTTCGCCAAGAGTGAAGGCGTCGAGTTTCGCTATGACGTGCTGCCGCACCGCATCATCACGACCGGCGGACGCGTGACCGGACTCGAATTGATCCGCACGGATCCCAAGGGTACGGCGCGGCCGATCGCCGGTACCGAGTACACGATCCCGATCGACAACGTGATCCCGGCAATCGGGCAATCGAAGTTCGCCGCGCTGCTCGATGCGTTCGGGGTCGTGCACGAGCACGGCGTCGCGATCGTCGACACCGGCATGCACACGAACAAGGCCGGCGTGTTTGCCGCCGGCGACTGCATGTTCCGCGCGGGAGCGAGCGATGCAATGGTTGTCGAAGCAGCCGAACGCGGCAAAACGGCAGCCCATAGCATCGACGTCTTTCTGCGGGGAGGAGCGCACTGATGGCCGACCTATCGAGCAATCTGGCGGGCATTCGCAGCCCCAATCCGTTCTGGCTCGCATCCGCGCCGCCGACGAACTCGGGCTACCAAGTGATGCGCGCGTTTGCAGCCGGTTGGGGCGGCGTGGTATGGAAGACGCTCGGCGATCCGATCGTCAACGTGACGTCGCGCTTTGCCGGTTTGAACATCGGCCCGAGCAAGATGGTCGGCATGAACAACATCGAGCTGATCACCGACCGTCCGCTCGAGGACAACCTGCGTGAGATCGCGGAGTGCAAAGCGGCGTATCCCGACCGCGCGATCGTCGCCTCGCTGATGACCGACTGCAATCAGAAGGCGTGGCACGACCTCGTCAACGCGGTGCAGACGGTGCCGATCGACGGTTTCGAATTGAACTTCGGCTGTCCGCACGGCATGTCGGAGCGCGGCATGGGGTCGGCGGTTGGTCAGGATCCGGAGCTGGTCGAGCAGATCACGCGTTGGACGAAGGAGGCCGCCAAGGTCCCCGTGATCGTGAAGCTCACGCCCAACATCACGGACGTACGTTATACCGCGCGCGCGGCGGCGCGCGGCGGCGCCGATGCGATCTCCCTGATCAACACGATCAATAGTCTCATGGGCATCGATCTCGACACCTGGAATCCGATCCCGCACGTGGACGGGAAATCGTCGCACGGCGGCTTCTGCGGCCCGGCCGTCAAGCCGATTGCCCTGAATATGGTCGGACAGTGCGCGCGCGACGAGGAAGTGGGGATCCCGATCTCGGGGATCGGCGGCATCGCCGACTGGCGCGACGCCGTCGAGTTCATGCTGATCGGATCGAGCAACGTGCAAGTGTGCACGGCGGTGATGCGCGACGGCTTCCGCATCGTCGGCGACATGATCGAGGGTCTCAACAACTATCTCGACGACCGCGGCTTGGCCTCGGTGTCGGAACTCGTGGGCAAGACCGTTCCGCGTTTCGTCAACTGGAACGACCTCAACCTCGACTACAAGATCGTCGCGAACATCGATCCCGCAACGTGCATCAACTGCAACCGCTGCTGGATCGCCTGCGAAGACGCGGCCCATCAATGCATCGACCGGCTGGTCGACGAACGCGGCGCAACTACCCTCAAGGTCGACGAAGAACATTGCGTCGGCTGCAATCTGTGCAGCATGGTCTGCCCGGTTGACGAGTGCATCACGATGGTGCGCGTCGATTCCGGTGAGACCGTGCACACGTGGAGCGAACGGCTATCAGTACCATCGTAAAGGGCGGCACGATCGTTACCGCGACGGATAAGTTCGTCGCCGACATTCTCATCGAGAACGGCACGATCACGACGATCGCCACGTCGATCCCGGGCACGGGTCCGGACGTCGTGGACGCTTCGGGAAGCTACGTGTTCCCGGGCTTCATCGATCCGCACACGCATCTCGACATGCCGTTCGGCGGCACCGTCACGGCCGACGACTTTGCCAGCGGTACGGCGGCAGCGGCCCTCGGCGGCACGACCACGATCGTCGACTTCGCGCTGCACACGAAAGGCGATTCGCTCGCCAACGCACTCAAGACGTGGGAGAAGAAGGCCGCCGGAAAGGCCTCCATCGACTACGCGTTCCACTTGACGATCGCCGATGGCCGGCGCGAGACGCTCGAAGAGATCCCGCTGATGATCGAGCGCGAGGGCGTCAACTCGTTCAAGTGCTTCATGGCCTACAAACACGTCTTGCAAGTCGATGACGAGACGATCTTCCGGGTGATGCAGGCCGCCGCGAAGTTCGGCGGTTTGGTGCAAGTGCACGCCGAGAACGGCGACGTCATCGAAGTGACCGTCAAGGAGGCGCTCGATGCCGGCCACACGGCGCCGAAGTATCACGCCCTCACGCGCCCCGTGCAACTCGAAATGGAAGCGACCGCACGGGCCATCTATCTCGCCGAGGTGTCGGGTTCGCCGCTCTACGTCGTACACGTGTCGAGCGCCGGTGCGGCCGATGCGATCAGCGACGGGCGGAAACGCGGTCTCTCGATCTACGGCGAAACCTGCCCGCAGTATCTGGTCTGCGATACGAGCGACTACGACCGGCCGGACTTCGCCGGCGCGAACTACGTGATGTCGCCGCCGCTGCGCGATAAGTGGAATCAGAACGTGCTGATCGGCAAGCTCAAGAACGGCGAGCTGCAGAGCATCGGCTCCGACCACTGTTCGTTTTTGTGCGAGCAGAAAGAGCTCGGCAAAGACGACTTCTCGAAAATCCCCAACGGCGCGCCGACGATCGAAGACCGCGTCGCGATCGTTTACGAGCGGATCGTCAACGGCGGCGTCGTCGGACTCAACCAGTTCGTCGCGCTGACCTCGACCAATCCCGCTAAACTCTTCGGCCTCTTCCCGCGCAAGGGCACGATCGCCGTCGGCAGCGACGGCGACGTCGTGGTTTGGGATCCGAACGCGTCCCGCACGATCTCCGCGTCGACGCACCACATGAAAGCCGACAACAGCATTTTCGAAGGCATGACGGTAAAGGGAACGCCGCGCTACGTCATCTCGCGCGGCCGCGTCCTCGCCAAAGACGGCAAGTACGTCGGGGAAACCGGCAAAGGCATCCGTCAAAAATCCGCCCCATTCCGCCCCGTGCAATTATAAGGCTAGGAACGACATCACTGTGAGCGACATCGTCACCATCGGTTTGATCCAGGCCCATCACGATACGCCCGGCGGCGAGCCCGTCGAAGTGCACAAGCGCGTCGCGATCGAGAAGCACGTGCGCATGATCCGTGAGGCCGCTAAACGCGGCGCGAAGATCGTGTGTCTGCAAGAGCTCTTCTATGGGCCGTACTTCTGTACCGAGCAAGATCCGAAATGGTATGAGGCGACCGAACTCGTCCCCGACGGTCCGACGACGCGCTTGATGCAAGATCTCGCGCGCGAGCTCGGGATCGCCCTCGTCGTGCCGCTCTACGAACGTACGATCAGCGGCGTGTACTATAACACCGCCGTGATCATCGATGCCGACGGTTCCGTGCTCGGCATCTATCGCAAGCACCACATCCCGCAAGTGGCGGCGGGCCCGGCCGGCTGTGGGTTTTGGGAGAAGTACTACTTCAAGCCAGGGAACGCCGGTTATCAAACGTTCCAAACGAAGTTCGCGCGTATCGGCGCGTACATCTGTTACGACCGGCATTTCCCGGAAGGCGCGCGTCTGCTCGGCCTCAACGGCGCCGAGATCGTGTTCAATCCGTCGGCGACGGTCGCCGGCCTCTCCGAGTACCTCTGGAAACTCGAACAGCCGGCGCACGCGGTCGCGAACGGCTACTACGTCGGTGCGATCAATCGCGTCGGGCTCGAAGCGCCGTGGAACATGGGCGAGTTTTACGGCCAGTCGTATCTGGTCGATCCGCGCGGTCAGTTCGTCGCCATGGGCAGCCGCGACAAAGATGAAGTCGTTATCGGCGATATGGACAAGCGCGTGATCGAAGAAGTGCGCAACACGTGGCAGTTCTACCGCGACCGGCGTCCCGAGACGTACGGTGACATGGTCGAGATCTAGTGCCTGCGACGCAGGTTCTACAAGACGGCATCGTCACGCTGACGCCCGAGGGCGTGGCGGCGGTGGCCGGAAATGCGGAACTGTGGAACGAGGACCTGCGGCCGTGCACGCGCGAGGAACATAACTGGGGCTCGAATCGCTTCGCATCGTTATGGATCGGGATGTGTTTATGCATCCCCACCTACTCGCTGGCCAGCGGCATGATTTCGCTGGGCATGAACTGGTGGCAATCGGTCCTCACGGTGTTCACCGGCAGCCTGATCGTGCTGATCCCGATCTTGCTCGTCGCGCACGCCGGCACGCGCTACGGCATCCCGTATCCGGTCTTCGCGCGCTTGTGGTTCGGGCTGCGCGGCGCGCATCTGCCGGCCCTTGCGCGCGCGGTGATTGCCGCCGGGTGGTTCGGCATCAACTCCTGGTTCGGCGGTCAGGCGCTCGACGCGATCCTCGGCCGGCTCGCGCCGGCATGGCTCGGCATCGGCATTCACCTGTGGGTGGCGTTCGGCGTGTTCTGGATCTTGAACGTCGGTATCGCCATGCGCGGGCCGCAGGCCATCGGCCGGCTGGCAGCACTCGCGGCACCCACGCTCGGCATTGCAGCGGTTGCGCTTTTCGTGTGGGGCGCGAGCGCCGTGCACGGCGTGGGCAACATGCTCGCCGCGCCGGGAACGCTCGTGGGCGGCGCGTTCTGGATGGCGTTTTTCCCGTCGGTCATCGGCGTCGTCTCCTTCTGGGCCACGCTCGCATTGAACATCCCCGACTACTCGCGTTACGCAGAATCGCAGCGCGGACAACTCCGCGGCCAGCTCGTGATGCCGATCGTCATGGCGGCGTTCGCGTTCGTCGGCATCGCGGTGACGTCGGCGACGGTCGTGGTCGACGGAAAAGCGCTGTGGAACCCGGTCGATTTGCTGCTGACGTTTCCGACGCCGGTCGTGCTGATCGGCGGCATCGTTGTCATTCTGTCGTCGATCACGATCAACGTGGGGGCGAACGTGATGGCGCCGGCGCGCGCGTTCGAGAATCTTTGGCCGCGCGTGATCACCTTCGGCATCGGCGCGATCCTCACCGGACTGCTCTCGCTCGTAATGCAGCCGTGGTACGTGCTCTCCGCGTTCAGCACGTACATCTTCACCTGGCTCGGTTCGTACGGCACGCTGCTCGGACCGTTCGACGGCATAGCGATCGCGGATTATTGGCTCGTGCGCGCGCTGCACCTCGACCTCGTCGGTCTCTATCAAAGCGGCAGCCGCTACGCATATTCGGGCGGCCTGAACGGCCGCGCCGTCGCCGCGCTGCTCGCCGGCTGGGTGCTACCGTTGATTGGCCTCGTCTATCCGCCGCTGGGCTTTTTCTGGTCGGGCGGCTGGTTCTTCGGACTCGTCGTCGCGCTCGGCACGTACGCGCTCTTTATGCGCAACGATCGCTCGAAACTCTCCGAGGACGAGTTCGCCGCGATTACCGAGTAAGGTTGGAGATGACCTCGCGGCCGACGTGGTTGACCGACGTCGTGCCGGTGAGCGCCATGGCGACGTCGAGCTCTTTGCGTAAGATCTCGATCGCCTTCGTCACGCCCGCCGCGCCGCCCGCGCCGAGCCCGTAGACGTATGCGCGGCCGATCAGGCACGCATGCGCGCCTAGTGCGAGCGCGCGCAAGACGTCGGCGCCCGTGCGGATACCGCCGTCGAAGAGCAACTCCACGGCGTCGCCGACGGCGTCGGCAATAGCGGGCAGCGCCGCAATCGATGACGGTGCGCCGTCGAGCTGCCGCCCGCCGTGATTGGAGACGACGATCGCGGACACGCCGGTGGCGGCGGCAATCTTTGCATCCTCAACGTCGAGGATGCCCTTGAGCACGATCTTCCCGGGCCAGATGCTGCGTATCCACTCGATGTCTTTCCAGGTCATCGTCGGATCGAATTGACGCGAGACCCAGGTTGCAAGCGAGGTCACGCCGTCCATGCCGGTCACGTGTCCGGCGAGGTTGCCGAACGTCTTGCGCTTGCCGCGCAAGATGCTCCACGCCCAAGCCGGTTTGCTTGCGATATCGAGCAGGTTGGCGAGCGTAATCTCCGGCGGCACCGTCATGCCGTTCTTCACGTCGCAATGCCGTTGGCCGAGGATGTTCAAGTCGAGCGTGGGCATCAGCACGCTGCACTTCGCGGCGATGGCCCGTTCGATGAGTTCGCGCACGAAGCCGCGATCCCGCATCACGTAAAGCTGGAACCAGAACGGCTTCTCGACGGCGCTCGCAACGTCTTCGATCGAATCGATCGACATCGTGCTCAGCGTATAGGGAATGCCGGCCGCTTGCGCCGCGCGGCAGGCGAGGATTTCGCCGTCGCCGTGCTGCATGCCGGAGAGCCCGATCGGTGCCAGCACGAGCGGCAGCGCTGCCGCCTCGCCTGCAATCGTCGTCGTCAGATCGCGCCGGTCGACGTCGATACCGACCCGCTGCCGCAGCTTGATCGCATCGAGATCGATGCGGTTTGCCCGCATCGTCGATTGCGTGTACGAGCCGTGGTCGGCGTATTCGAAGAACGCCTTCGGCACGCGCCGCCGGGCGAGCGTGCGTAAGTCGTCGATGCTGGTGACGTGCTTCATCCCTTTGCCCAACCATGAAAGAACGCCGGTAGATGCGAAGAGAGATCGATGTGCCGTCGGTTCCGCCGCTCGTTTGAAGCGGTGCTCGCGTTCCTCATGCTGATCGCCACGGTGCGGGGCGCGTCCGCCGCGGTGACTCCGGCGGCGCATGCCGCGGCATATCTCGAGCGCATCCGGTCGGATCGCCCGCTCCTCATGCATTTTCTCGAGCGGATGCCCAAGGGCGCCGACCTGCACCATCACCTCACCGGTGCCGTCTACGCCGAGAGCTACATCCGCTACGCGGTCGAAGACGGCGATTGCATCGACGGCACGACCTTCGCGATCGTCGCACCGCCGTGCGTTCCGGCGGAGGGACGTTACCCGGCAAGCCGTGCGCTGAGCGATTTCGCGTTTCGCAGCCGGACGATCGACGCGCTCTCGGCGCGCGACTTTACGCCGAGTCCGGCGGACCCTGACATCCGGCTGCACTTCTTTGCGGCGTTCGACAAGTTCGATTTGGTCACGAACGGACACTGGGGCGAGATGCTTGCCGAAGTCGTTGCGCGCGCGGCAGCGCAAAACGAAGTGTATCTCGAGACGATGCTCACCCCAGACCAAGGCGCGGCGATGCACCTGGCCCAGACGGTCGAGTGGAGCGACGATTTCAGCGAACTGCGGCGACGGTTGCTGGCGGCCGGAATGGCGACCGCCGTCGCCGCCGGCCGGCGGAATCTCGACGCGGGCGAGTCGGCCATGCGGGCGATCCTCGGCTGCGGAACCGCGCATCCCGATCCGGGCTGCCGGCTGACGCTGCGCTTCCAATACCAGGTGTTGCGCGCATTTCCGAAGACGTCGGTATTCGCCCAGATGCTGGCCGGTTTCGAGATGGCGAGCGTCGATTCACGCGTGGTCGCGATCAACCTCGTTCAGTCGCAAGACGAGTACAACGCGCTCAACGACTTCGGCCTCCAGCTCCGGATGCTCGACTACCTGCACGGCATCTACCCGCGCGTGCACATCTCGCTGCATGCGGGCGAGCTCACTCCCGGCGAAGTTCCGCCCGAAGAACTGCGCGCGTCGCATATCCGTGCTTCGATCGAGCTCGGCCACGCCGAGCGCATCGGTCACGGGCTCGACGTCGTCTACGAACGCGATGCCCCGGGATTGCTCGCGGAAATGGCCCGCCGGCACGTGCTCGTCGAGGACTGCCTCTACAGTCACGAACTGGTGCGCGGCATGCGCGGCCGCGACAACGTGTTGCCGATCTACCTGCGAGCCGGTGTTCCGGTGGCGCTCGCGACCGACGACGAGGGCGTGACTCGGGCTGACCTGACAACCTCGTTCGTCCGTGCGATCGAAGGCTACGGCATCGGCTACGTGCGGCTCAAAACGATGGTGCGCGACAGTCTCGATCATGCGTTCATGCCTGGTGCGAGCCTGTGGCAAGCGCCCGAGAACTTCGTGCGCGTGCCGGCATGTGCGCGCGACGCGTTGCGCGATGTTCCGGCCTCGCGAGCGTGCCGGAGTTTCCTCGCAGCGAACGAACGGGCGCGTACCGAATGGCGCGAAGAGGTTGCGTTCGCACGTTTCGAATCGGCCCTTTGATCAAAAGAGTCGCGTGGGGTCGCTGCGAAGCTCGCGTGATGCTCCGCATGTGCGCGTGTATCGCGCTCCTCTTCGCATTCGAAACGGCCGCCGCACAAGCACCCAAAGCCGCAACGCCGGCCGCGCGGACCGAAGCCTACTTGGCGGCGGCGGTCGCCGCCGCGCCCGCGCATCCGACCAAGTTGACCTTGTTCCTGGCCGAGATTCCGAAGGGCGGTGACCTCCATCATCACCTGACCGGCGCGGTGTATGCGGAGAGCTACATTCAGTACGCCGCCGAAGACGGCGATTGCTTCGATGCGACGTTCACGATCGTGCCGCCGCCGTGCGATGCCTCCAAAGGAATGTCGCCGGCGTCACGCGCCGTCACGGACTATTTATTCCGGAACCTGACGATCAATGCGCTCTCGGCGCGCGACTACGCTCCGGTTGCGGGGGATGCGAGCATCCTGGTCCACTTTTTCCTGACCTTCTTCAAGTTCGATTTGGTGACCAACGGCCATTGGCCCGAAGAGTTTGCCGAGGTGATCCACCGAGCTGCGATCCAGCACGAAGTGTATCTCGAGACGATGCTCTCGCCGGACAAGTTCAAGTCGCTGCCGCTCGGCGCCAAGGTAGGCTGGGATCCCAATTTCGATCGCATGCGGGCGAAGCTCGATGCGGCCGGGGTCCCGGCGCTCGTCGCCGAGAGCCGCAAGAATCTCGATGACGCCGAAGCGGGCGAGCGGAAGATTCTCGGCTGCGGCACGTCCACGCCCGACCCAGGGTGTGCGCTGACCGTGCGCTACATCCATCAGGTGCTGCGCGACGAGCCGAAAGAGCAAGTATTCGCGCAGATTCAGACCGCGTTCGAGCTGGCAAATGCCGATCCGCGCGTCGTTTCGGTCAACCCGGTGCAGCCGCAAGAGGATTACCTGCCGATGAGCGACTTCGAACTGCACATGCGAATGTTCGGCTACTTCCACAAACTCTATCCGAAGGTGCAGCTGACGATGCACGCGGGCGAACTCTTTCCCGGCGTCGGCAAGCCGGAAGACATGGAGAACCCCTCGCATATCCGCGATACGATCGAGATCGCCGGCGCCGTCCGCATCGGTCACGGGCTCGACGTGCTCTACGAGCGCGATCCGCGCGGATTGCTCGCGATGATGGCGCGCCGGCACATCTTAGTCGAGGACCCGATCGCCATTCACGAGTTGCTGGGCCCCGGCGTCGTGGGCGGCGATCTGTTGCCGATCTATCGCGCGGCCGGCGTGCCGGTCTCGCTTGCGACCGACGACGAAGGCGGCATCCGCAGCAACCTGACGCAGACGTTCGCGCGCGCCGTGCAGGGCTATAACATCGACTACTACGGACTCAAGCAGATGGTGCGCGACAGCCTCGAACATGGCTTCATGGGCGGCGCAGATCTCTGGCATGCACCCGAAGGCTTCGATCGCATGGTGCCGGCGTGTGCGGGACAAACGCTCGCGCCGCAGCCGGCAAGCCTCGCCTGCCGTGCGTTTCTCGGCGCGAGCCTACGGGCGCAGCTGGAATGGAAAGAAGAAGTCGCCTTCGCGCGTTTCGAGGCGCACTACTGAGCGTTCAGGAACCGGCGTACGTCGGTTCGAGGCGCGACCGCAGGTAGTCGCCGAACCGGATGGGCGGATACTTCGCCGGATGTTCGGGCCCCGCGCAACCGGGAATACACGTGATCAGCGTATCGGGATTGGGTTCGCAGAAGAAGGCGGCCGAATAGCGTTCGCGTCCGGAGCGGTTGACGACGCGGTGCGCGTTGGAAACGTAGATGTCGTTGGTCCAGCGCATCATCGCGTCGCCGATGTTGCAGACGAACGTGCCCGGCACCGGTTGGACCGCGATCCACTCGCCGTCGCGACGGCGCACTTCGAGGCCGCCGTTCGCGTCTTGCGCGAGCAGTGTCACGCCGCCGTAATCCGTGTGCGGCCCCGCGCCGTAGAGCGTGCCGTCGAATTCGCCGGGATGCGGCGGATAGTGCAGCACGCGCAGCGCCGATATCGACCGGTCGTAGGCGGCCGCGAAATAGTCCGCGTCCTCGCCAAGATCGACGGCGATCGCGCGATGAATCAGTGCGCCGACCACGAGCAAACGGTCGAAGTACGCAACGAGGCTCTCGCGGAAACCCGGCAAGCGCGGCCATTGGTTGTGCTCGCGACCCATGTTGAACGACTCTTTCGCGTCGCCCGGCCGGTTCGGGTCGAGTTTTTCGAGCGCCATCCGTGCATAGCCGAGATAGTGCGGCGAACGTTCGATGGGAATCTCACCCTTGACGTCATCCGGCAACGCGAAAAATGTCTGCGCGGCCCGGAAGAGTTCCGCGATCGCCGTTTCGGGCACGCCGTGATTGCTGACGGCAAAGAAGCCGATGTCGCGCGCCGCTGCGCCGATCTGCGCCGCGACGCTTGCGAGGCCGGCTTCCGAGCCGTCGCGCAGGGGCTGCAGATCGACGATGGGTACTCGCTCCATGCGGGTCCGTTCGGTTGGGGACGCGGAGCTCCCGTGCGGTTTGCTCGACAAAGGTCGAACGTATCGGAGCCCGGACGCGCCGCTCGCTGCTTGAGTGCGGACGCCCGGCGGCGTATGGTAGAGAAGACATGCAGCGTACCGATGCGCCATTTTTACCGCAGCGCTTAGCCGGCGCCGAGGAGACGTTTGCCGCATTGCGGCGCGACGGCGCCGCGATCCTCACCGGTTGCGGCGCCGCCCGGGAGGAGGCCCGTGGGATCGCGCTACGGGTCTTGGCGACGTTGACGCCGGTCGTGCCCGATCCCGCGCCGATCAAAGAAGGCGGCGGAAACGCCGACCGCACGTACGACAATCAACCCGGCGCCGAGGCGGGACTCGTCGTGCCGTTCCAAACGGGTCACACGGACGGCTTCGCGTACGGCGATCGCTATCCTGATTTCATCTTTCTGCTGTGCGTGCGCCCGTCCGTGGCCGGTGGTGAATCGTTTGTCGTCGACACGTATCGCTTGCTCGACGAGCTTGCCGCTTCGGCGTCGCCGGAAGACCGCGCATTTCATCAGTTCTTGACGACGATTCCCGTCGAACAAACGGAGCCGGGTTTCCAAAGCTCGCTCGCGCCGGTAATCGGCCGCAACGCGACCGGCCGCCGGATGTCACGTTGGACTCCCGTGCAGCGGCCGGATGCATCGTTGCCGAGCGCGGTGCAGCAGCAGCACGCCGCGTGGTTAACGCGCTGGCGCGATATTGCGCACGAAGCTTCGCTGCAAGCGCCGCGCTTTACGCTGCAGCCGGGCGAGACGATGTGCCTCGACAACTACCGCATGCTGCACGGCCGGACCGGATTCGACGATACCGAGCGCACGCTTTGGCGCATCTGGGCCTGGACGACGGAAGCGCCGGCGGTTCCCGACGGCATGCTATTTTCCGATAGCCGGTTCGCGGTGACGTCATAGCGCAGGTCGCAACGCTCGGCGCACCGCCCATAACACATGACGCTCCCGCCATTGCGGTGCGCGGCCTGCGGGTCAGCTTCGCCCTCGATCGTGAACGCTCGGTGACGGCGCTCGAAGGTGTCGATCTCGATGTTGCCGCCGGCAGCTTCCTCTCGATCATCGGACCGTCGGGCTGCGGCAAGTCGACCTTGCTGCGCGTGATCGCGGGACTAACGGATCCCAGCGCGGGAAGCGTTACGGTCGGTGAGGATTCGCCGCACGCGCTCGTCGCGCGCCACAAACTCGGAATAGCGTTTCAGGATCACGCGCTGCTGCCGTGGCTGACCGTGTCCGAAAACGTCGCATTACCGTTTCGCATCGCCGGCGCGGCCGTGGACGGCGCGCGGATTGCGGAGCTCCTAGCGCTCGTCGGCATGGCCGAATTTGCGCACGCACGTCCGCGCCAGCTCTCGGGCGGCATGCGCCAACGTGTGGCCATCGCGCGCGCGCTCGTTTTGCGTCCACGCATTTTGCTGCTCGACGAACCGTTCGGCGCGCTCGACGCCGTGACGCGGCGGCAGCTCAACATCGAACTCCAGCGCATTTGGTCGACGCAGCGCATCACGACCGTGCTCGTGACGCACTCGATCGACGAAGCCGTGTTTCTCGGTGACCGCGTCGTGGTTATGTCGCCTCGGCCGGGACGGATCCGGCGCGACGAGGGCATTCCGTTCGCCCGGCCGCGCGACCGCACGCTCTTGAGCGATCCGGCGTTTCATGCGCTCACCGACGAGCTGGCTCGCGCACTCGATGAGGTTACGCCGCCGTGAAATACGCCGCAGCGATTGTTTGCGGCGCGTTCGCCGTTGCGCTCGTGTGGGAAGGCATCGGACATTTCCAACTGTTCGGCACGACCTGGCCGGCGCTGAGCTCGGTGCTGCGGTATCTCTTCGCGCCCGAACACCGCGAATTGCTCGGCGTCGCACTCGCCCGAACCGGCAGCGAAGCGGTCGCGGGTCTTATCGCCGGGAGCGCCGTCGCCATCGGCCTTGCGAGCCTGAGCGTGTTGCTGCCGGCGGCGGCGCCGGGACTCGCGGCGCTGGCGAGCATCGTCAACGGCATTCCGATCATTGCGGTCGCCGGCGTGTGCGTGCTCACGTTGCCGCGCGACGCCACGCCGGTCGTCGTTGCAGCCCTGGCCGTGTCGTTCATCGTGTTCGTTGCCGGCAGCGCGGCGCTCGCAACGGCTTCGGCGGCGCATCGCGACCTGTTTGCCGTGCTCGGCGCATCGCGTTTCACCACGTTCGCGCGGCTCGACGTTCCGGGCGCCGTTCCCGCCCTGCTCGATGCCGTGCGATCGGCCGCGCCGGCTGCGGTCGTCGGCGCGATCGTCGGTGAATGGTTTGCCTCGGAGCACGGTCTCGGGCCGTTGCTGGTGGCGGCGATGCAGAACTATGCCATCGATCAACTGTGGGCCGTGGCGCTTGCCGGGACGTGCTTGTCGATCGCGCTCTACGGCGTTCTCGGTGCCGCGCAGTTCGCCGCGGCCGCGCGCCTCGATTGATGCGCGCCGTTGCCGTGGGCTGGCCGATCGTCCTGCTCGTGCTCGCGTGGCAGCTTTGGATCGTCGCGGGCAACGTGCCCTCGATCGTCGCACCGTCGCCGTGGGCCGTGCTCGTCGAATTGGCGCACGATCCGCTGCTGTACGGACACGCAGCGCTCGCGACGATCGGCGTTGCCGTACTTGGCCTCGCTCTCGGGACGATGCTCGGCGTCGCGCTCGCGGTCGCGATCTGGCTCACGCCCTTTGCCGCCGGGGCGATGACGGTACCGGCGCTGCTGGTGCAATCGACGCCGCTGATCGCCACGCTGCCGGTGCTGGCGCGTCTGCTCGGCTATGGTGAACAAACCGTCATTGCGGCGGCGGTCGTGATCACGTTCTTGCCGACGTTCGTCCTCGTCGGCGCGGGCCTTCGCACGTCGCCGGCGGGGGCGGAGGGGGTGTTCGCCGCGCTCGGGGCGAGCCGCCGTGCGCGGCTCGTATTGCTCGCGCTTCCGGCAGCGGTGCCGAGCACACTCGTCGCGATCCGCATCGCGGCGGCGAACAGCATCCTTGCCGCCTTGATCGCCGAGTATCTGATCGGGCAGTTCGGACTCGGCCGGCTTTTTGCCGACGCGCAGAGTCAGTTTCTCACCTCGCGTTCGTGGGCCGCGAGTTTGGTCGCAACCGTCTTGTCGGTTGCGGCATATGCGGCTGCACGCCGCTTCGAACGTTACGGAAAGCGGTTTACGGCATGATGCGACGCGGCGATCTGCTCCGGGGTGCGGCGGCGGCAGCCGGCCTCGCAGCTTTTGCGGGGCCCGCGAGCGCCGCGACGATGGTGACGACGCAACTGCAGTGGATCAAGGACGTCCAGAACGCCGGCTGGTGGGTTGCCGATGCAAACGGCTACTTTCGCAGCGAAGGCATCGAGTCGAACGCGCTCGCCGGCGGCCCGAACCTCGCTAGCGTTGAAGCCGTCGTTGCAGCCGGCCGGGCCGACATCGGCATGGATCAATTCGAGCGCGTCATCGACGCAAACGCCGCCGGCGCGGACTTCGTCATATTCGCCGCGCTCTATCAGAAGAACCCGGCGGCGCTGCTGTCGCTGCCGGCGCATCCCGTCCGCACCGCGCGCGACCTGTTGGGGAAACGCGTCGGCGTTCAGCAAGGCGGCAAGGTCTACATCGACGCGATCATGGCGGTCAACCATCTGCCGCCGAACTATACCGAAGTCGTGGTCGGGGCAACGCCGGACCCGCTGCTGCAGGGCGCGTGCGATGCCTACGTGTGCTTCGTGACGAACCAGCCGCTCCAACTCGCCGAGCGGGGAATCGCGAGCGTGGTCGCAACGTTCGACGATCTCGGCTACGCGACGTACACCGACTGTTTGTTTTGCACGCGCGACTATCTCAAAGCCAATCGCGCAACCCTCGTGCACTATACGCGCGCGCTGCGGCGCGGGTGGCTCGAGAGCACCCGCGATCCGGCCCTCGCCGCGCACCTGGCCGTTTCGAAATACGGCGTCGAACTCGGTCTCGACGAACGCAAAGAACTCGCGACCAGCCGCGCGCAAATCCCGCTTTTGATCGGCCCGGAAACCCGCGCGCACGGTATGCTCTGGATCGACAAGGTCCGCGTTGCCGGCCCCATTTACGCATCGCTGCGGGCCACCGGCCGCACGGCGCTGCCCCCGGTCGATCGTCTCGTCGATACGTCGATCCTCAGCGCCGCGTCGCGCGCTTAAACTCCGCGGAACGCGGCAAGTGCGGCGCGCGTTTGCGGTACGACGACGCGGCCGGCGCTGACGGCGCGCGTGAGAGCATCGAGCCGCTCGATCATCGCCGCGGTCACGACGTTACGCGTATACTGAAAATCGGTGAGACCGACGCCGTGCTCCTTCAAACCGAGTGCCAGTACGGCCGGACGCGGCCGGCGCTGTGCCGCTAACGTGGCCAGCAGAACGACGCTGTTGTCGATGCGTTTGATGACGCTGGTGAGGATCTTCCCGGGCGCCAAACCATCTTGATCGGCATCGACGCCGATGGCAAAAACGCCGCTGCGGGATCGGACTTCCCCGATGGCACCTAGGCCCGCTTTGCCGGCGGCCGCGTACACGATGTCCGCACCTTGGCCGTAGAGAAGTGCGGCGAGTTCGCTGCCCGCGGCGACGTCGTCGAAGTCGCCGATATACTTCACCAGCACGCGCACGTTCGGATCCACGGCCCGCGCGCCGGCGGCGTAGCCGACTTCGAATTCGCGAACGATCGGAACGTCGATGCCGCCGAGAAAGCCGATCGCTTTCGTGCGCGTCACCATCGCGGCGAGTGCGCCGGCGAGGAACGACGCCTCGGCTGATTTGAACGTGACCGACGTGACGTTCGGCGCATCGAGAACGGCGTCGACGATGGCGAAATGCCGCGTTGCAAAGCGCGCGGCGACCTCGGCGAGATCCGGCGCCTGATCGTAGCCGATCGCAAAGACTTCATCGTAGCCTTTGCTGGCAAAGACCATGAGATTCGGCTGGTAGTCGGCGGCCGAGCGCGATTGCAGCACGGCGATCGCGACGTGCAGGCGCGCTCGTGCCGCCAAGAGCCCAGCGTACGCCGAATCGTTGTACGAGTGATCGCCGAGGCCGCCGAGATCGGAGACCATGCCGATGCGGACCGGCTGCGGTCCGGGCAGCCGGCGTGCACACGCGACGAGGAGCCCAGCCGCACCGAGGAGGGCAAACCGGGCGCGGTTCATGTCCGCAAAAACGGCGCCCGGCGGCATCGTCGATGTCTCATTTGTCCAATGCTGAAGAGAAGATAAACATGAAGGTTAAGGAAAGTTGAAGATAGTCCGCCGGGTCGCATTTGAGCGCCGGTGGCATCTCTATTCATGAGGTTTTTATGAGCATTTTCAGGAGCCCGCGCGCGATCGGCGGCTTAGCCCTCGTTCTCGCGTTGTTGGCCTCGATCGTACCGGCCGGAGCCGCAACGGCCCCGGTCGTAGCCCAGGCAACGTCGCAGGCAACGTTCAGCGGATCGGTCCACGATCAAACCGGCGCCTCGGTGCCGAACGCAGCCGTGACGGTCACCGGTCCTACCACCGCGACGACCACGACGGATGCCGACGGAAACTTTTCCGTTAGCGTCCCGGCGGGCATCTACCGGGTCTCAATCGCCAAGGGCGGTTTCAACTCCGTAGCGCTTCCCGACGTCACGGCAGCGGAAGGCACATCGACGCCGCTCGCGGTCACGATGACGCAAGCGTCGCTGAATTCGTTGCAGACGATCGGCACCGTGACCTCGACGACGCGCGGCAGCTCGATCAATGCGGGCCCCGCGCAAACGACGGTCATTTCGGCGCAAGCCTTCCAAGATCTGGGCGACCCGCAAATCAACAGCGTGTTGCAACGCATCCCCGGCCTGACCGTTCAACAGATGGGCAGCCAGCAAGATCGCACGATCGTTATCGGCGGCGTGCAGCCGTATGAGACGCAGGTGCTGATCGACGGCCATCCCGTCGCGCAAGGTCAGTATGGCGTGTGGGTCAGCACGTATTTCCCGTCGTTTCTCATCGGCAGTGCCGAGGTCCAGTCCGGTCCCGGCAACACGACGCCGTTCGCCAACCTCGCAGTCGGCGGCACGGTCAACCTCGTAACGCCGGGGTTCACCAAAGCGACGCATGCCTCACTCACGCAAAGCATCGACAACTACGGCTCGCTCTCGTCCGTATTTCTCGGGACGGGTTCGGTCGGTCACCTGAGCTACGTGGTCGACGCGGGCACGCTCGGTCAGAACACGCCGTTCACCGGCAAGACGGACTGCATCACGCTGCCCGACGGCAATACGGGCTTCTCCGTCATTTCCGGCTGCGGTCCGGCAGACGGCAACCTTTATCAGCGCGGCTACGCGTTCAAACTGCGCTACGACTTCACGCCGACGACATCGTTCACGGCGAGCTATGTCGGTGCGTACGGCGGGTACAACCCGCAAGGCACCGCCTGGGGCACCGCGCTCGGGCCGACGACCATCGAAAACTGCCAAACCACGTCGACGATCTGCGGCGTTCCGAACAACCCGTACATCGGTAAGACCATCAACGGCTACCAGTGGTACACGGGTTCGTCGATCTACAACAACCAGACACTGTGGGACGGCGAATTCCGCACCGCGATCGGTTCGGGAACGCTGCTCATTCGTCCGTACATCGGCCAGATCGAACCCGAGATCATCGTCGATGCCGGTAGCGAAGGCTACCAAAAATTCTACGGCGCGCCGGGCGTCTTTGATAGCAATCCCAGTGGTACGCTGGTTCCCGGACAACCAATCCCCCCGGGTTATACGCCGACGGCCGGTTCGGCCGAGGCCAATTGCTTGGGATCGTTCGGCAGCATCACCAATCCGGCCGGCAACTACACCACGGTCAACAACCAGTTCCAGTGCTTCGGTAACCCGTACACCACGTACGAACAAGACAAACTCTACGGCATGACGACGTCGTTCACCCAACCGCTGGGCGATAACGGCAACTTCCTCCAGCTGACGTACGATTTCCACGGTCAAAGCACGTTCGCGTACATCGACCAGCCGGCGTTCGTATCGGTGCCGCTCTCGACCGATCGTTACTCGACGTTCGCGCTCACGGGCAGCATCGCGGTGGCGCCGCGTGCTACGTTCAATGTCGGTTTGTACGACACGTTGTGGAACGTGATCGGCACGAAGCCGGCCAGCAACGTCGACCCGACGCTGGTCGGGTTCTCGCGCACGGTATCGCATTTCGATCCGCACGGCGCGTTCGTGATCCGTCCCGATGCGAACAACTCGATTCGTATCGCCGCCGGTACGTCGACGACGTTCCCGTTCGTCGGACAAGTCAGCGGACTCGCAACGTTCGAGCCGCCGGCATGTTCGCTTGGTGCCCCGTTTGCCGACGGCGGCACGCTGACCGAGAAAAACCCGAACTTGAATCCGGAAACCAGCATCGCCTACGACGTCGGTGCGGATCACAAGTTCTCGAACAGCTCGGTCGTGAGCGTCGATCTCCAAGAGACGGTCGTCCACGGTGTATTTGCGAACATCACCTCCGCGGTGCCGTCGGCCAGCCCGAATCTCTGCTTGCCGGGGCAGCCGTCGACGGAAGGCATCTTCTTGCCGGCCAACGTCGCGCGACTCGTCGCGCAGTCGGTGAACCTCAAGTACACCTACGCACCGCCGAAGGGCCTCGGCTTCAACCTCGCCGCATCGGCGGAGAGCTCGATCATCTCCGGCTTCACGGCGGCGAACGCACCGCTGCTCCCGGCCAACAACATCCAGACCTGCGGCTCAGGCACGACGGTCGGTCAGTCGACGTGCATCCCGTATCTGCAAGGCTACGGGCAATTCACGTGGACTGCAGCGAAGACGTTCCTCGCGCTCGGCGCGCAGTACTACGGTAACAACAACGCGTACTTCTCGCCGCCATTTGCCCAAGTCGACTTCGTCGCCCGGCAAGCGATCGCGAAACACGTCACGCTGCAAGTGTCGGTGCAGAACCTGCTCAACACCAACAACTACGGCCTGTACTTGCCGATTCCGAACGCGGGCACGCCGCTCATCACGAACAACGTGGTCGGGAACTCGATCCAACAGGGGAATTCTCCGACGTCGCTCGTGCCGGCCTCGCCGCGCTACGTGCACATGGACCTCAACCTGCACATCTAGCAGGCCGGTCTACGAACGAGAAGAGCCTCACGCTTCGGCGTGGGGCTCTTTTTCTTGCGTCAGATCTTGGCGGGGTGCCAGATCGTCTTCATCTCGGTGAACGTCAGCACGCGATCGAGGTTATCGTACGATGCGGAAAACCACGCCTTGGCGGATGGGGCATCCTCGAAGCGCGTCCGCGTGACGCTTTCGGACGCGAGCTGCCCGAGGGCAACTTCGGCGTCGTGGCCGACCCCGAAGGCGTGCAGGCCGTCGACGTCCATGTGCCCGGCGAGCGCCGGGCCGAGCTCGGCGCGCGTCCCGGTGATGACGTTGCACACGCCGCCCGGGAGGTCGCTCGTGGCCAAACACTCGGCAAAGACCACGGCCGTGCGCGGGTCGCGTTCCGAGGCGACCACGATAACGGCGTTGCCGCTGACGAGAGCCGGAAGAATCGCCGTAACCAGGCCGAGGAGCGCCGGCTCCTCGGGCGCGATGACCCCGATAACGCCGGTCGGCTCGGTGGTCGAGAAATTGAAGTGCGGACCGGAGACGGGATTGCGCGCCGATGCCAAAGCGACGTACTTGTCGCACCAGCCGGCGTACCATACCGCGCGGTCGATCGCGGCATCGACCTCGCGCCGCGCCGCGGCAGCATCGACGGTGCCGCCCAAGACGAGCTGCTCGGCCAGGCTGCTGGCGCGGGCCTCCATCATCTCGGCGAGGCGATACAGGACGAGCCCGCGGTTGGAGGGCGTCTGACCGGCCCATTTTTCGTGCGCGGCACGCGCGGCGATCACGGCATCGCGGACGTCCTTACGGGAGCCGCGGACGACGTTCTCGCCGCCCACGCCGTCGGTCCGGCCCGATTCGCTGCGCACGAACGCTCCGTTCACGTAGAGCTTGTAGGTCTTCCTGACCGCGACACGATCGCCACTCATGGCCGGAAGCTTCGCCAAGCGCCGGGCAGGCCTCTCCCGCGCTTGCCGGGACGGGCCTGTTTCGCCACCAAGCACGCCGGGTAACCGAGTCGCATGCCTACCACAGCGAAGGCGCGCAATGGCGCCGCCACCAAGCCGTTTCTCACCGACGTTGCAACGCTGCGTAAAAACGCGCGTGCCCGTATTGCCAAGGGCGCCGTCACCGATACGTACGAGGGCAGCGTGCAGACCGCAATCGATTTGCTGCAGGGTGCGCTCGCGACCGAGATCGTGTGCGTCCTGCGTTACACGATGCACGCCGTCGCCGCGACCGGCATTGCGAGCGAAGGTCCCAAAGCCGAGTTCTTGCAGCACGCGAAAGAAGAACAAGGCCACATGATGCAACTCGCCGAGCGCATCAACCAGCTCGGCGGCACGCCCGACTTCGACCCGAAAAATCTCGTCTCACGTTCGGCCTCGCAGTACGGCCCCTCCGATGCGAACCTGGTCGAGATGCTCAAAGAAAATCTGGTTGCCGAACGGATCGCGATCGACCACTACCGCGAGTTGATCAACTACTTCGGCGTCAAGGACTCGACCACGCGCACGATGCTCGAAGGCATTCTTGCGGTGGAAGAAGAGCATGCGAACGACATGCACGATCTGCTCGTGTCGCATGAGGGACGTCCGTTCATCAAGAAGTAGGCCGGATGGAATTGATCTGCGTCCGGCACGGGCGCACGGCCTGGAATGCGCTGCGCCGCTTCCAAGGGCAAACCGACATCCCGCTCGACGACGAGGGCCTCGCGCAAGCGCAGGCCCTCGCTGCACATTTACGCGACGAACGCTTCGATCTCGCGCTGGCGAGCGATCTCACGCGCGCGCGGACGACGGCCGAAGCGATCTTGGGCGACCGCGATGTGGTACTCGAACTCTCGCCGGAATTTCGCGAGATGCACTTCGGGCAGTGGGAAGGGCTGACGTGGGATGAGATTCTCGGCCGCTGGCCCGAGCTCGACATCAGCGGCGAAAAAGTTCCGATGCATTACACGGCCGAGGGCGGCGAATCGTGGGACGCGCTCTGCGCGCGGGTCGATGCGGCGTTGCGCGACCTCGCCGGGCGCATGGGCGCCGGCGATCGGGCGCTCATCGTAAGTCACGCCGGCGTGATGCACGGGATCGTGCGCAGCCTGACCGGCGAGCCGACCACGACGATACGCTTTTCGCCCGGCGGCATCATCCGGGCGCGCGGTTCGTTTGCCGCCGGTTGGGAACTGACGGCGATCAACGAAACGGCGGACGCGGGGACGGCTGCATGATCGATGCAACCGATCCGGCCGTCGCGCAAGCCGCGCGCGAACGGATCGATCGGCTTGCTAAACCGCGCGGCAGCCTGGGCCGGATCGAGACACTGGCCGTGCAGTTGTGCGCGATTGCGGGCGGCGTGCCGGCGCATAATTTCGAGCGCCGGGCGATCCTCATCGCCGCGGGCGATCACGGCCTTGGGGCCGACGGCGTGAGCGCGTATCCGCCGGACGTCACGGCGCAGATGGTCGGTGGAGTTCTCGCGGGCACGGCCGCAATCGGCGCCTTCGCGCGCGCCGTGCGGGCCGAAGTGTACGTGGCGAATTTCGGCGTGCGCGTACCGCTCGCGCCGCACGAGCGTTTGATCGACGTCAACGCCGGATTGGGCACGGCGAACCTTGCGCGCGAGCCGGCCATTCCGCGCGCGGCGCTCGAGGGCGTGCTCGCCGCCGGACGCTCGGCGTTCGAGACGTTGCGCCGGCGTGCGCCGTTCGACGTCTTGGCGTTGGGCGAAATCGGGATCGGAAATTCGACCAGTGCCGCAGCCATCGTCGCGGCGTTTACGGGTTCGCCGGCAGCTTCGGTTGCGGGACGTGGAACGGGCGTCGATGATGCCCGGCTGCAGCGGAAAACGGACGCCATCGAAGCGGCGCTCGCGCGCTGCAGCGATTTCGGCTGGGACGAAATCGCCAGCGAAATGGGCGGCTACGAAATTGTGGGGCTGGCCGGCGTGATGCTCGCGGCTGCGGAGGCTCGCATTCCGATCGTGCTCGACGGCTTCATCGTCGCCGCGGCGGCGCTGATCGCGGCGGATATCGCCCCGAACGTACGCGACTACTTCATCGCGGCGCACCGTTCGGAGGAACCCGGGCACGGGCTCGCGCTCGGGGCACTGCATCTCGAACCGCTGCTTGACTTGGATCTCCGGCTCGGGGAAGCCAGCGGCGCTGCGCTAGCACTGCCGTTGATCGAAGCCGCCGCTCGCATGGTCCGCGAGATGAAGACCTTCGCCTAGGCCGGTGTTGCGCCGCGCTAGTCTAGCCCTTCAACAGCGAGCTGCTTCACTCGGGCACCGGCGCCGCGTTCGATCGTGACGCGGCTCGGCGCGACGCCGAAGCGCGCGGCGACGGCCGCAATGACCGCCTCGTTGGCCCGCCCATCGACGGCGCGTTCCCGCACGGCGACGACCAGCATCCCGTCCGCGGCGGTTATTCCCGGGTGGCGCGATCCAGGCTTCACCTTAACCGTCAGACGCAAGGGCATCGTCCTGGCGGGGGGAACCGCAAACCCGTGGCTTTGGATTCCCGGCAAAACCGGCTCATGCTCCCGCTCGGCGACCGCGCGCCGGAGGCGATCAACGTGATCGTCGAGATACCGAGCGGCTCGCGCAACAAGTACGAGTACGACAAATCGATGGACATCTTTCGTCTCGACCGCGCGCTTCATTCTCCGGTGTACTATCCCGGCGACTACGGGTTCGTGCCGCGCACGCTCGCGCTCGACGACGATCCCCTCGACGTGCTGATCCTCGTATCGGAGCCGACGTTCAGCGGCTGTCTCGTCGTCGCCCGTCCGATCGGCATCCTCTCGATGATCGACGACGGCAAGTCGGACGATAAGGTGCTGGCCGTTCCGGTCGGTGAGCCCGAGTACGCCGACGTGCACAACTACACGCAGATCTTTGCGCACCAGCTGCGCAAGATCGAGCATTTCTTCGCAACCTACAAACTGCTCGAAGGCAAGAAAACGAGCACGCACGGCTGGTCCGACGCGGGTGAAGCGCGCCGCATCATCATGGAAGCCGCAGACCGCTTCGACGAAAACAAACTCTAAGCGGAAATTTGCATCGGGCGGCCGGCGAGTAGGTTGGGCGGGAGTATTAACGGGCCGCCGCGTTCGGGGATAATCGGGCGCGAGAAGATATAGCCTTGGCCGGTCGTCGCACCGAGACCGCACAGACGCTCCGCTTGCTCCGTCGTCTCGATGCCTTCCGCCACGACCGTCAAGTCCAGCGACCGCGCGAGGTCGAGCAGCATGCGGCAGATGGGTTCGCTTGCAATCCCGGAACCCGTACCGGACACGAAGCTGCGATCGATCTTCAAGCTGTTGATCGGGAACAAACTCAAATAGCGCAGCGACGAGTAGCCGATGCCGAAATCGTCGACGCAAATCTTCACGCCGCCGGCGCGCAAGCGTTCCAGAACGGCGCCGGCGCCGGTGCTGGTATCAATAATCGCGTTCTCGGTAATTTCCAGCGTCACCGTTTCGGGCCGCACGCCGGTGGCTTTAATCGCCGCGAACACGTGCTCGGGAAGATCGCCGTGCATGATCTCTTGCACCGAGACGTTGACGTGCATCGTGAGGGTCGGATCGTCGCGCTGTTCTTGCGCTAAGCGCTCGAGCGAACGGATGAGCACTTCGCGGCCGAGGCGCACGATGACGCCCGTTTCTTCCGCCGCAGGAATGAAGAGATCCGGCTGGATCATCCCCTCGCGCGGATGCTGCCAACGCACGAGCGCTTCGTAACCGACGGTTTTCCAGTCGGTCAAACGCACGAGCGGCTGAAACGCCACCCGAAACTGATCCGGTTCGTTGATCGCATCGCGCACGTCGGAGGAAATCTGCAGCCGGCGCACGGCGCTCTCGTGCATGACTTCGTTGAAGATCGTATAGGTCGCGCGGCCGTCGGCTTTGGAGCGGTAGAGCGCGATGTCGGCGTCGCGCAGCAAATCTTCGGCCCGCTCGTAGCGCGCGTGCGCGACCGCAACGCCGACGCTGGCCGTCGTGTAGAGGCGGCGGCCTTCGATGTTCGCCGGTTCGGCAACGGTGGCGTGCAGCCACTCGACGCGCGCTTCGATATCTTCATCGAGGAAGATGACGCCGAATTCATCGCCGCCCAGCCGCGCGACCATTTCGCCGGGCCGCATGATCGAACGCAAGCGCTGCGCGACCGCGCGCAGCAGCGCATCGCCGGCGAGATGGCCGAGGCTGTCGTTGACGACCTTGAAGTGGTCGAGGTCGACGAAGGCAACCGCGAGACCGGGCAAGCGCGAGCGCAGCGCATCGCCGAGCTGGGCGGAGAAGAGGCCGCGGTTGGGGAGACTCGTGAGGGCGTCATGCGTCGCTTCGTGGATGAGCCGGTCGCGGATGACGATGCGATCGCTCACGTCGTCGATGACGGCGATCGCGAACGGTTCGTCGTCCTCGGGGACGTAGGTGACGCTCACGTCGGCCCAGAGGGTCGAGCCGTTCTTGCGCTTGTAGCGCATCTCGTGTTCGTAGGAGGACACCTCGCCCCGGACCAGCGCCCCGAAGGCTTCGAGCGTCCGCTCGCGATCGGATTCGTCGCTGAGGTCCTTCATCGTCTTGCCGACGAGTTCGCGGCGCTCGTAGCCGAGCATCACGTCGAAGGCGGCGTTTGTCTCGCGCAGGGTGCCGTCGACGTCGACCACGACGATGCCCAGCGGGGCGCCCTCGAAGACCGTTCGGAAACGTGCTTCGGCGCGCGCGAGGGCGACCTCCGACTTCACCCGTTCCGACTCGTTACGCAAGGATAGCGAGCGTACGGTCGCACCGAGCAGCCGGACGAGTACGCCGGCGATGACGAGAACGGCGAGCACGGCGATGCTGATCGTGGCCCACAAAGGCCACGAGCCATCGGCTACCGCTAGGAGTCCTCCCAAAAACATCTCCCCTATTACTTCGGGCAGATTGGCTTTCGACCCGAGTGAAACCCGTTCGACATACGGGAAGGCCGGTCGAACGTCTCGTTAGGTCAGTGCCGGGCTGAGCGACTCCAGTGCAGCGTTGAACGTGGGGCTGGGGCGCATCGCCTTGCGGATGAGCGCTTCATCGCCATGGTAATAGCCCTTGATGTCGACCGGTTTGCCTTGAACGGCAGCGAGTTCGGCGAGGATCTTGGCTTCGTTCTCGGTCAAGGTCTTGGCGAGACCGGTGAACGCTACTTGCAGCTCTTTGTCGTCGGTCTGTTCGGCCAAGGCTTGCGCCCAGTACATCGCAAGATAGAAGTGGCTGCCGCGGTTGTCGATCCCGCCGACCTTACGCGCCGGCGATTTGTCCTGGTCGAGGAACTTGCCGGTCGCGGCGTCGAGCGTCTTGGCGAGCACCTTCGCCTTTGCGTTGCCGCTCACGTCGCCAAGATGTTCGAATGATGCGGCCAGCGCGAGAAACTCGCCGAGCGAATCCCAACGCAGGAAGTCTTCCTCGGTAAACTGTTGCACGTGCTTGGGCGCCGAGCCGCCCGCGCCGGTCTCGAACAGACCGCCGCCGGCCATCAACGGCACGATCGAGAGCATCTTCGCGCTCGTGCCGAGTTCCATGATCGGGAAGAGATCGGTGAGGTAGTCGCGCAGCACGTTGCCGGTTACCGAGATCGTGTCCTGACCCTTGCGAATGCGATCGATCGAGAACTGCGTCGCGTCGTTCGGCGCCATGATGCGGATGTCGAGGCCCGCGGTGTCGTGGTCTTTCAGGTACGTCTCGACTTTTTTGATGAGCTGAGCGTCGTGCGCGCGCTTGGGATCGAGCCAGAACACGGTCGGCGTCTTGGTAGCGCGCGCACGGTTCACGGCGAGTTTGACCCAATCGCGCACGGGCGCGTCTTTCACTTGGCAGGCGCGGAAGATGTCGCCCGCTTCGACGTTCTGTTCGATGAGTGCGTTCCCCGATTCGTCGAGCACGCGCACGACGCCGGCGGCGGGGATGAGGAACGTCTTGTCATGCGAGCCGTATTCTTCGGCCGCTTGTGCCATCAAGCCGACGTTGGGCACGTCGCCCATCGTGACCGGATCGAACGCGCCGTGCTTCTTGCAGTCCTCGATGACCGTCGCGTAAACGCCCGCGTAGCTGCGATCCGGGATCACGGCTTTTGCGTCGTGCAACGTACCGTCGGGGCCCCACAGCTTGCCCGATTCGCGAATCATCGCGGGCATCGAGGCATCGATAATGATGTCGCTCGAGACGTGCAGGCTCGTGATCCCCTTATCGGAATCCACCATCGCGAGCTGCGGACGCTTCGCGTATTCCGTCCGGATGTCGGCTTCGATCTCGGCTTGCTTTTCAGCCGGCAACGTTTTGATGCGGGCGTAGAGATCGCCGAGGCCTTGATTCGGGTCGACGCCGAGTTGCTTGAACGTTTCGGCGTGCTTCGTGAAGACGTCGGAAAAAAAGACCGAAACGACCGCGCCGAAGATGAGCGGATCCGAGACCTTCATCATCGTCGCTTTGAGTTCCGCGATGAAGACGACACCCTTCGCCTTGGCGTCGGCGACTTGCGCTTCGAGGAACGAGCTCAGCGCCTTGCGGCTCATCACGGCGGCGTCCACGACCTCGCCCGCGAGTACCGGCGTCTTTTCTTTCAAGACGGTTTTCGCACCGCCGGCATCCGTGAACTCAATCTTGAGATTGCCGGGCCGTTCGATCAGCACCGATTTCTCGCTGCCGAAGAAGTCGCCGCCGTCCATGTGCGCGACATGCGACTTGGAGTCGGCCGCCCAGGCGCCCATCTTGTGCGGATGTTTGCGGGCGTAGTTCTTCACCGACAGCGGCGCGCGGCGATCGGAGTTGCCTTCGCGCAGCACCGGGTTGACCGCGCTCCCCGTGACCTTGTTGTAGCGCGTGCGGACGTCTTTGTCGGCGTCCGTCTTCGGCTCGTCCGGGTACTCCGGCAGCGCGTAGCCCTGGCTCTGCAGTTCCTTGATCGCGGCCTTCAACTGCGACGTCGACGCGCTGATGTTGGGCAGCTTGATGATGTTGGCTTCGGGCTGTGTCGTGAGCTCGCCGAGATAGGCGAGCTCGTCCGGTTGCCGCTGCGCCGGCGTGAGCGCTTCGGGGAAGCCCGCCAGGATGCGGCCTGCAAGCGAGATGTCGCGCATTTCGAGCCCGACTCCCGCGGTACTCGAGAAAGCCTGGATGATCGGCAAGAGCGAGCGCGTCGCCAGTGCCGGCGCCTCGTCGGTGAGCGTGTAGATGATATTCGACGTGGTGGACATTCTACTCAGACTCTCTCTAAAGACAAGCGGGGGTGCTATGAGCGCGCTTTCGATCCTCGCGCCGCAGGGCCTCGCAGGGCTTCGCAGGGCGCGTGGGCGCCCGTTAGGTAAAGGCTAGGTTCGCTTCTACTCGCTGCAGTGCGTTCGCGAAAGCGGACTCGCCGTTGCGGGCGAGCGTATCGTAGAGTGCGATCGCGGTCGATTGCGAGAGCACGGCGGCGTGATACCACGCTAGCGTGGTCGGGGGCTGCCACTGCGCGTAACGCGCTTTGAGTTCCTCGTCGACCACGTGCGCCGCGTGCACCGAGTACACGTAGTCGTGGTCGCTGAGATAGTTGATGAAACACTCGGTCGGCACCGGATCGGCGGCGAGCTTCCAGCCCGCGCCGTCGGCCTTCACGAGGCCGTATGCAACCGGATCCACGCCGGCGATGATCGCCGCTGCGCGGCACCAATCCGTGACTTGCTTTTCATCGCCGAGCGAGGGCGCGGCATGCGCTGAGAGCAGCGTCGTGACGAAGCGCGGCGTGCGGCCGTGCACGATCGCTTGGGCGCCGGAGAGCGTGTGGTGCGCACCAGTTCCCGCAATCGTCGCTTCCTCGAACATCGTGCCGTCATCGCGCCACTGGAACACCGCGGTCTTCATGATGTCGTGATAGAGCGCGGCGGCGATGATCGTGTCGCGGTCGACCGTCGGCCGGCCGCCGAAGTAGTGCGAGTCGTAGTTCTTTGCGAACGCATCGGACATCGACGCGTTGAAGTACTCATGCGTCGCAAGACCGCCGGGATAGGCGTGATGCGAGCCGTTGCCGGAACCCGGCGTCGACCAGAACGGCTGCATTGCCGTCGGGCTGTTCGGTTCCGTTCCGGCAGGAAAGATGCCGCTCACGGGCGCGTCCGCTTTCACGAACCCCGCGGCCGCGAGTGCGTCGCGCACGGCCGTACGCTTTTCCGGCGTCGGTGCGCTAGCCGCAAAGTCGGGCGTGGAGTTGCGTAAGAAGCGCAGCACGGATTCGCGCAGGTCGGTCGCGCCGATCGTCCGCGCGAGCGATTCGACGTTCGAATACAGCGTGCGCACATACGGTGAGCGCTCGGCCAGCCGCATCGCGTGCGCGTTGCCGGGCGAGAGCGGGCCGAGCGGCATCGGCAGCGGATAGCGCGCATCGGCCGCTTCGGCGATCGCCTCCGGCCCCAACACGAGCGGCGCCGCAACGGTGGCCGCGACCCCAAAAAAAGCCGCCCGGTTGAATAACGCCGAGCGGCTTTCGCTAACGCACATCCCGCGTTTTACGCGGTAGCGGGTCAGGGGTCCTAGAGGTGGCGCTTCGCTTTCAGCGCCGCGATGCGCCGGGCGATGGCAGCCGCCCCGAAGCGCGGACCGCCGGGTCCCCGCGAGCTTACGCCGGAGGCGATGCTTTGCGAGCGACGCGCGCCGGTCGTCTCACGATTGCCGTCGTAGAGCGCGAATCCGGTCGCACCAAACGACGTGATCTGCGTGACGGTCGTCGTGCCCGACGCAACCGCGAACGACGCGTTGACGCCCGTCCCGAGGTTGAAGCTATCGAAGCTCGAGAAGAAGATCGTTCCGCCGCCGGCTACCGCGATCGGATAGCCGGTGAAGTTGCCGGTGATGTGGCGCGGCGACGACGCGCCGTTCGGACCACCGACGCCCCCAGGACCGAAGACCTCGATGTCGTGCAGCGAATCGCCCGACGCCGGACAATTGGTGGGGTCGATGTTGCAGTTGGCATACGCGGCGTTGTTATTCATAACATAGACGTTACCGGAAGCATCGACGTCGACGCCTTCCGGACCGGCGCCGTTCGCATCACTCGTGGTGGCAACGAACGTCTCTTTGCCGGCCGGGGGATAGATGTACAGACCGGCCAGGTGATCCGGTTGAAAGAACGAGTATTCCGTGACGTAGAGCGTGCCGTCGGGACCGATCGCCGAGTAATTCGGCGCGAAGTCGCCTTGCTCAAGGCCGTTATGGTCGGCGCCGGCCGGAACGATCGTTTCCGGGATCGTCCGGACAACGGTTGACGATGACGCTGCGTACACGGGGTACGTGATCGTCGAACCATCCGGGCTGTACGTTGCCGTGAACAGAGTTCCGTCGTGGCCCATGATACCGAAGGGCGGGGAATTTTCGACGATCGTGCGGCTCGGCGTGCTGCCTGCGCCCGGATCCCAGACATCGAACACTAAGCCCGTACCCTGGACTTGGCCGATGACCGCAAACGCACCGGCGCCCGACGAGACGAGGAAGCCGCCGCCTGTATTCGAGGGCGTGTAGGTGGTTATCGCTTTCGTTGCCGCGGTGTATTTGGAAATCGTCGGGGGGAGCGGTGACGCCGTCGGCGATCCCGACGGTACGGGTGCCGGTGTGTTGACTTGGATCGTATATGCGTTGCCGGAATCGTCGAGGCCTAAGTCTTCAGCGTTAAGCGGGAGCGTCGTCGCGACCGCGGCGGCAGCGCTGACCTCGACCACGTTACCGTTCGGGTTGGGAATGTAAGCCAGCGTTTGCGGAGCCGGCGGCGGCGTGACGCTCGGCGTCGAGAGCGAGAAGATCGCGAAGCCGTACAGCTTGTTTGCCTGGAATGTAAACGATGCAACGTTGCCGCTGAGCGTGAGGTTCAGTCCGTCGGTTGTCGAGACGGGTCCGAGGATCGTTTGCCAGGCGGGCGTCGGCTGCGTGCTGTCATAAAATCCGACGTAATATTGCGTCGACGAGCTCAGCACGCCGGCCGGAAAGCCCTGTGAAATGCTGACCGCACCGGCCACCGTGACGTTGGCACTCGGCACGATCGAATCGAAGAAGATCGGTACCAGATTTCCCGTCGCTTGCGGAATGCGGACCGACGTAGATATGCGTGTCTTGCTTTGCAGTACCGGGAGCGCAGTGGGCAGCGCGATGCTGCTGGTGAACGCGAACGTCACGGTGCCGCTGGCGGAACTCACGAGTGGAATGGTGACGTGCGTCGTGTAGCCCGTCGGCGCCGGAAACGGCGTGGCGATCGGTCCGGGAGCGCCGGTGCTGATCGCAAGCGGCACGCTCGTGGCGATTGACGCCGGCGTCGGCGCCGAGGTCGGGGCAATGGTGGGCGTGGCAGTCGGCACGGGTATCGGCGTCGTCTTCACACCGCCGCCGCTGCACGCGGCCGCGAAGAGGGCGACCCCGACAAAAACCCCGCGAAGGGCCCACGTCCCCACACCGTTACGACCGCGCATAGACACCACCCCAAAGAAAGCGAAACGCCGCGCCAGTAATCGGCGGGCGTCCTAAACTCTCTTTAAAGCGTTCGGCCGGACGGTGGCCTTACTTTACTTTTAAGAGTGAGTGCGGCGGAACGTCGCGTACATGTAGGCGTAGTCGGCAAAGAACCAGTTGCGGAAGCTGCGCCGGATCAGGTTGGGCGAGGTGACGGGCGAGGCGCCCTTCATCACGTAGTGGCGGCCGTCGAAGAAGTCGGCCGAGTACTGCGGGTAGGACGCCATCGGGCGGAACCCGTCGAACGGTGCGAACGGCGTAGACGTCCACTCCCAGCCGTTGCCGATCAGATCCTCGACGCCCCAGGCGCTGGCGCCCGCGGGCGAACTGCCGACGGGTTCGGGATCGTAGCGGCGGAAACCGAAGTTGCCGTGCTCGGCCACGGGCGCCGCCGAGCCCCATGGGAAGATACGTTCGTCGCCGGCCGGCGTGCCGTAGGCGGCGCGATGATATTCGGCCTCGCTCGGCAAGCGCGCGCCGGACCACGTAGCGTAGGCTTCGGCATCGTCGTGGCTGGCATAGACGGGCCAGCTGAGCGGCAACGGAATTTCGTGATAGACGCCGCGCAAATGCCACGCGCCGTCGCGCTCGATCCAGAACGGCGGCGGCGTGCCGCCGTCGCGCACGAACGCGAGATAGTCGCCGTTGGTGACGTCGTACGCATCGATGTGGAATGCCGGCACGTCGACGACGTGCTGCTCGAATTCGTTGTCCCAGCCGAACGCCTCGCCGCGGCGTTGACCGAGTGTCGCACGGCCGGCCGCAATCGCGATCGGATCGCGCCGCGCGGGCATCACGTCGCGGACCTCGATTGCCGGCGCATGTTTCGCATCGGCGGGCAAACGATGGATGATGTACGTCAGCGTTTCGTGGTGCATCTCTTCGTGTTCGAGAATGTTGAACAGCGCTTCGGCGCCCACGAGCAGCGGGTTCGACGGATCGTCGAGCCTGGCGTGCGCGATGTCGTCGATCAGCGCGGCGTCGCAGGCTGCACCGAAGCGGCGGACCTCGGCGCGATCGGGCCAATCGTTGCGCAGGTGGCGGCTTGCGACGTCGATCGTGGCCGGATCGATGCCGCGTTCGAAGATCAGCTCGAGACGCGGATCGATCGAACCGCCCTTCAGCGCGCGTTGATGGAGCACGAGGTAGGCGAACCCGGGCAAGTGCCCTTCGTAGAACACGAACGGGTGGCGCAGCGGGATCGGTGCGTCGTAGTACGCTGAGGGCGCGATGGAGGCGAAGATGGCGGCGGTGCGTGCCCGGCCGGCGCGGTACCGGTCGACCAGCGCGGCCCGGTCGAGCAGAAGACTGAGGGTGTCCACGAAGGCTTATTACCCCGCTGCGGTCGCTTCCGTTCCACGGATGATGTAGCCCTCGAGGGTGTCGAGCGGCACCGCCTGTGAGAAGTAGAAGCCCTGAACGCGGTCGCACTTCTCGGCGGCGAGGAATGCCAGCTGATCGGCGGTCTCGACGCCTTCGGCGATGACCTCGAGGTCGAGCGAATGGGCCATTGCGATGACGGTGCGCACGATCGTCGCATCGTCCGGTTCGTGCGCCAGGTCGGTGACGAACGACCGATCGATCTTGATCGAGTCGAGCGGAAAGCGCCGCAGGTAACCGAGCGACGAATAGCCCGTGCCGAAGTCGTCGACCGCAAGGCTCATGCCCTCGGCGCCGATGTCGCGCATGATGCTCACCGTTAGCGCCGCATCGTTCATCGCGACGGACTCGGTGATCTCGAGTTCGAGCGCCGTCGGATCGAGCCCGGTGCGTTCGACGTAACCGCGAACCTTCGCGGCCAGGCGCTGTTGATGGAACTGGCGCGCACTGAGGTTGACCGCCAGCCGCAAATCCGGCGCGATGGTTTTACGCAAGCCGCTGATATCGCTGCACGCCGTCTCGAGTATGAAGTCGCCGAGCGCGACGATCAGTCCGCTCAGCTCCGCATTCGGAATGAACTGACCCGGCAGCACGAGTCCGGAGCGCGGATGATTCCAGCGCACTAGCGCTTCGACGGCGATCAGTCCGCCCGTGATGAGGTCGTGCTGCGGCTGATAGTAGACGACGAACTCGCCGTTATCGAGGGCTTTGCGCAAAGACTTTTCTTGCGAAAGCCGCGTGTGCAGCGTGGCATTGAGCGCGGGCGTGAAGAATTGGTAGGTGTTACGGCCGCGGTCTTTGGCGCGATACATCGCAACGTCGGCGTGTTTCACCAGCGTCTCGGCGTCGGTTCCGTCGGCGGGGAACGACGCGATACCGATACTCGTAGTGACGAAGAATTCCGAGCCTTCCATCGAGATCGGTTCTTCGACCGTCGCGACGATGCGTTCGGCCAGGCCACCGAGCGCCGCCATATCCGGGCCATCGCCGGCGAGCACGACGAATTCATCGCCGCCCATGCGCGCAACGACGTCGCTCGTGCGGATCGCTTTGCCGAGCCGCTCGCCGATGATACGCAGCAAACGGTCACCGCTGTCGTGCCCCATCGTATCGTTGATGTCTTTGAAGCGATCGAGGTCGAGGAAGAGCACGCCGACGGTGCTCTCCGTGCGGCGCGCTTCGTCGAGCAGCGCGCGCAGATGATCGACCAGCCACGCGCGGTTCGGCAATGCCGTCACGGTGTCGCTGTACGCCAGCGTTTGCAGGCGCGCGCGCGAGCGGCCGCGTTCGATCGCCGAGCTGACGAGTGCACCCATCAGTTGCACGAGGTCGCGGTCGACGTCGTCGAACGGCGTGCGGCGGCGCCGGCGATCGGCGAAGCTGAGCGTTCCGTAACGATTCCCGCTGACGTCGACCGGCGTGCCGATGAACGCCACGAACGGTGCGGCGTCGGCGTCGCCCTCGAGTTGCGGCATGCCGCGCACGTCGTCGATCGCGAGCGCGCGGTCCGAACCGAGCGCCAAGCGCGCGAGCCCCGCGCCCATCGATTCGCCGTAGGTTTCACTCACCCGGTCGAATTCGCTCTCGTAGAGCGCGCCGGAAGAGAGGCCCAGAATGCGGCAACCGGCTTCCAGCGTCGCGGTGATCTGCTGCTCGGCGTTCTCGCTCGCGGCGGCCGCGCTCATATAGAGGTCGCGGATGCGTTCGGCGTGCGCGGCAATCTGGCGCTGCTGGGCGATCGTGGCCCGCAGGTCGCGCACGTGCAAGTGCACGCCGGCGGCGAGGCCGTGGAACCGGATCGGGATCATCGTGACGAAGGCGGGCAGCGAATGTTCGCGCGCGTGGCGCACGTGCAGTTCGACGCCGCCCGCCATGCCGGCGAGTGCGCGATTGAAACAGGCGAGGGCCTCGGTAACGTCTCCGTCGGTCGCGACGTCGCCGAGGGTTTGGCCGACGAGCGTCTCGGGATCGATTTCGAGCACGCGTCCGGCCGCGGCGTTGGCGCGCGTCACCGTGCCGTCTGCATCGAACGCGATCATCGGATCGGGATTGTTGTCGAAGATCGAACGGAAGCGTTCTTCGCTCGCCTCGACGCGTTCCAACGCTTCGGTTTTCTCAGTGATATCGCGCGCGGAACAATACGCGCCGGTGATGGCGCCGTGCTCGCGCATCGGGCCGGCGACCAAATCGACCGGGAATGTCTGGCCGTCGAGCCGGCGCACGGTCAGAACGGCCGTTACGGTCTCGCCTTGCAGCACGCGGTCCAGGAGATCGGCGGCCAACGACAGTTCGTCGGGAATGATGAAATCGCTGAACGGATGATTCCTGAGTTCTTCGCGGCTCACGCCCATCAGACGCTCGGAGGCCGGATTGGAATCGGTGATGTTGCCTTGCGCATCGAAGAACGTCAGTGCGTCGGGCGTCGCTTCAAAGAGCGCGCGCAGGCGTTCTTCGCTGGCTTGCGCGGCTTCGTGCGCCAGCGTCGTTTCGGTAACGTCTTCGGCCAGCGACACGTAGCCGCTAAAGCGGTCGGAGACGAGATAGGCGTTGAACCAGCGGCAATGCACGATCGTACCGTCGCTGCGCCGATTGCGGTTGGTGTTGGCGCGCCAGTTCTCGGGGCCGCCCGCGAGGTCGGCGAACAGCTTGGCGACGCCGGCCCAATCGTCTTCCTGCACGAACCCGAATTCGTCCATCGTCTTGCCGCGCACGTCGTCTTCGGCCCAGCCGAACATGGCGGTGGCGCGTTCCGACCACGCGACGATGCGCAAGTCCGTGTCGAACTGAATCAGCGCGAGGGGACTGTTCTCCACATACAGCTGGAGCAGGTTCTCGGGGACATCCAAGGACGTGCGCACGCGTGGACTAGGGATCGAGCTCGAGATATGGCCGGAGCCCTTCGAGGCCGCCCTCGCGCCCGAAACCGGATTCACGATAGCCGCCGAAGGGCGAACTCGGATCGAATTTGTTGAACGTCGAGCACCACACGACGCCGGCTTTGAGTTTGCCGGCGACGTACATGCTCTTCGAGCCCTTATCCGTCCAGACGCCGGCGCTCAGACCGTAACGCGTATTATTGGCTTTCTCGATCGCCTCATCGGCCGTGCGAAACGTGAGTATCGAGAGCACGGGGCCGAAGATCTCTTCGCGCGCGATCCGCATCCCCGGACCGACGCCCGTAAAGAACGAGGCCGGGAAGAAGCAGCCGTTCTCCGGCAGCGCCGCCGTTTGACTGTGCAGCGTTGCGCCCTCGGCGATGCCGCTTGCGACGAGTTCCTTGATCCGGTCGAGCTGCGCTTGCGAATTGATCGCGCCGATGTCGGTGTTCTTATCGAGCGGATCGCCGATGCGCATCGTTTCGAGGCGCTCCGTTAAGCGCGCGACGACTTCGTCGTGGATGGATTCTTGCACCAGCAGACGCGATCCGGCGCAGCAAACATGGCCCTGATTGAAGTAGATCCCGGAGACGATGCCTTCGATGGCCGAGTCGAGCGGCGCGTCGGCGAACACGATGTTCGCGGCTTTGCCGCCGAGTTCGAGCGTGATCGGAATGCGCGACCCGGCGCGGCTGCGCTGGATCGCTTTGCCGACTTCGGTCGAACCGGTGAAGGCGATCTTGTCGATGCCGGTATGCGCGGCGAGTGCCGCACCCGCAACGCCGTCGCCGGTCACGATGTTGAGCACGCCCGGCGGCAGGTCGGCCTCGGCGCAGATCTCGGCCAAACGCAGCGCCGAGAGCGGCGTCGTTTCAGCGGGCTTGAGCACGATCGTGTTGCCGGCCGCAAGCGCCGGCGCAATTTTCCACGCAGCCATAAGGAGCGGGAAATTCCACGGCACGATCGCGCCGACCACGCCGCGTGAGTGCGGCAGGCGTCCGCCGCGCGCGGCGTATTCGAGTTTATCCGCCCACCCGGCGTAATAGAAGAAGTGCGCCGACGCCATCGGGACGTCGAAGTCGCGCGATTCCTTGATCGGTTTGCCGTTGTCGAGCGTTTCGAGCACGGCGAGTTCGCGGGCGCGTTCGGAAATCGCGCGCGCGATGCGATATACATAGGCTGCGCGGCGCGCGGGGCTCAGCGGCTTCCAATACTTATCGTACGCTTTGCGCGCGGCGGCAACCGCCCGGTCGACGTCTTCGGGCGTGCCGGTGGCGACGCGTGAAAGCAGTTCGCCGGTGGCGGGGTTCGTGGTGGCGAAGGTTTCGCCGCCGCTCGACGGTACAAACTTCCCGCCGATGAAGTGGCCATACGATTCAGCGATGTTCGCCGGCGTCGATTCGCGCGACGTTGCGTACTGCAGCCGCTTCGATCCGGGCTTGGCAGCGTTGCCGTTTCCGTTGCGGGCTGCAGGGGCAGCCGGTTCGCTCTTGATCATAGTCGCCGCTTTAGTCTTTCGGTATGATGTCGGGCGAGGGATAGCGGCCGGTGCGTTCTTTTTCGCGCTGCAGCAGCAAATCGTCGAGCAGCGATGACGCACCGATCCGGAAGAGATCCGGATCTAGCCAGTCGCCGCCGAGCACTTCGTCGATCAAAACGAGATACGACAGCGCAACCTTCGAGGTGCGGATGCCGCCCGCGGCCTTGAAGCCGCGGCGAACGCCGGTGCGATGGTAGAACGCATGGATCGACTGGCACATCACAAGCGAAATCGGCAACGTCGCCGAGATGCCGATCTTGCCGGTCGAGGTCTTGATCGTATCGGCCCCGGCGTCGAGGCACAAGTCGCTGGCGCGCCGGACGGCATCGTACGAACCGAGTTCGCCCGCTTCGAGGATCGCCTTCACGTGCACGTCGCCGCACAGGCGTTTCACCGCGGCAACTTCATTATAGACGAGCTGCTCGTCGCCGGCTAAGAACGCGCCACGATTGATGACCATGTCGATCTCATCCGCGCCGTCGGTTAATGCCGCTTCGGTGTCGCGCAGCTTGACATCGAGTGAGGAAAGCCCGCTCGGGAAGGCGGTGGCCACCGATGCGACCTTCACGCCGCTGCCGGCAACCGCTGCCTTCGCGATCGGCACCATGTTCGGATACACGCAGACGGCCGCAACCGACGGTGCGCCGAAACCCGGATACACGGCCTTCGCGCACATCGACTGCACCTTGCCCGGCGAATCTTTGCCTTCGAGGGTGGTCAGATCGATGCAGCGGATGGCCAGATCGATCGCGGCGCGCTTCGTCTCGCGCTTGAGGGAACGCTTGGAGAAATCAGCAGCGCGAGCTTCCAGCATGACCGCATCGACGGCCGGGGATGAGGCGAACGCAAGCATTTCAGACGGGTTCGCGAAACTCGCGCCCTGTGACCTCCGCCGGAAGTGTGACCGAACCAATCATTGGCTTTTCGCACGTGACCAAGACGTTCGGCACCGGGTACACCGCGTTACGGGATGTCGATCTCGTGATCTGCCCGCACCGGTTCGTTGCGCTGGTCGGCCCGTCGGGCTGCGGCAAGTCGACCTCGCTGGCCTTGATCGCCGGGCTCGACGTCCCGACCGCCGGGACGGTGACGGTCCGCGGGAAACCGGTGACCGGGATCAGCGACGGCGTCGGTTTTTTGTTCCAGCGCGACGCCCTCTTACCGTGGAAGACGGTCCGCGAGAACGTCGGCCTGCCGCTGCTGCTGCGCGGCATCCGCGGGGCCGAGGCGGCAGACCGGACCGCCGACTTCATCTCACGGGTCGGATTGCGCGGCTTCGAGGCGCGCTATCCGCACGAACTTTCCGGCGGCATGCGCAAGCGCGTAGCGCTCGCCCAGACGCTCGTGTACGACCCCGAGATTCTACTGATGGACGAACCGTTCTCCGCGCTCGACGTGCAAACGCGCAACTTGATGGAAGACGAACTGCTGGCGCTCTGGCAGGGCTCGGGCAAGACCGTGATCTTCGTGACGCACGATCTCGAGGAGGCGATCGCGCTGGCCGATGAGGTCGTCGTCATGACGGCCGGCCCGGCGCGCGTCAAGGCCACCTATGAAGTCGATCTGCCGCGGCCGCGCAACGTGCAGGAAGTGCGGTTCGACCGGCGCTTCGCCGATCTGAACACCGCGATGTGGAACGACCTGCGCGATGAAGTTTTAGAGAGCTATGAGCGTTCACGCCAAGCCCCCTAACCGGTACGTCGTGCTGGCGGCGCAGATCGTCCTGACGCTGGGCTTCCTTGGGGCATGGCAATGGGGCGCTAACACGGGCCGCATCGACACGTTTTTCTTTTCCAGCCCGCTGCAAATCGGCGCGATGATTGCGAAGTGGTGGAGTCACAACTACGTGCTCAACGACATCTGGGTGACGATGTCGGAAACGCTGCTGGGTCTGGTGATCGGCGGTTTCGCGGGCATCGTACTCGGCGTCATCCTGGCTTCGAGCCGGTGGCTCGGCGCGATCTTCGAACCACTGCTGGTCGTGCTCAATGCGATGCCGCGCGTCACGCTGGTGCCGCTCTTCATCCTATGGTTCGGCTTCACGATCTGGTCGAAGGTCATGGGCGCGATCGTGCTCGTGCTCTTCGTCGTCTTTTTCGCGACGTATGCCGGAATCAAGGACGTGGATCCGGCGCTCGTCGCGAGCGCGCGCGTGCTCGGCGCGAAACCGATCGACGTCGTGCGCCACGTTCTGGTGCCTAGCGCCCTGACCTGGATTTTCGCATCGCTGCGTTCGGCCGTGGGTTTCGCGCTCATCGGCGCGGTCGTGGCCGAGTACCTGGGCGCCAATGCGGGCGTCGGCTATCGCATTCAGGCCTCCGAATCGCAGTTGGACACGAGCGGTGTGTTCGGCGGGCTTGCGATTCTCATGGCGCTGGTGTTTGTCGTCGATACGGGAATTCGGGCGATCCAGCGCCGATTCATCAATTGGAAACCTGCGGCGCTCTAGGCGGCCGCACACTCTCGAAGGAGACTTCATGAACGAAGACGCGACCCAGCCGGTCATCTCGCGGCGCACGGTGCTGGCCGGAGCGGCGGCGCTTGGGGCATCGGCCGTGTTCGGCGTGCCGACGATCGTGATCGCCGCGGACCCGAAAGAGAAGCTGACGATGTCCGTCGGCGGCGAGCACGCGCTCGTGTATTTTCCGTTCGATCTCGCCCAGCGCCTAGGCTACTTCGACCGCGAAGGCTTGGAAGTCGAGCTGATCTACATGAAGGGCGGCTCCGAAGCGGCCGAAGCGCTCGTATCCGGCAGCGTCGACTATTCGGGCAACGCGATCGATCATGCGATTGCCGCGGCGCAACACGGCAAGAGCCTCGTGATGATCGCCGATTTCATGGACGAGCCCGGCGTGACGTTTCTGATCCGTCCGCAAGACAAGGGCAAGTATGCGTCGTTCAAAGACATGAAGGGCAAGACGATCGGCGTCACGTCGCCCGGCTCGGCCACGCACGTACTCGGCGTTTGGATGGCCAAGCAAGCCGGAATTTCGCGGGACGACATCAAGTTCGTGGGCGTCGGCGCCGGCGCTACCGTACAAGCGGCGCTTTCCGGCGGTCAGGTCGACGCGGCGATCGGAAACGATCCGTTCGCCACGCAGATGATTCGCGACGGCCGCGCCGCGGCGTGGCTCGAACTCTTTCATCCGGCCGACGTCAAGCGGGCGATCGGGTTTTCGAGCTACTGTTTCACCGGCGCGCTAACGCGCGGCGATGTGATCGCGAAGAACCCGGCGCGCACGCAAAAGGTCGTCAACGCGCTGGTGCGCGCACAGAAGTACATGCAGATTCACTCAGCCGACGAAATCTCCGGCGCCTTAACCGACGAGTTTCGCGGCGGAATGGCGAAAGATGCCTGGACGCCCGGGTATACGCACTCCTCGCCCGCGTACACGAAGAACGGCGAGATTCCGCTCGAAGGCGTGCGCGCCGTGATCCAGACGAACGCGTACTTTCTCAGCAGCGATGCGAAGATCGATGCGGCAACGATCTACGACAACCGCTTCATCGATCGCGCGAAGGCGACCGTTAAGGTTTAACCGGCGCCGTTCCAGAGTTCGGTGAGGCGCGGAACGAGCGTCTCATCGCGGGGCTGGAGACCGGTACCGCGGCAGACGCGGCATGTGGCGGGCCGGCACGCATCGCACTGCCCGCTTCCGCTGCAGTGGCGGCAAGCATCTTCGCGTACGCGGCGCCGCCGGCGTTTGACCGGCAGCAACCAGCGCTCGTCCGAGCGCGGTGCCGCGGCCGGCTCGGCGGCGATCGCGGCGAGTCCGCTGAGTGAGACGTAGGCCAGTACGCCGGCCATAAGGTCGGCGAACGAGCGATTGTTCATGTCGAAGTTATCGGACGGAGGTCCCGCCGCATTTAGGGCTTGCCGGTAATGCCTTCTTCGCGGTAAAACGCGCTTGGATCCATGGGACGTCCGAGGAAATTCCGCACTTCAACGTCCGGTTCGAGTGAACGCGCCGGTGCTAAGATATCGTTACGGTAGCGCGCGCCGACGGCCGGATTTTCGAGTCCGCCTTTTTTGAACGCGGTGAACATGTCTTGGGCGTAGACTTTCGCCCACAGATAACCATAGTAACCGGCCTCGTAGCCGCCCATCAGATGGCCGAAGCTTGCCTGCGGAAAGACGCCGTCGACGAACTTCCCGGGCGTCTGCGCGTTGTAGGTTGCTTTCCACACCGCGGTCGTGTCGACGGGCGGCGGCAGCGTGTGAAAACGTTGATCGATCGTCGCGTAAAAGTCTTGCACGACCGTGCCGGTCGCTTCGTCGAAGTAGCGCGCGGCGATCATTTTCTGGATTAAATCGTCGGGCAGCGGCGAGCCGGTGTCGACGTTCGATGAAATCTCCTTGAGGATCGTGGGATCCCAGACGAAGTTCTCGAGCATCTGCGAGGGCGCTTCGATGAAGTCCAAGCGGAAGCCGGAGTTGAGCGTTTCGTACGGCGTGTTGCTGAGCAGCGCGGCGACATTGTGTCCGAACTCGTGGAAGAACGTGACGACGTCGTCGTGCGAGAGCAGCGAGGGTTTGCCGTTGGCCGGGAGCGGCCAATTGCCGGCGATCACGTTGACCGTCGGGCGGATCGTTCCGTCGGGCAACACCCGGCGTGTGGTCGGTCCGATATTGGCAAAGTGACTGAATTTGCCGGGCCGCGGATACAGATCGAGGTAGAACGTGCCGCGGAATTCTCCGGTCTTCGTATCGGTCACGTTGTATGCCATGATGCCCGGGGCCCAAATCGGGAGCTTCGGCGCCGGCGTGAACGTGATGCCGAGCAGATGCGAATAGATGTGCAGCACGACCGTGATGACGTGCGGCGCGGGAAAGTATTGCTTGATCGCGTCTTCATCGACGCTATATTTCGTTTTGCGAATTTGGTCCTGATAGTAGCCGGTGTCCCAGTTCTCAGCGTACGAGCCCTTCGCCGCGGAGAGCTCCGCGCGTTCGGCGCGCGCTTTCGGCAAGAGCGCCGTGTCGAGATTTTTCAGGAACGTCGCGACCCGCCCCGGCGTGCCGGCCATGCGGTCGGCGAGAACGTAGGCAGCGAAGTTCGGAAAACCGAGCAGTCTCGCGACGCGGTCCCGCGCGACGATCGCTTGCTGTAAGAGGTCGACGTTGGCCTGTCCGCCGCGCTGATAGTAAGCGATGTAGAACGCCTTGCGCGCGTCGGAATCGGGTTCGTTCGAAAGGAACGTTTCGATCGTGCTTTCGTTGACCGGCACGATCGTGTTGCCGGCGGCGTCCTTCTTGAACGTGCCGAGAAAGGCGGCCGGCAGCGGCGAAGCTTGCGCGGGCGTGATCGTCACGGAGGCGGCGGCGTTGCCGAGGTTCGCGTTGAACTTGGCTTCGTAATCGTTGATCTTGCCTTCGAGCCCGACAAACTCGCGGCGTTGCGCCGTGCCGAGGCCCGCACCCGAACGCTGCGATCCGGTCAGGTAATATTGCTGGAGCTTGAGCTGCGCCGTGCCGGCGGCCGTCTTGCTTTTTTGTGCGGCTACGAGTGCGGCGTAGAGATCGGGCCGCGCTTGCTCTTCGTTGAAGACGTTGCTGACGTCGATGCCGCACTTTTGCGAGGCGTTGCGTACGTCGGCAGCCGGGGCGATCTGGAACAGAAGCTGTTGCGCGGCGAGGTTATCGTTGACGTCGGATTCCACGTCTTCAAGTGCCCCGACCACCGTCTCGAACGTACGGGCGGAACGCTGGTGCACGATCGCATCGATGCGTTTCTTCGCACTGGCGATTTGCGCGCTGCAGGTGGAGGCGATTTGGGCCGGAGTCAGGTTCCACGTGATAGCCAGCGGCACGGTGCGTGGTGCGGCGGTCGTGACGCTTGGCAGGCCGGCGAGGAGCGAGGCGCCGGCACAGCAAGCGGCCAGCCAACGGGGCGAAAAAACGGCGATCGGCATAGGGGGCTCGACATTCGGCGGAAGAGGGCGTCTTCACCCGTATGGTACTATGGCGGAGCCTTCGACGAGGGTTGGGCCTCGCGCAACGGAAAACCGTGAACCCCGCCAGGACCGGAAGGGAGCAACGGTAAGCGGTCACTCCCGTGTGCCGCAAGTCACCTGGCCCTCGTCAAGGTTTTACTTTTTTAGGAGAAACGTGCCGGATCTCACCGCCTCGGTGCTCGCCGGGTTTGGCAGCGCGCTCATCGTTTTGGGCGGGTACCATTTTCTTGTGGCCGGGCCGCGGCTGAAGCGGGTTCGGACCATGCTGGGCACCCACGACGGGCTACTCGGCGGGGGCGGCGCCGAGCCGGCCAGCCGGCGCGTCGAGACGCTCGAGACCGGGGCGGCCACCGCCGAGCGCGAGATCGCGCAAGCGGCCGCGCGCATTGCGGCGCTGGAAAAGGTCGCGCAGAGTGAGACCCCGCGAATCGGCTTCATGCGCTATAACGCCTTTGCGGACGTTGGATCGGACCAGTCTTATGCGCTGGCCCTGCTCACCCGCGACGGCGACGGCGTGGTGCTCTCGAGCATCTACTCGCGCGAAGAGACCCGCACGTACGGCAAGGCCGTGCTGAAATTTCAGACCGCGCAGGAAGCCTCCGACGAGGAACGCTCCGCGATCGCCCAGGCCAAGGCCGCCGCGTCGTGACCAACAACGCGTTCCTGATCAAGATCATCCCGCCCGAGGGCTACAACGTCTACCGGCTGCATTTCAGCCGCACGCTGGCCATCGTGATCGCCCTGGCGCTGATCGCGCTCATCGCCGGCGCCCTCGGGGCGCATGCCTGGCAGCTTCATCTGGCCGAAGACGACGTCCGGGCCCTGCAAGCGACGACGGCTGCCCAGCGGGAGAAGCTCCAGGCCATCGACCACCAGGCCGACGCCCTGGCCGGTCAGTTGCGCGACATCCAGCGGCAAGACGCCGAGATTCGCAAACTCCTGGGCGTCGGAGCGGCGCCCGCCGGCCGGACGCGCCCAACGCACGGCTTTCTGCCGGGCGCTGCCCCGACGGTGGCGCTGGTCCAGGCGCGCCTGGCGCGGCTCGTCCATGCCTCAGAGCAACGCCTTTCCGATAGCGGCGCCTTCGATCGGCTAGCCCATCGCGTACTCAACCTGCGCCGCTTGGCGATCGTCGCGCGCCAACGGATGATCGCGGCGCTCCCGTCGCTGAACCCGGTCGGCGGTTCCATTTCGGCCGGCTACGGCTGGCGGGTCAACCCGTGGCCGGAATTTCACCGCGGCCTCGATTTGGCGGCGAATTACGGCACCCCGGTGCATGCGGCCGCGGACGGCGTCGTGAGCTCGGCCGGCTGGGACGGCGGCTTCGGCAACAAGGTCGACGTGAACCACGAGAACGGCTACCACACCTGGTATGCGCACCTCTCGCGCTTCGCGGTCTCCGCCGGTATGCGCGTGCGCAAGGGCGACGTCATCGCTTTCGTCGGCGCGACCGGTGAGGCGACCGGCCCGCATCTGCACTATCAGGTGATGCTGGGCGGTCAAGCGATCGACCCCGCGCCGTATCTGTACGGCGTGCCGGCCAAGGTGCTGGCGACACTTCCGTCGTCGGGGCGCGTACAGTAGGTACGTATGTGTGAACTCTACTTAATCGTCGGCAAGCTGCTCCAGCTCTACGGGCTGATCATGCTGGTGTATGCGCTGGTCTCCTGGGTGCCGAGTCTGCGCGGCCGCTGGACCGAATATGTCGCGATGCTGGTCGAACCGGTGTTAACGCCCGTGCGGCGAATCATTCCACCAATGGGGGGTCTCGATATTTCGTTCATCGTCGTCCTCCTCGTGATTCAACTCGTCGCAAACCAAGCGCTCCGGCAAGCGGCCTTCTGCACACCTTTCTAACGACCGGACTATCGTGATCGAATCCCAGCCACTCGCCGTTCCGAAGGGAGCGGCGAACGTGCGCAATTTCTGCATTATCGCGCATATCGATCATGGCAAGACGACCCTCTCCGATCGTCTGCTCGAGATCACGCGCACCATCGCCGAACGCGAGATCGGCGAGCAGATGCTCGATGCCATGGACCTCGAGCGCGAGCGCGGGATCACGATCAAGATGCATCCGGTCACGCTGACCTATCACGCCAAAGACGGTCAGACCTACGAGCTGAACTTCATCGACACGCCGGGCCACGTCGACTTCTCCTCGGAAGTCTCGCGTTCGCTGCAAGCCTGCGAGGGCGCGCTGCTCGTGATCGACGCGGCGCAGGGCATCGAAGCGCAGACGCTCGCCAACTACCATCTGGCGCTCGAGCAGAACCTCACGATCATCCCGGTGATCAATAAGATCGATTTGCCGTCGGCCGACGTGCCGCGCGTGCGCCACGAGATCGAAGAGCTGCTGATCATTGAGGGCAGCGATGCGATCGCGTGCAGCGCGAAAGAGGGCATCGGCATCGAGGATATCCTCGAGGCGATCGTGACGCGGATTCCCCCGCCCAAGGGCAATAACGATCATCTGCGCGGCTTGATCTTCGATGCGCAGTTCGATTCGTATCGCGGCGTCGTCGCCTACGTGCGCATCGTTGACGGCGAGTTGCGTCAGGGCATGAAGTTCATGTCGATGGCGCACGAGCGGGTGTATGAGGCGACCGAGGTGGGCGTCTTTAAGCCGGAAATGCGCAAGACCGAGGAACTGACGATCGGCAACGTTGGTTACGTCATTGCGAACATCAAGTCGCTCGGCGATATGGATGTCGGCGATACGATCACCAATCCGGTGAACCCGGCGCCGACCGCGTTGCCCGGCTACAAGCCGATCGTACCGATGGTCTATTGCGGTCTGTATCCGAACGAAGGCGTCGAGGTATCCGAACTGCGCGACGCGCTGGAGAAGCTCGCGCTCAACGATTCGGCGCTGCACTTCGAGCCGGAGAGTTCGATTGCGCTCGGCTTCGGGTTCCGCTGCGGATTCTTGGGCTTACTGCACATGGAAATCGTGCAAGAGCGGCTCGAACGCAATTACAACCTCGACCTGATCGCGACGTCGCCGTCGGTCGTGTTCCGCGTGACGTTGACGAACGGCAGCGTCGAGCTGATCGACAACCCGGCGAAGCTGCCGGCGCGCGACAAGATCACGCTGATGGAAGAGCCGTTCGTCAAGGCGACGGTGATCACGCCGCCCGACTATGTCGGCGCGATCATGGAGCTCACGCAAAATCGCCGCGGCACCCTCGCCAACATGGAGTATCTGGTTGACGGCCGCGTGATCCTGACCTACGAGATGCCGCTCATCGAGTTGATCATCGACTACTTCGACCGGCTCAAGTCGAGCAGCAAAGGCTACGCCTCGCTGGACTATGAGTTGATCGGCTATCGCGAAGGCGATCTGGTGAAGCTTGAGATCTTACTCAACGGCGAACCCGTCGACGCGCTTTCGTTCATCGTAGCGCGCGATAAGGCGCAGAGCCGCGGTCGCGCCTTGACCGAAAAACTCAAGGAACTGATCCCGCGCCAGATGTTCGACGTTCCGATTCAAGCGATCATCGGCGGCAAGGTCGTGGCCCGCGAAACGGTCGGCGCGATGCGCAAGAACGTGCTGGCGAAGTGCTACGGCGGCGACATCACGCGCAAACGCAAGCTGCTGGAGAAGCAGAAGGTCGGCAAGGAGCGCATGAAGCGCGTCGGCCGCGTCGACCTCCCGCAAGAAGCGTTCATGGCCGTCCTCCAGCTCGACGAAAAATAATTCCGTAGCGTTGTGCGGGTTTATTTAGCGTCGAAAAACGCCGGGAAACGCGATGAGTTCCAGGCGCTGCTCGCCGGGACGGGTATCGAGCTGCTCGAGTTTGCCGGCTATCGCGATGTGGTTGAGGGCGAGTCGGATTATGCCGAAAACGCTGCGTTGAAGGCGCGTGCGCTGCGCGAGCAGTTGCTCTCGGCGGGGATCGAGGCGGCGGTGCTGGCGGATGACTCAGGGCTTGAGATCGACGCGCTCGATGGCCGGCCCGGTGTCGTGACGGCGTACTATGGCGGCGCGGCGCTGTCGTGGCCGCAGCGGCGGAAGTATGTGCTCGACGAGTTGGCGTTGCAACTGCATCCGGATCGGTCCGCGCGCTTTGTGTGCTACTTGCATTTTATCGATGAACACGGCGCAGAGACGGCAGTTGATGCGTCGGTCGACGGAACGATCGCGACGCACGATCGCGGCGAACACGGTTTCGGCTTCGATCCGATCTTCGTTTATCCGGCAAAGCAAAAGTCGTTCTCCGAATTATCCGCAACGGAAAAGAATGCGGTAAGTCATCGCCGTCGCGCAGTATCGACACTGCTTCACGAATTGCGAAAACAACAAACGCGATAAGCGTATTTCGCAGTGCCATACAGTTGGCACTCAATTTATATACCATAGCTTTGCTATGAGTAATGAAACAAAACGTTGCCCAAAGTGCGAACACGAACTGTCAACAGATCAGTTCAATAAGCGATCCAATGGAAACTTGCTACGCATACTGTCGTGCATGCCAATCTTCATATCTGCGAGACCACTATTTACGAAACACCGCTGCCTATAGCCAAAGGCGACTAGAGTCGGGCCGACGCTATCGAGGCCGAAATCGCAGCTACATGATCGACTTTCTCGCAACTCATCCATGCGTCGACTGTGGCGAGACAGACCCGGTCGTGTTGGACTTCGATCATATCGATCGGTCGACTAAAGAATACGAGGTTTCGAACGTGGTTCGATGGGGGTGCAGCCTTGAACGCGTGAAGCGCGAGATAGAGCGTTGTGTCGTTCGCTGCGCGTGTTGTCATCGGCGGAAAACCGCAGCGGAGTTTGGTTGGAACGCATGATCGATTCCGATTGCAAGCTCTGTCCAAAATGCAACCTCGAACTCCAGATGTCGAGCTTTACCGTCCGCAAGAACGGCAGGGTCAGCTCATACTGCAAGCCATGCATGTCGCTCTATTGTCGGGACCACTATGCCAGGAATGCAAAGGCACATAACGCTCGACGGCGCTTAGCGAGGCGCCGCTACCGCATACGAAACCGGGCGTACGTTGTCGAGCACCTTCGAACGCACCCGTGCGTGGACTGCAGCGAGGCAGATCCGACGGTACTTGAATTCGATCACGTCGACCCGGACCTGAAGCAATACACGATGGCTTTGCTCAGTCGCACGGGGCACAGTCTGGAAAAGCTGAAACGGGAAATGGCAAAGTGCGTAGTGCGGTGCGTGAATTGCCACCGGCGCCGGACCGCGAGGCAGTTTGGGTGGGTAAAAGGAATAAGTCTCATGCTCGGGATGTAGCTCAGCTTGGTAGAGCGTTGCGTTTGGGACGCAAAAGCCATCGGTTCAAATCCGGTCATCCCGACCACTTTTCTGGCGCCTGTGGTCTAACTGGATAAGGCATCGGCCTTCTAAGCCGAACGATGGGGGTTCGATTCCCTCCGGGCGCACCAGGTCGTTCGGCTACTGCCCCGTGGCGTTAGGCAAGAAGCCGAGCGAGATCCAGGGGATGAAGGCGATCAGCAGCAGCGAGATCAGCAGGGCCGCCAGATAGGGCAAGATCGGCCTGACGACGTTCTCCGGGTTCGCCTTGCCGATGGCGCTGGCGCTGAAGAACCCGACGCCGACCGGCGGGGCGAAGAGGCCGATGCCCATCGCGAGCACGGCCACGATCGCATAGTGGACCTCGTTGATGCCGGCGGCCTTCGCGACCGGAAAGAGCAGCGGCCCGAAGAGCACCATGGCGGGGATGCCTTCGAGGACCGACCCGAGCACGATGAAGAGCACGATCGAGAAGAGCATGATGCCGACGGTCCCGCCGGGTGCGGCTGCGAGCATCGCGGCGAGCTGTTGCGCGAAACCGGACTGGGTCAGCGCCCAACCCATCGCGGTAGCGGTGGCAATGATCAAGAGGATCGCGCCGCTGAGGGCGACGGTGTCGAGCAAGATCGGGTACATGCGGCCCCAGTCGAACTCGCGATATATAAACACGCCCACGAGCACCGTGTAGAAGATACCGACGACGCTGACTTCCGTCGCCGTGGCGATGCCAGAAACGACGAAGTACCGGATCAGCAGCGGCAGCAACAAGCCCGGAATCGCAAACAGAAACGCGCGACCCACGACCGTCAGCGGCGCGCGTTTCGCGAGCGCGAGGTTTTCGCGTTTCGCACTCCAGAGCGCCACGGCGATGAGCAGCAGCGACGAAAGCGCTGCCGGCAGCAAGCCCGCGGTAAACAACGCCGCAATCGATACGCCGGTGACCGACCCGATGATAATCAGCACGAGGCTCGGAGGAATCGTCTCCGCCATCGCGCCCGAGGTTGCGAGCAACGCGATCATCGAACTGCGCTTCTGACCGCGGCGTTCCATGTCCGGAAACAGCACCGGCGCCACCGCCGCCATGTCGGCGATCTTCGATCCCGATACGCCCGACACCAAATACATCGCGGCGACCAGCACGATCGAGAGCCCGCCGCGAACGTGACCGACCAAACTTGCCAGCGCCTCGACGAGCCGCCGCGCGATGCCCGCGGTCTCCATCAGCAGTCCGAGAAACACGAAGAGGGGTACGGCGAGCAAAACGATGTTGGAGACGCCTTCGTTCATTCGCTCCGCGACCGTGCTGAGCGGAACGTGCGTCGTGACGGCGAGATAGCTGAGCGTTCCGACGCCGAACGCGAACGCGATCGGAATGCCGATAATCACGCACGCACCGACGAGGAGGACGAAGAAGATAATGAGGTTGAGATTCCCGAGCGTAGCAAACAGATCGCGCCCGAATAACGCGATCGCGCTTAGGATCACCGCGCCGGCAACCGCAGCCACCACCGTCTTCGGATCGCCTTCGCTCAGTCGCAGCAACGCGAGCACGAGGATAAGTGCCAAGCCGACGATCACGGCCAAGACGACGTAGGAGTGCGGCAGATTCAAGGCCGGCGTCGGATCGGTTTGTTCTTGCTGGAAAAACGTGATGCTGGCGGGCATCAACTCCAGAACGAAGATCGCGGTGACGACCGAGCCGATGGTTTCGAGCACGGCGCGCCGGGCCGGCGAGCAGCGGCGCAACACCACCAGCAGGCGGATATGTTCGCCCCGCCGGTAGGCGACCACGGCGCCCAGCATGGCCAGCCACAGCAAGAGGATCGTCGCGAGCTCGTCGGTCCACACCAGGGGCTGATGGATGACGTAGCGCGTGAAAACTCCGGCTGCCAGAATGGCGATCTCGACCAGTACGAGGAACGCGGCGGCCGGCTCGACAACCGCGCCGATCGCACGATCGATCGCCGCTGCCCACGGCCGGCGAAATCCCAGGTCCTGAGCGTCGAGACCCGCTTCAGCGGTGATCACGTCGGTTAGGCGAGCTTGTTCGCGTATTTCTCGAGCGCCGTCCAAGCCGGCGTCCCGAATTCCGTCTTCCAGCGGTCGTAGTATTTCGCGTCGCTCAATTTTTGCTTGAAGCTCTGCTTGTCCACCGTATTGAACTTCATCCCGCGGCGCGTCAACTGATCGGTAACAGCGGCGTTGAGATTGATCATGTCGTTGCGCGCAGCCAGGGTCGATGCGCCCATTTCCCGCGCTACAATCGCCTGAATGCCCGGGCCCATGCGCTTCCAGACGTCTTGGTTGACGAGGGTCCAATACCCCGACCAGATGTGCTCGGAGAGCGAGACGAACTTCTGCACTTCAAAGAATTTTTGCTGATTGATGAGGATCGGCGGGTTCTCTTGCGCATCGACGACGTGCGTCTGCAGGGCCGTGTAGAGCTCGCTCAGCGCAATCGGCGTCGGCGACGCGCCGAGCGACTGAAACGTGTCGATGCGAATCTTGCCGGGCGAGACGCGAATTTTCAGGCCGGCGAGGTCGGATGCCGTGCGAATCGGTTTGTTCGAAGTGGTGATGTCGCGAAAGCCGTTCTCCCAAATCTTATCCAAACACACGACGCCTTTGGAGCCGATATCGTCGCGAATCAATTTCCCGAGATCGCCGTCCATCGCTCGGAACACCGTTTCGCGATCCTTATACGCAAACGCCAGGTTCTCGATGCTCGCGACCGGCGAGAACGTGAGAAACGCGCCCGGCATCGCCAACATCTCGACTGCACCCGAGCGGAGCTGCGAGATCATTGACGCGTCGCTTCCCAGCACGCTGGCCGGGAAGGTTTTGGCTTGCATGCGTCCGTTCGTCGCTTTGGCGATTCGCGCGAACGCTTCGACGGAGCGGACGTTGACCGGATGCTCTTGCGGAAGATCCGACCCGAACTTCACATCGAAGTCGGCGGCACGCACCGGCGTGATGATGGCGATGCTGGCAAAGGCTGCGGTTCCGAGCACGAACGATTGACGGGTCAACGACATACGGGCCCCTTAAAGGAAAAAGCTGATATTTATCTCTGGGCCCGTGGACATTGTCCCTGTTACCGCCCGCGAATCCAAGGGACCGGCGGGGACGTCTAGAACAGGCTTCGGTCGCACCGCGCGGTGGTTGTAGCTCAGTCGGTTAGAGCGTCGGGTTGTGATTCCGAAGGTCGCCGGTTCGATCCCGGTCAGCCACCCCAGTGTTCGCTTGAGAGGCTTTCCAAGCAAGCAGGCGCAAAAGAGGTCACCGGAAGCGGTGGCCTTTCTTTGTGCCGCCGCCCGCTTCTCATTTGGCGAGGTGGATATGAGCGAACACGATCCGGACTCGATCAAGCGTTCAGCGCTTCTGAAGCAAATCGGCATCGCCGGCGCCGGCGTCGTTGCCGGCGTCGTTGCGGTCGAGGGTGAGGCTGACGCAACGCAGCATCCGTTCAACCTGACTATTGCAAACAGCTCGACCGTGAAAACCAAACAGGGACCGTCGGCGAAACTGGTTGCGACGCAGCCGATCGTTGAAGTCGAAATCGTCGGCAAACTGAGCGATGTGACGATGCCGGCGAGCTCGGTCCAGTACGTGTTTCAAGTTCCGAATCCGTACATCTCCGGCTCCGACGAGACCGGACTCGACCACGCGGGCGAGGCAAACTCCAAGGCGCTCAAAAATGACTTCTTCATCGTGATCGGCCCGAAGGTGCCCTAAGGGCGCTCAATAGGTTTTCGTATCGACCAGGCCGTCCAGCATCGTTCCGGCGGAAAGCGCTGCCGGCCAATCGATGTCCGTGACATCATTGAGCACGTGGAGTATCTGCGGGTCGCCATGAGCACGTTCCCGCAGTAAGCGCTCGCGCGCGCCGTTGTCCCACGTATACGAAGTGAGAAAGCCGTACTTCGCGCGAAGCCGCTCGGCGAGATTGTGCGCCTGCGCGGCGCGCGCGTCGAGGGAAAGCCGCGCGAGCGCTTCGGCCGCAGCCTCGAAGGCGGTGATCACGTGTGCCGTTGCTCCGATCTCCGTCTCGATTTGAAACACTTCGCGCAGCGCGTCGATCGCGCCGTGCACGTCATCGTTGTAGATCGATGCTTCCGCTACGCAGAGCAGCAGATCCGCCACCGCATAGCGGTTGCCGAGCTCGCGCTTTTGACTGATGATCGTTTGATAGAGTGCGATGGCCTCGGCAAAAGATCCAAGATTACGCAGCAGGGTGGCGCGCAGGCCGGCGAGATCGCTTCGGATATCTCCGTCGTCCGTTTCTGTCGCCGCCGCTTCGGCACGAACGAGTTGGGTTTCCGCCAGTGTGAGGTCGTGCCGGTCGAGTGCGAGCAGCACGAGGTTCATCGAAGTACGGATTCGTCCCATGAGATGGTTCGTCGCTTCAAATGCCGCCAGCGCTTCGACGTACCGCTCTTCAGCGACACCTGCGTTTCCCAGCCGGTGTTCGATGACCGCGATGTTGTAGGTCGTCTCGGCTACGCCGGACCGATCGGCGAGGCGCTCGTAGGCGTTTCTTGCCGCTACGATCAGTTCTCGGGCGTGTTCGTGCTGCGACCGCATGGTAGCGAACGTCGACGCGCGGCGCAGCAAGGGCGCCCGATCCACATCCGCGATTTCGGGCTTGGCGAGCAATCGCGCAAGCCACGTTTCGGCTTCGATGAAGTGGCCGCCGAACTGCCAATACGTTGCAAGCGCGATGGCGAACTTGACCGTGTCGTCGAGCCGGTGGACCAGCCCCCATTGGAGAGCGACGCGCACGTTCGCGGCCTCAGCGTCAATTGACTTGATCCAGCCGGCGCGCGCTTCAGGCGCGCTATCTTTGGAGCCGGCCTCAACGGCGGCGTGCCAATAGGCAAAATGGCGCTCGGCCACCGCGTCGTTTTCGCCCGTGGCAGTAAGGGCCTCGTGAAGATAATCCCCGATCATATCGGTGATGACGTAACGGTGCGATGCGCCGCGAACCGATGCGATCAAGGATTTATTGTGCAACGACTCGAGCAGATCCGCAGCATCGGCGACGCCGGCAACGCTCTCTGCAGCCGCGATGGTGAAGCCGCCTTCGAACGCGGAGACGGCGCGGGCGAACCGGCGCTCTTCGGGGGTGAGGAGCTGGTAGCTCCAGTCGATCGTGGCGCGCAGCGTGCGATGACGTTCGCCGCGGGTGCTATCGCGCGACACCAGCAGCGCGAGGCGATTCGAAAGACGGGCTTCGATGTCGTCGAGCGAGAGAGCCGTGCTTCGAGCGGCTGCGAGCTCGATCGCCAGCGGAATCCCCTCGAGCCGGCGGCAGATCCGGTCGATCGCCGCGACCGCACCGGGCGTGATGGACGCATCCATCCCCTGTGCGCGCGCGACGAACAGCTCGACGGCTTCACTCGGGCCGTCGCCGTCCAGCGCGAGCGCGGCAAGCCGAAAGACGTGCTCGCCGGTGAGGAACAGCGGCTCGCGGCTCGTCGCAACGACGACGAGACCGGGGCAACGGCTCAAGAGTGTCTTCGTGAGCCTCGCGGTCTCGGCCAGCAAATGTTCAGAGTTGTCGAGGACCAGTAAGAGCTTTTTTGCGTGCAAGTGATCGACGAGCTGTTCGTCGATCGTCGATTCGGGCTGTTCGCGGAGCCGAAGCGCGTGCGCGATGGTTTGCGCGATGAGGCCGGCATCGTCGATCGGCGCCAATTCGACGATCCATGCGCCATCGCGGAAGCTCCTGACGACATCGGCGGCGAGTTGGAGCGCGAGGCGGGTTTTGCCGATGCCACCGGCGCCCACGATCGTAACTAGTCGCTCGTGTGTCAGAGCGGTCCGAAGTTCGTTCAGTTCGCGAACGCGACCGACAAAGTTCGATATTGACGCCGGCAGGTTGTTAGGTTGGGCATCGAGCGATGTCAGGCTTGGGAAATCGGCAAGCAGCCCGGCCGCGACGACTTGAAAGGCCGCTTCGGGCTCGCTGAGGTCTTTGAGGCGGTGCTCGCCGAGTTCGCGCAGCATTACGTCGATCGATGCATGACGGAGCAGTTCGTGCGTCGCGCCGGAAACGAGAATCTGCCCGCCGTGCGCGATGGACATGAAACGCGCGACGCGATTGACGGCCGGCCCAAAATAATCGTCGTCGCGCTCCTGCGCCATGCCGGTATGAATTCCCATGCGTACGCGGACGACACCGATGTCGTCGGGCCAGACATGGCCCGTTAGCTGCCGCTGCGATTCCACTGCGGCCCGCAGTGCATCATCTGGACGTTCGAACGCCGCGCAGACTGCGTCGCCGACCGTTTTGAAAATGACGCCGTTATTTCGCGGAACGGTCTCGCGAAAGATCGCGTCGTGGGCTGCCAGCGCATCGCGCATCGTGTCGGGGTGCGCTTCCCACAGCCGCGTGCTACCCTCGATGTCCGTGAACAAAAAGGTAACCGTCCCGGTCGGTAACCGCGGGCTGTTTGCCATATTTATGCCGCGATTATAGCATTAAAGATTGATGTATGCCAACCAGGTGGCACAGCGTTTTACGAAGATTTGTATATGAAAATTTGCCCACGCTGCAAAGAGAAAAAGTCGCTCGACGAATTTTATCGCAAGAAAGATCGTGCGGCCGGTTCGTATTGTAAGCCTTGCCAACACGCTTACGTCCGTGAGCACTACCTGAAGACATCCGCTGTCTATAACGCGCGCCGCTACGCTCTCCATCTTGCGTATACAATGCGCAATCGGAAGCTGGTACTAGACCACTTAGCGCAGCATCCGGGCGTCGATTGCGGCGAGAGCGACATCCTGGTTCTCGACTTCGATCACGTGCGCGGTACCAAACACGGAGCCGTCAGCCGCATGATCGTCGGTGGTACTTCCGCGCAACGGTTACTCACCGAAATAGAAAATGCGTCGTTCGCTGCGCAAACTGCCATCGTCGCAAGACCGCCGTCGAAAGCGGAAGTTATCGCACCACGCTCTGGCTATATCAAGAGGCCGGCAGCAATGATTCTGCTGCCGGCCAATCGATGAGTCTCTGGGACGGGGGAGGATCGAACTCCCGACAAACGGCTTAAAAGGCCGCTGCTCTACCGGCTGAGCTACCGTCCCCGGCGACTTGCTGCTCTTCGCCGTCGATCAACCAGTTTCCCAAGCAGCGGGGAACGAGTCTGCCGACGGGAACTTGACGGCACGACCTCGCACCGGTATTTTTAGAAACGGTTCCGGCACCGCTAGCTCAATGGTAGAGCAGTTGACTCTTAATCAATTGGTTGAAGGTTCGAGTCCTTCGCGGTGCACCAGATACAAAAAGGGCCGGCGCAAAAACGCCGGCTCTTTTTCTCTTGCCCGACAACCGAACCCTTAGAGGCTATGACCGAAGGGGTGATTCCGCTCCCGCCGGTGTCGCATCGCGCGGAGGCTGAAGTAGACGATCGCCGCGAGCACGGCCACTCCGAAGATCAGCCAGAAGTCGCGCGCCGCTTGGTTCGAGTTCCAGAAGTCGGTCTGGGCGCCGAGGTTGAAAAGTGCTGAAAGCAGTCCCGCGATTGTCATAGGTATAGTATGCCCAGGGTGTCTCCATTTTAACAAGGAGTCACCTCTTTTGTGGCCACTGTCACCCCGAGGGTCGGAGCGATTGGGGGACGGGCCGTGCTAGAATCGTGACGCCGCCCCGAAGCAAGCGGCGACCACCCCAGGGCCCGTGGCGGAATTGGTAGACGCGCTGGATTTAGGTTCCAGTACCGCGAGGTGTCCGAGTTCGAGTCTCGGCGGGCCCAGATGTGTGTTCCTCGACTCCGCTCCGCTGCGGTACACACCTGTCTGGTCCTCGGCTGCACTGCGCTGCGCTTCGTTGCGCTGCGGTCCAGACTTCGCGTTTGGTCGCCTTTGGCGCCCAAGCCGCCTTCGGTGGCAGGCTGCGTCGCTTGACGCGGTACGCACGTCAGCATACAATTCGAGGGTTGACCCGGACGCTCGTGGTACGTAGCGGCCGGGCACGCGGAAGTAGCTCAGCGGTAGAGCATCGCCTTGCCAAGGCGAGGGTCGCGAGTTCAAATCTCGTCTTCCGCTCCAGTAATATGCACGGCGGGCCCTGAGCCCGCCGTTCGTGCATCCCCCCCGGAGAACACCTATCGTGTCCGCTACGACGATGAAGCAACTCGACCCGACGCAGGTCGAACTCGAAATCCCGATCTCGACCGAGGAATTCGATAAGGCGCAAGATTCTGCGTTCCGTAAGCTCGTCCGCAGCGCGAAGATCCCCGGGTTCCGTCCGGGCAAAGTCCCGCGCAAGATCTTCGAGAACACCTACGGCACCGCGACGATCATCGACCGGGCCCTGGAAGACCTCGTTCCGGAGAAGTACGCCGCCGCGGTCAAAGAACACGCGATCGAGCCGCTGGCGCGCCCCGAGATGGAGATGCTGCCCGACGAAGAGGGGCAGCCGATGCGCTTCAAAGTCGTCGTGGCCGTGCGCCCGCCGATCGAACCGGCACCCTACGAGGGCATCGAGATCGAGGACATCTCCGAGAAGGCCGGCGATGAAGACCTCGAGCGCGCACTCGAAACGATGCGCAAAGACAGCGCCACGCTGGTGCCGGTCGAGCGTGCCGTGCAGCTCGGCGACACGGCAACCATCGATTACGCCGGAAAAATCGACGGCGTTCCGTTCGACAACGGCACGGCCACCGGCCAGCAAGCCGAGATCGCCGAAGAGCGCTTCATCCCCGGCTTCGCCTCCGGCATCGTGGGCATGAAGGCCGGCGAGACGCGTGAAGTCAGTGCAAAGTTCCCCGATGAGTACGGCGCAACCGAGCTCGCCGGGAAGGACGCGACGTTCACCATCACCGTCCACGAAGTCAAGGAAGCCGAGCTTCCCACGCTCGACGACGATTTCGCCAAGCGCGTCTCGCAGCACCAGACGCTCGACGAACTCAAAGTCGAGCTGCGCGGCCGTCTCGACGGTGTAGCCGCCCAAAAGGCGCGCCGTCAGATCAGCTCGGAGTTGCTCGATAAACTCGTTGCGGCAAACGATTTTCCGCTCCCGCACGTGCTCGTCGAACGCGAGATCGACGGCTTGATCGACGAGTCGCGGCAGTACATCGGGCGCATGGGCATCTCGTGGGACGACTACCTCAAGCAGAGCGAGAAGACCGACGAACAGATCCGCACGGACTTCCGTGAAGAAGCCGAACGGCGCGTCAAAACGACGCTCTTGATCGAAGAGATCGCCAAACGCGAGAAGATCGAGACGACCCCGGCCGATCTCGAAGCGGAGCTTGGTGCGCTAGCGCGCCAGTACGGGCAGCCGCGTGAAAAGATCATCGAAATGCTCGGCAACAACCTCGGCATGCTCGTCGATGGGATCGTTCGTACGAAGACGATCGACCGGTTGATCGAACGAGCCAAGCGCGTCCCGGCAACCAAAAGCGCATAGCGCGAGTCTCTCGGCAAAGGAGGTTCATCTTGGGTCACTTGGTTCCGATGGTCGTCGAGCAGAGCGCGCGTGGCGAACGGGCGTACGATATCTACTCACGGCTACTCAAAGAGCGCATCATTTTCGTGCAGGGGGCGATCGACGACGGCATGTCGTCACTGATCATTGCCCAGCTGCTTTTCCTCGAGCGCGAGGATGCCGACAAAGACATCGACATGTACATCAATAGTCCGGGCGGCTCGGTAACGGCCGGCTTGGCGATTTATGACACCATGAACCTGATCAAGCCCGACGTGGCGACGATCTGTGCGGGCATGGCGGCCTCGATGGCCTCGATTCTGTTGACCGGCGGGGCTCCAGGCAAGCGCTACGCCCTCCCCTATGCCAAAATCCTGATCCACCAGCCGTGGGTTCAACAGGTGGGTGGCCAGGCGACGGATATCGAAATTCACGCTCGCGATCTGATCGCAACGCGCCGGTCGTTGGCCGGCATTTACGAGCAGACCGTCAAGAAACCGATCGAGCAGATTCTCAAGGACATCGAACGCGACTACTATATGACCGCCGAAGAAGCGCGCGAGTACGGTATCGTGGACCAAGTGTTCACCAAAGAAAATCGCTCCGTCTCCAACAACGCGCCCGTTCTTTAGCACCGGCCAGAAAGACGATTCATGTTCCGATTCGGGGATGAGAAGGGTCAGTTGAAGTGCAGCTTCTGCGGCAAGTCGCAGGAGCAGGTGCGGAAGTTGATCGCAGGCCCCGGCGTCTACATTTGCGACGAGTGCATCGAGCTCTGCAACGAGATCATCGAAGAAGAGCTCTATAAGAACGTTGACGAGAACCTGCGGCTGCGGAACATTCCGAAGCCGAAAGAAATCAATCACATCCTCAACCAGTATGTGATCGGTCAAGAGCGCGCGAAAAAATCGCTCGCCGTTGCGGTCTACAACCACTACAAGCGAGTCAACGCCGGCGCGAGTTCGGACGAAGTCGAACTGCAGAAGTCGAACATCTTGCTCGTCGGTCCGACCGGTTCGGGCAAGACCTATCTTGCCCAAACGCTGGCCAAGATTCTCGACGTGCCGCTGGCCATGGCCGACGCCACGTCGTTGACCGAAGCCGGTTACGTCGGCGAAGACGTCGAGAACATTCTGCTCAAGCTCATCCAGGCCGCCGACTACGACGTCAAGCGGGCCGAGAAGGGCATCGTCTACATCGATGAGATCGACAAGATCGCCCGCAAGAGCGAAAACCCGTCGATCACGCGCGACGTCTCGGGCGAAGGCGTGCAGCAAGCACTGCTCAAGATTCTCGAAGGGACGACGGCCAACGTTCCGCCGCAGGGCGGCCGTAAGCATCCCCATCAAGAGTTCATCCAGATCGACACCACCAACGTGCTGTTCATCTGCGGCGGCGCATTCGACGGCCTGGAACGGATCATCGAAGGCCGCGTTGCCTCGAATTCATTGGGTTTCCGCGCCAATCCGGAATCGAAAAAAGAGCAGAAGTCGAGCAAGATGCTCCAGCAGCTCATGCCGGAAGATCTGCTCAAGTTCGGTTTGATCCCGGAGTTCATCGGGCGTTTGCCGATTGTCGTGACGCTCGAAGCGCTCGACGAATTGGCGTTGCGCCGCATCCTCGTCGAACCGCGCAACGCGCTCGTCCGCCAATTCCAGAAGATCCTGGGCATGGACGGCGTCGAGCTGACGTTCACCAAAGAGGCGCTGATTGCGATCGCCATTCGCGCGCAGTCACGCAAGACCGGCGCGCGCGGCCTGCGCTCGATTCTCGAAGAGATCATGCTCGATGTGATGTACGACTTGCCCTCGCTGCAAGGCGTGAAGAAGTGCGTCATCAACAAAGAAGTTGTCGACAAAAAAGAACAGCCGACGCTGATCTACGCCGAGCGCCCGAAAGACCAGAGTGCCTAGCGGAGCTACGCACTCATAACGGTGCTCGCTGCGCTGCGCTCCGATCAGAGGAAATGTTGAAAGGTCCCGGTTTTGTGCCGAGACCTTTTTCTTTTAGGCGGGTTTGAACTTTAGCGCGACGCCGTCCATGCAGTAGCGCTTTCCGGTGGGCGGCGGGCCGTCGTCGAAGACGTGTCCGAGGTGGCCCTCGCAGCGGCGGCAGTGGACTTCGTTCCGTTCTTCCGGCAGTGAGTTGTCGGTCTTCGTCGCGACCGCGTTCGGTAGCGGCGCCCAGAAGCTCGGCCAACCCGTTCCGCTATCGAACTTCGTCTTCGAGGAGTAGAGCGCCAGGTTGCACGCGACGCAGTAGTACGTGCCGGCGCGCTTTTCGTAATCGAGCTTGCTCGAGAACGGTACTTCCGTGCCTTCACGGCGCAGGATGTCGAACTGCTCGGCCGTGAGGCGGGCCTTCCACTGCGCGTCCGTGAGGATCAGCTTGTCCGTATCGGCAGCCGCGTTCGCGACCGAGGGAAAGAGCGCCAGGGCGCCCAGGGCGGTGAGGAGGGTACGGCGGTCCATCATGGTTGCAGTGTAGCCTTTACGATGCGTTGGGGGGCGTGGTCTCGCTTACACCCAGGTAACGTTCGAGCCGGCGCGAGAGATTCGCCGGGTGACTTTCGACCTTCCCTTGCGCGGCGCCGGCGGCGAGCCGGTGGACTTCCATCGCACGATCCACTCGCACGGCCTGATCATGCTCGCCCCCAATACGATCGAAGACGAAGGCGACGAACTGCGGATGCCGCTACGCCTAGCGGATGGCCGCACCACGGTGGTCGACATCCGCCCCGGGCCGCCGGGATTCGCCCGGGTAGCCACCCCGGCCGGACTGCGCGGTGCGGCCGTCCTCGCCGAACTCAAGGTACGCGTGCGGCGCATCCTCTGTCTCGACGGCGACTACGCGGCCTTCTACGCGCGCGCTGCCGGCGATCCGGCCCTGCACTGGGTCACGCGCGGAGCCGGCCGGTTCGTGCGCAGTGCGACCGCCTTCGAAGATGTCGTGAAGACGATCTGCACCACGAACTGCGCCTGGTCGGCGACGATCCGGATGACCGACGCGCTCGTCGCGCACCTCGGTGAGCCGGTCGCCGGAATGGCGGACGAGCGCCTTTTCCCAACGGCGCAAGCGATGGCGAAGGCGCCCGAAGCTTGGTACCGCGACGTGATGCGGGCCGGCTATCGCGGACCGTATTTACGCGCCATAGCGGCCGCGGTGACGCACGGCGAAATCGACCTCGAAACGCTCGCCGATGCGACCGTGGACGTCATCTCCGACGACGAACTCGAGGAACGGTTACTCGCACTACCCGGCGTCGGCCCATACGCCGCAGCACACATCATGATGCTGATGGGCCGCTACTCGCGCATGGTGCTCGATTCCGCAACGCGGCCGAAGTACGCGCGTCTCTCAGGCCGCAAGCCGCGCTCCGACGCCACGATCGTGCGCCGCTTCAAACCCTACGGCCGCTTTGCCGGCCTCGCGTTCTGGTGCTACGTGACGAGCGATTGGCTCGACGACAGCGCCGTGGCGATCGCGGAACGAACGGTGGGATCGGGTTCTGTTTCCAAGGCCTGACGCAAGATCGTTTCGGCCCATGGCGATTGCAGCGTGCCGAGTGCTTCGACGAGATCGATGCGTGCCGCAACGTCGCAGGCAACGGCCGTCGGTTCTACGAGCGTCGTCCATTGCGACGCACGGCCATTCGTCGCCGGCGTAGGTTCGTCGGCGTCGTCCTTCGCCGAACGGTGAAACGGGCCGAAGATCGCAACGGCCATCAGCGCCGTTCCAGCGACCGCGAGCGCCGTCGGAACGCTGGCGTTCACGGTGAGGCCAACTCGTTGTGCGCGTCGAGTACCGCGACCGCAACGGCGCGAGCTGAGTCGAGTTCCGGCGCGCTATGCGATGTGAGATATGCGGCGAACGCATCATGCGAGAGGGCGCAAGCCGCATCGAACGTGGTCGCAAGTTCGCCGGCATACGCGCCGACGGCAACGGCGGCGTCACCGGTGCCGTAGCGCGGCAGCAGCGATGCAATAGCGGCAAGCGTCTGCGGTCCGCCGAGCGGTGCAGCTGCGAGTGCCGCGCGCGCCGCCGACAAGCGGTTGCGGTCGATGCGCACGTAGACGTCCGCGCGCGGATCGACGCCGGTGACAGGCTCGCCGGCCGAACCGATGCGATCGAGCAGCGCGAGCAGTTCACGGCGCGTCGGCGCGTCTTCGAGGTCGCCCGGCGTTACGTCGTATCCCGGGATGCGCAGCTTCACGAAGAGCCGCTCGTACATGCCGCGGATCGCTTCCGACACACCGGCGAAGGTAGCGTCGAGCGATGCGTCACCCGAGGCGATGGCGCTCGGGAAGAGGACGGCGAGGGAAGGCACGTGGCTGATCATGCCCGGACCGCGCGCGCCGCGCAGCACGCGGACGATCGAGGCCGCGCGTACCGCATCGAGCGTGAGCCACGCGATAACTTGCGGGCCGGCAGCGCGGAAGGCGCTGGTATCATCGCCCGCCACCACGTCGGGCGGGGCGAGGGTCCACGCTTCGGGACCCGACGGATCGGGCGCTGCCGGAAGAGCATCGATGCCGGTCGACGCAACGGGTGCCGGCATCACGGCCGCCTCGCCCGTAAAAGGCGCCGCGACGCTGAAGTCGCCGACCGTTGCGGCGTCGATGTGGAAGGGCAGGGCGTTCGGCCGCGCGCCGAACGGCGGCGCATCGGCTACCGCAATCGTCAGCGGTGCGACCTCGACCGCGTCGCCGTTGGCATCGACGTCGACGCTGACGATCAACTCGCCCGGCGTGCGCGGCAAAAGCGACCACGCAACTTCCACGAGCGTTCCGGCCGGAATGTCGTGCAGCGCGAGTCCATCGCGCGAAAAGAGCGGCGGACCTTCAATGCCGTCGACGACCGCGTGGCCGTTTACCGTTGTCGAACCGGCAATGTAGACGGCCGCCGCGTGCGTGCGCGGGCGGACGCGCAGCGATTGCACGGCTGCCGCGCCGGAAACGCGCAGGCGCACGTCGAGGCGTTCGCCGCTGCGCGCGGTCGCTGCAGCAACGAGTTGCGCTGCAACGTCGACCGGTGCGGCTTGATCGTCCCAACCGATCGGAACCGTGCGGCCGTCGTGGCCGACGATCGATGCGCGCCGCGCGAGGCCGGGTGCGAGCACGATATCGTGCGTCGCGCCGGGTGCGAGCGCGGCGATGCGGACATCGCTCTCGCCGTCGACCCGCACGTCGCGCGCGGCGGTCGCGCCGACATTGCGAATCGTGACGCGCGTTTGGCCGCCTTCCCACACGACTTCCTCAATCGCGAGCCAGGGCCGGTCGACCGCGCGCAGATCGAACTGCGCCGCGGCGAGACGGCGGCCATCCTCACCGGCGGCAACGACGGAAACGGGCAGTACTTCGCCGTCGCCAAGCTGGCTCGGAACCGCAAGCCGGGCCACGAACGCCGTGGCGCCGCCGGCGCGCAGCTCGCCCGTCCAGCACGTCTCGGCATCGATGGTGACGGTGACCCGCTCCGTCGTCTCGCCGGTATTGTGGACGTCGACCGCGACGGCAATGTCGGTGCCGGGCTCGGCGAAGGCCGATTCGGGCCGCGCATCGAGCCGCAGCGCGCGATGCACGACCAGCGGGATCGTAAACGTTACCGTGTGGTCGCCGCAGCGTACGGTGAGGTCGCCTTCGACGCGCGGCCGCGATGCGCTCGCGACCACGGTGAGATCGACGAACCCGCGCGCGGGCACGAGCGGCAGGGCGATGGCGACGCCGTTTTCCGAATCACCGTCGCGACGAATGGTCGGCGGCGCGCCGTCGGCGCGCATCGTTCCGCGCAGTACGCGCCAGCCGGCCGGGAGTTCGATCGAGCAATTGACGTCCCGCGCGGCGACCCAGCCGGCGTTCGCGATGCGCACGCGCAAGTCGAGCCGGTTCGCGCGCCGCTCCGCCTCGATCGCGGGTAAGGCGATCTCGGGTGCGAGCAACGCCGTAGCGCCGGTCGTCAGCGCGACGCGTCCGCCGTCATAGGCAACGTAGGCATCATCGATGCACACGGTCGCGGCGGCCGGCTCGAGGGGTACCATGTTGTACGAGAACGACAGCGTGCCCGCGACGGGCAATTCATCGACAGTCGCTACGATGGACGATTCTTCCGCGCCGAATCCGGGCGGCGGAGGAACGACCACTCGCACCGAGCGGGCGGCCGCGTCGCCTTCGTTCACGATCGTGACATCGACGCGCAGCGCGCCGGCGTCGCCGGCTTCGATGCGCACGCCGCTGGCCGGCCCGTTGAGCCGGGGGTGGCCGAACACGCGCATGTGCACGACGTTGGAGCCCAGCACGAGACGGTCGAGGTGCAGCGCAGCTTGGATCGGCGAGTGGGCGGTCGTGGCGTCGGCGACATCGGGCCGTGCGCGGAAGGCGACCGTGTGTTCGGCGCCCGGCGCGACCGATGGAATTTCCGCTTCGAGCGGATCGAGCGGCGACCAGCCCGGCGGGAGCACGAGCACGAGCAGCGCCGGCGGCGTCGCGACTTCGCTGCCGTTTTTCGCGCGAAACCGGAATGCGATGACCTCGCCGGGACGGACCGTGCGCCGCCCATCCACGGCGGAGAGTCCGAAGATCCGCTCAGGGAGTAGGCTGGGCTCGGGCATCGGCAACACCGGGGTCTCCGTTCAATACGCTGCGGATAACAGGGCGCGAGCGACGAAGATGCAAACTCCGTACTCGATATGATCGACGTCGCGTCAATTCGACGCGTTCCGCTCTTTCGCGACTTTGCCGACGACGAGGCAACGGCCGTTGCTGCGACCGTTACCGATCGTCGTTACGGGAAGCATCAATTCATCGTACGCGAGGGCGACCCTGGCGACACTTTCTTCATTTTGGTGAAGGGGTCGATTTCTGTGTGCCGGATCGCTCCGGACGGCCGCGAGACGATCCTCTCGATCCTCAAAGAGGGCGATTTTTTCGGCGAGATGTCGATGTTCGATTCCTCGCTTCGCAGCGCGTCGATCAAGACGCTCACCGAGGTTGAGGTCGGGGCGATCCGCCAGGCCGATTTCCTCGTGCTGCTCGACCGGAACCCGCGCATCGGCCGGTCCCTCGTGATCGCGCTCTCCGAGCGCCTGCGGGCGGCCAACGCCCTCATCGCGGCCACGACGTCGCAGGACATCCGGGCGCGCCTCGCCTCGCTGCTCCTCAATCTCGGTGACCAGTTCGGCGAGCGGGTCGAGAACGGCACCCGTATCACGCTGCGTCTCACCAACCAAGAGATGGCGAACATGATCGGGACGACCCGCGAGACCGTCAACCGCACCCTCAACCGCTTCTGGGACGACAAGCTCGTCGACATGCGCACCGCGCACGTCGTGATCGTCGAACCCGACCGGCTGCGCGCGCTGATTCCTTAAACGGAATCACTCGGCCCCGGCTGGGCACTTCACTCGAGTGTATGCAGGTCGCCACGCTCGTTGAAGGTCTACGCGCACTCGGGCTTGCGGCGACGCGCTCGGTTGACGCCGTGCGCGCAGAACTCGACGCCGCCGTTCGCGCCCTGGCGCCCGCGATCGACTCGGTGCTGATCTTCGATGAAGAAGACGGGCAGTTGGCGTGCGTCGCCGCCAGCGGCAACCGGGTGCTGTATTTTGCGGGCGTGCGCATGACGCGCAGCGATATGCGCACGCTACCGGCGCTGGCGCTCGCGCGCGGATATCGCGCGACGCTCGGCGATGGCGGTGCCCGCGGATTTCATCCGGCCGACGCGTTTGCCGTCGCGGTACCGCTGCGGCGCGACGCCGGGTGTGCGAGCGTGCTCTATGCGGCCGCCCCGCACGCTGTCGATGGTGAGGCGCTCGAAGCGATCGTCGCCTTGGCCGATCATGCCGGGTTCGCGTACACGCTCGCGCACGAACGCGAAGCGTATTTGCGACGCGCCGAATACGATGCGCTCACCGGACTGCTCTCGCCGCGGGCGTTGCGCGAACGGCTCGCGCGCTCGATCGAACGCGCGCGCTTTGCGCCGCTGGCGCGCATCGCCGTGCTCTTCGTCGATACGGACCGCTTCAAGACGTGGAACGATACCTACGGACACGCCAGCGGCGATGCGCTGTTGCGCGCGCTCGCCGCAGCGTTACGCGCCGCGGCGAGCAGCGACGATTTGGTGGCGCGTAATGGCGGAGATGAGTTCTGCGTCGTGCTCGCCGACACGGAGAAATCGCGTGCCGTCGAACGGGCGGAGACGCTGCGCGAAGCAATCGAGGCACTCGATCTCGCACCACTCCGGCCGGCCGGCGCCGCCGCGAGCGTCGTCATTACGGCGAGCATCGGCGTCGCCGCGTTTCCGGCCGAAGCGCGCAGCCCGAGCGAACTGCTCGAACGCGCCGATGAAGCGATGTACCATAGCAAGCGAAGCGGGCGCAACGCCGTCTCGTACTTCGGCATCGACGGCACGCTGGAAGTTCATCGGAGCCTCGTCCCCGAACGATAGCGGCCGTGCGTGCCGTCGACGTTCTCGTTCACCTGACCACGGCACGCTTCGATCGCGCGCTCACCTATAGCGTTCCGGGTGGACTGCCGCTACGCGTCGGCGATATCGTGCGCGTGCCGCTGGGGTCGCGCGAAGTCTTCGCCTACGTGGTGACGGCGGAACGGGACGTTACGGATCCCGCCGTCAAGCTGCGCGCGATTGCGGCGCGCACCGATGCGCCGCGCGCGTTCGATGAGGACGGTCTCGCCCTCGCCCGCTGGGTCGCGCACACCTACCTCTGTTCCCTGCGCGAGGCCCTCGGCGCGATCGTCCTCGCCGACGCGGTGCCGCGCGTCGTGGAGCGGTTCGTTCCGATCGGCGAGCGCCCGCCGGCCGACCGCTTTCCCAGCGTGCCCGAGCGGCTCACGCACCTGCTGTGGGGCGACGCGCAAGCCGGTATCTCGCCGGCGGCGTTGCTGCGCCATCCGGAAGCGCGGCGCAGCGGCGACCGGCGCACGCTCATCGCGGCCGTCGGCGCGCTCGTGCGCGGCGGCGTGCTCGAGCGCCGCCGCACGTTCGTTCGTCCGCCGGTCAACGAGCGTACGATACGCGTCCTCGACCCGGGCGACGCGCCGATCCGCGGACGCAGCGCCGCCGGCCTCGCGGCATACGTGCGCGAACACGCCCCCGTTCGCCGGACCGATGCCGTGCTCGCCGGTTACAGCGACGCCGTGATCCGGCGCGCGATTGCCGCGGGCGCCGTGATCGAATCGCAGCGTTCGCTCGAACACGCGCGCGCCGGGCGGCTGACGTTGCCGGATCTCGTGCCGACGGCCGAACAGCGCGCAGCCATCGACGCGATTGCGGCGGCGACCGACGCGGCCGAATACGCGCAACTGCTCGTACACGGCGCGACGGGCAGCGGGAAGACGCTGGTCTACCTGCACGCGATCGCGCGCGTGTTGGCGCGCGGAGCGCGGGCGATCGTGCTGGTGCCGGAAATCGCGCTGACGCCGCAGACCGCGGAGCGCTTCGAGCGCGCGTTCGGCGAACGCGTTGCAGTGCTGCATTCGGCGCTCTCCGAGCGGGAGCGCTACGATGCTTGGCAAGCTGCGGCCCGATCCGAGCTCGATGTGATCGTCGGCGCCCGCAGTGCCGTGTTCGCGCCGCTGCCGGACGTGCAGATGATCGTGGTCGATGAAGAACACGAGACGTCGTACCGCCAAGACAGCACGCCGCGCTACCACGCGGTCGAGGTCGCACGCGAACGTATGCGCCGCGCCGGCGGCGTGGTCGTGCTCGGCAGCGCGACGCCGGCGCTCGAAGACTATGCACGCGCAAAGGCCGGGCGGTTTCCGCTGGTCCGCTTGCGCGAGCGGGCGACGGCGCAGCCGCTGCCCACGACGCACATCATCGACATGGCGCGCGAGTTTCAAGCCGGTAGCAATCGGATCTTCAGTACGGCCCTCGTCGCGGCGATCGGCGAACGGCTGGCACGGCATGAGAAGAGCGTGTTGTTCGTCAACCGGCGAGGCGCGGCGCGCTTCGTATTGTGCCGCTCGTGCGGGTACGTGCCCGGTTGCGAGCGCTGCTCCACCTCGCTCGTGATGCATCGCGACGAAGGGCTGCTTCGCTGCCACTATTGCGATGCGCAACGGGCAATTCCGGAGATCTGCCCGTCGTGCGGTCTCGGGCCGATCGCCCCATATGGGATCGGCACCCAGCGCGTCGCGGCGGAAGTCGAAGCGCTCTTCCCGGCTGCGCGGATCGTGCGCATGGACGCCGACACGACGACCCGCATCGGCGATCACGCGCGCTTACTCGACCGGTTCGGTCGCGAAGCGGACGTGCTGATCGGCACGCAAATGGTGGCGAAGGGCTTGGACTTTCCCGACGTGACCCTCGTCGGCGCGATCGCGGCGGACCTCGACCTGCACGTTGCGGACTATCGCGCGGCGGAGCGCACGTTCGACGTCGTAGTGCAAGTATGCGGACGCAGTGGCCGGGCGCGCGCCGGTGAAGCGTTCATCCAGACGTACAGCGCAGCGCACCCGGCGATCGTGTTCGCCGCGCAACACGACTATGAAGGATTCGCACAGCAAGAACTCGCCGAACGCCGGGCACTGCAGTGGCCACCGTTCGTACGGCTCGTCTTTGCCGGCGTGGTGGGCCGCAGCCGCAGCGGCGTCGAGTCGACGATCGAACGGTATGCCGACATGCTGCGCGGCGACGATCGCTGGGACGTGCTCGGTCCAGCGGCGTATCCGCTCGCGCGACTTAACGATGAATGGCGTTACCGCATTGCGGTAAAGACGCGCGAACTCGATGCGTTGCGCGAAACGCTGCGCGCGCTCGTGTTGCCGGAAGCAGCGCGTTCAAAGGATACGCGACTGGTCGTTACGTTCGAAGCCTGACTCATGCTCCAACGCGGGCAGGGACCATACGGCAGCGACGAACAACGAGCGTTCGTGCCGCTTTCATCCTTGTTGATCCGCCTTGCAACGATAAGTACGCTAACGCTCACAATAACGATCGCCGCGGTGCTCCCGGGCGGCGCGCAAGTGCCGGCCAAGAAGACGGTTGCATCCGCTGCCGACCTGCCGCGCTTCACGTATCCGCTCGCGATCGCGCCGTCGGTGCTGATCCAATCCGATGCGCCGGTGTTCGACGCATTCGCCGCAAAGGTGCTGACCGACATCGACGGCGTGCTGGCCGGTTACGACATTGAAGATCACGCGACATTGCGCGGTCTGCTCGAAGAACAGCTCGAACTGCAGCTGCTTTCCGGAACGGAAGATGCTGCGGCACTATCGACGGCGGACCAAATGCGCGCGCTCGTCGACAAACCCGACGCGAAGTTGCTCAGCGGGCTTTCCGTTCGGGCGACGGTTGCGGCGCGCACGCAGACCCACGCCACCGCCGGCGATGCCTATCTAGCAGCGTTCGGAGCGCACTTTTCCGCGGCGCTCGCCCCGTTGCCGTGGCCGGTCGTCGGGTCGGCGCTCAAAGAACTCAAGACAACGTACGAACTGCTCACGCCGGCGCTGCTTGTCGGTCAGGTTGCCGGCACGATCGATCCGGCCGCAGCGCAGTCGCATTCGGTCAGCGGCGAGACGGCCGCTACGATCATCCGGATGCGCTACTACGTCAACATCTTTCTGCCGCAACGCGTGCCGGCCGTCGCTGCGCTCTCCGCTCTCATCGCGCAGCATACGGTGCAGAAGCCCGACATTTGGACGGCACGCGAAGTGACGCTTGGAGCCGCCGACAAGCTTACGCCCGTGCGAATTGCCGTTTGGGATTCCGGGTCCGACGTGACGCTCTTCCCAAAGCAACTCTATACCGACCCCGCACCGGCGGCCGCTGATCCGCACGGCTTGGCCTTCGACTTGCTGGGCTTCAAAACGCACGGCGACCTTTATCCGCTCACGCCGGAGCAGCGCGCGTCGTATCCGGCGGCGGTGAAATTTCTCGCGGGCTACAGCGATCTGCAAGAATCGATCGACAGTCCCGCGGCGGCGGAGATGAAGCAGCAAGTCGCTGCCTTAGCGCCGGCCGCCGTGACCCCGTATTTCCAAAATCTCAACCTCATGTCGATCTACTCGCACGGCACGCACGTTGCCGGCATCGCGCTGCGCGGCAATCCCGCGGCGCGCCTCGTGGTCGCGCGCGTGACGTTCGATTACCGTTCGATTCCGCTGCCGCTGACGGAAGAACTCGCCCGGCGTGAAGCGGGCAACTACCAGAAATATGTGGACTACTTTCGTGCGCATCACGTACGCGTGGTCAACATGAGCTGGGGCGGGACCCCGGCCGGCATCGAGGACGGGCTCGAGAAAAACAATCTCGGCAAGGACGCCGGCGAACGCAAGACGATGGCGGCGAACCTCTTCGCCATCGAGCGCGCGGGCATGTACGCCGCGCTCAAGAGCGCGCCGGAAATTCTGTTCGTTTGCGCGGCCGGAAACGGCGACAGCAACAACGGCTTCGAACAAGTCATTCCGGCCTCGCTCGAGTTGCCGAACCTGCTCGTCGCGGGCGCCGTCGATCAAGCCGGCGACGAGACCTCGTTCACGAGCTACGGCAAGACCGTGCTCGTTGACGCCGACGGCTATCAGGTGGAGAGCTACGTCCCCGGCGGCATGCGCTTACGGCTCTCCGGCACGTCGATGGCCGCACCGAACGTGGCCAACCTGGCCGGGAAATTGATCGCCCTCAAGCCCGCACTCACGCCGGTGCAAACGATCGCGCTGATTCGCGCCGGCGCAACGACCACGAGCGACGGCCGCCGCCACAATATCGATCCCAAGCGTTCCGTAGCGCTCTTGCGGCAACGGCGTTAGCCGGCGTCAGCTAAAGAAGAAGCCGCTCGAATGCCGAGCGGCTTCTTTGTCTCTCCGGTTGTGAGAGGCTATTTCTTTTTCGTGCCGCGCTTCTTGGTCGCGGTTACGGTCGCGGCCGGTGCAGCGGCAGCGGCGGCCGCGGCTGTGCGGATCGCGCGCGCTAAGCGGGCTTTCTTGCGGGCGGCCTTATTCGGGTGGATGATCCCTTTGCGGGCGGCCTTGTCGAACTGCGCCTCGACGGAGCTGGCTTGCTCCGGGGTTGCCTTGGCCTTCTTGAAGAGCGTCTTCAGGCGCGTCTTGAGGTCGAGGTTCCGCAGGGTGCGGCGTTCGGTTTGGCGCTGCCACTTGATCGCGGCCTTGATGTTGGGCAAGTTCGGCTCCGGACAATGGTGATTGGGCTCGAACGCAGTCGTCCGGGCACGCCGCTCAGCATATCAAAAAATGCGGCCGCTGTGAAGGCCCGGCGCGGTGGCAAGCTCCCGATAGCTTTGATAGCGGCTGGCGGCGATCCGGCCCTCCGCCACGGCCTCACGGACGGCGCAGTCGGGTTCGTGGAGATGGCGGCAGTCGTCGAACCGGCAGCGGGTCGCCGGCTCGCGCATCTCAACGAAGAGCTGCGGCAGCTCGGCCGGGGGCATCGGGTCGAGGATGAACTCGCCGATCCCGGGGCTATCGACGAGGAAGCCGTTCTCGGTTTGGAAGAGCCGGGCCGAGGTCGTGGTTTGCCGTCCGCGGCCAAAGCGCGAGAGATCGCCGACGGTTGCGGTGCCCCCGAGGGCGCGGAAAATGCTGCTCTTGCCGACCCCGGAATTGCCCACCAGGAGGGCGTGCCGCCCGGTCAGGTACGCTTGCAGTGCGTCCACCCCGGCTCCCGTCTTGGGCTGCACGACGAGCACGGGCACGCCGAGCGGGGCATAAATTGCGGCGATCCGGTCGGCGGCGGCCGTGCCCGCTAAGTCGGCTTTGGTCAGAATGAGGGCTGCTTCGACTTCGTGCTGTACCGCAAAGGCGATGAGGTGATCGAGCATCGGCAGGCTGGGCGGCGGATCGGTCAGCGCCACGACGATCGCCATCGTCTCGACGTTGGCGGCCATCGTTTTCGTGCGCCCGCCGCCGGTCCGGCGGATGAGGGCGAAGCTGCGCGGCTCGACGCCGTCGATCACCACGCGGTCGTCGTCGAGCGCTTGGATCGCGACCATGTCGCCCGGCGCGAGGACCGTTCGCGCGAGCGTCTTGCGCAGTGCGGCCAGCACCGGTTCCCGTTCGCCTTCGCGGACGACCCAGGCCGCATTGCGGCCGACCGCGATCACGCGTGCGCGGCGGACTTGCGAAGCCGTCATGCGAACCTCGCCCTCGTGCACGTAGTTCGAACCGTCGTCGCTGGTGATCCCGCCGTCCGCGCCAACTTGTTGGCCGTGCTGGCCGGCCCCGGCGCGCCCGCCGGGATCGTCTCGTGTTTCGAACGCAACGACGTCGTGACGGTAAGCTTCGATGACGCGGTTACCCGGACCGAGTTGATCGACGATCTGATTACGATTGAAACGCACTTCGTCCCGACGGCCGAAAACGAACCGTTCGACGATGAAGAAGCGGCGCAATTAGCCCAAGTTGGGCTGGCCGATCCGGTGCTCGACGCGTCGCGCCACCTCGAGCGGCACCAGGTCGGGCTCGAATGATCCCGCACCTCGGGCCGTTCTCGTTTTCGTTCGGCATCCCGGATGCGATCGATATCGTTGCGACGTCGGTCCTGATCTACTATCTGCTGCTCCTCATTCGCGGGACACGCGCGGTCCAGATCGTGCTCGGTCTGTTGACGCTGGTCATCGTTCTCGGCCTCTCCAACCTCTTGCACCTGCTCGTTTTGGCCACGGTCATGCAGTATCTGCTGCTCGGCACGGCCGTTACGCTGCCGATCGTGTTTCAACCCGAGTTGCGCCGCGCGCTCGAACAAATCGGCCGCGGCCGGTTCTTTCGCCGTGCGCCCGCGGATGAAGAGGCCGTCGCGACGGAACTCGTCGGCACCGTGGCCGCTGCGGCGTTCCGGCTTGCCGGCGAAGGCCTCGGTGCGCTGATCGTGATCGAAGGCCAAACCGGCTTGCGCGAATACGTGGAGAGCGGCACGGCGCTCGACGCAAAGCTCTCGGCCGACTTGCTGTTGGCGATTTTCAACAAGCAGTCGCCGCTGCACGACGGTGCGGTCGTGGTGCGCGATCTCCTGATCGAAAGCGCGGCCTCGTTCTTACCGCTTTCGGAAAATCAAATCGTCGCCGAACGGCACCTCGGTACGCGTCATCGCGCCGCCATCGGTTTGACCGAACAGGCCGACGCGGTGGTGGTGGTCGTCTCCGAAGAAACGCGCACCGTCGCGGTCGCGCGCGCCGGGCGCCTCTCCGTGCGCATCGACGATGAAGAACGCCTGCGCAAAGTGCTCGAAGCGTGCATCCGTCCGCGCCGCCGCGCGCACGGCGCCGAACCGCCGCTGTGGCTCACCAACCTCTTAACGCGAATGACCCGTGCTTCAGGCGATCAAGAGAAACTTCGGGCTTAAGCTGTTAGCCCTGGCCCTCGCGGTTACCGCGTGGGCCTATTTCCATTTCTCCGCCGCACCGTCGATCACGGCCCACTTCGATCAGCAGCTCAGCGTGCCGATCGTGGTGAGCGGTTTACGTCCGGGACTCGTCGCGAGCTACGACGAGCGCGCCGCGATCGTCACGGTCGAGGTGCCGCGTAACGGCCCGCCGATCAAGCCCGATCAAATCCAAGCGGTGCTCGACCTCAACGAAAAACCCGATCCCGGCATCATGAATTTGCCGGTAAAAATCGTTGCGCCGGACCTCGTGATCAAATCGCTTTCGCCGGGTTCGGTCACGCTCAGCGTCGATCGCCTCGAGACGCGGCAAATTCCGGTGAGCATTTCCTATGCCGGCGGCAACGGTTCGCTCGTGGTCGATTCATCGACCGTCAACCCGTCGGTCACCACGGTGCGCGGCATCGCCAACGACTTGGCGAAGGTCGATGTCGTGAAAGTCGAGATTCCGCTGGGCACGAAGCCCGGCAACTTCGATGCGATGGTACGGCCGGTTGCGGCGGACACCCACGGCAACGAGGTTGCGAACACGCAAGTCTCGCCGAACTTAGTGCGCGTACGCGCCCGTTTCGCCGCCTCGACGAATTCCGCCGGCGTAAAATCGTAGTGCGCCTCTTCGGCGCGGACGGCATTCGCGGCGTAGCCAACGCCGATCTGACGCCGGAGCTGGCGTTTGCCGTCGGCCGCGCCGGTGCGGCGGTGATCGCGCATGCCGCGGCGCCGGAAAAACCGATCGTGATCGGACGCGATACGCGGCTTTCCGGCACGATGCTCGAAGCCGCGATGATCGCCGGCATCACCTCGACCGGCCGCAACGTCATCGGCCTCGGCGTCGTGCCCACGCCGTGCGTCGCGGTCGTCACGGTCGAAACAGAAGCGGCTGCGGGCGTGATGATTTCCGCCTCGCATAACCCGATCGAAGACAACGGTATCAAATTTTTCGGCGCCGACGGGTTCAAGCTCTCCGACGCCGTCGAAGACGAGATCGGCGAGCGGCTCGACGATTCGTCGTTGCCTCGACCCACGCACGCCGGCGTCGGCGTCGCGAAACTCGCCCACAATTTAGCCGGCCGCTATCTCGAGAAGCTCGTTGCCGCGGGCACCGATCTCACCGGCTGGACCGTCGTCGTCGATGCCGCATTCGGCGCGGCGTTCGAGATCGGTCCCACCGTATTCGAACGGCTGGGCGCGCGCGTGATCGCGATCAACGCGGCCGACGACGGCGCGCGCATCAACGTCGGCTGCGGCGCCACCGACCTTGCGATGCTGCAGTCGACGGTACGCGCCGAAATTGCGCGCGGCAACGAACGGGTCGTCGGCGTTGCCTTCGATGGTGACGCCGATCGCGCCAAGTTCGTCGATGAAACGGGCGCGCTGCTCGATGGCGATCATGCGCTGTTGATCCTCGCGCGCAGCCGGTTCGACCGGGGCGCGCTGCCGGGCGGCGCCGTGGTGGCTACGGTGATGAGTAATGTCGGCCTCGAGCGCGCGCTGGAACGCGCGGGCATCTGTTTACTGCGCGCGCCGGTCGGCGACCGCTACGTACTCGAAGCGATGCGCGCCGGCGGCTACCGGCTCGGCGGCGAGCAATCCGGGCACGTGATCGATCTCGACCTCAATACAACCGGCGACGGCCCGATGACCGCCGTGACGCTCTTCGGCGTAGCCGCGCGCGCCGGCGTGCGCTTGCACGACCTTGCAGCGACGTTAACCGTATTTCCGCAGATCCTCATCAACGTTCGCGTCGAGGACCGCAGCATCGCCGATGCGCCGGCCGTTTTGGCCGCGGTGTCGGCCGCCGAGGCCCGGCTGGGCGTGGCCGGGCGCATTCTCGTGCGGCCGTCCGGAACCGAACCGCTCGTGCGCGTGATGGTCGAGGCGGCCGACACGAAGACCACGGAGGACGTCGCCGAGGCGGTCGCCGGGGTGATCCGGAGTGCCGCCGCAAGCAACCGGGCGAAAACTTAATATTTCCGCATTTGGCAGAAGGAGATCGTAAGCCGGGGCCCCTACCCATGGTCAGTGGGCATCAAACCCCACAATGTATCTCTGCTTACGTAATCACTGAGTCCGGCCTCGCAGACCGGAACGGGGGATTCCCGGTAGGGGTGAACGAGCCGGTCGGCTCGAGGGCGATTCTTCCGTCCTAACCCGTCAACTAACCCCGTAAGTGTTGGAAGAAGGAGCAGTCTTGTTTCG
>Ga0182016_10000021_pt1 | contig 169553 bp, 134 predicted proteins | sample 712S2MmetaG_FD_120491 | JGI IMG/M metagenome (GOLD analysis project Ga0182016, IMG submission 120491) | Permafrost microbial communities from Stordalen Mire, Sweden - 712S2M metaG | ecosystem: Environmental > Terrestrial > Soil > Wetlands > Permafrost | place: Sweden: Stordalen | collected... | reverse complement strand
GCTCATCACGCATGTCACCGTCGCGCCGCCGTTCGCCATCATGGCGGTGGTAGTAGCGCTGTTTTGGGCGCATCGCAATCGCTTCACGGAAGGCGACCGGAGCGCCGGGTACCACGCCGCGCCGCTGCGCAAGTTCTTTTTCTGGGTCGCCGTGGCGTTCGCGGTGCCCACGCTGGTGTCGATTTTGGCGGCCATGTTTCCGCTGGCCGATACCGAAGGCCAGGCGAGCCTCATCCGCATTCACCGTTACTGCGGGCTCTTTCTGGCCGGCTCGGGACTGCTGTTCGCTTACTTCGCGCTGATGGCGTGGCGGGAAGGGAGCAAAGATTGAAAGACCGCCGCGGCGCCGCGCTGATATTCCTCGCGATCGCGGCGATTGCGGCCGGTTTTCGATTTCCGCAGCTGGGCGCGCGTCCCATGCATGCCGATGAGGGCGTGAATGGCGACCTGGTCGGGACCCTGCTGGATCGGGGCCGCTACGAGTATTCCACGGCGGATTTTCACGGCCCCACCTTGATTTATGCGGCCTTCGCCTTCGCGCGTCTGCACGGGCTTACGGATTACCACGAGCTCAATGAAAGGGTCATTCGCGCCGTGCCGGCTTTGATCGGTGTACTGCTGGTGGGCGCGCACTTCTGGCTGATTCCGTTCGTGGGACTGCCGGCGGCGGCCTGCGCAGCGTTGTTCACCGCGGTCTCGCCGGCGATGGTTTACTACAGCCGGTACTTCATTCACGAAACGTTGGTCGTCTTCTTCACGTTTTGCGCGCTGCTCGCGCTGCTGGCATACCTCCGGCGGCCCACGACGGTATTGGCGCTGGCGGTCGGGGCGTTATTCGGCTTGATGTACGCCACGAAGGAGACGTGGATCATCGCGGCGGCGTGCATGGCGGCCGCCGCGGCGGACCCCCTGGTCCGCGCGGGACGCCCTCGTCCCGCAGGCGCCACGACAATGCCAGAAGGCCGACCAGGGGGTCGGCCGCGGACCTGGAGGTCCGCCCCACCGACAAAACACCTCTTATTGGCGGCCCTTTCGTTTACTGTGGTGGCAGCCATTCTGCTCTCTTCTTTCTTTACGCACCCTCGCGGGATCGTCGATTCCGTGCTCGCGTATGGCACTTACTTTGCGCGCGGGGTGGGCGTCCATACGGTCCACGTGCACCCCTGGTATTTCTACTTCGTCTGCCTTCGGGGCGAGGCGATCATCGCCGTGCTGGCCGTGGCCGGACTGATGGCATCGGCTGCCCCGCGCTTTCTGAAGATTTACACTGTCGTCATGGTGCTGATCTATTGCGCCATTCCGTACAAAGCGCCCTGGAACGTGCTGAGTTTCTGGCATGGCGCCATCCTGTTGGCGGGGGTGGGAACGGTGTGGCTCGCACAGCACATGCCGAAGCCGCTGGCCGTGGCTCTAGTGGGTATCGCCGTTGCGCAGTTGGGATGGCAGGCGCGCGCGTACAGCTTCCAATACGCTTCCGACCCGCGCAATCCCTGGGTCTACGCGCATACCGGCACTGACGTCTTTGTCATTATGAAACAGGTAGAAGCGCTGGCCGCGGCCGATCCCAAGGGGCGCGCCATGCCCATCCAGATCTTCACGCGCGAAAATCTCTGGCCGCTGCCGTGGTACCTGCGCCGATACAACCACGTCCGCTGGTGGAACGGCGTTTCCGATACCGCGCCGCTGGCGCCCCTGATCCTCGCTACTCCCGACATGGAGCCGGCGCTGTTGTACCGCATCTACGAAGTGCCGCCGCCGGGACAGCGCGAGATGTACGTCAACATGTTCGACCGCGAGGTGGACCTTCGTCCGCGCGTCGAGGTGCGCGGCTACGTAGCCAAATCGCTATGGGATGAGTTGCCATGATCCAACCGTCCGACATCGGCGCGCGGCGATTCGCGCACCAGGCCATGCATACCGAGTTCGAGATCTTCTGCGTGCATGCCGATGGCGACTACGCCCAACAGGCCGCCTGGGCCACGTTCGATCTGCTCGACCGGCTGGAAAACGAGTTGAGCCGCTTCATTTCCAACAGCGATATCTCGCGGATCAATCAGCTTGCGGCGGGCGAAAGCGTACGCGTGAGCCGCTGGACGATGGAATGCATTCAACTCGCGCGCGAGGCTTACGAAGAGACCGGCGGCGCATTCGATATTTCGCTGGGCACGGGGTTGGAGCGTCTGCAAGTCTTTCCACGGGATTGCCGGGTGACGAATGCCGGCCGAGTGAAGCTCGATCTGGGCGGCATCGGCAAAGGCTACGCCATCGACCGCATGGCGGAAGTGCTCGACGAGTGGGACATTCGCCAGGCGCTGATTCATGGCGGCCACAGTTCGGTGCTGGCGCTGGATGCGCCTTCGGGACTCGGTGGCTGGCCGCTGACAATGGGCGAGCGAACGCTCGCTGCCCACCGCCGCACGTTCAGCGCTTCGGGAATCCGCGTGCAAGGCGAGCACATTGTCGATCCGCGTACCGGGCGGCCCGTTAACGGACGCGAGGCAGCGTGGGTATCCTTAGACTTGGAAGGAGGCGCTTCGCCGAGCGCCGTGGCGGAGGCTTATTCCACCGCGTTTATGATCTTGCCGGCGGCGGACATGGACGCGATCTGCGGGCGGCATGCGGGGATGGAAGCGTGGGTATTGGAAGTGGCGAGCGAGGCGGCGCCACGGGAATGACTATGGTTCAGCTAGGGACCGCTCCCTCACGGTCGCGGCTCGGTAACGCAGCAGGCCGGATTCGATTTTCAACGAGACCCGTCGCGTCGGCAAGAGTGCCGGCGCTGCAAAAGGTAGGGCGGACCCCCTGGTCCGCGCGGGACGCCCTCGTCCCGCTCTCCCGTCAAAGAATCAAGCGTCTGCCATCGCGAAGAGGCCGACCAGGGGGTCGGCCGCGGACCTGGGGGTCCGCCCCACTTTGCTATACGGATACTCGGAGGTGGGAAACTATGTGGCATTAGGCTGAAGCCCGCGCCACGTCGGAATCGACTAACATGAGGAAGATTTTATGCGTACTAAACTGAGACTGAATTTGACGCTCGCGCTAGCCGCATTCGGCGCGGCGAGCCTTTACGCCCAGGCGCCGAAGATGGTGCCGGCTGCCATCGAGCTGCCCAAACCGGGACTCGAAGGCACTCCCCCGAACTTCAACATCCCCAACCTGGAGAAGCCCTCCGCCAAGCCGCGGCCACCGTTCCTGGTGCCGGAAGGCGTCACCAACGTCGCCAAAGGCAAGGCGGTGACGAGCAGCGAGAAAGAGCCGCTGGTCGGCGACATGACGATGATCACCGACGGCGATACCGAACAGGTGGAAGGCAACGATGTCGAACTCGGCCCCGGCGTGCAGTGGGTGACGATCGATCTCGCCGAGCCGCAGGAGATCTACGGCATTCTGGTGTGGCATTACTTCCAGCCGCGTGTCTATTATGCCGTGGTGGTGCAGACCGCGGACGATGCCGCCTTCAGGCAGAACGTGCAAACCTGGTTCAACAACGACACTGAGAACAAAGCCGGGCAGGGCGTTGGCAAGAATTTGAACTACATTGAGTCGTACGAGGGCCGGCTGATCGACGCCAAGGGCGTGAAGGCTCGCTATGTGCGCCTCTTCAGCGCCGGCAACAACGCCAACAAGCTGAATCACTACGTGGAAGTGGAAGTCTTCGGCAAGCCGGCGAAGTAGCCGCCGGCCGAGGACAAGCTGAAGCATGTCCCACGTCTCCCCTTGCACTTCTACAAGAGGTGCGCTACACTCCTCTTGTAGAAGCAAAAGGGGAGAGAAATGGACCTTCCGCAAGGCACACTCGATCTGCTGATTTTGAAAACGCTGGCGCTCGAGCCGCTCCACGGCTGGGCGATCTCCGAGCGCATCCAGCAAATCTCCAAAGAAGCGTTCCAGGTGCAGCAGGGCTCTCTCTATCCCGCCTTGCATCGCTGCGAGCGCAAAGGCTGGATCAAACCCAAGTGGGGCGTCTCCGAAAATAACCGCCGCGCCAAATACTACGAGCTCACCCGCGCCGGCGAGAAGCAGCTCAAAGCCGACGAAGCCGACTGGCGCAAACTCGCTGCCGCCGTGGGTCTGCTGCTCGACCAAGCCTGAGGACCTATGTTCACCGACCTGATTTTCCGCCTGCGATCCCTCTTCCGCCGCCGCGCCGCCGAAGCCGAACTCGACGAAGAATTGGCCTTCCATCTGGAGCACGAGACCGAGAAGCTGATTCGCACCGGCGTCCCGCGCGAGGAAGCGCGCCGGCGCGCGCGGCTTGCCATCGGCGGACCGGCGCAAATCAAGGAAGACGTCCGCGACGAGTGGATCTGGCGCTGGTGCCGCGAGCTGGCGCAGGATATCCGCTACTCCATCCGCGTATTGCGCCAAAGTCCGACATTTACGGCCGTGGCAGTGCTCTCGCTGGCTCTCGGGATCGGCGCCAATACCGCTATTTTCAGCATTCTGAACGCGGTCATTATGAAGCCGCTGCCGGTGCGCGACCCCGGCCAGCTGGCCCACCTCTTCCATCCTGGGGACGACAGCTACACCAACGCGATCTGGGAGCAGCTCCGCGACCATCAGGACATGTTCTCCTCCGCCCTGGCATACTCGCCAACCGATTTCGACCTGGCCGATGGCGGCGAGCGGCGGCCGGCCAAAGGCGTCTACGCCAGCGGCGATTATTTCCGTACGCTCGGCGTGTCCGCGCTGGTAGGCCGCGTCTTCACGGTCAATGACGACCGGCGGGGCGGCGCGCCGGTGGCCGTTCTCAGTTATGGGTTCTGGCAGCGTTCCTACGGCGGCGATCCGCATATCGCGGGCCGCACCATCCGACTGAACGGCCATCCTTTCGAGATCGTGGGGGTCACACCGCGCGCCTTTTTCGGACTGGATATCGGCAACGCCTTCGACGCGATCGTGCCGCTTGCGAGCGAAGCTCTCATCGACGCGGAAAGGCCCATGCTCGACGGGCGCAGCAATTGGTGGCTCACCATCATCGGGCGCCTGAAGCCAGGAGTGAGTTTTCCGCAAGCGGCCGCGCGTCTCGCCGCGCTCTCGCCTGCCATTTACCGCGCCGGCGCCGACACGGATATGCCGCCCGAAGACCTGGAAGGGTTCGTGAAACAGAAGATAGAACTTAATCCGGCCGCCGGAATATCGTACCTGCGCGATCAGTTTGGCGGACCGCTCCTGGTGTTGATGGGGATCACCGCTCTGGTGCTGCTGATCGCCTGCGTCAATATTGCGAATTTATTGCTGGCCAGAGCGGGAGCGCGGCAGCGGGAAATCGCCATTCGCCTGGCCGTGGGAGCGGGCCGCGGGAGATTGATCCGGCAACTTCTGACCGAGAGCGTGGTGTTATCGCTCGGGGGCGCGGCTTGCGGCGTACTGCTGGCGCAGTGGGCCGGTCCAGCCATCGTACGGATGATCTCCTGGCAGGGGCAGACCCCGATTCTCGATGTTTCGCCGGACATGCGCGTGCTGGCGTTCACCGCCGGCGCCGCCATGCTGACGGCCATCCTGTTCGGCCTCGCGCCGGCCATGAAGGCGACGCGTTTGGCGACGTCGGAGTCGCTCAAACAGACCGCTCGTTCGCTGAGCGAGCGGCGCGGCAGGTGGTCTTTAGGCCGCGTGCTGGTGGTGGCGCAAATTGCGCTGTCGCTGCTGTTGGTGGTGGCGGCGGGTCTCTTTGCCGGCACCTTGCGCAATCTGTCGCACCAGGATCTGGGCTTTCACAGCGAAGGCATTCTGCTGGTTGAGCCGGATCTCCGCCCTGCCCACTACTCGCCCGAGCGCACCGTCCTCGCGTCCGACGAACTGCTGGCGCGGGTGCGCGAAATTCCCGGCGTGGCCACCGCCTCCCGCGCCGCGGTTACCCCGATGACCGGTTCCTGGCAGTGGGACATCAATGTGGACGCAGCAAGCGGAAGCAAAAAGAACGTCCACGCCTACTTCAATCCGATCTCGCCCGGATATTTCGAAACGGTGCGGACGCCGCTGGTGCGTGGCCGCGACTTTGGGCCGGCCGATACTAAAACGTCGCCGCGCGTCGCGATCCTCAATCAGACCGCGGCGCGCGAAATGTTCCCCGGTGTCGACCCGGTCGGAAAAAGCTATCGCGACGCCACATTCGAGCGGATCAGGAAGGAATTTACAGTTGAAATCGTGGGCGTGGCCGGCGATGCGAAGTATAACAGCATGCGTGCCGCTCCACCCGCCACCATCTATTTGCCGATCCCGCAGAATCCGCAACCCATGCCGCTGGTCGGCACCTACGAGTTGCGCTTCGCCGGATCGCCATCGGCTGTCATTAGCGGGGTGAAGGACGCGGCGCACGTCGTGGACCCGCGAATCTCGCTGGAATTCCATTTCCTCTCGGCGCAGATCGCTGCCGCGCTCATGCAGGAGCGGCTGGTGGCGACCCTGGCGACCTTCTTCGGAATGCTGGCATTGGTGCTGGCCAGCGCGGGCCTGTATGGAGTGGTGGGTTACGCCGCTTCGCGCCGGCGTTCCGAAATGGCCATACGGCTGGCGTTGGGCTCGACTCGCGCGGGCGTGTTGCAGCTCATGCTGCGCGAGCTGGCGGTGCTGGTGCTGATCGGCTTGCCGATAGGGCTGGGCGCTTCGTTGGCGTGCGCGCGGCTGGTGCGCAGTATGTTGTATGGGTTGACGCCCGGCGATCCGCTGACGTTGGCAGGCGCCAGCGGGCTATTGCTGGTAGTGGCATTCATCGCGGGATACTTGCCGGCGCGCCGAGCGGCTCGTCTCGATCCCGTGGTGGCATTGCGGGAAGAGTAGGACATGCTTCAGCTTTGCTTCAGCTTGTCCGCCGGGCGAGAGCCCGGTCTGGAGTTCAACTTGGACAAGCTAAAGCATGTCCCACAAGCTCCAGCGCCTGTTCGCGAATGCCAGGTGTGTCGGCGAATCCCTTGAGCCATACCAGCCCCGCTTCGCGGCGGAACCAGGTGAGCTGGCGCTTGGCATACTGCCGCGTATTGCGCTGCGCATAGAAAATTGCGTCGCGCAGATTCAATTCGCCGCGGACGAATTGCAGCGCTTGTTTATAGCCCACCGATTCGAAAGGCTTCGACTCCGGTGGGTAACCCAGATCGAGAATGTGCCGCACTTCCTCCACTAGTCCGTTGGCGAACATGGCCGCGCACCGCTCGTCAACCCGGGTGTAGAGCGCGTCGCGATCGGGCAGCAGCCCCAGCTTCAGCGTGCGATAGCCCGAAAGAGCATCGCGGCCCTCGCGGAACAGCTCGCTCACCGGTCTCCTAGTCAGCAGGCAAACTTCCAGCGCGCGTGTAACTTTGGGCACATCGTGAGGGTGAATTTTCTGCGCCGTGGCGCGGTCGAACCGTGTAAGCAAGCGGTGCAGCGAGCCGGTGCGCCGTGCTTCCCTCCGGGCCAGCCGGTCGCGCAGCGATTGATCGCGGGACGGACCTTCAAATAGACCGTCTAATAAAGCACGAAGGTAAAAGCCGGTGCCGCCGGCCAGAATGGGCAACCGCCCGCGTTGCGAGATGGCTTGAATCGTCTCGCGAGCCAGGCGGGCGTATTCGCCGGCGGTGAAGAGTTCGTCCGGATTGAGGATATCGATGAGGTGATGCGGAACTCCACACCACTCGCTGGGCGGCAGCTTTGCGGTGCCGATATCGAAACGGCGGTACACTTGCAACGAATCGCAATTGACAATTTCGCCATCGAATCGGTGTGCAATTGCCAGCGCCAGACTGCTTTTTCCGGAGCCGGTGGGGCCAGCCACTGCAACCAGCGGTAACGTTGCCGCGTCTGGAACCATAGAGGACCGGGAGAGAACTGGAATGGGATCGATCACGGGATGCTGGCTCGGGCGCTTGCCCCGAAACCCCGTTATACAATATAAAAGTGATCTTCAGCCGGTTGCGCCCTCCAATCGGCCGAAAGAAAGTCGGAATTCATGATTCGCTCAGTCAAAGCGTTTGCCCTTGTGGGCGCCCTCGTATCGGTTTCGCTGGCGCAGACCGCGCCCGCACCGAACCAGAGCGCCGCATCGCCGGCGGATAGCACTCGCGCCGCCGCTTATTACAACTTTGCGATGGGGCGACTGTACGCCTTGATGGCGCAGGCCGAAGGCAACCAGGAGCAGGCGCTGAAAGCGATCCAGTATTTCAAGGACGCTCTGAAGGCGGACCCCAAGGCTAGCGACACTTACCAGGAGCTGACGGACCTTTACCTGGCGCTCAATCGCGGCGGCGACGCCATCGCGTTGGCGCAAGAGGCGCTGAAGCAGAATCCCGATAATATCGACGCCCATCGCATGCTGGGCCGGGTGTATTTCAGCCAGATCAACAAAGGGCAGCAGGGGCAGATCGACGAACGCGCGCTTCGCCTGGCTATGACGGAGTTCCAGAAGGTTACCGACAAAGACCCCAAAGACGTGGATAGCTGGGTGACGTTGGGCCGTCTGTACGCCGCCACCAACGATTCGAGCGACGCCGAGAAGGCTTACAATACGGCGCTGGGCCTGGATGCCGATAACGAAGAGGCGCTCACCGGGTTGGCGCTGGTTTATGGCAATAACGGCGAGACCGGCAAGGCGATCGAGAAACTCAAGGCCGCTACCGAGAAGAATCCCAATCCCCGCTCCCTCACGATCCTCGCCGGGGCCTACCGCAATCAAAAGAACTTCAAAGATGCCGCCGACGCCGAGAAGAAGGCGCTCGAAATGCAGCCGGACAACGAACAGCTGGCTCGCAGCTTGGCGGACGACCTGTTCTTCTCCGAGCAATACGACGAAGCCCTGCAGATTTACAGCGGACTGGCCACGCGCAATCCCAAGGACACCGCCTATCCGCTGCGCATGGCCGATATTTACGGCGCCAAGCACGACTACGTCAAGGCCCACGAGGCGATCGATAAGGCCAAGAAGATCGATCCCGGCGACGAAGACCCGCGGCTGGCCGAGATCCGCATGTTTGAGATGGAGGCCAAGCAGGACGAAGCGATTGCGGCCTTGAAGAGCCTGCTCGACGACACCGCCAAGAAGGTGTACTCCAAGGACGAGCAGAAGACGCGCGCCAGTTGGTACGAAGAACTCTGGAAGCTCGACATCCAGGCGAAGCACTATCCGGAAGCCATCGAAGCTGCCAGGCAAATGAGCGTGTTCAAGGACAGCGGCCCGACGGTCGCCTCGCACGTTATCGAGACCTATCGGACCTACGCCAAAGATCTTCCCTCCGCGCTCAAGGAAGCCGACGCCGCCCTGAAGAAGTTCCCGGATGAAGCCGAAGTGGTGCAGGAACACGCCTTCGTGCTCGGGGATTTGGGTAAGACAGACGAGGCTGCAAAGGAGCTCCGCGGGCTGTTGAACGGAGCGCACGACCGGGAAACTCTGATGGCGCTGGCGCAGGTTTACGAGCAGGGCAAACGGTTCGACGAAGCCGGCAAGGCGGTTGACGATGCGGAGAAACTGGCGGCCTCGGACGATGAGAAGGTCGACATTCATTTTATGCGGGGCGCACTGCTGGAGCGGCAGAAGAAGTTCGACGAGGCAGAGCAGGCTTTCCGCAAAGCGCTGGCCCTCAACCCCGATCATGACGAGACGCTGAATTACCTGGGATATATGCTGGCGGACCGCAACGTCCGGCTGGACGAAGCCTACAAGATGATCCAGCGGGCGGTGGAGATCAAGCCGAATAGCGGCGCTTATCTGGACAGCCTGGGTTGGGTCTATTTCCGCCAGGGCAAGTTACCGGAAGCCGAGCGGACGCTGGTGCGGGCCGTGGATCTCACCGGCCAGGACCCCACCGTCCACGATCATTTGGGCGATGTACTCATGAAGCTGGGCAAGACGCAGGAAGCCATCGCTCAGTGGAACGCTTCCATGAAGGGTTTCAAGGAACAAACCTCTTCCGAGACGGATCCGGAAGAGGTAAGCAAAGTTTCCAGCAAATTGGACGCCGCGCGCGTCAAGCTGGCGCAGGAGAAGAAGCGGTAACGCGGCCGCCGCGGCTGAGTGCCGCGCCTCACATCTCGCTCCGCAGAACCCATCGAGGTTGCAAACCTAATTTGTGTGACATCTAATTGCAATAGCTAAACGTTTTATAATGAGCGGCTTACGCGGGCCGAATGCCTTCGGAATCTATCGTTTTTCGAAGTTCTGTGGGATACTCAAATATAACGTAGGTATCCAAGCCAGAATGTCCCAGTTGGACGAAGCGGTCGCCAAATACAACAAACTGCTAGAAGCAGGGCCCTTTAGCGATCTCGCGTGGGCCGAAGCGCTTCACGAGCGCATGGAGAGCGGCAATTTGTCCGCCGGCGGACGCCTGATCTGTCCCTTCCTGCGCCCTAACTTTATCTCCCGCCGGCAATATGACAATTTGGTGAAAACGGGCGAAGCGCTGATCGGCGCCATCGACCGGGTTCAGCAGATGGTGATGGAGAGCCCCGCCCTGCTGGCGCGCCTGGACCTCCTGCCGGCCGAAAAAATGCTGGCGGCCATCGATCCGGGATACCAGGCGCTGGAAGTGGCGGCGCGCCTCGATTCCCACATGGTGAACGGGCATCTCCACTTCGTGCAGTACAACGCCGATTCGCCCACCGGGGCGGGCTATGCCGACGCTTTGGCGGATCTTTTCTACGATGTGCCTCCGGTAAAGGAATTCCGCAAGAAATACAATCTGACCCGTACGGGCAGCCGGAAGCACTTATTGCACGCGCTGCTGAAATCTTATAAGCAGTTCGGCGGCACGTCCAAGAAGCCTAATATCGCTATCTTGGAGTTCCGGTCCACGTATTCTTCGGGGCAGAGCGAATTTCAGTTCTACCGCGATTTTTTCCGCGACGAAGGCTACGCGGTGGAGATCGTTTCGCCGGAGCAGTTGGAATATCGCAACGGCGTGCTCCGCAAGGGATCGTTTGAAATTCAGCTGGTCTACCGGCGTCTCGGGGTGCAGGAGTTCCTGCTGCGCTTCGACCTGAGCCATCCGCTGGTGAAGGCCTATCGCGACCGCGCGGTTTGCGTGGTGAACAGCTTCCGCTCGGAGCTGGCGCACAAGAAAGCCATGTTCGGCCTGCTGACCGACGAAACGTTGACCGCGCGATTCCCGGCAGCCGAGCGCAAGGCCGTCCGCGACCATGTGCCGTGGACGCGCCTGGTGGCGGCCAGCAAGACGACCTACGAGGAGAAGACGGTCGATCTCCCCGAGTTCATCGTGCAGAATCGCGAGCGGCTGACGCTCAAGCCCAACGACGATTACAGCGAGCAGCACACCTATTTCGGCTGGGAGATGGACGCAGGAGCGTGGGACCGGGCGCTGAAGCAGGCCATGCGCGCGCCCTACGTGGTGCAGGAGCGCGTGGAGCCGGTGCGCTCGATATTTCCGCTAATGTCCTTCGGCCACATGGAATTCCGCGAAATGCAGGTGGACGTCCACCCACATGCGTATCTCGGCAAGGTGCAAGGCTGCTCTAGCTGGGTATCGACCGGCAAGACGGGATTCTCCACGGCCTCGGGCATCGTTCCCACGTTTATTCTGGATCCGAAGTAGGGCTTGTGGGACATGCTTCAGCTTGTCCAAGTGGAGCGCCCAGGGCGAGCTCCGCTCGCTCGGCAAGCTAAAGCATGTCCCACGTTATCGTCCCGTAACGCTTACCGTCGCGTGCAGATTCGCCACTCCCGCAGTGTAGCGGTCGCCGCTGACGGCGAACGACACGGCGTCTTCCAGCCAGTCGTGCCAGACTCCGTCGGGATCGTGCGAGGCCACCGTCAGGCTGTACTGCGCGGGGCACAATTCGCAGCGGAAGGCATACGTCAACTCGCGCATTTCGCCGGCGGCGCACGGCCCCACCTTCAATCTCTCGAGCTCGGTATTGGTGCCGTACACGTTCAGGCCGATGCGCGTGCGAATCATGATGCCGACTACCGGGTCGGCCACCGCTTCGCGGAAGCGCACCCGCACCTTTACCACCGCCAGTTCGCCGCTGCGCCACACGGCCGTGGGTGCGCCCATTTCGCCGATCAGTTCCACCGCCAGAATCTCCGCCCGCCCGTCGCCGCGGCGCCAGCGGGGAGCGAGCGGCAGGGGCGCAGTCTCGCCCCATGCGCGCAGACGGTCGGCGATGTGCTTGCGATATCCCGCCAGCACTTCTTCGGGATCGCCGCGGCCGGCCAGACGGCCCTTGTCGAGCCACCAGACCTCATCGGCCAACTTTTTGAGCAGCGCTTCTTCGTGGGAGATGAGGAAGACCGTTTTGCCGGCGCGCCGCAGTCCGTCGAACTGCAGTGCCGCCTTCTCGCGTTCCAGCGCGTCCTGGCCGGCCAGCGTTTCGCCGAACATCACCACCGGCTCCGCGCCCGACCGCTCCACCGAGCCCGAAGCGGGCCGTTCCATGCCCGCCGCCAGACGCAGCAGCTGCGATTTCCCGGATCCATTCTCTCCGATGACGCCGATGACGACGCCATCCGGCACGTTGGCGTCGAAATTACGCAGGGGTTCCGAGGTCACATGGCGAAACGAGAGGGGCATAGACGTTAGAATAACAACTGCACGATGGACGATCCTAACGTACTCGACCGCATGCGTGCGGATTGGAACGAACGCGCCGGCGAAGACGCCAATTATTACGTCGCATTCGGCCGCCGCGAACAGGAAGAAGCGGAGTTTTTCGCGACCGGCGCCGATGTGGTTCGCGGGCTGGAAGTGGACCTGCCGCGCCTCCCGGGCCGCGATGCCGCGCTCGAAATCGGCTGCGGACCCGGCCGGTTGATGCGTCCGCTCAGCCGCCACTTCAAAGAAATCCACGGCGTCGACGTCTCCGACGCCATGATCGAGCTGGCGCGCGAACGCCTGCGTTCTACTCCCAACGCCTTCCCGCACCACAGTTCGGGGTCCGACCTGAAGCTCTTCCCCGACGAGAAATTCGACTTCGTTTACTCCTACGCCGTCTTCCAGCACATCCCCAGCGGGGATGTCGTCTTCCAATATTTGCGCGAAGCGCGCCGCGTCCTCAAGACCGGCGGCATTCTTCGCTGCCAGGTCAACGGCCTGCCGCCCACCGCCAAACAGTACGACACCTGGGCGGGCGTCCGCATCACCGCCGGGCAGATCATGCAGTTCGCGCTCGACCAGGACTTCCAGCTGCTGGCGCTCGAAATGACCCAGACGCAGTATATGTGGATCACCTGCCGCAAACGGCCGGCCGGATGGGTCGGCTCGCTTGGCGGCCGCCATGTCGAGCCTACAGCGCTGATTCGCAGCGTGAGCAATGCCCATACGGGCGAGGCCGTGGCGCCGGCCACCGGTCCGCTGGCAGCGCTCTCGCTGTGGGTGAAGGCGCTGCCCGAGGAGTGCGGCCTCAACCATATGACGGTGACGGTGGAGGGCCGGCCGGGCCGTCCGGAGTACATCGGCGTGCCCGCTAACGACGGCGTCCAGCAAGTGAATGTGCGGCTGCCGGACGAGATTCGCACGGGAATCGTGCCGGTTGAAATGGCGTGGCTCGGCCAGCCGATTTGCGCCCCAGCGTGGGTGCGGATCATTCCAGCCGGACCGGCAGTGGCGCGCCTGGAAACGGTCACCGATGGCGTCAATCTGCTGCTCCACCAGCGCACCGAATCGGGGTCGTTGAAGGTGACCATGATGGAAGTTCCGCACGCGGAGCTGTTTCAAGCCACGATAGACGGCAAGCCCGTGCGCGAGATCGATTCCTTCTGCAGCGACCCCATTCTGCGCCGCTTCGAATTCAACTTCCGCATGCCCGAAGGCGTTGGTCCTGGGCCTCATGTTTTGCGTCTCTCCATGGGCAAACGGGAATTTCCGCCGATGGGCATCGAGGTGGCGTGAAGCTCCTGGCGGTGGCGGTGGCGGTGCTGGTGGCGCTGGCGGTGCTGCTCCTTTTGCGGGTGCCCGGCCGCCATTTGGTCCAACTGGCGCCAGGCGTCGTCCAGGTGCACCATGAGCTGCTCGTGCCGGATGGCGCCCAACTGCGCGGCGCGCCTTCCGGAACGGTCCTGCGCGCGGCCGGTGACTTCGACGGGCGGGCGATCCTGGTGGTCGACGGCGCGGGCGTCACCATCCGGAACCTGACGCTCGATGGCAACCGCGGCCGGATCGAGCAGCGTACCGGCCTGCCACCTTCCGACAAGCCGTTCTCACAATTCACGCGCGGCAATGGAATCCTGGCCGTCGGGGTGGACCGCTTTCGCGTGGAGGACGTGCAATTCCGCGAGATTCCAGGCTTCGCCGTGCTCGTGAGCCGCTCGCGCAACGTCGCTATCGAGCGCGTGGAGGTCTCCGATAGCGGCTCGCGCGATGCCCGCGGACGGAATAACTCCAGCGGCGGCATCCTGCTCGAAGAGGGCACGCGCGATTTCCAGGTGACGCACTCGCAGTTCCACAATATTCGCGGGAACGGCATCTGGACGCACTCGCTGTTCACCTCGCCACGCAACGCGAACGGTTGGATCGCTTTCAATGAATTCGCGGATCTGGCGCGCGATGCCATTCAGGTAGGGCACGCGACGAACGTGCGGGTAGAAGACAATCGCGGTACGCGCATCGGATACCCGGTCGAGCTGGTCGATCTCGAAGATCAGGCGTATCCGGTGGCGCTCGATACCGCGGGCGACGTCGACCGCACTGTCTACGCGCGCAATCGATTCACCGAAGTGGACGGCAAATGCATCGACCTCGACGGCTTTCACGATGGGGACGTGGTGGAGAACTCGTGCGTGAACCGTCCAGATGCCAGCCTCTACCCGTTGGGCAACGTCGGCATTTTATTTAACGATAGCAATCCGCACACCAGGTCGAATCGCATCCGCGTGATCGGCAACCTGCTCGATGGCGTGAAATTCACGGGGATCCTGGCGTTCGGTACGGGCCATACGATCGCGCACAATCGGCTGCTGAACGTGAATCTGGCGCACTGCAATGAAGAAGCTGCGAAGTCCGGATGCTATTACCCGAAGGACGAGCCCGATGCGTTGCAAACCGGCATCTATCTTGGGCGGGGATTTCTGTGGAGCGAGCCCTCGCGCGATATCGTCGTGGAGGATAATGAGATTTCAGGATTCGGTATGAAGTCGCGGTGTGTCGGGTACGCGCCGGGCGTGCAGGCGAGCGCGAATACAGTGCGGAATAATCGCTGCGAGTAAAATAGAACCGGTCGGGCTTTCGCCCGGCGGGGCAAGCTAAAGCATACCCCACGTGGGACATGCTTCAGCTTGTCCAAAGGCCGGTAACTCTGAGGTCTTACGCCGCGCCGTGGCACTTCTTGTACTTCTTGCCGCTGCCGCAGGGGCAAGGATCGTTGCGGCCGACCTTGGCGCCGGCGGCCACTGTTTTCGTTCCGCCGGAATCGTCGCCGCCGAAGTGCATGCCCGCCAGTTCCTTGTCCTTCTTGCGCTCGATATTGCGCGTGAAGTCTTCCATGCGCCGGGCGGCCTGCCGCTTCTCCTCGTCGGCCGCGCGGGCAGCGGCAGCCGCAGCTTCTGCTTCACGTTCCGCCGATCCGCCGCCGTTTCCATCGGCGCCAATCCCGCCGTCTTCATCCTCCGGGTAGGGCAGAACCGGCCCGGCGCCGCTGTGCACCTGCAGGAAGTAGAGAAAGCGCACCGATTCGTCTTCCACGCGATCCATCATGGCGGTGAAGAGCTCGTATGACTCCCGCTTGTACTCCACTAGCGGATCCTTCTGGCCGTGCCCGCGCAGGCCGATACCCTGTTTCAGCTCGTCCATCGACAACAGATGGTCCTTCCACTGGTTATCGATTACCTGCAGCATCACGATGCGCTCCGTCTGGCGCATCACGTCGCTGCCCACCATGTCCTCTTTTTCCTGATATTTCTGCTTCAGCTTCTCCAGAATGAAGTCTCCCAGCTCAATGCGAGTCATGCTGGAGATGTCCTGCAGATCGATGCGCGCGCCGAACTCCGTGAGGATGTCGTTGCGCAACGTGTTCAGGTCCCAGGCATCGGGGTGTTTATCGTTGGGACAGCGCATATCGATGAACTGGTCGACGATGCCTTCGACCATGTCCATGACGTGCTCTTTCTGGTCGGCGCCTTCCAACAACTTGCGCCGCATTCCGTACACCGCCTGGCGCTGTTTGTTATTGACGTCGTCGTATTCCAGGAGGTGTTTGCGGGCCTCGAAATTCTGCATTTCGACGGCTTCCTGGGCCTTGGCGATGCGCTTGGTGATGAGCTTGCTCTCGATCGGCACGTCCTCTTCCATGCCGAGGCGGAGCATCAGGTTCTGCATGCGCTCGCCGCCGAAAATGCGCAGCAGGTCGTCCTGCAGCGATAGGAAGAAGCGCGAGCTTCCGGGGTCGCCCTGGCGTCCCGACCGTCCGCGGAGCTGATTGTCGATGCGGCGGGATTCGTGCCGCTCGGTAGCCACGATGTGCAAACCGCCGAGCGCCACCACTTCTTCATGCTCGGCTTCGGTCTGCGCTTTGAAAGCCGAATACACCTGGTCCCACTTCTCGCGCGGAACGCGATAGAACAAATCCTGGTGGCTGAAGTAGTAGAAGTGCTCGTCGGCGATGTACCGGTATTCGCTTTCGGAAATCTGTTGGGCGATCTTCTGCTTGAGGCAGGTGTCTTTCGTCATGAACTCGGCGTTGCCGCCGAGTAAAATATCGGTGCCGCGGCCGGCCATGTTGGTCGATACCGTCACAGTGTTTTTGCGTCCCGCCTGCGCCACGATGCTGGCTTCGCGCTCGTGATTCTTGGCGTTTAAGACCTCGTGCTTGACCCCGATCTTCTTGAGAATGCCGGAAAGCCGCTCCGATTTCTCCACCGAGATGGTGCCCACCAGCACCGGCTGCCCCTTGGCGTTGAATTCCTTGATTTCCGTGGCGGCGTTGCGGAATTTCTCGTCTTCGGTGCGATAGACCAGATCCTGATTTTCCTTGCGGATCATGGGGCGATTGGTGGGGATCACCACCACGTCGATGTTGTAGGTCTTCTGGAATTCCGCCGCTTCGGTTTCCGCCGTACCGGTCATGCCGGAGAGCTTCTTGTACATGCGGAAATAGTTCTGGAAGGTGATGGTGGCGAGCGTCTGGTTCTCGCGCTGGATCTTGACGTTTTCCTTGGCTTCCACCGCCTGGTGCAGGCCGTCCGACCAGCGCCGCCCCGGCATCAGACGGCCGGTGAACTCGTCGACGATGATCACTTCGGGACCCTCGTCGCCATCCTTCACCACGTATTCCTGATCGCGCTTGTAGAGCACGTGCGCGCGCAGCGCCTGCTGCACGTGGTGGTTGTACTCGATATTGTTGGGGTCGTAAAGATTGCCGAGCCCCAGCAGCTTTTCCACCTTGAGGACGCCCTCTTCGGTGAGGGCCGCGCTCTTGTGCTTTTCGTCGATGGTGTAATCGCCGGTGGTGTATCGTTCGCCGGGCTCTTTGCCTTCGATTACCTCTCCGCGGATCAGCTTAGGGATGATGCGATTGATCTTGTAATACTTGTCGGTGGATTCCTCGCTCGGGCCGGAAATGATCAGCGGCGTGCGCGCTTCGTCGATCAGAATGGAGTCCACTTCGTCAACGATGGCGTAGTTATATTCGCGCTGCACGCAGTCGGCGATGCGGAACTTCATGTTGTCGCGCAGGTAATCGAAGCCGAATTCGTTGTTGGTCCCGTAGGTGATGTCGGCGCCGTAAGCTGCCTTACGCTCTTCGTCGGAAAGATCGTGAACGATGACACCCACCTGCAAGCCGAGGAAGCGGTAAAGCCGGCCCATCCACTCCGAGTCGCGCTTGGCCAGGTAATCATTGACGGTGACCACGTGGACGCCCTTGCCGGAGAGCGCGTTCAGGTAGCAGGGCAGGGTAGCGACGAGGGTTTTGCCTTCGCCGGTCTTCATTTCGGCGATCCGGCCCTTGTGAAGCACCATACCGCCCATCAACTGGACGTCGAAATGGCGCATATTGAGAACCCGCCGGCCGGCCTCGCGAACTACCGCGAAGGCCTCCACCATCAGGTCGTCAAGCGTGGCGCCCTGGGCGACTTTTTCCTTGAATTCGATGGTTTTCCGGGCGAGTTCGGCGTCCGACAACTCGCGTATTGCCGGTTCGAGTGCGCTGATGGCTGCCACCACCGGGTGCAGCTCTTTGACTTCACGTTCGTTCTTGGTTCCGAAGACTTTCGCGAGGACTTTATCGACAATCATGAATGGTCTCAGTACGGGGGGAAGTCCGCAAATTCTATTTTACCGTGTCTGTAAAGAGGACGCTTACGGCGAAAGGGGTTTAACGAGTGCCGGTCTGCGGCTGGAAAACTGGAACGCCCGATCGTGTGGCGGCCTGGATCAAAGCGCCGTCGAGGATGGCAAGCGGTAGGCTTTTCCGGATAGCCATGTCGAGATAGGCTGCGTCATAAACCGTCAGATTTTGCCTGTCCGCTAGTTGGAATAAAGTGCCGTAGGACTCGGGGTCTTCCAACTGGATAGGCAAGTCCTGAATTGAATTCAAAAAGGTTTCCGCTTCGATCTTGGTAATCCGCTTCCGCCGCAAACCCATCAAAACGCTGTTGCGGATTTCGTAGGCGAAAAGACGGGGCACGACAGCCCCCGTTGGGGAGGACAACTCGTGCATGACCCCATTGGCATAGCTTGTGCGCTCATCGGGGAAACACCATGCGGCGGCAATCGACGAATCCACCACAAAGGTCGGCATAGATCAGGGGCGGCCATGATTGATGTAATCTTTAACTGTCCAGCCTTCCGGGTCGGGTCTTACATGCTTCTGCAGTTCAAGGATGCGGGCGACGGCTTCTTGGGCCGAACCGGGAGTCCGCCGTGGAGCTTCCGCCTCGACCAAGTTCTTTACCCACTCCTCAACCGACAGCCCCTGTTCCGACAACTTCGCTTTGAGCGCCGCCACTTGCTCGTCGGGCAGGTCGATTTGTATGGTTGTCATGGCGGACCTTCTACTCTAGCGTAGAGGAAAATGTGGCGACTGTCACGCGCTGCCATACGTCAGCTCACTGGCCGGCGCACATTGAGAACGCGCCAGGTCGTCGGGCGGCTGGGCGGGAATGTCACACGCTTACAGTGCTAAGACGAGGCGTAGGGCCTGATCGAGTTCAGCCATGCGCTTAGCGGGCAGGGCCCCCGCAGGCGCGTCGACGAACCGGCTCGGATCGAGGGAGCGCAGCTGAAAGCAAAGGAAGACGGTGTCCTTCGGCAGACCGGTCTCGCTGGCAGGCACCCGGATGTTCGTGGGATAATCGCGCGGAACGTTGGCCGCATCGGTACCGACCACGGCCGTCACCACAAGCGGCTGACGGTTGATGGAATCGGACGAAATCACCAATACCGGCCGCTGACCCTTCTGTTCCCGGCCTTGCGTGGGGCTGAGATTGAGAAAATAGATCTGGCCCCGGCTAATCATCACGCAAACCATCGAGGGAAGCCGGCCCGAATTCCGAGTCGATCTTTGAACACTCGGAACGAATAGCGGGGTCGGCCGCCATGCGTGCCATGGCATCGGCTGCAAAGTCCGGGTGTGTCGTGCCCTCCCTCGGCAGAATGGCGGCAGCGCAGGCTGGAGTAGCAGTACGCAAGGATCCCCCCCGTTTTCCTGGGGATTTCGCCCGTGCCTCACTTCTGTGTCGCACACCCGGAAAGATGCGCGTTACCGCGCTGCCCTGCTAAGAATTGTATAATTTAAGGTCCTGAATACCCTATTTGCTGGAAAGGAGGACTTATGTTCCAGCGGATGATACCGGCGATTCTCATGGCGACCCAAATCCTTGTGCCGGCTCACGCACAAGAGAAACCGGCGATCGTGGTACACGCCTTCACGATCGCTACGGGTGTGCAGTTCCCTTACGACATGGCGCAACTGCAGACACGCGCCATTAACATGCTCAAAGACAAAGACGCGGCGCAATTCGACGCCTTGCCCAATGCCCCCGCCAGTCAGGCCAGCGTCTTCATTCTCGACGGCGAAATTCTGGAGTGGCATAAGGGCAACACGGCGGAGCGCATGCTCCTGGCCATGGGCTCGGTGGCCGGCCGTGAAAATGCGAAAATCCACTACTGGCTGACCGATAAGGACGGCAAGAAGATCTACGAAAATACCGACACCATCCGCCAAGGCTTCATGAAGAACGGGCACGAGAAATCGGTCGGAACCCTTGCCACGCCGTTTGCCGAGAAACTCACCGAGCGCTCGAAGGAGGCGAAGCTGACGCCCCCGGCGGGCACTGCACTCTAGGCGCTACTCCTGCCGCAGCGCCTCCAAAGGATCGATACGCGCCGCGCGGCGCGCCGGCAGCCAGCAGGCCAGCAATCCCGCTAGCAGCAACACTCCGGCCACCGCGCTGTACGTTACCGGGTCGGTCGACGGCACGCCGAAGAGCAGCCCGGCGATCGACCGCGTCGCCGCCACCGCGCCTGCCATACCGGCCAGGAGGCCGGCAACGACAGGCGTGAGCCCGTGGCGCGCAATCGTCATCCACAAACGCGCCCGCGGTGCGCCCAGCGCCAGGCGAATGCCGATTTCCTTGGTCCGCTGCATCACCGACTGCGACACCACTCCGTAGACCCCGATGGCCGCCAGCAGCAACGCCGCCATGGCGAACGCCAGCACCAGCGCCATCTGGAAGCGCCGCTGACGGACGGAGGCGTCCACGACATCTTCCAGCGTGAGCGGCCGCGGCGCCACCAGTTCGCGATCCAGCCCGTGAATCGCAGTGCGCAGCGCGGGCGCGATGGCCAGCGGGTCCATCGCGGTGCGCACCGCCAGCGCGAAATCGGCGCGGTCGCGCTGCCAGTAAGGCAGGTATACCGTCAGGTGCGGATCCTTATTCAGGATCGACCGGACGTCGCCCACCACCCCGATCACCGTCACCCAGGCATCCGGGTCCGCCACGAAGTTGTCGCCGCCGCCTAATTGGAAGCGCCGGCCGATCGGGTCCTGCCCCGGCCACATGCGCTGCGCCGTCTTTACCGAGACCATCCCCACGCGCCGGTCACGATCCTGCTCGGCGATCGACCGCCCGCTCACCAGTGGAATGCCGACAGCGCGGAGGTAACCGGGCGAGATGCAGCGGTAGTCGACGCTCGGCCGGTCGATGGCCGGCATATCGACGCCCTCCACCCACATTCCGAGATTGCTGCCGATGCCGCTCAGCGGTCCGCGATTATTGATCCCCGCCGCCACTACGCCGGGCAGCGATTCGATGCGTTCGAGCAGGGGTTTTACGAATCGGCCGCGGGCATCGCGATCGGGATAGCGAATTTCGGGGAGGCTCAGTTCCATGGCGAGGGCATGATCGGGCCGGAAACCGGTGTCCACGTGGATCAGCCGCAGGAAGCTGTTCAGCAGCAATCCGCCCGCTACCAGGCAAACGGCGCTGAGCGCGACCTCGGCGGCGATCAGCAGACTGCGGACGCGTCCGCCGCCGCGATCGGTTGTGCCGCGGCCGGCGGAGGTGAGGGCGGCTTGCGGGTCGGTACGCGCCGTCCGCCACGCCGGCAGTATGCCGAACAGCAGACCGCTGGCGATGCTTACCAGCGCCACGAACGCCAGCGCGGTGACATCCATGTGAACGTCATGCAGGCCGGGAATTTCGAGCGGCGCTTTGAGAACGGCGGCCGTCAATGCCCACTGCGCGGCCAGCGCGCCCAGCGTCCCACCCGCCAGCGCCAGGATCAGGCTCTCGGTAAGCATCTGCCTCACCAGCCGGCCCATGCCCGCGCCGATGGCGGCCCGAACGGCGAGCTCTTTGGCCCGGCCGGCGGCGCGCGCCAGCAGCAAATTCGCCAGATTCACCACCACGATCAGCAGCACCGCGCCTGTCGCGGCCAGCAGCAGAGTGAGGCTGGAGCGGGAACCGCCGGCGATCTGTTCGTGAAGGCCCGAGAGCGAGACGCGCAGCACCGCCTTGTCGGCCAGCGCTTGCGAGATGCCGTTTTGAATCGCGTTCAGGTCGGCCGTGGCCTGCGCCGGGGAGACGCCCGCCTTCAGCCGGCCCACGCAGCCGTAATCGAAATCGCCCATAATGGTCAGCTCGTCATCGGCGATGGCGAAGGGCTTCCAAATGTCCTCTGTCGAGACGCTTCGTGCCAGCGAATACAGCTGCTCGTCGCTGGGAATCCGCGCCGCGGCCGGCAGCACGCCGACCACCTCGTAAGGTTGGCCATCGAGCACGATCTTCCTTCCCACCACTGCGGGGTCGCGCTGGAACCGGCGGGTCCACAGGCGATCGCTGATTACCACCACGCGGTCGTGCCCCGGCTGGTCCTCTTCTTCAAGAAACGTGCGGCCGATTGCCGCCTGGACGCCCAGCATCGGGAAAAGGCTGGAAGAGACGCGGGCGCCGAGCAAGCGCTCCGGCTCGCCGGCTGAGGTGAGCGTGAAATCGACCCCGCTCAGTAGCGCCAACTGGGCGAAGGAGCGGTTCTGCTTCCGCCACTCGCGGAAATGCCAGGAGTTGACCGGCAGGGTTGGCCCGAACTTGTCGAATTTGGGCACCACCTCCTGCACGGCCACCAGCCGTTCAGGTTGGGGATAGGGCAGCGGATGGAGAAGTACGCCGTTGAAAATGGTGAAGATGGCGGTGTTCGCTCCGATTCCCAAGGCGAGCGTCAGAATCGCCACGGCGGCAAATCCCGGATTTCGGGCAAGCGTGCGGAGGGCGTAGCGGATATCGAAAAGCATATTCTATATACGTCGGAGGGCGGGAATGGTTCGCAGTTTCTCCCTTGCCGAGGCAAAGACATTATTGGCCACGGATGGACACGGATGGACACGGATAAGAAAGAAGCCAGCACATCGCAAAGCCAAACAATCGCCGCCCTTGCTACCATCGAAATATGGGGCGGGATTGCACACGGCGCGGATTTCTTTTGTCAGCCGCCGCGGCCTTGCCGCTTACCGCCCAGCAGAAAAAGACCGCCTTCCCCTCCGAAGTGAAGCGCTACGAGGATCCCACCACGGAACTCGAGGTCTACCGCCTCACCGGCCCGGCCCATTCCAGCACGCTTCCCGCCTACTACAACCGCGCCATCGCCCACAATAACGCGTCCATGATCTTCTGCTGCGACCGCAACGGCAGTCCGCAGGCGCATCGCATGGATTTGAAGAACGGCGAGACGCGCGAATTGACCGACGCTCCCGATCTCGACGGCTATTCGCTCACCCTTACGCCGGATAACCGCTGGTTCTGCTACTTCGCCGGCCGGCAGCTTTTCGTGTCGAGCATGGCCGGCCGCGCGCGAGTCTTGTATGAGGTCCCCGACGGATGGGAGCGATGCCCCGGCCTGACCGTCGGGCCGGACGGCACGCACGCCACCTTCGCCGAGCGCCAGGGCGAAAAGTCGCGCCTGCAAATGGTGCCGCTGTTGCAAGGGCCGGCGCGCACAGTGGTGGAAGTGCCGTTCGTCATGAGCGACCCGATTCCGCGGCCGATGCGCGCGCAGATTCTCTTCCGGCAGGGCGACCAGGCTTTGTGGATGGTCAACTCCGACGGTACGCAGAAGCGCCAACTCAAACTGGCGCCGGGGCAGGCCGGCCCCGCGAACTGGGCCGCCGACGGCAGGTCGCTGCTCTATCTGAGCTTCCCGGCCGATCCCATGCAGATCACGACTATTCGGGAGTGCGTGCCCGATACCAACGGCGACGCACTGGTCGCGAAGACCAGCCAGTATGCGCATTTCGGTTTCAATCAGCCGGCCACGGCGTTTGTCGGTGCCTGCCGCAGCAAAGCGTCGCCCACCATCCTGATCATGCTGCGCTCCACTCGCCGGGAACTGACGCTCTGCGAACACAAGGCCAGTCATCCGGAAATGACAGCGCCGCGTTTTTCGCCCGATACGCAGCGCCTCTACTTTCAGAGCGACCGGGACGGCAAACCGGCTATCTACGATTTACATTTGGAGCGGTTCCTGGAGAAGACCGAGCCGGAGACCGGTTCGCCAGGATAGCTCCTACGGATTCCTCTTTTCGACGGCGTTCATTACCGTCATCGATAGAGTCATTACCCCGGGGAGATCTGGCAGCACCTATCGAAATTGCGCATCCGACAGTTACCAAAAGCTTTCAGGTTTGGGCAGGGCCGGGGGATTTAGGCACGTTGGGAATGCTGATGTTCCCGTGGTTTTCCCGCAAGGTTTCGTCATCGACTGGTCCCGAGGTGTGGTCGAGCCGCCTGAGGGCTTGACGGTGTATCAGGTCTCGTTCGTAACGTCGAGACCCATTCCCAACACTTACCGGGTGCGCTACACGTTCGATCCCGCCGCTAACCGCGGATATGTATACATTCCTGGCAAAGGCGAAGCGGAATATGCTGACAACACATGGTTGATCCTCCGTGGGGTTGAGGGCAAGTGGTTTTGCGCGTGGAGCAAATAGGAGGAGCTTGCGCATCGGTTAATCGCCAACGCTGCGAAGGCTCACTAGCGTTTAGCCGGGTTTCCGTAATTGCCAGAGGCGCTGGTCGCACGCCGTTGCTCACAGTTCCCGGCATTCCTGCGGGAAAACGACCGTTCGACATGGTACATCATCATCCGGCACACTACGATCTTTCACTCGATTGGCGCGGTCTTCAGATTCACTTGTCTTCGCTCACCCTCGGCGAACTTCATCGCCTCGCCGTACTTTTCAAATGGCTTCAGCGCGCCCGGATCCCGGCGATCGATCTGCGTACCGGCAGGAAACGCATAAATGTGATACTCGCCAGGAGCGATCCCCACGATCTTGCACACCCCATCGGCTCTTGTCCGGCATTCTCCAAATAGCGCCGCCTGCCGCTGTCTCGGCGCGTCGGGAGCGAGCAGGACGCTAGCGTCAGGAACCGGGCCGCCTTTGTCGTCCTTCACGATACACTCGGCGGCGCCACCGTTTGCCTTCAGAACGATGTCGACGGGCGGTACGGATCCTTCGCCGATCCTCACCCCCTCCACCAGTGCGTCAGTGTCACCCATGCGAATCGCATGGACGTAGGCGTCGTCGTCGTCCCCGCCTTCCGTCGACGCGATCACCACGTCGTACTCGCCGGGTGCGACCTTCGGCATGGTGAACGCCCCAGCGGCGCCCACTTGGGCCATGCCGCCGCCTTGCCTGTCTTCGGCTTCGCGCGCCTGCAGCAACACAATCAATCCGGTTGGCAACTTCCGGCCTTCGGGCGCGACGATTCGCCCGCTCAGGCTCTGCGGCTGCGCCAGAGTCAGCTCGATACCTTCCATGTCCGAGGCGCCCACCTCCAGCGCCCGGTGGACCGACATCCGGCTCGACTCATCGAGGCCCGCGGCATCAACCTGGAGACGATAGGAACCCGGCAACACGCCCTGGAACTCGAACTCTTCTTTGGGACCTCGAACCACGACATTGAGTGACTGACCTGGCGGATCGCGCTGACCGGCCGGAACCAAGGCGACCATCTCGAACAGCGGAGCCGGACTGAAAGCGGCGACGATACGGCCGCGCACGCGTACACCGTGCGTCCGGACTAGCTGGAGATCGAAGCCTTGTAAGTCGGCTCCCTGATCGACCTTCACCACGGCTGCCTGACGAGAGTCCGTCAAACCTGGATAGTACATTGTCGGATAGGCTTCGCCGCCGGAGCTGGGTGCAGTGCCGGCCGTCGCGGCCGGCTGAATTCGAACTCCATCGAACCCGCTTCTCGGCGCGTAGGTTGCAGACAAGCGGTACTCGCCCGGCGCAATTTGAAACATCCGATACTCGCCGCGGTCATTGGTCGTGGCGTAGCGGGTTTCCGAGCGAGCGTCCTTGCTGGCGCGCGCCGCTGACACAACCACGCTCACATTGGAGATTGGATCGCCGTCGGCATCGAGAATCCGTCCCGAGATCGCCCCTGTGCGCTGCAGTTTCAGCTTCAGGTCCGCAGTGGTCTGGCCCGCCTGCACCTGGACGGTCTGAGATTGGCCGCGTGCGACGACGTATCCCTCCCGCTCGACCGCTAACGCGTAGGTTCCTGGATCTACGTCGCGCAGCGTGAACTTGCCGTCCGAGCCCGTGATTGTACCGATGCCTCCCTCCTGATCGCGCCGGAGGATCACGAATGCCTTTGCGATGCGGTCTGCCGACTTGTCGTCGATGACGACTCCAGCGACAGATCCCGTCTTTGGAGGCTCCGCTGGGCTCTGCTGGCCCGCGGTGGCCGCGGCGGCACCCAACAGTGCCACGGCGGCGAAAAGCCGGATGCGCATAATTCAGACCTCGATATCTATTATGCGATCACCCGAATCGCGACGCTACCTCACCGGGACGCTAAACAGGCATACCTGGGAAAGTGGACCGGGGATGAAGTCGCTATGCTGCCGGTTGGATTTCAATATCTCGGGCGACGCTCGTCGGCTGCGGAACCGAATCGCCAAATTCGCGAAGCGTTTTCAGATGTCCTTCGATCGCTTCCCGAATATTACTTTCCGTCTCTTCGAAGGTGTTACCTGTTGTAATACAGCCGGGCAAATCGGGAACATAGGCTGCCCAGTTGTGCTCGGCCTGCTCAAAAATGACCGCGTACCTTACGCTCATTGCTTCTTCTCCAATCCCGCCGCCTTTTGGATCGACTTCAGCGTACCAGCGGGAACGTCATCGCCGGGAGGTCCCGGTATAGTCACCACGCTTGGTTCCGAGAGATGCTTGTAGTGCCGGAGGCTTCCAGTAGTCCCCAAACGTGCGTGCAAGCTTCAGCCTCTGGTTGCTATTGTACGGCCAGACGGATTGGAAATCTGGTGGTGCCGATCAGTTTCCGTGCTGGGAGGGCAAGCTGGTATTGAACGCGTTGCGTCGTGAATGATCGGCTGTTGCCGGCCGGGAAATAAACATCGCCTGCTCGACCGTTTCCGCTTCCGCCGACCGTAATGCCACAATCGCATTGGGGAACAAGCCGCCCAAAACGACGAACAGCACACCCGCCGCCAGAATCCATCGTTCACGGGGCAACGCATCGGCCATCACCGTGAAACCTGTCCGCCGTTTGCCCAGGAAGAGCCGCGCGAACAGACGGAAGACGCTGACGGCATTCATCGCCGTGGCGATCGGCAGCAACAGCCCCGTTTGCGGGTGCGACGCCAATGTTCCGTTAATCAGCAGATCCTGCGAACAGAAGCCCAGCGTGCCCGGCAGCCCAACCAGCGCGAGCGCGAAGACAATAAAGAAGACCGCCAGCTTGGGCGCGTGCTCCGCCAGACCGAGATATCGGCTGGCCGTCAGGTTCTCGCCGAAGCGCACCTCCAAGAGCCGCAAAACTCCGAACAATCCCATGGTCGATGCCGTCACTACGAACCAGTGCACCAGCGCGCCCGTGACTCCTTCGGCGGTCCCGCTCTCGAGGCCGGCCAGAATGCACGCCGATTGACTGAGCGCCAGATAGGCCAGCAGCCGGCGCGGCGAGTTCTCCGTAAGCGCGCGAATGGCGATGTAGAGCGCGGTGGCCAGCGCGAGGTACGAGAGCAGCGGGAACCATTCGCCGGCGATGTGCGGAAACAGCGGCACGATCGTCTTGGCCACCAGCATCGCTCCGAAATGGCCGTTCAACAGGAGAGCGGTGGGGATCGCGGGACCGCCCTCGGCGGCCTCCGCCACCCAGGCGTGCGCCGGGCAGATGCCCTTGCGAAAGACCACCGCGGCCACCAATAGACCAAATACCGTCATCCCTCCAGGACTCCGCCCCTTCAATCCGCCGATCGACATGGCGTGGCCGTTGGCCGCGATGACGGCGATAGCCATCGCCAGCGCGATACTCGAAAGCAGCAGGCCGATCCGCGGGCGCCACGCGCGGGCGCCGAACCACTGCGCCCGGAAAAACGGGACCGTCGACAAAATCCAGGCCGCCAGCAACACCACCAGGTTCTCCGTGGAGTAAGCCAGCAGCGTCGATCCCAACACGTAGAGAATTCCACCCATCGTCCCAGGGGTGCAATCGCGCCGCGGAATCACCAGCGTCGCCCCCAGCGTGAGACTCGCGAACAGCACCATCAGGGCCTCATTCAACGACTCCCGCGCCGGTGCGCCGCGCAGCAGAAGCGCGCTCGCCGCCAATGACACCAACGCCGCCGCGAAGCCGATGGCGCGCGCGTGCCGCCGCGTCGCCGCCGTCAGAATTCCGGCCGCCCAGGGAACGCCGATCGCCACCGCCGTGAGAAGGTTCATCGCGTGCCGGTCCCCAAGCTGTCCAGCCGCGCGAAGAACTTCGAGAGGCGCATCAGCGGATGGATCGCGAAGCGATCGAGAATGTTATCGAGATGGCCGCGGTCGAGCGACCAGCGGTACAGCCACACTTGCGCGCGCTCCGGAAACAGCGACTCCAGGTACTTGCCGGTGGGTGAGAGCTCGCCTCCGATGGCCGAGTGCATCATGTGATAGTCGTGCAGCATGGATGGCGAGCGCAGAAATTGCAACGTGCGCACGGTGGCGTGCCCCAGGATGTGAATTACGGCGATAGCTCTCCAGCCGAGTGCGATCTCCACGAACACCACGCCCACCTGCGTGAGCGACGCATAGGCGAGCGACGTCTTGGCATCGGCGCTGGCCCGGCCGGACATGGTGCCATGGATGGCCGTGGCGACGCCGATCGCCGCCACGATGGCGGAGGCCAGGAAGGATTGCGCCAGCATCGGCTGCACGCGCAGCAGCAGATAGGCTCCGGCATGAATGGAGATGGCGCCGTAGAAGATCGCGCTCGATGGCGTCGGCCCCTCCATGGCGCGCGGCAGCCATCCGGAGAAGGGAACCTGCGCTGCCTTTCCGGCGGCGGCCAGCAAGAGAAGCAGGCAGACCAGCGTCGCACGGCTCCCGGTGAGAGCAGGAAGGCCGCCGGCAAACGATGCCGTTCCCGCCCAACGGTGCATGGCGAACACACCCACCAGCAGCCCGATGTCGCACGCGCGATACACCGCAAAGACGTACAGCGCGCTTTCCACCGGCGCCTCCCGCTGTTGGAAAAAAGAGATCAGCAGCACCGAAGTGATGCCCACCATCTCCCAACCGCCCACCAGCAGGTCGAACGAGCCGGCGGCGAATGCCAGCAACGATCCGAATGCAAAGAGATGCAGCAGCAGGAAGAATCGCAGAAAACCGCGTTCACGATGGAGATAGGTGGCGGAGAATCGCCCGATCAATCCCGCCAGCACCACGGTCAACCCAAGGAACGGCGCCGACAGCCGGTCTGCCAGGAGGACCAGCGGGAAGTGATAGTCATGCACGGTGAACCAATTGCCGAAGGTCACGGTCACGGACGAGTGGCCAGCCGCCGCGAGTCTCCAGAGAATCGTCACCAGGGCCAGAATACAGGCGGAAAACGTCACGCCCGTGATTCTGGAAATCACGCGCTCCGACGGAACCCAGCCCCCCAGCCACAGCAGCGCCAGCAGACCGAAAACCGCGCCCGGCGCCAACACCGCAAACACCAGCATGGCTTGCGAATAGTCCACGTTTACCGGCTTCCTCCCGCAGTCTGAATCCACGCCATGGCGAGATGCTCGATTTTGCCGCCGTACCACTCGGCGGAGGAGAGAGCCACCGGCAGGCGTTCCACCGGGCCGTCGAACTCTTCAAAGCCGCCGTCTCTGCGAACGGAAACGCGGCCCGATTGCGGATCGATGGTCGCGATCCGGATCCACCGGTTCTCCACCAATCGTTTCAGTGACGCGCTGGCAGCGATTACTTTCGTGAGGCGTTCGGGCGTGGTCTCGACCACGAAAAGCATGCGCACCGGCTCATGGATCTCCACCATCTGCCACGGCAATCCGGTGCGCAAATCGCTGGCGTGGCCGTCCATCACGCCCACCAGGGCCGCCACATTGTGTGGCAGCTTGGTACCGCAACCGTAGCGGTCGTTATCCACAAAGGAGAAATAGTATTCCAGGCTGATGCCGGCGGCGACGGGTACAACCGCCGCCATCAGCGCGCGCAGGTCACGATCTTCGGGATCCTGGCCGGCATCGTAAGAAGTTAGAAAGGCCCGGCGGTCCAGAAAAAGCCCGCGCGTCAGGCTTCGCCGCCCCACTACGCAGACAGCATTGGTGCAGTGCCCATACTCCGGCCGAGGCTGCGCCAGGTGCTCGCTGCGCTCTTCCACGTGGCGTAGCGCGGCTTCCGGTGACGCATCCGCCCGGCACGATTCGAAGCGGCGGGCGCGTTCGTGCGCGTTTCGCCCCCTGGCTTTTTCGAACGAATTTACGATGCGATTCAGATCGGCCCGGTGCGTTTCCGGAAGCCCGTCGAGATCGTAGAATTCCACTTCGTCGGTGCAGGTATCGTGATAGCCGCCGAGGAACCAGGTGTCCGCCGGAATGTCGATGCCGCGTTCGCGCAGCAGCTCACGCACTTCCGGCCGGTTCGCCATGGCCGCGAACAGGCGCGCGTTCGGGCCTCCCTGGCGTCCTCCGCACGCTCCGCAATCGTGCGCCGATTCGTGCGGATTATTGAGGCTGCTCGACCCGTGCCCAAGCATCGTCACCAGGCGCGCGAACCCGTGCGCCAGTCCCGCCGGACCCAGCACGCTGGCCACTCTTTCGGTTTTTTCCGGCGCCGCGAATCCCGTCAACAAATTGGTCACCGCGCCTTGCGATTGCGCCGTGTTGCGCATCAGCGTGAGCTCCGTCCGCGGCTCGGGCAGGAAAGCCCTGTTCATCCATTCGCGCAGTTGTGCGTAGCGCCTCGGCGCCAAGAGGTTGCCGATGAGGGGAATGGCGGAGAGCAATCCCAGCGCCGTGGTGGAGAGCCAGCCGCGCACCAGCGTCCGCGACGATACGAACGAATTCCGCGCCAGAAGTCCAAGAAAGTGCCGGCGGAAACGCCGCCTCTGCAGTAATTCACGGTCCTCCGCTTTGGGCCGTTCGCGCACCGCGTGCTGCGGCCTTACCACCACCGGGCAGAACGCCGCGCCGTGAACGTCGTCGATGCCCTTGTAGTTCACCGCCAGACCGAAATACCCGGCCGCGCCGAAGGTCTCCACATCGGCGTCCACTTCTTCCAGGGCGCGCCGCAAAGATTCCTCGCGCTCGTCGATGCAGAAGAAGACTTGCGCGGAAGGTCTGGCCTCCCGCTCGTACAGGCCGCGATACTGCCGATGGCTCGCCAGTCCGCCGAGAATCTGGCGTTCGTGCCAGCGTTCATAAGCCAGATGGAGAATACGGCGGCGCTCCAGTCCATTGCAAGTGCGCACTTCGCCGGCGAACGCCGCCCACTCGCCGCTGGAAAGGTGGCTGACTTCATCGGCGGAAAGCGACACCACGCGCGCCGCATCGTACACGCGGGCGGCCCGGCTCAGGCGGCGGTTCTCCTCGGTCTTCAGGTGGCTCTCTTCCGGGACCGTTTCGGCCGCGCCCTCGCGTGAGGCCACGCGCGCCATGGTGAGCCGCACGGCCAGAAAGTCCATCAGCGAGCACGGCACGTTTTCATGCGGCGCCAGCCCGGGGTCTTTCTCGAGTTGGCGCATCAATCCCGCCCAACCCGGCAGCGCCAGCAACTCAGCCTGCAGCTCGGCTTCCCAGTCCGACTCGGGGAAATAAAGGGTATCGAGGTAGTCCAATACGGCATCGGCCGCCGAGAAGGAAAAGTATTCCTGGCGCGCCAGCTCTGCATCCAATCCCGTGAGGTAGCGCGGGAAAACATTGCCGCGCGGCGCCAGCAGTGTGCGCACGCCTCGATAAAAGCCCTTCTCGCGATGCGGCATGGGCCAATAAGCCATGCCCTGGTCCAGAAACACCGAACACAGCCGGATCAGCCACGGGTGAATGATCTCGTCGACCGGGCGCGGCGTCGTGATTTCTTCCTCATGAGCCGTGGCGCGCGCAAAGCAGGCGTCGAACAATGCCTTCAGCGCCGGATGACGGAAATCCTCGGCGAGATCGCCCTGTTCGGCGCGCCACAGGATGGTGGCGGCATCGAACTCGCGTACGCCCGGCGCGATCATGGCTCGGCGCAGCGAGTGCCGGGTCAGCCGTGGGAAGATGACCGCGTCCGGCTCGCTGGCCAGCACCGCATCGATATCTTCCAGGTGAATGCGCCCGCGCGCCAGCTCGGCGCGGTAGGCCGCTTCCGCCATATACGGTTCGGCGCCGAAGAGGCGGGACGCCTCGATCACGGCCCGTTCGAACGGCCGGTCTTCGAACGCGTGCAGAGTGTTGTGATGGACGAAAACTCCGATGGGACCCTGCATCGGCAGCAGGTGGGCCGCGCGTTCAACGGCCTGGCACAGTTTCTCCCGCCGCGATTCCGCAGACCGATCGTCCCGTCTCAACCGGCCACCGCCGAACAGCGTTCGGTGAGTGTCTTGGCGAAGCTCGCGAAGGCACACGGGGGTAGCCATCCCGCACGAATTTTGAGGAGCATACCCTTAGGATGGATGAGCTTTCTTCCAGTGTAAATCATGGGCGAGCTCCGCTCGCCTGGGCAAGCTGAAGCTTACCCCACGTCGGAGCGCGCTTTGTGGGACATGCTTCAGCTTGTCCAGCGCGGCTACCAGTTCAAGGTCTTTCAGTTTGCCTTCGAGCCCGACTCCGCCGGCGCTTCCGTCCCGACATATTTGGCGATCCACTCCACCCACCGCCGGCGCACGTCGCGCGCGCGAATTGGATCGCCCGGCGAGTGGCCCGAGATTGGATAGGCGAAGAACTGCGTCGTCACTCCGTTGTCCTTCAGCACCCGGAACAGCTCGTACGAGTTGGCGATCGGTACGCGCGTGTCGCCCGTGTCATGCAGGATCAGCGTGGGCGCATGGATGTTCTCCGCGAAACTGATGGGTGACTGGTTGCGGTAAGACGCGATGTTGTCGCCGGTATAAGGCGAGCCGCCAACCTGATCGGCGATCGTCACGTTGCCATCGGAGATAGCGTACATATTGATCCAATCGGTGACCGAGGCGCCGGCCACCGCGGCCTTCCACACGTTGTAGTGGCCCAGCAGCCAGGTGGTCATGTATCCGCCGTAGCTCCAGCCGGAAACCGCCATGCGCGAGCTGTCCACGAAACCGCGCTTTTCGAGCATCGCTACGCCCGACATCACATCGCGGCCGGGACCTTCGCCGGCATCGCGGTAGATGGATGCGATGAATTTGTTACCGATGTTGTCGGAACCGCGATAGTTCGGCTCGAAAACCACCCAGCCCTGCGCCGCCATATATTGAACCGTCGCGTTGAAGGTTTCCTTAGACGCCGCCTGTGGACCGCCGTGGACGAACAGCACGAGCGGGTATTTCTTCGCGGGCGTAAACCCCGGCGGATAGGTCAACACTCCATCGAGCTCGCTACCATCGCTCGACCAGGTGACCGTTTCCGATGTGCCGCGCTCCAAAGTGTCCAGCGACGCATTGAAGTCGGTGAGCCGCACTGGAGCGCTGTCGAGCGTCGCCATATAGTAGAGCTCGGCGGCGCGCTCCGGCGTGGAACCGGTCAGCGCCAGCTGATTCTTCGGTCCGAGATTGATATCCACCCAGAACGGGTTCGCGGGAGTCACCTTGCCGAGAGCAATCCGCTTGGCGGCGCCGTCGAGCGGCTTGAGCCACAAGCCCACCGTGGTGCCGTCGTTTGCGCCAACCAGCAGCGCCCTGCTGTCGGAGGTCCATAAAACGCGCTCCATGTTCCGGTCGATCGCCGTGGTTTCCGAACGATCCCCGCCGGCTCCATCGCCCGCCAGCGGCGCCACGCGAATTTCGTTGTCGTTCCACGGCTTCCCCGCGAGCGGATACCAGTAGGCGACGAACGCGCCGTTGGGAGAGATCAACGGATAACTCTCCAAAAGAGTGCGCGTCGTCAGGGGATGAAACTCGCCGGTAGCGGCGTCCAAAAGCTCGATCTGCGTATGTTCCGCATCGCCCGAAAGCGGCGAAATGGTCTTGACGAACGCGATCTGTTTGCCGTCGGGAGTCCAGTTGATGGGTGACGCGGGCGGCCCAGGCGGAAAGCTGACTGGCAGCGACCACGTGCCCGAAGTGAGCCGCTTGGCCTCGCCGCCGTTGGCCGCAATCAACCAGATGTGGGTCGATTGCGAGGGACCGGTCACCAACGAATCGTTAGCGCCCACTTCGAACGCATCCAGAAACTTAGCTTCGCCCTCCCGCTTCGGCGCCTCGTCGATGGCGGCATACGCCACCGTGGCGCCATCCGGCTTCCAGGCGAACTGCGTCACCGGTCCCGCGGAATGGGTGAGCTGCAGGGAGTCTCCGCCGCCCATCGGTAAAACGAAAACCTGGCCCTTGTGGTCGCTATCATCCGCAATATAGGCAAGCCGGTCGCCCGTGGGAGACCAGCGTGGATAGCCTCTCACGACACGATCGTGAGTCAGTACGCGCTCGCTATGAGTGGCGATATCCACCAGCACCAGCTCTGACTCGTACTTATCCGTCTTGAAATTAGGATGCGCCACCACAATGACGATCGACTTACCATCGGGCGCGATCTGCGGATCGGACACGCGTGTGATCCTTACGATATCGTCGGCCGTGAAGCGCGCCGCCAGCGCGGGTGTGGCAATCAGTGCCAGGCAGAGTGACCCTGCGAGTATACGATTCATGAGAGCCTCCTTAAGGCGCATTATTGAGAGTATGATCCCGAGCCATACACCTCCGTCGCCTCCGCCGCCTCCGTATGCTCGGGTTTTGCCTGTGACTTTGTTCTCTCAGTGTCTCCGGGGCTCTCCGGTAACTTCGCTCAAGGACCGTATTATCAATAGCGCCTTCCCGGGAGAATAGCCGTTCGATGAGCGTTTTTTCAGCTCATTCTACCCGCTCACTTTCTCCTGAATAACGAGCGCACTCCGCTGACAAGGCCGAGACGCAAAACCCCAATCAGTCCACCCTCTGCGCCCTCTGCCACCTCCGCGCTCTCGAGTATTTTTCTTGTTTTATCTCAGCGTCTCTGCGCCTCTGCGGTGAATCTTGTTGTTCGACAGTTACCTCGCCTAATGAACGCCGACGCCCGTTGGCGCTGGAGCGCTGTGGTGAAATATCGGTTTGCTTCGGCTCGCTATTGCTTCGCCTTCCACCGGCTTCGCGGCCTCGCCACGGCGTACATTTCCGCGCCGATCCGATCGAACAGCGACTCCCTGTCGTCGCCCACGGCGTAAAGATCGAAATGCGTCTTGCCGGGCAGATAGGAGAAGTGCGGCTCCGCGCCCAGGCGGGTCAGCACCGCTTCGAACGTATGCGCGGCGCCCGTCCAGGTAGAAGGTATCGGCGGTCCCCACCAGCAGGTGAATCCGGCCCTTCAAGTCGGCCCCTCGCGTGTTCCAGTTGGTCTCCACAATTTGCGCCAGGTCGTAGTGCTCGCGCCAATACGCCACAACTTTGGGATTCACCACCCCGGTCTTGCGATCGAACATGGGCTCCGGCGCGCCGCTGTCGCTCTTCGGAGAAAACACCCAGTCGAAGGACGAGATCTGGCCGCCGAACGGTCCCAGCACCGCCTCCAATTTCGCAAACTGCTCCATGGTGGCAAGCACCTTGCCGTCAGCCCGGATGATCGGCCACGGGTTGCCATCCGGTTTCCGGTACTCGTTGGCATCGGGCGCGTAAAGATCGGGACCGGTAAAGTCGTGAAAATCGCTCGAATCGGGCGAGGTCGACCACGTTCCGCCGAAGATCCGCGGATAGTTGACTTCGAGTTGCAGCGTCGCCCATCCGCCGCTCGAATGGCCGTTCAGAAAACGGCTGTCCCGCCGCTCGTCCATACGGTATCGATGTTCCACATAGGGCAGAAACTCGGTGGTGAGCGCCGCGCCCCAGGGGCCATTGTTCACCGAGTCCGCAAACTCATGTGTGCCCTCCGGCACAGACTCGTCGAGCATCACCCAGATCATGGGCGGCATTTTGCCCTTTTCCATGCGCTCCCGGAGGGTCATGCCCGAACGCAGGCAGCCGTCCAGATCGCCGCCGAAGCCGTGCGTCCAGAAGACGGTGGGGTACCGTTCGCGCGCTTGTGTGCCGTAGTCCGGCGGAAGAATCACCCACGCACGAATCGCCACCGGACGTCCCCAGAATCGGCTCAGCAACGGGCTCACGAACTCTTCCTTTTGGGCCACGCCCGGCCGCACCTTTGCTAAGGCCTTCTCCATCAGGGCTGCACTCTGGGGGTCCGCGGGCGGATGATCGTCCAACACCAGCAACGGCTCCGCACCGCTGCCCGGCGTCCAATGCAAGGAAATCACGCTGCTGGCCCAGTCACCCGGCTGGCGTCCGCCGTAGTTGTATCGGTGGTCCGTATTGAGAACCGCCTGCGCCTCATACTCGCCCGGCGGCAGGTTCGAGAAGGGCTTGGGAAACGCGGTTTCGTCCGCGTCGACTTCCACAGGTTCGCCCGGCGCCAGATCGCGCACCTCTTTGGCGGCTACCCAGGTGGCTTCCGGATGAAGCATCTCGATGTCGACCGCCTTATCGCCGCTCCCCTTCGCCACGAAGATCAGCAGACGGCCATTCAACGGAGCCGGCAAGGAAGGCGCCGCCTGTACGCGAAAAAACGCGTGCGATGGCGGCGAGCTCGCGCCCTGGCCGTTTAGGGAACCGAATGCCAGAAGGACCAGTACCGGGACGTTTCTCTTTTTGCACATCCCTACATTCTAGGCCCCGATACTGGTGCTCTACTCGTGACGCAGCGCCTCGGCCGGCTGAATTCGAATCGCCCGCCGGGCAGGCGCACACACCGCGAGGCCAATCACCAACACGAACAACGCGATCGCCGTGAGATAGGCAATGGGATCCGCGGGACGCAGGCTCGATAGATTATTCCGCAGCACGCTAGAGATCGCGCCGGCGCCAAGCATCCCGATGCCATCCCGGTCATGACCGGAAGCACCAAAGGACGGATCACGGCCCGCACGATTCGCGGCCGGCTCGCGCCGAGCGCGATCCGCACTCCGATCTCGCGGGTTCGCTGGCTCACTGTGTAGCCAGTCAGTCCCGCCAGGCCGATGGCTGCCAACATGGTTGCTAGCAGTCCCAACAAACCAAGAATGTCGACCCGGGTCCGGCTCTGCGCCACCGCCTTGTCGTAAGCGGTTTGCAGCAGCCTGTAGACCGGCCGAAGCGTGGGATCCGTTTAGCAACAGATCGGCAGATGCAGCGAACGGGCTACTCTTTCCGGTTGAACCATCGGAGGTAAGCTCTTGCTTCTCAAGCGGACGTTTACACTGCTGCGTTGACATGGCACTGGTGGCCGCACGGGGTCGCTAAGGTGAGGGGCCTTATCCAGCCGCGGGGAGTCCGGGGGCGACGGAACGTAACCGAATCCCGCTGATGGAAGGCTCCAGATAGCACTTCATCGGTAAGCCTCCTTGCGATCCAGCACGCGGGAGATTTCCAGGTAGTCGCCCTTGTCCCGGAAGAAAATCCGGTGGTCCTGGGCACGGAGCCGAATTAGGGGCGGCTCGATGTCCCGAAGCTGCTTGGTGTTCCCCTCGCCTGACTGGGCGTAACGGGCGAGCGTTTTGAGGATCTGCAAGGCGATGGGCTGCTCAATGCCGCGAACGTCGGTCTTGGCCTGATCGGTCCAGACGATGCGCTTAGCCATTGCGGTGCGGTGTCTCTTCCGGTAGCGGATCCTTGCCCATGTTGTCCCAGTCGGCCATTGTCAAGCCGAACTCCGCGAGGACTTCCTCATGCGGGATCGGCTGGTTGTGCTTGAGCCACTCATCGGCCTCGGCGACGGCCTTGCGCTCGGCATTGCTCAGCGTGTCGCTGTCCTCCTCGGGCGAGATCATGGCTTCGAGCAGATGAACTACGGCGGCGAGTTGGCCGGGACCGAGCTGGTCGAGCAAGCGATGGGCGTGCTGGATATCAGCGGCCATTGTGTTCTCCCATGGAACCGCTCCTGTGCGATGCGCTGGCGGCGACTAAAGAATTAATCAGCCTGACGACGGCTTTCCGATCCCGCTCCGGCAGGGTCGAGATCAGCTGGAATTTCTTCCAATGCCGGCGGGCTTCGGGATCGTCCTTGGCCCGTTCGACTCTGGGCGGCTTCACTCCCAGCAACTCGTCGGTGGTTACCTTGAGCGCTTTTGCCAGAGCGATCACGCCGGATGCAGGCGGGAAGCCGGCCTCGGTTTCGCAATAAGAAACAGCCCGTTGGGTGGTGTCAGCGGCTGCCGCGAGCTGGACTTGAGTCTGCCCCCGCGCCTTGCGGATGGCCTGAAGCCCTTCTCCAAGACTCGTCTCTCCATACTTCTTTCCAGGCATCGTATCCGCGACTGTAAAGGGCATCCGCAAAATCCTTTCGGCGAGTGAGGTTGACACGACTTCCGTATTACGTATGCTCTCAGAGACGGTAATCGAGGGTCAAGCGGGGTTCCCGACAACGTGTGAGCCCCCACTTGGCAACTTTTCTACGGAGGCCTTTTTTTGACGCGCATACCGGACGACGAGATCGAGCGGCTCAAACGGCAGATCCCCCTCGAGCGCGTGGTGAAAGGCTTCGGCGTCTAGGTCAGATCCGCCAGTGGCAACCTGGTGGGACGCTGCCCATTCCACAACGACCGCCGCTACTGCGTCCGCGGCCCGCAGAAGAATCTCAGCCCCGAATTCATGAAAATGAACCTGCTGGTATCGCGGCAGGAAGAGTTCCACGCTGGCACGCTCGACCTGCAGACCGACCGCCAGCGCGCCGCCTTCATCAAGCGCGCCGCCGAAGAGCTGCACGTCAAGGAAGAGGCCATCCGCAAGGACGTGGGCCGCGTCTTCCTCAACGCCTGCAAGCCGAACAGATCCGCAAAGCGCTCGAACCCGCCAAGCCCGAAGTCAAGCTCAGCGACGACGAGCGCGTCGAAGCGATGGCGCTGCTCGACGCGCACCTGATAGACCGCATTCTCGGCGACTTCGACCGTTGCGGCCTGGTGGGCGAAGAGACCAACAAGCTCGTGGGCTATCTACAGGACGCAGGCTGGACAGACGATTGCGCAGCACGGCAGAGATCGCGGCGGCTCCCGGCGCCCGCCGTTCTCGACCCAGCATACGCATTTCGTCCGATACTAAGATAGCGATGCGTGTCGCCCTGAACATTTCTTTCGCCACCAACAAGAGAGAACCACTGACCGAAATGCTCGATCGCGTCCGCCAGGCGTTCCTGGACGCCGGACTGCCCGGACCTGCCATCCGCTTTCAGCTTTTCGACTCGGCGATTCGCACTTCGGCCGTCGACCGGGTGCTCAAACGTCATCCCGAGATGGCGCGATTCCTGGAGGGCAACTCGCCCAAGCCGGGACACCCGGAGCTCCGCCGCCTTTCCAATGTCACCACCGGCGAGCCTGCCGAGTATTCCACTATCCGGGCAATCGCCGCCGGCGTTCCGCGGTCTTATTCGTTTGCCACCGCGGCGTTCCATTTCCACGCGCCGGTATTCGGCGAAGCTCTCCCCGGACTTCCTAAAATGGGTGGCTCGTTGCCCGGTGTGCTGGTCACCGACAATTGGTGGGTCAACCGGCGCCAGCGGGCGCTTTCGGTGTACACCGTAGTGGAAGCGGACGAAGGGGTCAAGCGGCTCCCGCCCAATCCGGAGCCGGTCGCGGCGGTCCTCAACGCCTTCGGGAGGGCACGGCGAACCGAGCGAGTGGTGCTCCTGGGCCCGGGCGGCAAGGTTGTGCCTCCGGCGCCTGCCGCCAACGCGCCGGCGGTGAATGCCATTGTCGCCGACTACCGGGCGCGCATCAAGGAAGTAGTGGAGCGCGCCGCGCTACCGCACCAGTTACCCCCGCCCGCGGAGAGCCGGGCGCAGAATCCTGGAGTGAGGAGCGGTCCGCGCAAACCTGCGTTGCAAGCCACGTTCAGGCCGATGGGCTACGGTTGCCGCGGCGGCGGGGGCCAGTTTCACCTGACTCGGCGGACTGCGGGGAATCTTGCGATTTCGCTATACCTGGACGTTGGCACGTGGAGCAATGAGGTCTCCGCCGCTTTTGAGGTTCAGGGCGTCGGATTCAAGGCGTCGCTGGCAATCCCGGTAACTCGCACGGACACCTTCTACGGGCAATACCCCATTGGCGACGCCGCCCAGTGGCAGAAAATCGTGGAGAATCTGGCGGCGATGGTGCGCGAACTCGACCGCAGTTTTGTTCCCGAAATCGAGCAGGCCGCCGCGCCCTCGCCCGAATGGTTTCAGCCCGTCACGTAGGTCCGCAATCTGCGATAACATCCGGTCATCATGAGAAGCGTCATCGCCACGTTGGTATTTATCGCGCTGCCGTTGAGCGCGGCGATCGGCCAGCCCGTGAAGGTGGCGGGCGGCCGGGTAGAAGGCGTCCCCGGTAAAGATGCCTCCATCACGGCGTTCAAAGGCATTCCATTCGCCGCCCCGCCGGTGGGCGATCTGCGCTGGCACGCGCCGAAACCGGTGCTCCCGTGGCAAGGTATTCGCAAGGCCAGCCAGTTCGGCAATAGCTGCGTGCAGAACATCGTCGCCGAAACGAAGCCGTGGACGTATGAGTTCATGACGCACACCGACGTCAGCGAGGACTGCCTCTTTCTGAACGTCTGGACTGGCGCGAAGGCGGCGGGAGAGAACCGGCCCGTCTACGTGTACATCTACGGCGGCGGCAATGTCGCCGGCTCGGGCGCGGTCCCCGTCTACGATGGCGAAGGCCTGGCCAAAAAGGGCGTCGTGGTAGTCACGGTGAATTACCGCCTTGGCATCTTCGGCTTTTTCACTCACCCCGAGCTCACCGAGGAATCGGCGGTCCACACTTCCGGCAATTACGCGCTGCTCGATCTGATCGCGGCGCTCAATTGGATCCACGACAACATCGCCGCGTTCGGCGGCAATCCCGAGCGCGTGACCATCGGCGGACAATCGGCCGGAGCTGCCAATGTTCACTGCCTGGTGGCATCTCCGCTGGCGAAAGGGCTGTTTCACGGCGCCATTGCCGAAAGCGGATCGAGCGTGAGCCGTTTGGGATTGATGGGCGCGGGCCGCCTGGCCGATCAGGAAAAGGCCGGCGTGCGGTTCGCCGAAGCCAAAGGCGCGCACTCATTGGCCGCTTTGCGAAAGCTCTCCTGGCAGGAGATTTTCGCTCCGGTGCAGGGCGGCGGCCGCTTTGGGATCGTCATGGACGGATATGTGCTGCCGATTTCCGCCGCAGAGGCATTCGCCCAGGGCAAGCAGAACGACGTGCCCACCATTACGGGTTGCAATCGGGAAGATCTGGGCGGAGGCGCCACGCATCCCACCGTCACCGCGGAGCAATTCGAGCGGCAGGCGCAGCAGCGCTATGGCGATTTGGCCTCTGAATTCCTGAAGCTGTATCCCGCGGCCACCGACGATCGGGCGAAGGTCTCTTCGAATGAAAGCGCCTGGGACTCCGAGCGCGCCGAACAATACTTCTGGGCGGTGGTCCGCGGGAAGACCGCCAAGACCCAGGCCTACACCTATTTCTGGGAGCACACGCTGCCGGGGCCGGATGCCGACAAGTACGGCGCGTTCCACACCTCCGAAGTCCCCTACGTGATGAATACCCTGTACACTTCGGGCCGCCCGTTCACCGATGAGGATCGCAAAATCGCGGATGCCATGTCCTCCTACTGGGTGAATTTCATCCGCACCGGCGATCCCAACGGGAAAGGCCTGGCGCACTGGCCCTCCGCGAGCGAACAGCCGGGCCGCACGTTCGAAGTGGGCGACCGGTTTGCAGTCATCCCGGTGGCCGGCGACAAAGCGAAGGTGGCGTTCTTTGAGGAGCACCTCCTGAAGGGTACGCGATAATAGTCCGCAGTGCGCGCCCTAACGGCCCGATTCGGGCCAGCTCTTTTTCTGGTGGCCTATTTCTTCTGGTTTGCCGGCGGCGGATTGTGGGCCCGGTTCACAGGCGACGACCTGATGAACCTCAATTTCCACCTCACGCCGTCCTTCCCTCAACTGCTCCTCAGTAATCTCACCTATTGGACAACGGCGTACCGGCCGATGGGCGGAATCGTGTACGTGGCCGTGTATCGGCTTGCGGGATTCCATCCCATGCCTTTCCGCGTCGTTTGTTTCGCGCTCCTGTTGGCGAATTTGTGGCTGCTGTACCGGGTTTGTCTGCGGCTCACGGAGCGGCGCGAGATCGCCCTACTCGCAACGGCGCTCGTGACCTACCACGCGTGGCTGGTCAACCTCTACTACAGCACGGGGACGATTTATGAGCTGCTGTGCTTCGGCTTCTACTTCGCGGCCTTCGATTATTACCTGGGAATCCGGCAGGCCGGGAAGACGCTGCGCTTCCGGCAGTGGGTCTGGTTCCTGGCGCTCTACATCTGCGCGCTCAATTCCAAGGAACTGGCGGTCACGCTGCCGCTGTGCCTCCTCTGCTACGAGTGGCTCTGGCATGGACGGAACGCCAGCGCCCGCGGTGTCGCCATTTCGGCATTCGTCACGCTGCCGTACGTCATCGGAAAGCTCACCGGTCCCGATAGCCTGGCGGCCAATCCGCTATACCGGCCGGCGATCTCCGCCGCGCGCTACCTTCACACCTTCCATCTTTATCTGAACGTGCTGTCATACCAGGACCACTTCTGGCGCGATGCCAACACCATCCTGCTGGTGGTGGCCATGCTGGCGGTAGGGATCTGGCAGCGGTCGCGGCCTTTGCTGTTCGCCTGGTGCTTCGTACTTTTCAGTGTCCTGCCGTTTATCTTCGTGCCGCACTATTCCGGCTTCTTCCTTTATCTGCCGATGGCGGGCTGGGCGTTGTATTTTGCCACAGCTATGGAGATGATACGGGTTCGTTTCGCCAGCCGGATTGCGGCGGTGGTGGTGGTGGTGGTGGTGGCGCTTGCGTTGGCGCCGCTGCACGCCCGGGAGTCGCGCAGGAGCATGCAGGTTTTTACTTCCGCGGACCTACCGACCACCGAAACGATTGCCCAGTTAGGCCGAGTCCAGCCGTCGCTGCCCCAGGGAGCGTACCTGTTCTTCGATAGCGATCCTTTCCCGCCGAAGACTTTTTCGCTGGTATTTCTGGTACGGCTGTTCTATGACGATATGACGATTCAGGCGGCGCGCGCCAACGACGGCGACCCCGAAGAAGGCGGACACTTCGACGCAGTGTTCCGGTGGGACGAGGGCAAGCTGGTTAAAGTCCGCTAGTCCAGATCGATATCGCGCTGAGGCGGGCGTTGGTCGGGGTCTTCCTTGGCGCGCTTGAAAAGCTCGTCGAACTTCTTTTCCAGTACTTTACCGTGGGATTTCTCGGCTTCGAAACTCTTCTGAAAGAGTTCCTCCCGGCGGGCGCCGGCACCCTTCAATTTGGCGACCTCCGCGGCGAGATCTTCGATGGGTAGCGGTTTGACGGGAACAGTGTGGGCGATTACAGCCTGTGTCTCGGGATCCACTTTGAGGACTGCCTGACAGCACGGGCACTCCACCTCAAACATTCCTTTTGCCATGCATCTATCGTAAACGAGATTGTCGGGGCCTGCCATTGAAGCAGGCCCACGAAGAGACGATTGGGAGGGTTAAAGGGGTATCGGGCAGATTTCTATGCGAGGTGACTCGGTTGGCAGGACCGCAAATCGAGGAGCAATCGTCTCTCCGGGAACCTGTAATGTCTTAGTCACGCCGTCTATAGAGCAATTCCGGAACCAAACCCAAAAGCACGGAAAATCAAGGATTCCGAGGCCGCGCCGGTAGTCAATGTAAGAAAAATTGGCACCTGGGTGTCAACAATGTGTACCGGGGCGGAACGGGAGTGTACCGTTTGTGTGCATCCTGCCGCGAATTGGCCTCCCAGCCTCGCAAAGAATAATTTGGCCACAGATGAACGCAGATGAATACAGATAAGAAACCACCGCCTTTCTAATCCGTTGGGCTCGGCCGGTAGCGGTTGGGTTCGATGGTATAGTAGGCCTTTGTGACACCCCAAGCCGAGTCCATTCTAGAGCTGTTCCGCTCCACAGGCGCGTATCTCCAGGGCCATTTCCGGCTTACCAGTGGGCTGCACAGCTCGGAATATTTGCAGTCCGCGCTGGTGCTGCAGCACCCGCAGGCGGCGGAAAAATTCGGGCGTTTGCTGGCGGACGCGATCCGGAAGATCACGCCCACGCGCATCGGGGTGGTCGTTTCGCCGGCATTGGGCGGCTTGATTATCGGACACGAAGTGGCGCGCGCGTTGGGAACGCGGTTCCTGTTTCTGGAACGGCCGGCCGGCAGCACCGACATGCAACTGCGCCGGGGGTTCAGCATCGCCCCCGGGGAAAACGCGGTGGTAATTGAGGACGTCATCACCACCGGCGGCACCACCCGCGATGTGGTGGAAGTGCTGCGCGCCGGCGGCGCCAACGTGGTGGCGGCCGGTTCCATCATCGACCGCAGCGGCGGTCAGGCCGACGTGAGCGTGCCGCGCGTAGCGCTGGTCACCATGCACGTAGCGGCTCATTATCCCGAGCAATGCCCCATGTGCATACAGGGCATTCCGGTGGTAAAACCGGGCTCGCGCCCCGTGTAATGCGCCGCATTCGCATCCATCTGGCATACGACGGCAGCGCCTTTCACGGATGGCAGGTCCAGCCCGATCTGCCCACCATCCAGGGCACGCTGGAAGCGATTCTCGCGGGCATTGAGGGTGCGCCCGTTCCGGTGGCAGGCTCCGGGCGGACCGATGCCGGGGTGCACGCCCTCAATCAGGTGGCAGCATTCAGCCTGTCGAACCCCATCCCGCCGGAGAATCTGCGCCGCGCCATGAATCGCCTGCTGCCGCATTCCATTCGTGTGCTGTCGGCCGACGAAGCTGCAATCGATTTCCATCCGCGCTTCGATGCCAAGGCCAAGACATACGAGTACCGCATTGTGCGCGGCGAAGTCTGCATGCCGTTCGATTGGCCATACGTACTGCACCACCCCTATCCTCTCGATGAGGAGCGGATGGTGGAACTGGCGCGCGCTTTCGAAGGTGAGCACGATTTCACTGCCTATGCCGCTGCCGACGATCGCGATGCCGAGGGCCATTCCAAGGTGCGGCGCGTCTTCTCTTCGGTGCTGGAGCGCAGTCCCGGGCGCCTCACTTACCGCGTCCGCGGCAGCGGATTTCTCAAGCATATGGTGCGTAATGTGGTGGGCACCCTGATCGAGGCAGGGAAGGGGAATATCGCCGATTGCAGGTTGCTGCCCGGGAAGTGCGGACCGACGGTGCCGGCTCGCGGGCTGTTTCTGGTGAGTGTGGAATATGATTGAGCGTCTGATCGCAAGCCTTCGGGCGCAGGCCAATCCCGCCAATGTCGCGGGGATGGCGCGCTACGGTATCAGCACGGCGGGGACTCTGGGCGTGCCGGTGTACGTGATTCGCCGGATGGCGAAAGAGGCCGGGCGCGACCATCCACTGGCGGAGCAGCTCTGGAGTTCGGGCATCCACGAAGCGCGGATAATGGCCACGTTGGTGGACGATCCGGCACGGGTGACCGCGCGGCAGATGGATCGCTGGGCGCGCGATTTCGATTCCTGGGACGTGTGCGACCAGGCGTGTCAGAATCTGTTCCGCTACTCTCCGATGGCTTTTGCGAAGGCTGCGCAGTGGGCTCGCGCGAAGCGGGAGTTCGTCCGCCGCGCCGGATTTTCGCTGATGGCGGGGCTGGCGGTGAAGGCACGGGATGCGTCGGACGAGCAGTTCGCGGCGTTCCTGCCGCTGATTGCCGAGGCGGCGGGCGACGGCCGCAATATCGTCAAGAAGGCGGTCAATTGGGCGCTGCGGAACATCGGGAAGCGCAATCGGCGGCTGCACAAGATGGCGATCGCGGCGGCGGAGGAGATTCGCCTGCAGGATTCCCGGCCGGCTCGCTGGATTGCGGCGGACGCGTTGCGGGAGCTGCGGAGTCCCGCGACGATAACGCGGATTATGGGGAAGTAGGGCCAGCCTTTTCGTGGGACATGCTTCAGCTTGTCAGGCGAGCGGGGCTCGCCTCTTGGCCGGCCTTTCGACCGGCCGGGCAAGCTGAAGCATGTCCCACGTCTACTCCACTCTGATGCTGAGCTTATCCGCCGTCGGGAAATCGGCCGGCACTCTTTGTGTGACTTTTCCGGTGGCGGCCCACTCCGTTCCGCGTTGATAGGTGGCGATGAAGCCGACGCAGCCCAGCGCGGCCAGATCGTGCCCCATGGCGGTGTGGAAGATGCGGCCTTTGCCGTAGGAGATGACCATGAGCATCGGCTCGTCGTGGCCGGTGCCCTTGTTGTCAGGGTCCGAGTAGGCGGTCGCCAGGATGGTCATGTTCTCGCCTGGCCCGCGAAGGTTGGCGTAGAGTTCGTCAGGCACGTGCATCCATTCCTTGGGAAGTCCCTTGGTGATCGGGTGGTCGGTGACGCGGTTGACCACTTTGAATGGTAGGCGAGCGCCGTGCATGCCCGCGGAACCGGGAGCCGTGTCGGCCACCACCTTAGCATCCTGGTAATAGAAGTGCGCGCCCGATTTCTCGTCGCGCCCGCGCCAGCCGCCCACGCCGATCATCAGGTTGAACGCCTTCCAGTGCGGGAAGGCATTGTCGGAAGCATGCACGATGACGACTCCGCCCCCATTGCGCACGTACTCCTCGAACGAGGCCTTCAGGCTGTCGGACCAACGCTCGTCGGGAGCGTCGTAATTCCATACCACCACCTGATATTTGCTCCAATCGGGCTTGAACTGCGAGAAATCGCCGTCTTTCGGTGGGGCGGTCACCACGTCCACCTGGAAAATGCCGGCATCGGTCAGCATGTGCTTGAGGTACGGAGTAGTCTGCTGCCAGGCATGATAGGGCCCGCCCGATTCGCCGTCGAGGATCATCACCCGGATCGGGGGCGCGGCGAAAACCGGTACGGCGAGCATCGGTGCGGCGAACGACAGCAGCAGCCACTTCATACCTTGAGCTCCCAGCCTTTGCGGGTGTAAGGCTTCAGCAGCTTATTTGCCTCTTCGCTATTGGTGAAGCGCATATTCCTGGCATCCCACAGCAACTTGCCGGGGACGCGCAGGGCGATCGTTCCAAGGGCCAGCCACTCGATGTACTTGCTGGCGACCGAGAATTGCGAGACGGCGGGCGCGCCGCCTTTGCAGGCGCGAATCCAGTCCTGCTGGTGATTCACGCCGCGCTGCAGGATTTGCGGAGGCAGCTTATATTCAGCCCAGCGAGACGCCGGGAGCAGCCACACGCCTTCGCCGCGCGAGGTGGTGGACATGTAGCCCTTGGAACCGACGAACACGGAGCCATTCCCGGGCGCGCGCAACGCCGGATCGCCTCCCGGCATGGGGCCACGCGGCGGCGGAGGAGGAGCGGTGGGTGGGGTTAAAGGGCCACCGGCGAGTGCGGGCGCCATCTGGCCGGGTTCCGGCACCGGTTGGCCATCGGCCGTCAGCTGACTGCCGATGAGCAGCGTGCCGTCTCCCGTTTCGGGGAACGGCCGGCCTTTTTCCCTGGCGAGGTTGTCCATGGTGGGGAAGAGACGTTCGCCCTCCGCCATCCCGGGAGGATTCTGGAAATTGCCGCGCATATTCTGATAGGCGTGGATGGTGACGGGCGGCATGTTGCCGCGGGCCGGAAATTCGAACACCGTGTGCGCGCGGATGGGCCAGAGCCACGGGCTCTTGCCTTCCACCGTGACGCATTCCACACTGATGGGCGAAGCCTGATCGAGCCGCAGCGCCATGTGCACCGGACCGAGACAATGGACCAGCCAATCGCCCAGCGATCCGCCGGTGGAGAAGTCCTGGAACGCGCGCCAGTGGCCGTTGATGAGCGGGTTGAATCCGCGCGGAGCCGCCGGACCGAGCCAGAGATCCCAATCGAGCGTATCGGGCACGGGCTTCGATTCGGGGCCGGAATCGGGAAGGTTGGGCTGGCCGCCATAAATGCTGCCGGTGAACGAGTGCACCTCGCGGACCTCGCCGATATCGCCCGACCAGAGAATCTCGCACGCCGTCTTCAGCGCCTCGTGGTTGAAGCCCTGGTTGCCCATTTGAGTCGCCACCTTATATTTGGCCGCGGCTTCGGCCAGCAGGTGCGATTCGTACGCGGTGCGCGTGAGCGGCTTCTCGCAGTACACGTGCTTGCCGTGCTGCATCGCGAGCAGGGCGATGGGGGCGTGCAGATGATCGGGCGTGGCGATCATCACGGCATCGATGTTCTTGCTCTCTTTGTCGAGCAGCTTGCGAAAATCTTTGTATTTGGTTGCGTTGGGGTAGGTGCGGTAAGCGGGAGCGGCGCTGGCGTCATCGACATCGCAGAGCGCCACGATGTTCTCCGTCGCGGCGGCGCCTTGCACGATGGTCGGGCCGCGCGTGCCGAGCCCGATGGCGGCGATATTCAACTTCTCGTTGAAGGACTTGTATCCTAATGCCGGCAGCGATGGTGTGCTGCCGAAGCCCCCGGAAGGAACCGCGCCCGCCAACAGGGACCCGTAAAAGAAGTAACGCCTCGAAAAACGATTATCTTGCATCGCCAGACAACTCCCATTCGGCCGCTGTTATTCACATGGCGGCACGATAATTGGTGTATCACGATTCCATCTCTGGCGTCCATACGGTCTACATTAGAATAGGACGGTATGACTCTCGACGACGTCCGGCGGTTCGCCGTGGCGCGCAGTCTTTTTCCCCCCACCACGCTGAAACGCGCCCTGCACAAAATGGGATTCGTGCAGGCCGATCCCATTCGCGCTCCGGCCCGCGCTCAGGATTTGATTCTGCGCCATCGCGTCAACGGCTATCGCGCCGGCGATCTGGAACGCCGCTATGCCACGCTCGATATCGAGGAGGATTTCTTTGTCGTCTACGGCTTCGTTACACGATCCCTCCAGGCGCTGATGCATCCCCGCTTCGACGCGCGGGTTCCCGCCGAAGGAATGGGGAAGTGGTCGGCGAAAGAGAAGCGGCGTGCACAACTGCTGCTGGAATTCGTCGAGGAGCGCGGCCCCGTGCATCCGCGCGAAGTGGACGAGCACTTTGCGCACGGCACGGTGACGAACTACTGGGGCGGACAGTCGAACGCCACCACGCATCTGCTTGCGGCCATGCAGTATCGCGGCATGGTGCGCGTGGTGCGGCGGGAGAGCGGCATTCGCATTTACGCCGTCCATCGGCACGGGCCCGAGCCGGCCGACCGGGCCGAGCATCAGGCGCGGCTCGATGCTTTGGTCGACGCCGCCGTGCGGATTTACGCTCCTTTGCCGAGTGCGTGTTTGCGGGATCTGGTGCGCCGTCTGCGATTCGCCGTGCCACAGTGGCGCAGTGAGTTGAAGGGCGCTTTTGTGCGGGCGACGGAACGGCTGGCGCATGCGCGCGTCGAGGGCGTGGATTGGTATTGGCCGGCGGAAGAAGAACCTGGGCGTGCCGCCGCGCCGGAGACGGTCCGCTTGCTGACTCCGTTCGACCCCGTGGTGTGGGATCGCGACCGCTTCGAGCTTTTATGGGGATGGGTGTATCGCTTCGAGGCGTACACGCCGGCCGCCAAACGGAAGCTCGGGTATTATGCTCTGCCGCTGGTTTGGCGCGACCGCGTGATCGGCTGGGGCAATCTCGCGGTGAAAGACGACGACCTGCAATGCGATTTCGGCTACATTGGATCGCCCCCGCGGGAGCGCGCGTTTCGGCGGGAACTCGAGGCGGAGATCGCTCGCATGCGCGTTTTTCTGGGGCGGACGTAGGGAAAGCACCGCTCCCTCGCGGTCTCGGCTCATTGTGGCGTCTTTGCGCGAACCTCCGCGATCCGTACGGAAACCCGTGCCGAGGTAGTTGCCCACGGCGCTCCAGCGTTTCGATAAATCGTCTGGGCCTGTTGTAAGGCGGCGATTCCTTCGGCGCTCTTGTTCTCCTTACACAGCGCTTCGCCCAACCATTCCCAGGAATTGCCCAGCCGCGGATCGTCGCGGCCCATATGAGCGTCCTCCGCTACCTGGAGCGATTCGCGGGCGTATCGCTCCGCCTCCGCATAGCGGCCTGCCAGGCGCGTGACACCGGAGGCGTTCCGGAGGGCGAGCCACAGATCGAGCGACGGAGAGGCAAAGCGTTTTTGTATAACCGGCATGGCTTCCTCCACGGCCTTGGCAGCCTTGTCCAGTTCTCCCGTCCTGGCGGCCGGGATCGCCCAAACGATCTTGGCCTGCGCCGCTTCGGCGCTGTCCGGTCCCACGGTGCGGGTCGCCACTTCGACCATCTGCGCGGCGTAGGCCTTGGCGCCCGCCGGGTCGCCTTGGGTGCCGCGCAGAACGGCCAGGGCATAGAGGGGCTGAGACTCCCAGAGCCCTCCCGGATCTTCCTTCCGGCCGGTCGCCAACGCCTCAAGCTGCAACGCTTCCGCCTCGCGTCCTTGACCTTCCGCTGCTAGGAGACTGGCGTAATCGGACAGGCAATCGGCCAACTGCGTGCGCGGAATGGAAGCGTCATTCCGGGCCACGGCGATGGCATCCAGGTACAATTGCCGGGCTCGCTCCACCTGCGTGTGCATGAGAAACGAGAGGGTGTGCGCCAGGTTGTACTTAGCTTGAAAGACCAATAGCGAGGGCGCGTTCCGGCCCATCTGCTGAAGCAGCCCCAACGATCGCTCCCAATTACGTACGGATGCTTCCAGGCGCCCCTGGTCCCCGGCAACCATGGCTCTAGTTTCCAGTGCATCGGCCAAATCGCCATTCCTGCCCAGGGCTTCCAGCTTCGGAATGGCCCGATCCAACTGGGCCGCTGCTTTACCGGCAAGGCGCATTCTCATATAACTCCTTGCCAGACTCATACGTTCCAGGGCCTCGATCAGCGGATCTTGCCCGGAGTGCTTGGCCAGTCTTTCTTCGGCAGCATCCAGCATTTGGGCCACGGTGTATTTTTGGGGATCGAACCGCGGCTGGCTGGCGGAGGAAAGGATGCCGGTGAGGAATTCGTTCACTTGCTGCGATTTCACCGCCTCGGCGTGCGCGCTGCGCGCCTGCTGGATCGCGATCGCGGTGGCTGCGCCCAATCCGGCCACGAACACCGCCGTGGCGCCTACCGGCAACCAGCGGCGCCGTAGAAATTTCCCGGCGCGATACGCAAGAGTCTGGGGACGCGCGCGGACCGGCCGGCCTTCGAGGAAACGCTCGATATCTTCTGCCAAGTCGTGCACGGTGGCGTAGCGGCGGCCGGCGTCGTTTTCCAAACTCTTCATTGCGATTGCCGACAGGTCTCCGGAGAGCGCGGTGCGCAATCGCCGGAGCGGTTGGGAGCGAAGGGCCGCAGCTTCTTTCGTGATTGCCGATCCGGGCTGGGTGCCGACAGCTTCGCCGGCCGCGCGCCGCAAATCGGTGACCACCGAAGGAGAAGTTCCGAACGGCCAGGCGCCGGTCAACAACTCATACAGAACTACGCCGAGGGAGAAGACGTCGCTGGTTACTCCGACGGTCGCGCCGCGCAGCTGCTCCGGGCTGGCATAGCGCGGCGTGAGCATGCGCGCGCGCGTGAGGGTGACGATCGCGTCCGCTTGCATGAGCGATGCCGTACCGAAATCCAATAGTTTCGGCGTTCCGTCGGCTGTCACCAGGATGTTGCCGGGCTTGAGATCGCGATGCAGGATCAAATTGCGGTGAGCATAGTCCACCGCGTCGCAAACCTGCACGAAAATTCGCAGCCGCGCCTCGATCGGGAGCTTACGGCGGTCGCAGTAGCAGTCGAGGGACTCTCCATCCACATATTCCAGGATCAGAAAAGGCTCGCTGGCGGGCGAAACGCCGCCATCGAAGAGTTTGGTGATGTTGGGGTGATGCAGAGAGGCCAGCATGCGCCCCTCGCTTTGGAATCGGCGCAGGAATTCGGGCCCCGACAAGTAGGCGGCCATCACTTTCAACGCCACGGTCTGTTCGAACTGGCCATCGGCACGTTCCGCCAGGTAGACCGTGCTCATGCCGCCGTGTCCCAGCAGGCGAATCGGGCGATAGACGCCGAAAGGTCCGGCCGGAAGCCCCGGAGGCTCTTCGCTGTTCGCCTCCCAACCGGCCATGCGCGCGTTCGCTTCCAGCAAGGAAGACACTTCGCGCAGCAAATCTTCGTCGCCGGCGCAGCGTTTCGCCAGCCATTCGGCCCGATCCACGCCTTCAGGCAAGTTTATGGTCTCATGGAAGACTTGTTCGATTTGTTCGGGCGGCGGCATGGAGATTCCGGTTAATTGCCGCCGAGTTGTTGGGGAGACAGCCGCCGAAACAGCCAAGTCTTGGCGAACTGCAGATCGCGCTCCACGGTAGCGCGGGCCAGGCCCATCAGTTCGGCGGTCTCCTGGCTGGTGCAGCCCAGGAAATATCTGAGTTCGACCACCCGTACCTGGCGCTCGTGAGAGGATTCCAGTTCGTTGAGGGCGCTATCGAGAGCGAACATGTCCTCGCCCGCGGCGTCCACCCAGGCGATATCGGGGTGGAGCGGGATGCGCGTCGATTGGCCGCCGGGGCGCTTGACGGTGTGGGCTTGCCGCGCGTAATCGCACAGAATACGGCGCATCATCATAGCGGCGAAGGCGAAGAAATGGCGCCGATCGGTAAGTTGCAGATTGTTCTGGCGAATGAGCCGCAGGTATAGCTCGTTCACCAGGCCGGTGGCTTGCAGCGTATGATTCGCGGATTCGTGGCGCAGGTATCCGGCCGCAATGGCGTGCAGGTCGGAATAGGTGAGCGCGGCGAGATTGGAAAGCGCGCCCGTGTCTCCCAGCTTCCACCGTTGCAGGAGCGCGGTGATGTCGCCGGGGGTGTCCGGGTCCTGTGGCATTCTCAGTCAAAGATTATACTAGTGCGGTGCGTCACGCAGAATGCAGATTATCTCTAGAGGCTCAAAGCACCGCTCCCTCGCGGTCGCGGCTCAGTATTCTCACCGCGCTCTGAGCCGCGACCGCGAGGGAGCGGTGCCTTTGGTGTCAATACAACTTCACCGGCGCGGCGTATCCCGTCATTTCCAGATAGCCCACTCCTGCCGATGAACCCGAGTAAGTCACCGCGCCTTCCCAGTAAGTGAGGCCGGCGTCTTCTTCGTCAACCAGTTCCTGTGCGCGCACCGCGGCCGTGCACTCCAGTGCGACTCCCTTGGACGGAACGGCAATGCGCCACTTCACGGGATATTTCGCGCCTGTCTTGGGACTCGTCCAGTACTCCAGCGGCAGGAGCTCGAAATCGGCGCGCTTGAGGTGAGTGGCGCGGCCATCCTTGGCGATGAAGGTGCCCGACGAGTACGGCTCGACCGTGCCATCGCTGTGGCGCAGATCGAAGAGCATGAGGTCGGCGCCGTTTTCGAGCTGCACGCTGAACCAATCCCAGCCCCGCTGCGAGGCGTCCAGTTGCTGGGTGAACCACTCGTGGTCCATCCATGCGGTTCCGGTGACGTCGGCGCCGTTGAGCTTACCGTCTACGGCCAGCCGCGGGAACGACACATAATAGGATGCCCTGCCAGAGCCGGCAGCCTTCTGGCTGACGCCGTTTTCGCCATTGATGACCGGCGGTTTGCCGGGCGTCAGCCGGAGCGAGAAGTTCACGCCTTCGGCCACGGCAGTGAGCGATTGCACATTGGTCGCCTTGTCCCAGCGGACCTGCCAATTGCCATTCCAGATGCGCCCCTCGTCGAAGCTGACGCCGGCGATTCCCGGACCGGGGCGGTTGAGGCGCTTGCAGTACCGGAAATGGCCGCCGTCGATATCGGTGAGCGCGAGATGCGCCAGGTACAGATCGTCCAACCGCCACGCCGATGGATTGTCGGAGGGCTTATGGTCCTTTCCCTGGCGGAAGAAGACGAGCTCGAAGCCGTAGCGATGGCCGTCGCTCGCATGCACGTTGCCGGTGTAATACCACCACTCGGTGCGATATTCCGGGTGACTGAAATGGTCGCGCGGAAACTGGTATCGGTACCCGGGTAGCGCGACTTTGTAGTCGAGAATCGCGGCGAGAAACCAGAGTGCGAGGGCCAAAGGCCAGCTTACCGCACACAGCTGGGACTGTAGAATTCCTGCTTTGCCTGTTCGGCCTTGGCGGCCAGATAGCCGGCCACCGACGGCGCGGCGGTGGCTTTCGCTAGCTGCATGAAAGGCGCCAGGAATCGGCCGAATTGGTCGAGCGTCTGCGTGTTTCCAGCGGAGAGGGCCGTCTGAAGACGATCGCGCTGATAGGGCGAGAGAATTTCCTCCCGGCCCACGAAGACGCGGGCGACCTTGGCGGGCGCGGGCTGAATCGATAGCGGCAATTCACGATCGACCAGATTGCGCGGCGCCAAATAGAAGACGCGCATGCCTTCCTCGAACCATGAATCGCGCCACGTCTCGATCATGGCGTCGGCTTCTTTGCGGTAGAGTCCCTGGCTCACCAGACCGTCGGCCAAATCCTTCTTCAAGCTATCGAGGTTGCCGGTGAGTGCGGGCGTTTCGATGTCGGCCGCACCGCTCAGTTCGTGTATCGTGCGATAGCCGATGTGCCCGCCCCGATTCTCGAAGAGAACGGCGAGGGCCAGCGGATCGCCGCCGGTATTGCGGAGTTCGAGAGAACTTTCGCCGGTGAAATGTGCACTCAGAGGCACCGGAAAATTGGCGATTCCACGATAGAAGAGAAGCTTCTCCTGGTCCTGACCGATGCGGACGGGATCGGAATCGGTGTTGCGTGCGGCGTAGTAGTGGCTGCCGCCGGCGCCCCGCGGCAGCGATGGTTTCGCGCCGGGCATGATCTCGAGCGCGTCCCACTCGATGTGGCCGTTGCGCACGGGCGGCAAGTTCAATTGAGGCCCGGGACTAACTTTGGACGCGTGGGGATACCATTCGGTGATTAGACCCTTGGGGAAATCCACGGCCACCGACGCCGTGGCTTTGCGCGGCGAGTAGAAATACAGCACCGGCGTTTCCATGCGAACCGTCACCATCTGGGTGATGGGTGCGGCGGGTCCGGACGGCATCGTCTTGTATTCCAGTTTATTCAGGTGAATCACGAAGCAAGGCAGGTCGGACACGCCGCCGAGCGGTGACCACGGCCCGGAGCCGCCGGCCCCGTCCGCGATCGTAGTGAAGGTTCCCCATTCGTGGACGGTAACGCCCGAATCCGGATTGCCGCCCGACCCGAAAATGGGCGCGGCCAATAAGACCGTGAAAGCGCACTTCAGAAACTGCATCATAAACCCTCCTCTGATGGCCTATGAGACGGCGCGGAGAGTTCCAGTGTTAACGTGCGCCTAAAATGGAATTGATGATCGCTTCCGTCAATCCCGCCACTGGCGAAACGTTACGTACTTTCGAGCCGCTATCGGATGCAGAGGTAGATGCCGCGCTGGCGCGTGCCGATGCCGCCTGGCGCACCTACCGGCATACGGCGTTGGCCGATCGCGCACGCTGGCTTGTTGCCGCGGCGGAGATTCTGGAGCAGGAGAAGGATCGCCTCGGGCGCATCATGACGCTCGAGATGGGCAAACCGATCGGCGCGGCGCGCGGCGAAGCGGCGAAATGCGCGACGGCCTGCCGTTATTACGCGGAGCACGGCGAGCGATTGCTGGCGGACGAGCCGGTCGACGCCGGCAGCGGGAAGAGTTACCTCAAGTTTCAATCGATTGGGCCGGTGCTGGCGGTGATGCCGTGGAATTTTCCGTTCTGGCAGGTGTTCCGTTTCGCGGCTCCGGCTCTGATGGCGGGCAATGTCGGGCTGTTGAAGCATGCCTCCAACGTGCCGCAGTGCGCCTTGGAAATCGAAAGCCTGATCCGGCGGGCCGGCTTTCCCGCCGATGTATTTCAGACTCTGCTGATCGGTTCCGCACAGGTGGCGCGCGTGATCGACGACCCGCGAGTGAAGGCGGCGTCGCTCACCGGCAGCGAGCCGGCGGGTGCGCAGGTCGCCGCGCAGGCGGGCCGCCAACTGAAGAAAACGGTGCTCGAACTCGGTGGCAGCGATCCGTTCGTGGTGATGGCGTCGGCCGACCTGGAGCGCGTTGTTCGCACGGCTGTCGAGGCGCGCGTCACTAATAACGGGCAGTCCTGCATTGCCGCCAAGCGGTTCCTGGTTGACACTCAAATTGCCGCCGAGTTCGAGCGGCGCTTTGTGCAGGCGATGGAAGCGCTGCGCATTGGCGATCCGATGGACGAAGCGACGCAACTGGGTCCGCTGGCCACTCCCGATATTCTCGAAGGCCTGGACGAGCAGGTGCGTGCTTCGATAAAGGCGGGGGCGCGCCTGCTGACAGGCGGGCATCGCATCGATCGCCCGGGAAATTTCTACGCGCCCACGGTGCTGGCCGATGTCCCAGAAGATTCGCCGGCTTATCGCGAGGAATTATTCGGACCGGTGGCCGTGCTTTTCCGCACCGAGGGCATCGAGCAGGCGATCCGTCTGGCGAACGATACCGAATTCGGATTGGGCGCGAGCGTGTGGACCAACGACGCGGACGAGCAGCGCAGGCTGGTGGATGAGATCGAGGCCGGCATGGTCTTCGTCAACGGAATGGTGGCGTCCGACCCGCGGCTGCCCTTCGGCGGCGTGAAGCGCTCGGGATACGGACGGGAGTTAAGCAGCTACGGAATCCGCGAGTTCGTCAACGTCAAGACAGTTCGAGTGGCGTAGTTGGCGCACTGTGCTTTTCCGAGCCGCGACCGTAAGGGAGCGGTCTGCGGGCCGGTTACGACGCGACTTTGGCCAGCTTACTCCGCTGTCGGACGCACGCCCCTACGAACGCGTTGACCATCGCGCTGGGCGCGTCCATCTCCGGCTGGAACAGGGTGGCGGCGAAGAACGGGTGGCCGTCGAGTTCGATGGCGCGGATTTCGTCCTGATCGTCCACCGCCGTGATGTGGAGGGAACTGCTCTCCATCAAGCGGCGATAGCGGCCGTTCAGTCCGAAGCTGCAGTGATACAGCACGGTCATTTCAGCGACCCCGTAAGCCTTACGGATCGCCGAGCCGGGGGTGAGACGGACCCGCGCCTTCACGCCCACAAGCGCGCATCCCAATGGCGAGATGAGCGGTGTCGCGGCCTTCGGATTGGTCTTTTGGTGATCGGCATCGGCCATGCCGAGCACGTTGCGCGCATGTTCGATAAGCGCATATTGGAAACCGGCCGAGGTCCCCAGAAAAGGAATACGCGATTCGCGCGCGCGCCGTATGGCGCGTAACGCTCCGTCCGCACTGCGATAGGGCATGCCGGGAACGCACCAGATACCGTCGAATTCCGACAGGGAATTGCCGTTAGCGATGGAATCGGTGGGAACCCAGACCCCTTCCGCAGATGCCTCCGTCGCGGCTGCCAGGGCGCGCGGGATGGCCTGATGGGCCTTCTGTGTTTCATTGAAGTCGCCGACGAGGGCGATCTTTATCCCTGAGTGCATGGCGGGGATTGTTTCAGAAATGTAACTCGGACGCAAGGGGTACTTATATTCAGATATTAAGTCCTGAATTAGGATAGTTATGTCGGTGACTGTGTTCAGTCTTGACATACACACGCTATGTGTATTACATGTGGATGAGAGCATTAGCGCCTGGATCTCATGAATAAGCGCATAAACATCGTTTTGCCGGAAGCTACCGTCCGGACCATCGACAGGCTGGCAAAACCTGGCCGTCGCAGCTGGTTTATCGACCAGGCGGTGCAGCACTTTGTGGCGAATAAAAGTGCGGAAGCACTCCGCGCTCAATTGGAGCGCTCCGCCATTCGAGACCGGGACTTGGACCGAAACTTCATCGCCGACTGGTCGGCTCCGGATCAAGCATCATGGCAGCAGCTCGAAACATCCGAACAGCAACGAAAACCGGCTACCCGAGACGGGGAGAAATCTACCTCACGGCGCTCGATCCCATCGCTAGGCCAGCGCTAGGCCGGGAGATTCAGAAAACCCGTCCGGCCTTGATTATTCAGAACGACGTTTCCAACCGGTTGAGCGAGGTCACAATCGTGGCGCCGATCACCTCCACGGTGCGTTTTCCGCTAAGCCCGGTGCACGTGTTGGTTGCCGCGGGCCCAGTGACCGGATTGACGGTCACCTCGGTTGCCGTGTTCAATCAGATCCGTGCGGTGGATCGAATGCGGCTGATGAAACGGCTCGGGGCGGTGGACCGTGGAACCCTGGAACTCGTCGATGAAGCGATCCGAATCAGTCTGGGCCTGATTGCTTTCTAGAATCGATCTCACACCTGCGCGAGAGCCAGCAGCGGGAAGTAATCGCGATACATGGCGTACGTCAGATAGAACACCGTGGGGAAGCCGGTGCCGGTAGTCGCGTCTTCCGGCCACGTGCCGCCGGGATTGCGGCGATCGAGCAGAAACTCGACGCCACGACGCACCGCCCTGCTCTCGCGTTGATTCGCCGCGAGCAATCCCAGGATGGCCCACGCGGTCTGCGACGGGCAACTGGGCGCCGGCACGAAATGATCGTAATCGTAGCTGGCGCAGCTTTCGCCCCATCCGCCATCGGCATTCTGGATCGCCCGCAGCCAGCTGCCGGCGCGCGCGACGGCATCGCGAGCACCCGGCGCGCCGCTGGCCGCCAGACCGCGCATGGCGAGGAAAGAACCGTAAATATAATTGACGCCCCAGCGGCCGTACCAGCTTCCGTCCTTCTCCTGCGCTTGCAGAAGGTATGCCACGCCGCGGCGCACCGCATCGTGATCGGCGAATCCGCGGCGGCACAAACATTCCAATACCCGGCCGGTGATGTCGGGACAGGTCGGGTCGAGCATGGCGTTGTGGTCGGCGAACGGCACCTGGTTGAGCACCGCCCAATTGTTGTTCACGTCGAAGGCCGCCCACCCGCCGTCTTCGGATTGCATGGCCAGCAGCCAGTTGATGGCGCGCCGTTCGCATGCGGCCTGCGCCTGCGGGTCGGAAGCCTTGGCATGCATCAGCGCCAGCAGCACCTGCGCGGTGTCGTCGATATCGGGATAAAACTCGTTGGCGAATTCGAACGCCCAGCCCGAAGGCTCGGTATCGGGCCGCTTCACCGACCAATCGCCGCGGCGGCGCACCTCTTTACTGAGTAGCCAGTCGGCGGCGTGGCCCATGCGTGGATCGTCGCGCACACCGGCTTCGCCCAGAGCGAAGGCCGACAGGGCGGTATCCCAAATCGGCGGCAGGCAAGGCTGGAAAATGAAGCGATCCGGCGTCTCCAGAAGCAGCGATTCGAAATGGCGCACGGCGTCGGCCAGGTCGGGATGATCCTTGGGATAGCCGAGCGCGTCGAGCGCCATGATGAAGTACATCATGGCCGGATAGATGGCGCCCAAACCTTCGGTGAAGCGCGTGCGCTCGAGAATCCAATGCTCCGCCTGCCGGATGGCAGCATCGCGAATGCGTTGCGAGCCGCGCTTTTCCCACACTTTGAAGACACGGTCGAGATGGTGGAACAGCACCGAGAGCCGATTGCGCTTCGGCAATCTCATGCTCACGCCGGGCAGCAACAATTCATCGAGGGTGAAGCCGGCGGGCGCGCGGCGGTTCGATCCGCGCGCCTGCACGATGGAAAGCGGCACCAGAATGGAGCGCGTCCACGATGACATTTCGTAGAGCACGTTGCCGGGCAGGAGTACGATTTCCGGCGGAACCGAGGGCGCGTGCTGGCGCGGATAGAGTCCGAAGAGACTGAGGTTGATCTTTACGTAACTGTTGGCAGCTTGTAACCCGCCCAGTTCGAGGATGGAGCGCCGCGCGCGCCGCAGAGGTTCGCTGTCCGGCGAATGGCCCGCCAGTTTGAGCGCGCAGTATGCCTTGATGGTGGCATTGAGTTCGGCCGGTCCGCCGCGATAGATGTTGAACGCGCCGTCGGACAGCTGGCGATCGAGAATGGACGCGCAGGCCTTGGCGATTCGCTCCTTCGCCGGCGGATCCCAGACGTCGCCCTCGGGCTGGTGCATCCAGAGTTGAAGCAGGATATAGTCCGACTCGAGCGTGGTGTCAGCCGTGAGTTCGCCGCACCAGAAGCCCTCGGGCGACTGGCGCGCGAACAGAGCTTCGCATGCCCGCGCCATGGCCGCAACGCGCTCGCCTGCTCGACTCGCCGCCTGCCTGATTTCCCGATGCGCTCTCACCGGAGAGGGTTCCGACCATTCATAGGACATCGAATCTTCTATGGTAACGCGGGCTCACCGTACCTGGTAGATGTAAAACGCGTGGCCCACGATCTCGACCGGCGTAGTGCGGCGCAGCCAGACAGCGCCGCCGCGCCCTTCGAATTTCTCGCCGACCGTTGGCATGCGGCCCACCAGGCTCGCGCTCACCGCATACCAGCCGGGCGCAGGGTCAGGCAGCAACTGACCCGTGAGCCATCTCTCAAATCGCAGGTTGTAGGCCTCGGGAGGAAAAGTGTCGGGATAGGCCAGGCGAACGGGCGGCAGGTCGGTGTGACGATTCGTCCATGTTCGCAGTTGCTTGAGTCCTTGCCCCCAATCGACGTTGCTGTCATCGAGCCAGAGCGGCCCGCAGCGGCTGCCACCGTCCCATCCGACTTGGCCGGGCTTCTCAAGGAGGCAGGCCGTTTCGTTGAAATAGGAGAGGTGATCGGGATAAATTCCGGCGGCCGCGATGGTCAACCACAGGCACAGGGCGATGGCGGCGTAGCGCATCGATGCACGGGCACTCGCGAGCAAAGTGGCGAGTCCGATTCCACCCAACAGATATGCGAAAGGCATGGCAGGGATGAGATATCGCACCCCCATGTCGTCGGCGAAAATGGTCATCGCCAGCAGAAATACCGCCGGTGGAAGGAGAAGGATGAGCTTCGTGATTAGGGGAGTGGACTTGCTCCGCAGGAACACGAACAGTCCGGCGCCCACCAGGGCCAGCGTGGCGAGTGGCTCCTTCAAAAGATAGGCCGCCACAAAGTAACTGTAGATACGCGTTGCCGTGTCGCCGTGAAAATAGTACTGGTAGCCGGAAACATGGTCTGCATTTACTTTCTGCAGACCCTTCCAGTAGAGCAGGGGATCGTGCGGGAAAAAGTAGAGTGCTTCTATGACGACTGCCGCGATGGCGCACATCGCCAGCAAGGCGCCGGCGCGTTCCAACATCTTGCGCGACTGCGACCCGCCTGCGCTCGTGCCCGCGGCGCCGTGACATCGCTTGTATTTCTTGCCGCTCCCGCAAGGGCACGGGCTATTTAGCCCGACTTTCGGCGCCGCTGTCGACGCTCCCGAGATCGGCCATCGTATCGCGGCCAGCAGAAGGACCGCACCGGATGCCGCCATGAACAGCGCGGAGAACTTTGCGCCCAGCATGGCTCCCATCGCCAGGCCGCAAATCGCCAGGCGTCGACGGGTCGGCTGGTTCACATAGCGCCAGACGGTCCACAAGAACAGCATGCTGAATGTTGCCAGTCCGACGTCCGTGGTGACGAGGTACGAGTGCGCCACGATAGTGGGGTCGAGCGCGTAGAGGAAGAGCGCGCCGAGAGCGGCCATGTTGCCCGCCAGTTCGCGTCCCCAGACATAGATCAGCACGCCCAACAAGCCTGCCAGCAGAATGAACGGCAGGCGCGCCCAAAACATCACGCGATCGGGGCCGTTGGAAGCGATGACGTCATTGCCGATGGGCCACTCGGCGTTCTCGCCTTGAGGAGCGCCGCTGGTCAACGCCTTGGCGTCGTCGGATTGCGGCCAGTGAATGCCGGCGGCGTTCAGGAAGAGCGCGCTCATCTCTTTGAGCAGCGGAGGATGCTGCAAGTTGGCGCGAAAGACGCCAGTGGCGAGGTAGGAAAGCCCGGAAGCGATGTGCGGCGGCTCATCGTAGACGGGGCTTTTTTGCAGGCTGGAGAAGAAACTCTGCGCCAGGAAAACGGCCAGTAGAACTGCGGCCAGCGCGTAATGATATGACGGAGGTCGCTCGGTGTCGATCATCGTACGTCGTAAATATAAAACGCGTGGCCCGCCATCGCTTCCGGCGGCGAGCGCAGCCAGGCGCCGGCGCCAGGCGCATTCAGCTCGGCAAGCGCCGGCACACGCGCTACCTGATGCGCGCTGATGGCGTATAAGCCGGGCGGCCGATTGCCAAGTAGTTCGGGAAGACCGGCCTTCGGGTACTGCAGTCCGTAGAATTCCGGCGGATAGACGCCGAAGTACGTCAGATACACCGGCCGTCCGTTGGCGTGGCGATCGACCCAGGCGCGGAGTTGTTTGAGACCTTGTCCCCAATCGACGTTGCTGTCGTCGAGCCACATCGGGCCGCAAGCGGAGCCGCCATCCCAGCCGATTCTCGCAGGCGCTTCGAGTAAGCAGGCCGACTCGTTGAAATACGACAGGTGATCGGGATAGATTCCCGCTGCCTCGACTACCACCCAAAGGCACAAGGCCGCGGCCACGTATCGGCCCCACAGGGGATCACTCCCTAACGGGGTGCCCTCTGGGCCCGGCTCGGTGTCGGCAGATTGCGTTTTTCCGAGCCGCGACCGTGAGGGAGCGGTCAAAAGCGTGGCCAGAGCCAATCCGGCCAGCAGATAGGCGAACGGTAGCGTGGGGATCATGTAGCGGATCCCGAGATCGTCTGCGAGAATCGTGGTCGCCAGGAAAAAGACAACCGGCGTCAGCAGGAGGAACAGCTTGGTCATCGGCGGCGTAGTCTTTCCGCGCAGCAGGATCGCCAGTCCCGCAATGGAAAGAAGAACAGTAGCCAGTGGCTCCTTCACGAGATACGCAATGGCGAAATAGCTGTAAAAGTGCGGGGAGAGATCGCCGTGCAGATACGCTTGATAACCGGCTATATGATCGGCATTCACTTTCTTCAGGCCGGTTAGATAGAGGAACGGATCGCTGTTGAATAAGTAGAGCGCCTGGATTACTACCGCGGCGATCGCACACATGGCGAAAAACATTCCCGCTGCCCGCATGAGGTCGTGCACGCGAACGCTTCGCGCCACGTCTTTCGAGGGTGTCGCGCCGGCTCCATGGCATTTCTTGTACTTCTTGCCGCTGCCGCAGGGACACGGGCTATTCGGCCCCACCTTGGCGAAGCTCTTTTCCGGCGCCGCCGCCCCGCTATCGGACGCTATCGGCCAACGGATCGCGGCGGCCATCAGAATCGCGGCCACCGGCAGCATAAAGACCGCCGAGAATTTAGCTCCCAGAACGGCGCCCAGAGCGAGGCCGCAAAATACCAGATATTTGCGCGTGGGCCGGTGGAGATATCGCCACAGGGTGAATAGAAATAAGACCGCGAACGTAGTCACTCCGACGTCGGTGGTGACGAGGGCCGAGTGCGCCACGATTGTGGGATCGAACGCATAAAAGAAAAGCGCTCCCAGCGCCGCGGCCGACCCGACCAGTTCGCGTCCCCACCAATAGATGAGCCAGCCTAACAGCGCACCCAGCAGGATGAACGGCAATCGCGCCCAGAACAACACACGGTCCGCGCCATAGTCGTGAATGATGTTCACACCGATGGGCCACTCCAGCTTGTCGCCCTCCGGTCCGCCCCGTACCAACGCCTCGGCGAGCGGAGATTTTGGCCAGCGAATGCCCGCCGCCATGAGGAATATCGCGCTCATCTCCTTCAACAACGGCGGGTGCTGAAGATTGGCATGAAACACGCGCGTTTCGAGGTATGACAGCCCGGAGGCGATGTGCGGAGCTTCGTCGAATACCGGACTTTTCTGCAGGCTCGCCGACAGGCTTTGGAACAGAAATATGGCGATCAGAACTCCAGCCAGAATGAGATGGGACCTTGGAGGACGATGTGCGGGCGACATCTGCGCACATCGTAACACGTAAACTGGAAACTATGGATTGGCAACTGGACGCTGCCGAAACGCGCGTGCTTGGCGCTCTGCTCGAAAAAGAAATCACCACTCCCGATTACTATCCGCTGTCGGTCAACGCGCTGGTGAACGCGTGCAATCAGAAATCCAATCGCGAGCCGGTGGTATCCTACGACGAAGATACCGTGGAGGAAGCGCTGCAGAATTTGCGGACCAAGGGACTGTCGATGCGCGTCACGGGCGACGGGCGAGTCGCCAAGCACGAGCAGCGCTTCACTGAGAAATTCAATCTCGGAAGGCGCGAGGCGGCGCTGCTGTGTGTGCTGATGCTGCGCGGTCCGCAGACGGTGGGCGAACTCCGCGGCCGCAGCGAGCGACTCCACAATTTCGACGATCTGGAATCGGTGGAGACCACGCTGTCACACCTGGCGCAAATGGAATATGTGAAAAAGCTCCCCAAGCGGGCGGGATTCAAAGAGCAGCGTTGGGCGCATCTATTGGCGGGCGATGTGGAAGAAGTAGGTGAAGAAGCGGCGCCGCCGGCGTCTGAGCGGGGGCAGAACGACCGCGATCGCATCGCCAAACTGGAGGCTGACTTCGCGGCCTTACGGCAGGAGTTTGAGGAATTTCGCCGGAGGTTCGAATAAGTGGGACATGCTTTAGCTTGTCCAAATGAATCCTCGCATGCGTCCGCGCAACGGAATTCTCATCGGCCTGCTGGTCGCCGTCGCAGTCATTAACTATATCGACCGTGGCAGTCTCTCGGTAGCGGCGCCCATCAAATGGCGGACGTGAGCTTACCTTCCAGTTCCGCCCAGCGGGTGTACAACTCCGCCACGCGCGCCTCGCCGGCTTGCAGCTTCCGATAACATTCGTGCAGCCGCAGACCATCCGAAACGACCTCGGGCGACTGCATCTCCGCCTGCAAGGCGGCGACTTCGCTCTCCGCTTCGAGAATCCGCGATTCCATTTGTTCCCACTCGCGAGCTTCCAGATAAGAGAGCTTCTTCTTCGCGGATGGAGCGGGGGCACGCCCCGCGGCCGGCGGCGCTTCTTTCTCGGCCTTCATGGCACGATTTTGTGCGGCTTCCCACTGCCAGTAGTCGGCGAAAAGCTCGGCGCCGCCCTGACCGTCCAGCCCGAGCACCACGGTAGAAACGCGATCCAGCAGGAATCGGTCGTGCGTCACCAGTACCAGCGCGCCCGGAAACTCGCCCAGGCTCTCTTCGAGCACTTCGAGCGTAGGAATGTCGAGATCGTTGGTGGGTTCGTCGAGCAGCAGCAGGTCGGCGGGCCGCAGCATCAGCCGCGCGATCAGCACCCGAGCCTGTTCGCCGCCGGAGAGGCTCGCGATCGGCCGGTCGAGTTGCGTCGAATCGAACAGAAAGCGCTTCGCCCAGCCGGCCACGTGGATCGTCCGATCCTGGTAGATAACGTGATCGCCGTGCGCGCCCAGGCCTTCGCGCAGGCTCTGCGAGCGATCGAGTTGTTCGCGCGCCTGGTCGAAATAAACGATGCGCAGCGCCGCTGCACGCTCGATGCGTCCGGCATCGGGCTCCTGTTCGCCGGCCAGAAGACGGAGCAGCGTAGTCTTTCCGGTGCCGTTGCGGCCCAGCAGTCCCAATCGCGTGCCCGGGGACAAAACGAAGCTGAGATCGCGGAATAACGTGCGGCCGCCCAGTTGGCGCGAGATCGATTCCACCGATACCAGCCGCTTGGTGCGCCGATCCGTGGCGGTGAAATCGATCTGTGTTACGGCTTTCACAGTGCGCGTTTCCAGGTCCGACAGATCTTTGATCAGTCGCCCGGCCTCGTCGATGCGCGCTTTCGATTTGCCGGTCCGCGCCTTGGGACCGCGCCGTAGCCACTCCATTTCGCGCCGCACGATATTGGCGAGAGCTTCCTGCCGGCTCGATTGCGCGCGCAGAAAATCGCCCTTCTTTTCGAGGAAGTCGCTATAGCTGCCGGCCACGCGGAAAAGGCCATCGGGATAGACCTTGTCGATCTCGGCCATGACGTTCACCACGTTGTCGAGAAAGTATCGATCGTGGCTGACCACCACGCTCGCGAAAGGCGCGGCGGCGAGCTGCTTTTCGAGCCACAGGATGCCCTCGAGATCGAGATGGTTCGTGGGCTCATCGAGGAAGAGCACCTCGGGTTGCCGTGCGAGCTCACGCGCAATCGCCAGGCGGCGGCGCCATCCGCCCGAGAGCGAATCGGCGGGCACCGATCCGTCGGTTAAGCCCGCGCGGCCTAGCGTGAGATTGATGCGGCCGGCGCGTTCCAGGTCGTCGAGGCGCTCGCTGGCGATCGCTTCGGCAATGACCTCCGCCACAGACTGGCCGGCCGGAAAGTCGGACTCCTGCGGAACGTAGCCCACACGCGTATTGCGCCGCAGCGAGACCGTCCCGGAATCGGGCTCCAGACTACCGCTCAGAATTTTGAGCAGGGTGGACTTGCCGGAACCGTTCGGCCCGATCAGTCCCAGCCGTTCGCCCTCGGAAATCCCCAGCGAGATGTTTTCGAAAAGCGTCCGCGAGCCGAACGATTTCACCAGAGAACTGCAGCTAACCAGTAGGGCCATTAGGAATTGGGGACCGCTTGCTCACGCGCGCGGCTCGGAAAGAATTGAAGGCCGTTACCGAGCCGCGACCGTGAGGGAGCGGTCCATTCACTCATACCGCAGCGCCTCCACCGGATCGAGCCGCGCCGCCTTCACCGCCGGCCACACGCCGAAGAATACGCCTACTGCCACCGACGTCGAAAAACCGGCGATCAGCGCCCAGGCTGGCACTTTCGAAGGCAGCGCCGGCACCAGCGCGCCCAGCACCATAGTGATGGCGACGGCGATCAGAATCCCCAACACGCCGCCGAGTCCCGTAAGCGTGGTGGCTTCCACCAGGAATTGCGCGATGATATCGCGGCGGCGCGCTCCCAGCGCCTTGCGGACGCCGATCTCGCGGGTCCGCTCGGTAACGCTCATGAGCATGATGTTCATCACGCCAATGCCGCCCACCAGCAGCCCGAGACCCGAGATGGCGATGGCTACAAGTCCGATCAACCCCGTGATGCGGTCGAACTGCTGGATGATCTGGTCGGGCGTGGAGATGGCGAAATCGTCTTCCGCGGCGGTGGACAAGCGGCGAATGCGCCGCATTGCGCCCTCTACCTCCTGGAAAGCCTCCTCGCGTTGACCGGTCCTGGATTTCGCCGTGAGCATGAAACGGTCCACCTGCGGATAGCGCGTCGAAGCGGTGTGGAGCGGCATGTCCACGGAGTTATCCATGCCGTTTTCGCCAAAGAATCCGCCCTTGGCTTTGGCATAAACGCCGATCACGGTGTACTCCGCGCCATCCATCATGAAAGTCTTTCCCACCCCGCGGCCATCGGGAAACAGCGCCTCGGCGACGCTCGCTCCGATCATGACCACATGCGCGCCCCGGTGGTCCTCTTCGCTCGTGAAGAATCGGCCGGAGGCGAAATCGCGAGGCGTGATGTCGCCCAGATTAGGCGAGAGACCCGAGGCGTTGATGGTGTCGCTTTCATATCCGGGAACGCGCGCCGTAAGCGGATTGCCATCCACCGAAGGAGGCAGCATCAAAGTGGTCCCCACGTCATCCACGGAAGCGCACCAGCGCTTGATGTAGTCGGCGTACTCCGGTTTGATGGCGCGGCGCTGGCGCTCCTTGGCGTTGCGCGCCTCCTGGTTGGGATCGCCGGTGGTTTTCAGAACGAAAATGTTATCCGGACCGAGCTCCTGGAAGAAGTCGACCACTCCCTGGCGCAGGCCGGTCAACAACGATGCCACCGTGACGACGGTGGTGATGCCGATCACGATCCCGAGGATGGTCAGCAGCGAGCGGAAGCGGTGCACCCACACCCCTTGGATCGCCATGTTCATGTTTTGCCCGACGCCGATATTCACGATTTACTCCGCACGCAGCGCCACCACCGGATCGAGTTTGGCGGCGCGAGATGCCGGATACCAGCCCGAAGCGACACCCACGATACTCGATACTCCCAGCGCCAGCGCGACATATCCGAAGGTGATGTGCAGAGAAAGCTCGAACACGCGGCCGAGAATCCCCGTGACAATGGCGCCGATGGCGACTCCGACACCGCCGCCGAGCATGGCCAGGAGCACCGCCTCGATCAGGACCTGCTGCATGATGTCGCCATGACGTGCGCCCAGCGCCTTGCGAATGCCGATTTCGTGCGTCCGCTCGGTAACGCTCACCAGCATAATGTTCATGATGACGATGCCGCCCACGACGAGCGAGATGCAGGTGACCGGCACGACGACGGCGGCCACCATCCCCAGCAACTGGTCGATGAAGCCGCGAATGGCGTCGGGTGTCAGGGTGTCGAAATTGTCGTCCTGGCCGGGGCGCGCGTGAAAGCGCGTGCGGAGCGCCACACGCGTGAGGTCGAGCGCTTCCTCCAGGCTCAGTCCGCTGCCCGGCTTGGGCCGGCCGAACAAGGCGAAGCCGGTGCCGGGACCGTAGAGGCGATCGAACGCGCTGAGCGGAATGTAAATGGACTTATCCTGATCGCGTCCGAATGCCGAGCCCAGCTTTTCCTGCAGGCCGATCACGGTGAACTCCACGCCCTCAATATGGATGGTCTGTCCGAGCGGCGACGATTCGCCGGGAAAGAGCGTGTTCCGCACGGTTTCGCCGATCACCGCCACGAATATGCGCGAGCGGTCCTCCTGTTCGGTGAAGAAGCGCCCGTCCACCACGCCGATATCGCGAATGCCCGCGAGATCGGCCGACGCGCCGAGGATGCTGGTCTGCTCGCAAGTGAGGTTGGCGTGCTTCACGTCGGAGGAATGATTGCGATACGGACTATAGAGGACGCGATCGCCGTTCAGCGACTCCAGGAAGCGGGCGTCGGCGTTGTAAATGGGTTTGTTCCGCCTGATCTTATCGAAGTACTGCCGGCGGCTCAGGCGGCCGGTGGCGGCGATTTGCGCCACCATGAAAGATTCCGAGCCGAAGGCTTTCGCCGTGCTCTCCTCGGCATAGACGCCGAGACCGGCGATGGCCGCTCCCACCATGATGACGCTGGCCACTCCGATGATGACGCCGAGCAGCGTCAAAAAGCTGCGCAGCTTGTGCGCGCGCAGCGATTCCGCGGCCAGGCGGAAAGCGTTTTTGAATTGTTGCCAGGAGCGGGGTCCCCCGGAGCCCGATGGGAGCATGTCTTTCCAGGATAACGTAAGATGAAGGTGCGCCACGGCCATGCATCCTCTTCGTCTGGCTTATGCCACGCAATTTCTGATCGCGGCGATCGCTGTCTACGAACTGTGGAGCCAGGTCGGCGGCCAGAGTCATCTGGACGTGATGCCGTGGTACGTCAAGCTGGGATTGGGCGCCGGCGCCGCGCTGGCTGTGGTAAAGGCGACGCACGCCGCGGTCTCGCACGAACACGCTTGGAACGGCGGCACGCTGAGATGGTTCGGCATCCTGCTGGTATTGCTGATGGGGTGCGGTCTGGCGAGCTACTACTGCCATTTGTATTTGGAAGACAACGGCGACGAGGGCTCGGGGGACAATTCGGCGGTGGGTTGGGTGATGCCGAGCGGCACGGTGCAGGGCAGCGCCTCATGGAATCAGGCGTAAACTCTTCCGGTTAGCCAGGCGAAGGACGCCAAAATCACGCCGATCCAAGGTGAATATGGTCTCGATCCCTTCCCGGTTCGCCAGGTGCAGTAGCGACGCGTCAGCAAGTTGAATTCCCAAACCCTGATATTTGGCGAGGATCGCGGCAATCGTGGGGATATCCGTCTCATCTAAAGAAGCAAGCCCGAAAGGTCTGCCATCGAAGGAGGAAAGGAGCCCGCGAACGGCTTGGGGGTAGCGACGCAGGAGCCATGCCGCCTCGGTAATCACAGGCCAGCAAGTTAGCAGCGGAGTTCCGATGTGCCGAAGTTGTTCGACGCACGCTTCATGGTGCTCGTCGGATTCCAGCAGTATGGCCACGATAGGGCCGGTGTCGATCAATACCTGGCCGCTCAAGAGCTACCGAATCCCTCCAAATATTTAGGGTTCGTACTGAGATCCCGGACAGCGCCTTTCACCATCCCAATCAATCCGGCCTTCTTCGCATGGTCGTAGGCAGTCAGCGAGGCCTCTTCCGCCGCAAGTTGCCCTTCCACGGCCTTGCGAATCAAATCGGACTCACGCGTCCCGCGGCGGCGGGCGGCGGCCCGGAGCCTTCGGCGCGTCTCGTGAGATAAGCGGACAGTAATGCGATGGTCCTTCATGCGCGCTCGTCTGACATTTTATCAGATCTGTCTGACACATTCAGCTCAGCACCCGTGCGCGCTGGACGGAGAGGTGTCGAGAACGATCATCGGTGACCCCGGAACTGGCGAATGAACTGTGCGGCGCTCTTGCGGGAGGGAATTGGCTTGGCCTGCCTCGTCCGCTCCAGCCATTCCCGCACTTGGATCGGCTTCGGCATCCTTTCAGCATACAAGACATCCCACTCACCCCAGCACCACCCTCTCCCCCGTCCGGCACGAGCGATACACTGCGTCCACCAACTCCAGCGCCTGATAGCCCTCCTCGCCTGAGACGAGCGGCTTGCGGCCTTCCGCGATCGCCTCGCCGAAATCGCGGAATTGCCGTTCGAAGGGGGCGAGCGAGATGGCCATCGGGTCCGACGCGCCGGAGGCCGACTCGCGGACCACAGGCGCGGCCTCTCCCGAATCGTCTTCCACGTCCCAGGCGGTCAGCTTGTCGCCTGAAATGATCGCCGTCCCTTTCGTGCCGTGGAATTCGGTGCGCTCGGCGTAGCCGGGCCAAAAGGCCGTGGCCGCCTGGATCACGCCAGTCGCTCCGTTGGCGTACTTGACCACCGCGTTGACCACGTCCTCCGACTCGATTCGATTGCGCGCTCCCAATTGCCACGCGCCGAACAGCTCCTTCACGGGACCGGCCAGCCAGCGCAGCAGATCCACCTGATGAATCCCCTGGCCGATCAGCGCGCCGCCGCCTTCCGTCTTCCAACTGCCCTTGATCGGGCGGGCGTAATATTCCGCCGAACGGTACCACTTGACGTAGCAGTCGCACTCGATCAGCCTTCCCAGGCGGCCCGCCGGGATCGCGCGCGCCAGGAAAAGGCTGGCATCGTCGAAGCGGTGTTGGCTCACCACGCCCAGCAGGATCCCGGCCCTCCGTGCCACGTCCATCATCTGGCGGGCCGTCTCCGGATTCGTCGCCATCGGTTTCTCGACCAGCACGTGCTTGCGCGCCGCTGCCGCCAGTTCCACAGGCTCCAGGCGGAACTCGGGGAACGTGCACACATCCACGAAATCCACTTGCGGGTGCCGGCAAAGGTCCTGGTATGCGGGCACGAATAGCGCTCCGAACTCGGCGGCGAAGCGTTGTCCCGGCTCCTCGTGGAAATTACTGCAGGCCGCGACGCGATAGCCGATATTGAGATAGGCGCGCGCGTGTTTGCGGGCCACCGCCCCCGTTCCGATGATGCCAACTCGCATGACCGTCCATTCTAGCTACAATAGGGGGTTCGCATGAATCGACATATTGTGGTTTTCCTTGCGGGGCTTGCTGCGCTCTGTCAGCTCTCGTGCAAGCACAAGGTGCCCGCGGGAGTCGCCGCCGAAGTGAACGGCTATGCGATTACCACGGCCTACCTGGACAAAATCTACCAGTCGCAGTACCCCGAGCCGATCGCCCAGTCGAACGACGACCAGGTGCTGGCTACGCGGCTCGACCTGCTGGGCCGCCTGATCACCAATGAAATCATGTGGCAGCGGGCCGAGAAGCTGGGAATAACGGCCACCGATGCCGACGTCGATACCGAGGTCAACAAAAGCCGCGCCCCTTACACCAAAGACGAATTCGACAAGAAACTGGGCGAACGTCACATGACCATGGACGATCTGCGTACCCAGGTGCGCCGCGACCTTACCATCACCAAACTGATCAACCATGAAATCACGTCTCACATCAGCATCACCGACAACGATGTGTCCAACTTTTACAACGCCAACAAGGCGATGTTCAATCCGGCCGAGCCAACCACCCATATGGCGCAGATTCTGGTGACGCCGCAAGCCGATCCCAGCGTCCACAATTTGAAGAACAGCAAGGCGCAAAACCTGAACGAGGCAAAGGCCAAAATTACCGATATTATGCGCCGCCTGCAGCAGGGCGACGACTTCAACATGCTGGCGCAGAACTACACGGAAGATCCTTCCAGTACAGCCAACGGTGGCGACCTGGGGTTCGTGACGGAGGCGAATCTGGAAAAGCTCCCGCCGGAGGTGCAAAAGACGATCGACGCCATCCAGCCGGGCAGCATTTCCCCCATCATTGCCATGGGCGACGTTTTCCGCATCATCAAGGTGTTCGAACGGGAACCGGCCGGACAGCGTGAGCTGACCGATCCCCGCGTGCAGCAGCAGATTCGCGACACCCTCATGAATCGCAAGGAACAGGTCTTGCAGGCTGCCTACTATGACGTGGCCAGAAACAACTCCAAGGTGGTCAATTATCTGGCCCAGCAAGTGGTGGATAACGCTGGGAAAAGCAAATAGCCGCTACTTCGTTTTGCCTACCTGATACACGTAAAAGGTGTATTCCATGCCGCCCTTCACTTCGGCGTGCACGTGTTCCACCGACACCGGCTTCCAACCCTTAATCGGAAATTGATTGGAAACCACGCGCGTGCCCGGCTTCAAATATTTTTCGAGGTTGGGGCGCAGGCGTTCGTTGGAGTCGGTCATGAAATACATGGTGACCACGGTGGCGGGGCTGAAGTCCACGTGGAAAACATTGCCTTCCACGATGGAAGCGCGGTCGTCCAAGCCCAGTTCGTGGATGCGGCGCTGCGCCTGGCGGCAGAGATCGGGCAGCATCTCCACCCCCACGGCTTTGGCGCCGTATTTCTGTGCCGCGGCGATGACAATGCGGCCGTCGCCGCTGCCCAGATCGTAGACCACGTCGTTGGCTTTCACGTGCGCCACGTCGAGCATACGGTCGACCACGGTGGAAGGGGTCGGAATGGATGGCGCCAGATTTTCGGGCGAAAACTTCTGGCAAAGGCCGGGAGCCCCAGCGGCGAGAACCAGTAGCGCAACTGAAATGGACCGCATTGGATTAGTGCAGGGTGGCTTCGGCAGTAGCCGCCCGCCCCACTTTCGATTTTACAATACGGCCGATGATTTCGGCCCAGGCAAAAAACAAATCCCGCGGCCGGCTGATGGTAAACTCGGCTCCCTTTAGAACCCTCACGGCGCTGCCGATGGCGTCCCGCCAGGGATTCAGTTGCGGGTTCGCATTGTAATTCATATAGAACACTGGATATTTGACGTCGGAAAGCTGCTTCAGGGTTTCAGCGGAAACACCGTCATCGAGCATCACTTTCGGACCGGCGAAAATCAGCGCATCCAAGTTGTCTTTCGGATCTTTGATTTCGCTCGTCATCAGCTGCGTCAAAAACTCCGTATCGCTATGTTTTTGCACCAGATGCTTGAGGTCGACGGTGCCCAGGCGCAGTGACTTGACGGCCTGACCCAGGGCTGGGAAGTCGATTTGCGAAGCCTCTTCCTGGCGATAAATCACTTTTTGCTGCTGCATGTTGTAAGCCACGACCGAGAACTTGGCAATGCGCGGCTCGCGGGCGATACTGCGCAGCATGGAGAGCAGCGCCCTGGTGTCGAGAGGTTGCAGGGCGGAGCCGTTGGCGTCCTGCGGGGCGAAATTCATCATCACCTTCACGTTGAGGGGGGCCGGCTTTTGTTCCCGCTGGATCGGCGGCTCCTGTTTGAAGACTTCAGGGTCAAGGGCTTGCACCGCGCCGGCGGCGATCTCCAGGGTCATCTGCTTGTCTTTGGGCGACAGGCTGGCCTCGGAATCCCAATGGAAAGAGCACATCCGTTCGGAGCGATCGCGCATTAGCCAATCGATGTGATATTTGCCCTCGCCGACGTTGAAAGACCCGTTCAGGTAAGCTGGACCGCCTTCGTCGTGGTCGATCGCAGGCACTTGGAAATGCTCCGAAAAGTAGGTCCCGTCGGAATGGCTCTCGGGGGTCACACGAAAGATCACGGTGAGCTGGTTCTCGGAGCCCACCAACTCCTTGAGCCCGACCGTCACTTCGAAGTTCACGTGATATTTGAGGTCGAAGCCGAGAACCGGCTTATCCGGCGTGACCGTACAAGGCAAGTCCTTGCGGTTTTCGGTGGATTCCAGAATGGCCGCATCGGAGGGCAACAGCCGCACCGGCCCCTCCGTGGGCGTCATGATCTGCTGAGCGGAGAGACAAGGCAAAAACGCGAAGCTGGCCAGCAGAGCTCGATGCCCGGCCAAGCCGAAACCGATCCGAGATTTGGGTACCATCCGCCACCCGTTTTCCGCCGATATCCCCCTCGGGGTCCGGCGGTTGATCTGTATTATGCCGCAAATCGCGCGATCTGCAAAGTATACCTTGCACAGCGGGTAATATATGGGGCGAAGGTTAACAGTTTGTGGGCAAATAAAAAACCCTGGTGCCAGACCGGCGCCAGGGTCAAAAGTTTAAACAGACCGAACCACGCGGCGGACCGGGCTGGGAGTGCCCACAGTCAACCCGCGGTAATTTAAGAGTATCATTTTTCGGGCAGGGAAGGCAACCCGTGGACACACGGGTCACCCGGGTACTACTAGACCCCTACCCCGGCGCGACTTCCGTGATCTCCAATTTCAGGAGCGTCCCGCACTTCCCACACACGAGCAATTCGTTCTCCATCATGTAGACCTCTGTGGAATCGCAGCGAACGCATGCCACGGTGGGGTCTGCGGCCTCGGGCAGGGGATCGGGCGGCACGATTCCGGAGGCCGTTCCGCCCGCCACTACTGTCGCTGGCTCGAAAGTGGCGCCGCATTCAGCGCACACGTGGTTGAAGCAGCAATTGGGCGTGCAACTGTAAAACACCTCGGCGGAACTGCACACCGGGCACGCGAGTGCCAGCTTTCGAGTTTGCACCTTACTTCTTGACCGGGAGCAGAGTCGGCGGCGCCATAGGCGGCATGACCGGCGGCATCGGGGCAGGCGGGAAGAACTCCGGATCGAGCACCGGCGGATTGGCCTTCTGCAACTCGGCGATGAGGTTGTTGACGGCCTTTTGCGTCTGTTCCGGCTTCATGCGGGTTTCCAGGTCGGCGCGGACTTCTTCGAACGGCTTGGCGTCGTGCGACACCACCAGAATGATGTGGTAGCCGAATTGGCTCTTGACCGGCTCGCTCAGTTCGCCGGCTTTCATGGCGAAAGCGGCCGTTTCGAACGACGGCACCATTTGTCCGTGGCGGAAAGGCGGGAGTTCGCCGCCGTTGCCGCCGGAACCCACATCGTCCGATTCCGCTTTGGCGATGGCAGCGAAATCTCCACCGTCCTGGATCTTCTTGCGGACTTCCTGCGCCTTGGCCAGCGCCTCGGCCTCGCTCAGGTCCTTCTGTCCAGGCCGGACCGGCACTTGCGATCCCGTGAAGCGTATCAGGATGTGGCGGGCATGGACGGTTTCGAATTCGTTCTTGTGCGCCTCATAATATTGGCGGACGTCCGCCTCGGTCACCTGCAGATCCTTGCCGGCCTGGGTTGCCAGTGCATTGGCCAGCAGGTTCAGGTTCTGAAACATCTCCTGGGACTTGAACTCGGGCGTTTGATCGAGTTTGCGCTTTTGAGCTTCCTGTGCCAGCGTCAGCGTTTTCGCGATATTGTCGGCCAGCTGCTTGCGTCCATTCCCGCGGCCCATGTTGTTGCGATATTGCGCGGGCAACGATTCCACGAAAGCATTGAACTGGGCGGCAGTGATCTTGATATCTCCAACCGTGATCACCACGCGGTCCGGCGGCACCTGCGGCACTATAACGGCCGGCGGATTCTCCACGGATAAATGGACCTGCGGCATCGGCGGCGGCGCCGGCTGAGGCGGCGAACTCGGGGGAGGCGTTTGGCCCAACAAGACGGAGGCTGCGCCAAACAAAATCAGACTACGGGGAAAAATCATATAGTTCTATGATAATCGATAGGAAGCGGGCTTCCGCGTTACCGAGCCGCGCGTTCACCGAGCGGCGCCTTACCGAGCCGCGCGCGTGAGCAAGCGGTTACTGCCGCACCGTTTGTTTACCCCGCCGGCTCCACCACCGCCGACATCGAGCCCTGAGAACGCTCCAGGCGCCAATCCCGCCCGTATTGATGGATCTGATCGCGGCCGAACTCCGCTTCCGCCAGTTCGCAGGTGATTAGCACCGTTCGACCGCAGCGGTCCACCTCTTCGGCGTGACGATATGCCTGATCGAGCGAGAAGATAAAAATATGCTGCAGCATTTCGATCACGTAGTCGTAGGTGTGATCGTTGTCGTCCAAGAGCACCACGCGGTAGAGCGGAACCAACTCATTCCGCTCGCGAATTTCCGTATCGGGCGCGACTGACGGTTTCGACATGCCACCCGGCAATGCCGGTTAACCTTAGTATCCGCCATTTTTGTGGGACATGCTTTAGCTTGTCCAGCACCGGCCAGGTGGCTGCCAATGTGCGCCAGAATAGGAAGTACCGTGCCTCGCGCGCCCCTACGTCAGCCGGTCTACCTGGACCACCACTCCACTACGCCGGTCGATCCGCGCGTCCTGACGGCCATGCTACCGTTCTTCGGACCGAAGTTCGGCAACGCCGCGAGCCGCAGCCACCGCTTCGGCTGGGAGGCGGAACAGGCGGTGGAATTCGCCCGTAAGCGCGTGGCCGCGCTCGCCGGTTCCACCGCGCGGGAAATCGTCTTCACCAGCGGCGCCACCGAATCCAACAATCTGGCCATCAAAGGCGTGGCGGAAGCTTACCGCGCGAACGGGAATCACATCGTAACCATGGCCACGGAGCATAAAGCCGTGCTCGATCCCGTCCGTCACCTGGAGCGGTTGGGCTTGACGGCTACCGTGCTGCCGCCGAGGCACGACGGTTTAATCGATCTCCATCGCCTGCGCGCCGCCATCCGCCCGGAAACCCTTCTTGTAAGCGTAATGTACGCCAATAACGAGACGGGGGTGATTCAGCCCATCCGCGAGATCGGCGCGATTTGCCGCGAGGCGGGCGTGCTCTTCCACTGCGATGCCGCTCAGGCGTTCGGCAAGATGCCCATCGATGTGAACGTCGGCAATATCGACCTGATGTCGATGAGCGCCCACAAGATATATGGGCCCAAAGGGGTGGGCGCGCTGTACGTGCGCCGCCGCAAGGTGCAATTGGCCACGCAGATGGATGGCGGTGGCCACGAAGCGGGCATGCGGTCGGGAACGCTGAACATCCCCGCCATCGTGGGATTTGGGGAAGCCTGCGCGCTGTCCGCCGCTGAAATGGCGGAAGAGAGTGTGCGGTTGGGCGGCCTGCGCGGCCGTCTACTCGAACAGATCGAGCGCGGCTTGGAGGCGGTGACGGTGAACGGATCGATGGAGCATCGCCTGCCCGGCAATCTGAACGTGAGTTTCGCCGGTGTCAATGCCGAGACCTTGCTGATGAACCTGCCGGAAGTGGCGTTATCGACGGGGTCCGCCTGTTCGTCGGCGGTGGCCGAGCCCAGCCATGTGCTGCGCTCGCTGGGCATCGGGGAGGAATCGGCGCGCTCGTCGGTACGGTTTGGGTTGGGCCGTTTCAACACAGAGGAAGAGATCGACTTCGTGGCGGGAAGAGTGATCGAATCGGTGAAACGCCTGCGTGCATTTACGCCGGTGCTGTAAAGGAAATTAGCCACAGATGAACACCGATGAGCACCAATAAGAAGAAACTCATAGCCGCGTCACCGAACCGAAGGTTGCTAGGACGCTGAAGCCCGGGGCCCTAACGCCTCTGCTGCCTCTGCCTCCTCCGCGCCCGCCGGTTTTGACTTTGACTTTGTGTTCCTCAGCGTCTCGGCGTCTCAGCGGTGAATTCTAACTTGCAGCGGATCATACTCGGAATACGGCTCGGGTTGGGCCGCTTCAATACCGGCGAGGATATCGATTTCGTGGTGGGAAGAGTGATCGAATCGGTGAAACAGCTACGGACTTTCACGCCGGTGCTCTAAAGAAGAATAAGCCACCGATCAACACCGATAAGAAAACTCATATGCCCCCTAGGACGCTGAGACCCGAGCCTTGCCCCTCCGCGTCCTCTGCCACCTCAGCGCTCTCCGGTTTTGACTTTTGTTTTTCTCAGCGTCTCGGCGTCTCTGCGGTGCATAGTCTTTTTGCGGCCACGTGGATGATACTCGAATATGCGAAATCCGATTGTAGTTTGTGGCCTTACCGCCCTCCTGATGGCGGCACAGCAGACGCGCCGGGACGAGGTGAGATCTTCCGGCCCGGCGGAAGACGCCCGGCCCAATAGCGCCGGCGTCCCGGATGTCTACGCCATCGCCGGCCGTTTCGACCACGTGATGATTCTGCGCTTCGAGTATCGGACCGACCTGCTCGCCGGCATGGAGAAAATGGTGAAGGAGCAGCATATCCGCAACGCCGTCATTCTCAATGCCATCGGATCGGTGACGAATTACCAGGTGCACGCGGTTTCCAACCGCACGTTCCCCTCGCGCGACACCTTCACTACAGATCCCACCGCCCCGGCCGACGTCATCGGCATGAGCGGCTACGTGATCGACGGGCGGATTCATGCGCACATGACCATGGCCACTCCCGAGCGGGCTTTCGGCGGACACCTGGAGCCGGGCACCAATGTCTTCACTTTTGTCGCCGTCACCATGGGTGTTCTGGCCGACGGCATCGACATCGGCCGCATCGACGACAAGACCTATCGATGAGCCGAGCGGAGGGTACTCCGAAAACGGTAAAATAGATAGGTTTGACTAAAATGAGTAACGTAATCATCCTGGGATCCCAGTGGGGGGACGAGGGTAAGGGGAAGATTGTCGATCTCTTCTCCGACCGTTTCGACATCGTCGCGCGCTATCAGGGCGGGCACAACGCCGGCCATACGGTATTCATCGGCGACCGCAAATTCGTCCTCAAGCTGATTCCCAGTGGAATCCTGCGGCCCGGAAAGCAGGCCGTCATCGGCAACGGCCTGGTGATCGATCCTGAGGCGCTACTCGCCGAAATCGACGGATTGGAATCGGCCGGCGTGCCGGTCACCCGCCAGCTTCTCATCAGCAATCGGGCGCACGTTCTGTTTCCAGCGCACCGCATGATGGAAAAGTTATCCGAGGACCGGCCCGGCCGCGTTTCCATCGGGACTACTTCGCGCGGCATCGGACCGTGCTACGAAGATAAGACCGCCCGCCGCGGCATTCGCATCGCCGACCTTCTGAACCGCGAGTTTTTCCGCGCCCAATACGACTCCGTGATGGAAGAGAAGGTCGCCATCGCGAAAGCGCTGGGAATCTACGCCGAGATCGACCTTGCCGCTATTCGCGAGCGCTACGAATGTCTCGGCGAGCGCATCCGCCCGATGGTCTGCGACACCGCCTGGTTCCTCAATCGGTCCATCCGCGACGGCAAGACCATCCTGTTCGAAGGCGCGCAGGGCACCATGCTCGACATCGACCATGGGACCTACCCATTCGTCACATCCTCGAATGCCAGTGCCGGCGGCGCTTGTACCGGTACGGGCGTGGCGCCCACGCGAATCGGCGGCGTCATCGGCGTCTCCAAGGCGTACATCACACGCGTCGGCGGCGGACCCTTTCCCACCGAGGCGCTGGACGCCAAGGGCGACCGGATACGCGCCCGCGGTAAGGAATTCGGCGCAGTCACGGGGCGGCCGCGGCGTTGCGGCTGGTTCGATGTGCCGCTGCTGCGCTACACCGCCGCCATTAACGGCTTCGACTCCATCGTGGTCACCAAACTCGACGTGCTCGACGAATTCGAGACGATTCCGGTGTGTGTGGGGTACCGTAACAACGCCGGTGAAGTTCCGGACATGCCGCCGACGGTGGCGGAAATCGCCGCCCTGCAGCCGGTCTACGAGTGCCGGCCGGGCTGGCAAAGTTCCACCTTCGGAATCTCGTCGTATGACGATCTGCCGGTGAAAGCCAAGGAGTATCTGGCGTTTCTGGAGCAGCAGACGGGCGTGGAAATAGGCTGCATCTCCACCGGACCGGAGCGGAATCAGACCATCGTGCGCGCCGGCTCGCGATTGCAGCAGCTGGTCGGTTGATCGGGCCGCAACCGTTCGTCCCCATGGAGCGTCCAATCAGCTAGTGCGTACCCTGACGCTATTGCTTTGTCTCCCGGCCTTGCTGGCCGCCCAGGATGCCGCTGAAATCATTCGGCGCTCGCTCGCGGAGGATTCCGCGTCGGCCGCGATTGCCCGCAATTACACCTATATCGAGAACCAGGAACTGCGCACGCGCGACGGGAATACGGTCCGGGTCCGTCAGAGCAATACCTACGATGTGACTTTGCTCGAAGGGTCGCCGTACCGCCGGCTGCTGGCTCGCGACGGCAAGCCCCTGAGCGCCGAGGACCAGCGCAAGGAAGAAGAAAAACTCCGCCTGAGCATCGAAAACCGCCGCCACGAAACGGAAGAGCAGAAACAGCAGCGGATCGCCGATTGGCATCGCAAGGAAGAAAAGCAGCACGAGCCTATGCACGAGATTCCCGATGCCTTCAATCTACGGATGGCTCCCGATGAGACCATCGAAGGCCACGCGGTGTATGTGATCGATGGCACGCCCAAGCCCGGTTACAAACCGAAATCGAAAAACGCGTTCTTCCTGCCCAAGGTGAAGGGCCGTTTCTGGATCACCAAGGAAGGTTTCCAGGCGGTGAAGATTGAGTTCGTCACGCTCGACACCATCTCCTGGGGCGGCATCGTGGCGCGCGTTTCCAAAGGAACGCGCGTGAGCGTCGAAATGACACGGGTCAACAATGAAGTGTGGCTGCCGAAGCGGATTCTGGTCTCCGGGTCGGCGCGGGTGCTGCTCGTGAAGGGATACACGGGCGAGCTCGATCTCACCTACAGCGGGTTCAAGAAATTTACCGTAGATTCGCGGGTTGTTTCGATGGCGCAGTAAGAAAAGGAATTTAGCCACAGATAAACACAGATGAACACAGATAAAATCAAGCCGCTTCTTATCTGTGTTCATCTGTGGCTAATAATTCTTACTTCCCCATATCCAGCACCGCCCGGAACCGCGCCTCGCCGCTCATCATGCGCCGATACGCTTCCTCCGCTTTTTCCAGCGGGAACACCTCATTCATGGAGCGTACCCCGGTCTGCACGCTGAACGACAACGTGTCTTCGGAATCGATGGAGATACCGGAATACCAGCCTTTGACCGACTGATTCTTAGTGAGAAGTTGAATGGGTGAAATCTGCATAGACATGGCCGCACCCACGATCATGAAAGTTCCGTTCACACCCAAACCGCCCATCGCTGCGGCCATGGCGTCACCGGCGGTGACCGTGGCCAGAATAATCTTGGCGCCGCCCAGTTTCTGCAACTCCGCCGCGGGATCCTGCGCCTTGCTGTCAATGTATTGCCATGCGCCCAGCGTCTTGGCCAGTGTTCCTTTGTCGTGCCCGCGGGCAATCGCCACCGTTTTGAATCCCATCTTGGCGGCGTACTGCACACCCAGATGACCCAAGCCGCCCAGGCCCAGCACCGCCACGACATCGCCGGGCTTGGCGCCGCTATTACGCAGACAGTTGAATGTGGTAACTCCCGCGCACATCAGCGGAGCCGCTTCCACCGGCGAGAGCCCTTCGGGCATGTGCGCTACGCCCTCGGAACGCGCCACCACGTAATCGGCATAGCCGCCATCGCTGGTCAGGCCGGTGATGTAGGTGGCCGTTTGGCACGCAAAGAAATTTCCGCGGCGGCAATTTTCGCAATAACCGCAATAGCCGCCATTCCATCCGACCCCCGCGCGGCTGCCTTCGCTCCAGCCGGAAACGCCGGAGCCTATGGCATCCACCACACCGGCGACTTCATGCCCGGGGATCCGCGGATACTGGATCCCCGGCCAGTGCCCTTCCTTTATCAATGAATCGCTATGGCAGACTCCGCAAGCCTGCACCTTAATTCGAATTTGTCCGGCGCCGGGAGTCGGGATGTCCCGCTCCACGAGTTCCAAAGGACCACCCGGACGAGTCACTTGTATTGCGCGCATTTTAGCCATAAGTTTTTATTTTGCCACTGCCCCATCACGAACCGGTGACAGCTCCACCGGCGCGGGCCAGCTGTGGCCCTGCTGCACCAGCAAACCCTGCGCGGCGTCGGGACCCCACGTGCCGGCGGCGTAATTGGGAAAATCGCGCGGCGGCGTAGACTTCCACGCGTCCAGCACGGGCATCAGCAGACGCCACGCCGCTTCCACCTGATCGGCGCGCATAAACAGCGTGGGATCGTTGCCGATGATGTCGCCGAGCAGCGTCACGTACGCTTCCGGCGACGGCGTCGCGAAACTCTCGCGGTAACTGAAGCGCATGTCGACCGGCTGCAAGACCATCTTCGGGCCCGGGTGTTTCGCCTGAAATCGCAGCACGATTCCTTCGTCCGGCTGAATCGACATCACCAGGCGGGCGGGCTGCCAGTCGAGCGTCGCCTCCACCGGGAAGGCTTGATGCGGCACGGCGCGAAACTGGATGACCACCTCGGAGACCTGCCGGGGCAACCGCTTGCCGGTGCGCAGGTAGAACGGCACATCCTGCCAGCGCCAGTTATCGACGAACAGCCGCAGCGCGGCGAACGTCTCTGTGTTGGAGGCGGGCGGAACGCCGTCCTCCTCGCGATATGCCCGTACATGCTTGCCGTCGATCCATCCCTTGTCGTACTGCCCGCGCACCGTCGAGAGGTGCACGGCGTCATAGGTGATGGGCCGGACAGCGTGCAGCACGTCAACTTTCTTGTTACGGATCTCGTCGGCGTCGAAGGAAACCATCGGTTCCATCGCCACCAGGCATAGCACTTGCAACAAATGATTCTGCACCATGTCGCGCAGCGCGCCGGCGCCATCGTAATATCCGCCGCGCCGTTCCACGCCGACATCTTCCGCCACCGTGATCGACACGTAATCCACATACCGCCGGTTCCAAATCGGTTCGAACAGCGGATTCGCGAAGCGGAACGCCAGGATGTTTTGCACCGTCTCCTTGCCGAGGTAGTGGTCGATGCGGAATATCTGCGATTCCTCGAAGGCGGCAGCGAGACTTTGGTTCAATCCCAGGGCGGAATCGAGGTCGTAACCGATCGGCTTCTCGATCACCAGGCGGGAGCATTTGCGATTTGCGGCGAGACCGGAATTATGAATGAAGGCGGGGATCTCGCCGAATAGCGATGGCGGCACGGCCATATAGAAAATGCGCTGGGCCTTCTTGCCCCACTCCTTTTCCAGGCTTTCGCACAATTCCCCCAATTCCTTGTATGTCGCCTTGCCCTTGAAATCGCCATTGACGTAGCGGATGTGCGGCGAGAACTCATGCCACTCTTTGGTGACGGCTTTTCCCGCGCGCGCGAATTTCTTCACGCCCTCCTGCAGGCGTTTGCGGAGCGCCTCTTCGGATATATCTACGCGATCTACGGCGATAATGGCGAAGTGAGCGGGGATGCTGCGGCTCTGCGAAAGATCGAACAGCGCCGGCATCAGCTTGCGCCAGGTAAGATCGCCCGCCCCGCCGAAGATCACGAAGATATTCGGGTCCAACTGGTCGTTAGTTTTCAATCATCCCCTCCGAGTGCTATTCCCAGTTTCCCACAGGCATTACGTTTCCCTAGACGTGGCGATTCCGAACTCCTGAGGTCGTGGCAATGAGCCCGCAAACCGACTCCCTCACGGTCGCGGCTCGGCATCGGCACACCGCGTTTTTCCGAGCCGCGAGCGTGAGCAAGCGGTCCCATAGCTCACGGCAAATTCCACGACCTCCGGAACTCGGAGTCTCGCCGTCAACGCTGCCACAAGATCTCGGAGCTCTGGAGCGGTACGGGGACTCCGGGATACCGCGGAATCACGCGCGCTGTATAGTCGCTTACCCCACGCGACGCCGGCGCCTGCGCGCGATATGTATGCGGCCCCACACGCTCCATTTCGTGCCGTTCGGGAGTCGCCCCGTCGGCGTATAATTCCACGCATACCGCGGCCGGATCGAGCCCGTTGAGATAAACCTCGACTTCGAAGAAGTGCCGGTCGTCGTGCGTCTGCACTCTGAGCTCTCCGAAGCGCAACGCCGGCCACGCCTGCTCCAATGCGCGCTGCCAAGCGACGATCTTCCGGCCCAGGTCGCCCTTATTGGCGGAGCGTTCGCAATATGCCGCGGCGGCCGGCAGGTAGTGGTTTTCGGTGTACTCGCGCACGGCGCGATCGGCGGAGAATTGCGGCGTCAGCGTGGCCATGCTCTTTCGCATGCGTGCCACCCAGGCGGTGGGAATGCCGCCGCCGTTGCGCGTATAGAATTCGGGAATCACTTCCCGCTCCAGCAGATCGTAGAGGGCTTCCGCTTCGGCCGCGTCCCAACCTGGATCGTCGCCGTGTTCGTGGCCGTCGCCCAGAGCCCATCCGACCTCGGGCGTGTAAGCTTCCACCCACCATCCGTCGAGCTCCGAAAGATTGATACCGCCATTGACCAGCACCTTCATGCCGCTGGTGCCGCACGCCTCCCAGGGCCGGCGCGGCGTATTGATCCATACATCCGCGCCCTGCACCAGGTGCGACGTCAGGAGCATGTCGTAATCCGCCAGGAAAATGGCGTGCGGACGCGCTTCGGGAGTGCGGATAAACTGCGTCCATTCCTGAATCAGCGCCTGCCCCGGCAGGTCGGCCGGATGCGCTTTGCCGGCGATGATGAGCTGTACTGGGCGCTCGGCGTTGCTCAGGATCCGCAGCAGCCGCGCCGGATCGTGCAGCAGCAGGTTGGGACGTTTGTAGGTCGCGAACCGGCGCGCAAATCCCAGCGTCAGCGCGTCGGGGTTGAAAAGGTGCTTGGCGGCTTCCACCTCCTCGGCCGGTACGCCCGCCGCGGCGAGCTCACGCGATAGTCTCTCTCGCGCGTACTCCACCAGCGCCTTTGTGGAGGCCATCCGAAACTGCCAGAGGCTCTCATCGGAGACTCCGTGCATATCCTCTTCCACCCTTTTGCTCGTGGCCAGCCACCGGTCTTTGCCGCAGCTCTTGGTCCAGAGTTCATCGGCCGGGGCGGAATCCCAGGTGGGCATATGGACTCCGTTGGTGACGTATCCCACGGGCACGTCGGCCGTGGGCCAACGCGGGAAAAGCGATTGAAAGAGGCGCCGGCTCACCTCGCCGTGCAGCCGGCTCACGCCGTTCACCGATCCGCTTCCGCGGATCGCCAGATACGCCATGTTAAAGGGCTCGGACGAATCGTCGCCGTTCTGGCGGCCGAGCGCCAGCAGGTCGTGAAGCGAAATGTGCAGGCGGTCGGAAGCATACCAGCCGAGATACTGCTCGATGAGGGCCGGCGAGAAGCGGTCGAAGCCGGCAGCCACAGCGGTGTGGGTGGTGAAGAGGTTGCCGGCGCGCGTAACGGCCAGCGCCACGTCGAACGGTACTCCGTTTTCGTCCATGAAATGACGGGCGCGCTCGAGGATGGCGAACGCTGCGTGTCCTTCATTGAGGTGACAGACCTGGGGAGCCAGCCCGAGCGCGCGCAGCAGCCGCCATCCGCCGATCCCGAGGAGCATTTCCTGCTTGAGACGCAGTTCCGAATCGCCGCCGTACAACTCGCTGGTGATGCCGCGATGTACCGGGTAATTGGCCGCGTCGTTGCTGTCCAAGAGGTAGAGCTTCACGCGGCCTACTTGCACCTGCCAGGCCCGCACCCAGACCGAATATCCAGGCAGCGCGATTTCCAGCCGCAGCCACTCGCCGTTGGGCTGGCGAAGCGGCGTGATGGGCAATTGCCCCGGATCGTTGTAAGGATAGAGCGCCTGCTGCTGCCCATCGTGCGTCAGTGCCTGGCGGAAATAGCCCCGCTGATAGAGCAGTCCCACGGCCGCAACCGGCACGCCCAGATCGCTGGCGGCCTTCAATTGATCGCCGGCGACGTTGCCCAGTCCGCCCGAATAAATGGGCAGAGCTTCACTCAACATGAACTCCATGCTGAAATAGGCGGCGCACGCGAGCGGTGTAGCGGGATGATCGCGCTGGAACCAGGCGGGCGCTGCCAGCGACTCGCGGTTGGCCGCGAGCAGCCCGTCCACGCAGGCGCGGAATGCCTTATCGGACAAAGCCTTCTCGATGCGCTCCGGCGACACGGTTTGTAACACCACCCAGGGATTATGTGTGATTGCCCACAGTTCCGGATCGAGTTGGCGCCAAACCTGGTCCGTCACGTGGTTCCACGACCAGTGCATGTCTAAGGCAAGGTCTGCCAGGGAATCGAACCCGTCGATTTCCGTGGGCAGCAGACTGTAAATGGGATGACTGGCGCGTGTCGGTTCGCTCATCGTTTAGTTGGATGCAACTCGCAAGAGTTTGGCGCAGGGTATTTCCACATCCCCGCCGTTACGCGATTTACCTTCAGCCTCAGGCTGCAATACGGATACTATTGGCGTCTGCATCGCAGCGAATCCAAGGTGCTGGGACGAAAATGGATGGTACTCACCAAGGTTACCCCGAACTCTGAGGTCGACTCGCCGGATTCTTTCGCCAAGTGTCACGGAAATCACACGTGCGGGTGGGCGGAGGCGAGTTGGCTCTACTATTCAAATTGCCTCCGGCTACTGCGCATTGGGTATGGCCCCGCGATGGCTATCCGTATTAATTTCGTAGCAAGGATGCCGGAGCAGAATGGTGCCACCCAACCGCCATGGCCCTGACCAAGTTCCCAGGGCATTCATGCTCCGGCACTCCAGATAGCTCCCGAACCCGGTTGCTTGCGCGCGGCTCGGTAATGGTTCTTACTTCTTACTCCTCCCGCAAAGCAATCGAAGGATCCAGCCCAGCCGCGCGCCGGGCGGGTATCCACGTCGCCAACAGCGCGATCAGGAAAAACAGCGCGGCCATGGCGCCGAAGCTGACAGGATCGGTGGGCTTGGTGCCGACCAGCATGCTTGTCATGCCCCGCGTCAAAAGTAGCGCGGCGGCCAATCCCGCTGCGATCCCCACGGCGCTCAAACGCAGCCCATAGGCGATCATCAATCCGAACACGCCCCTCGGCGCCGCGCCCAGCGCCATCCGCACTCCGATTTCGGCGGTGCGCTGCCGAACCACCGTGGAAAGCACGCCGTAGAGTCCCACGGCGGCAAGAAGGGCGGCGATACCCGCGAACGCCGCAATCAGCACCAACGAAAATCGCGTGCCCGCCTGCGCCCGCGCCACCACGCCGTCCATGGTCTGCACCTGCGTCAACAGCATGCTGCGGTCGAAGGCGGCCATGGCCGCGCGGACCGGCCCAGCGTATTTGGCGGCATCCCCTTGCGTGCGGAGGGCCCAATCGGGAGCGAAGCGATTGCCCCAGTAGCTGTCGGGAAGGTAAGCCTGCTCGCGGCCTGGCTCGGCGAGGGAAGTCAGCCGCTGGTGCGCCACCACCCCCACGATCTCGAACCATTCGGGATCGGGCGTGCGGAAACGACTCAGGATCCGCTGGCCCACCGCGTTGCTGTTGGGGAATGCCTTGGCGGCCAGCACGTCGTCGATCAGCATGCGGCGAAGCTGCGGGTTGTAGTCGGATTCGTCGAATGTGCGGCCGGCGATGAGCGCGGTCCGCATGGTCTCGAAATAGCCCGGGAGCACGGTTTGCACATCCGCCGCTTGAAAGCGGCTGGGGTCGGTGAGCGCGTCCTCCTTGCCCCAACGGTAGGGGAAATAGGAACCGGTAAGCGGCAGGATGTCGGCGGCCGCTGCGTTCACGACGCCGGGCACGGCGGTGATCGCAGCGCGCATTTGGCGCACGTAGGCGGCGCTTTCCTCCGGTCCGCGAGTGGGCCTGCCGCCCATGATTCTGAACGTCAGCAGATTGTGTGGATCGTACCCGGGGTTGATCCGCTGCAACGCCAGAAAGCTGCGGAACATCAGGCTCGACCCCACCAGCAGGACGAAACAGAGCGCCACTTCCGTAACCACCACGGAGTTGCGCAGCAGCGCTCCGCCGCTCAAACCGCTGGTGCGTCCGGCGGCGCGCAGCACTTGCGCCACATCGGGGCGCGCCGCGCGGAAAGCCGGCGCCAGGCCGAACAACATGGCGGCGGCCAAGCCCGCAGCCACGCTGAAGGCGAGCACGGCCGGGTCCATGCGGATGGTGTCGGCGCGCGGCAGATTGGCCGGGGCGATCGACAGGAGATCGCGGATTCCCGCCCACGCCAGGCCGAACCCCAGCGCCGAACCCGCGGCTCCCACCAGCAGCGCCTCGGCGAGCATCTGGCGCGCCAGCCGCCACCAGCTCGCGCCCATGGCGGTTCTTACTGCGAGATCGCGGCCGCGCAGGGAGGCGCGCACCAGGAAGAGATTAGCCACGTTGGAGCAGGCAATCAGCAGGAGGAAGATGACCGCACCCATCAGCGCCAGAATCGCCGGACGCACCTGCGACACCAGGTACGGCTGCATGGGCTCGAGCCGGATGGCGAAGCCCGTGCCGCGGATGACAGGATCGGTGGCGCGACTCTGCTCGGCTACCGCATCGGCTTGCGCCTGCGCCCGCTGGATGGTCGCTCCTAGCCGCAAACGTCCAATCAGCCGCCAGCCGAGCGCGGTCCGCGGAGTGTTGTAATCCAGCCGCCCGGTCACCCACAAATCCGGCCGTTGCTCGATGTTTTTGTCGGGCCGGAATAGCAGTTCCGCGCCACGTTCCACTACTCCTACCAGGATGGGGCCGTTTTTCACGATGGGCTGTCCCAAGCTTGCGGGGTTGCTGCCGAAGCGCCGCTGGAAGAATTCCTGGCTGGCGATGGCATAGGTGGGCAGGCGCTGGTCGGGCGGCGGTGGCGCTCCATCGGCGGTAGGAGGTTGCGGCAGGCCGTCGCTATCGATGAAATCCCGGCCCAGAATGACGCGGACTCCGAGCATCCGGAAAATATTAGGCGTCACCACTGCGTAGGCGACTTCCTCAGGCGTGCCATCGGCGTGCACCAGATTATTACGGAAAGTGCGGAGGGCAGCCACATCCTCGAGGGCAGCGTCATGATCGCGGAGGTCCATGTAATCCGGAGCGGACCAGAAATGGTCGTAGACGTTGCGTTTGAGCAGATCGTCGCAGGCGTAGATTAACCGGCCGGGATCTTTGTAAGGCAGCGGGCGGAGCAGAATGGCGTTGGCCACGCTGAAGATCGCCGTGCTGGCGCCTACCCCGAGAGCCAGAGTGATGATGGCCGTCGCCGTAAAAACGCGGCTCGATAACAATGTGCGAGCTGCATAAAGGAAGTCGCGAAGCATGTTTCCCCTCCAGGCAGTGCTAAAAACCTAGCATTCTGGCCGGCGGGAGTCAAACGGGTCCGACGGGCCAATGCCCCACTTCTCGGAGGTGCTCGTAGGAAAATCCGACATCATTAGTCTTCCCTTCGAAGTGGTGCTGCCGTATAATTCAGCTATGAAGAATTTTAGGCCTCTTATACTGGTTTTTGCCGGGTTGGCTTCGTTCGCCATTTACGCCCCGGCCCAGACCAACAAACCAGTCAAAACCGTCACGCCCCATCTCACCACGGCCATCGGAGGAAAAGCGCTCTATGGCCAGTACTGCGCCGTGTGCCACGGCACGGATGGAAAAGGCGCCGGTCCGGCCGCTGTTGCGCTCAAACAGCACCCCACCGATCTGACCCAGATGAGCCGTCAGAACACCGGACAATTCCCGGAAGAACGTTTCATCAAGATGATGAATGGAGAAGTGGAGACCGCGGCCCACGGAACCGCGGATATGCCGATCTGGGGCAGCGATTTCCGCAACATGACAACCAATATCAACGTCGTGCAGGATCGCATTCACGCCCTGCTGAACTACGTGGAAGAATTGCAGGCGAAGTAGCAGGTGGGACATGCTCAGCTTGTCCGGCGAGGGCAGCCCAAGGACAAGCTAAAGCATGTCCCACAGCCCCACCTGCGATACCATCGTCAAATGCTTCGCTGCCCGTTGCTCCTCTGCGCCCTGAGCGCCCTCGGTGTCGCTCAAGAGCCCATCGCGCCCCATTCGGCCATCGAACCGCCGGCTGCCAAAGCCGCCGCGGCCCTCGCGGCTAGCACCAAGGCGTCGCCGCCCGACCTGCTCACCACGGGCGAGAAGAGCGACTGGAACCTGACCGCGCCCTACGCCGAGGCTGTCGAGATTTCGCACCGGCTGGAGAAGGCCTCGAACCAGGTGAAGGTGCTCAATATCGGCGCCACGCCCGAAGGCCGCACCATGATCGCGCTGGTGGTCTCCAAGGACCGCGCCTTCACGCCGGAGGCGGCCGCGCGCACCAATAAAGTGGTCATCCTCATTCAGAGCGGCATCCACGCGGGCGAAATCGAGGGCAAGGACACCGTCCTCATGCTGGTGCGCGATATGACGGTGACCAGGAAATTCGCCGCCTGGCTCGACAAGGCCATCTTCGTCATCGTTCCGGTGTTCAATGTCGACGGGCACGAACATATCAGCGCCTACAACCGGCCACAGCAGAACGGTCCGCGCGATACCGGCCTGCGCAACACCGCCCAGCGCCTGAATCTGAATCGCGATTACATCAAGGCCGATACGCCCGAAATGCGCGCCTGGCTGCACATTTTCAATACCTGGAACCCCGATTTTCACATCGACAACCACGTCACCGACGGTTCCGACATGCAGTACGACGTCACCTGGGACATGGCGCGCAACCAGGATATCGCCGAGCCGGCGGGTGCCTGGGTGCGCGAAAAGTTCATCCCCGAACTCGACAAGCGCATGGCGGCGGACGGCCACCTGGTGGCGCCCTACGGCGCCCTTCGCGGCAGCGGCGCCAGCCGCGAGTTCTTCATGGAGGTCTTCTCGCCGCGCTATTCGCATCTCTACGTCGCGCTGCAGAATCGGCCCTCGCTGCTGGTGGAAACCCACAGTCTGAAGGCCGCCCGCACGCGCGCCTGGGCGAACTACGACATCATGCGGCACTCCATCGACACCATCCTGCTCGATCCTGAGTCGCTGCGCAAAGCGGTGCGCGATGCCGACAAGCAGATGGCCGCGCGCGCCGGCGACCACGCGGCCGCCCCGGTCTATCTGGCCGGCACGGTGAGCACATCGAAGAGCCGTCCGCTGGTGTATCTCGCACTGAAGCAGGGGCAGGCGCCGAGCGTAGTCACCGGCACCACTGCCCTGCAATATCTCGCCGAGCCCGACAACATCCAGACGGTAATTCACGACCAGATCGACACCACGGTGGAGGCGCAGATGCCGCTGGGCTACCTGATCCCCTCGGCGTGGAAGCAGATTGCCGACCTGCTCACGCTGCACGGAGTCGAAATGGCGCGCACTACTAAGCCGCTGACGCAGGAATTCGAGACCTATCGCTTCTCCGGCATTACCTGGAGCCACGGGCCGCAGGAGGGCCATATTATGCTCGGCAATTTCGACGCCCGCCTGGTGAAGGAGAAAATCACCATTCCGGAAGGGTCGTACTGGGTGCCCATGAAGCAGCGCCGCGCGCGCCTGATATTGGCCACGCTCGAGCCGCCGGCGCCCGATTCTTTCGCGCGTTGGGGCTTGATGTACCAGGCGTTCGAAGGAGGCGGCCGCGACGGACGGGGAGGCGCGGGGCGGGGCGGCGCCGTTCCCGAAAGCGTCATGCCGGGCGAATATCTTTCCGAGCCGATCGCACGCAAGACCATGGCCGATAATCCCGAACTGGCCAAGGAATTTCTGGCGAAGGTGGCATCCGACCCGGCTTTCGCCGCCGACCGGACGGCCCGTCTCCAATGGTGGTACCAGCGTTCGAAATACGAGCCGTCGGACAACGGACGATACCCAATCGTGCGAGTCTGGGAGAAAAACTGGTAAAGATTTCTTAGCCACCGATGAACACCGATAAAACCAGGCGTTTTTCTTATCTGTGTTCATCGGTGTTCATCGGTGGCCAATTGATTTTCTGAAAGGGTCGCCTCCTTCGCGGCATTTCCCCCGCGGAGGCTCACATGTTTCGGCGATTCCTGACGTTTTTCGCACTCTCTTTGCTCCCCGCGTTCGCGCAAATAGTGGTCATCGGGCGCCCGCCCATCAATATCATCCGTCCATGGCCGATCCGCGCCGATTGCCGCATCGAATCCGTGGACGTTCGCGCCGACATTCAGGATCAGGCCGCCAAGGTCCGTGTGTCACAGGTGTTTCGTAACCCGTCGTCCGTTCCCATGGAAGCGCAGGTGCTGTTTCCGCTGCCGGAAGGCGCCGCAGTCAGCGGCTTGACTCTGCTGGTGGACGGCAAAGAGCTCACGGGCAAGCTGATGGGCCGCGACGAGGCTCGCCGTACCTATGAAGACATCGTGCGGCGGCGGCGCGATCCGGCGCTACTGGAATACATGGGACGCGATCTCTTCCAGACCAGCGTCTTTCCAGTATCGCCTGGCGGCCAAAGTACGGTGCAACTGCAATACTCGCAGCTCCTGAAGAAGGATAGCGGCCTGATCGCGTTTGGCCTGCCGTTGGGTACGGCCAAACATTCCGCGCAGCCGGTGGAACATCTCACCGTGAGCGTGAATATCGCTGCGCCGGCGCCCATCCGCACGGTCTACAGCCCCACGCACGAGGTCGATATCAAGCGGCCGGACTCATCGCGCGCCGCCGTCAAATTGAGCCTGCACCACGTCGCCAGCGCCGACGATTTTCGCCTGCTGTATTCCACCGATTCGAGCCCGGTCGGCCTCAACGTCATCAGCTACAAACCGGAGGACAACGAAGACGGTTATTTCGCCCTGCTGGCCACTCCCGATACGCGCGCCGACCACGCGGTGAAGCTCGCCAAGACCGTGCTTTTCCTCTGCGATCGCTCCGGCAGCATGGCCGGGCCGAAAATCGCGCAGGTGAAATCGGCGCTGCAATATTTATTACGCCAGTTGGACCCTTCGGACACCTTCAACCTCGTCGCCTACGATTCCGAGGTCGAGGCCTTCCGGCCCGAGCTGCAGCGCGCCAACACCGCGTCCATCGACGCCGCCATCGCATGGGTGAGCGGCCTGGAAGCCGGCGGCGGCACCAACATCGACGGCGCCCTGCACACCGGTCTGCGCATGCTCACCGATTCGTCGCGGCCCAACTATCTCCTCTTCATGACGGATGGCGAACCAACCGTCGGCGAACGGAGTGAAACGCAGATCGCCGCCAACGCCGCCAGGGAAAACAAGGTGAATGCGCGCCTGTTCGCCTTCGGCGTGGGGTTCGACGTCAACGCGCGCCTGCTCGACCGGTTGGCGCGCGAACTCCGCGGCACGTCGACTTACGTCAAACCGAATGAGAATATCGAAGCCCCCGTGTCGGCCTTTTACGGCAAGATCGCCGCGCCGATGATGACCGGTGTCGCCGTGGACATCCAGCTCGATGGCGGTTCGGTGGCTCGCGTCTATCCGCGCCAGATGCCTGATCTGTTCCGCGGCGATCAGTTGGTGCTGGTGGGCCGATATCGCAAGGGCGGCGCCGCCAAAATCGAATTAACCGGCGAGGCCGGCGGCAAGAAAGCAGCTTTCACCTACAACGCCAATTTCGCGGAGCGGTCGGCGGACGATACCAACGGCTTCGTCGCCCGTCTGTGGGCCACGCGGCGGATCGGCGAGATCATCGACGATCTGGACTTGCACGGCCGGAATCAGGAACTGGTGGACGAACTGGTCTCGCTGTCTCAGAAATACGGCATTCTGACGCCGTACACGTCGTTCTTGACGGACGACGCCGTGAATCTCACGGCCAGGATGTCTAACAACATGTTCGCCGCAAGGTCGGTCGATAGCCAGATGGTGACCGTTACCGGGCAAGCAGGAGTAGAACAGCGTGAACTGAAAGCCAAATTTCAGAATGCCACTACTGCACAGGCCGGAGCACCGCCTCCGGCGCCAATGCGTGCAGGAATGGGAGGCGCCCCGGCGCAGCCCAAAATGCAGCAAGTGGGGCAGAAGGTCTTCTTCAAGAAGGGGCAAGTGTGGCAGGATTCCGGTGTAACCGCCGAGCAGGCCGCGCATGCCATCCACGTGGTCCAGTTCAGCCAGCAGTATTTCGACCTGGCTGCCTCGCACGGCGGTGTAATGGCGCAATACCTGGCCCTCGACGAGCCGGTGCTGGTGAATCTGGGGGCGCAAACTTACCAGATCGATCCGGAGAAATAGGGAGCAGCATTCTTTTCGGAACCTTTTCGCACCTTTCCCGTATAATCAGATAGTCTATGGGAAAGAACGATCTGCTACCCGGTACGCTGGACATGATGGTGCTGAAAACCCTGACCCGCGGCACGATGCATGGGTACGCCATCGCGCAATTGCTCAAACAGCTCTCGGAAGACGTCCTGCAGGTGGAAGAAGGCTCGTTGTACCCAGCCCTGCAGCGGCTGGAGCTCAACGGCTGGATCGAGGGCGAATGGGGCGTCTCGGCCAACAATCGGCGGGCGCGCATGTACAAACTGACACCTTCCGGACGCAAAATGCTGGCCTCGGAGGTGGAGCGCTACCGGCAGATGACGGGCGCCATCGCGCGCGTGATGGGGATGGCGTGATGCTGGAGCGCTGGCGACGCAGGCTCCGCTATTGGCTCCATTCCCGGGAACGCGCGCGGCTCCTGCGCGAAGAGATGGAGTTTCACCTGGAGCTGAAAACTCGAGAACTGATGGAGGATGGCATGGCGGAACAGGACGCCCACAGCACCGCGCGGCGGCAATTCGGAAACCCCACCGCGCGGCAGGAAGAATCGCGCGAGACATGGATGGCGCGCTGGTTGACGGACTTTATGCGGGACGCGACGTTTGCCGCCCGCACCATCCGCAAACAGCCCGGCTTCGCCGCGCTGGCCGTGCTCTCCGCGGCGCTGGGCATCGGCGCGTGCTCGCTGGTCTTCAGCATCGCCAATTTCGCCCTATTCGGACGGCTTCCTGTCCACGATCCGTCCCGCCTGATGAACATTTCCGGCCGGGATTTACGGGAGGGAAGCGTCGGACGGTCGATGGCCTACCCCGATCTTGCGGACCTGCGGCAGGCGGAGTGCTTTCAAGGCATAACGGGGTATTTTCAATTCATGCCCGCGAGCATCTCCGGCGGCGGCGAGCCGCAACGCTACTGGGGAACCATTGCCACCGCGAACTATTTCGACGTGGTCCGTCCCTCGTTCGCCGTGGGCCACGGGTTCGACGCCGCGCGGGACGATCGCCAGGGCGAATCGCCGGTGGTGGTGCTGAGCTACTCGCTGTGGAAGTCGCGCTTTGCAGGCGATCCCGCGATCGTGGGGCAGCGCATCGACCTCAATAGCCGTAAAGTCACTGTCGTAGGGGTTACCGGCCCCGCCTTTCGCGGTGCGGAAACCATGTTCCTCTCGGACTTCTGGATTCCCTTTTCTATGCTCGATGCGCTGGCCGATGTGGGGATGGGCGGGGACCACTTGCACAATCGCCTAAACCAGTGGCTCGCGGCCGCCGGCCGCTTGCGCGATGGCGCGAGTGTGCAATCCGGCGCGGCCGAACTCGATGTGATCGGCAAACGCCTCAGCGCCGCCTGGCCCGCGACTAATGACGACCGCGGGTTTTACGTTGAACGGGCGGGCCAACTCAACCCGGGAATGCGCCGCATGGTGGTGGTGTTTTTTGCGCTGCTGCTGGCCGTCTCGGTGCTGGTGCTCTGTACCGCCTGCGCCAACGTGGCGAACCTGCTGCTGGCGCGCGCGTCGGCACGTCAAAAGGAAATCGCCACGCGGCTGGCCATCGGTGCGGGCCGCGGCCGCCTGGTGCGGCAGTTGCTCACCGAAAGCGTGATGCTGGCGCTCGCCGGCGGGGCCGCCGGGTACGTGATTTCGCGCGCCGGCGCGTCCGCGATCGGCCGGGTGCGCATCCCGCTATCGCTGCCGATCGACTTTTCTATCCCGCTTGACTACCGCGTGCTGCTGTTCAGCATGAGTCTCGCCGTCCTCACGGGCGTGATCTTCGGTCTTGCCCCGGCGCTGCGCGCCACGAGCCCGGATTTGACCGGCGCACTGAAAGACGAGCGCGCGCACATAGGACCGTGGCGGCGATTCGGACTACGCAACATTCTCGTAGTGGCGCAAGTCGCGATGTGCATGGTGCTGCTAGTCTGTTCGGGGTTATTTCTGCGCAGTCTGCGCTCCGCGGCCAAGATCGACACCGGCATGTCCCATCGCAACGTTCTCCTCATGGGCTTCGATCCCGGTCTGAGTGGCCGATCCGCCAAAGACTCGGCCCGATTGCTGGATGCGATTCTGGCGGGCGCCGCGAGACTTCCGGGCGTCGAATCGGCCACTCTGGCAAGTAACGTACCGCTCGATATGGAGGGCACGCAAGATATCCTATCGCCGGCGCCGGGCAAGAGCCCGGTCCGCGTCGACATCTACTCCGTAGCGCCGCGCTTCTTCGAGACTCTCGGAATTCCACTCATCGCGGGCGAGGATTTCCGCGGCGGCGTCCCCGCGGACGACATCGTGATTGTCAACCAGGCGTTCGCCGCTCAGGCGTTTCCCGGCGAGAACCTGGTTGGGCGGCGCATTGACTTCTACAAGCGCAGCCTGCGCATCGTGGGTGTGGTCGGGACGGCGAAATCGCGTACCATCGGCGAGGAACCCCACCCCTGCTTTTATTTCCCGATCGCGCGCGACGCGCGCGGCAACGATTCGCTTACCGGCATCACGCTCGCTCTGCGCACGCGCGGCGATCCGGTGGGATATGTCACCTCGGTTCGCCAGACGATCGGCAAGATCGAGCCCACGCTGGCGGTGTTCGATGTCCGCACCATGGACGTTCAAATTGAAAAGGCGCTGTTGCTGCCGCGTGTTTCGGCGGCGCTGTTTGGCTTGGCCGGCCTGATGGGACTACTGATTTCGACGGTGGGGATTTACGGCGTGATCAGCTTTTCGGTGGCGCGGCAGACGAAGGACATCGGCATTCGCGTGGCGTTGGGCGCCCGCCGGGCCCAAGTGCTCGGCATGGTGCTGCGCCAGGGACTGACGCTAACGTTCGCAGGCTGCGCGATCGGCATGCTCGCCGCACTGGCGCTTAGTCGCATTACGGCCAGCCTGCTCTACGGCGTGAGCCCCACCGATGGCCTGACGTTCGCCGCCGTCCCGGCTGCGCTCTTCACGATTGCCGCCATCGCCTGCCTGGTGCCTGCCCGCCGCGCGGCGAAGCTCGATCCCATCCGCGCCTTGCGGTGCGAATAAGTTCAGTGCCGATACTGAGCCGTGACCAAAGGAAGCGGTCTTGGCGAGCATCGAAAACGCCGTCAAGAGAAAACCGTTCCCTCAGGTCGCGGCTCGGAAACGCCACTCAACGCTTCACGGCAAAATACTGCTCGTACAGCTCGCGCGAGCGCTTCAGCCCTTCCGGAGTCAGGACCACCGATTTCGCTTTGCTCTTCGGGTCGGAGATATAGCCCTTGGTGTGCAGCCTGTCCATGATGTCCCAGCCGTAGGATTTCCAGGCACGCGCGCCGTACTCATCTTCCTCAAAGGCTTTGAAGCCTAGCAAGGCTAAAACCACTTCGTCGATTTTGTCCTCGTCGTACTCCATGCGCCACCTCGATCGAGCCTGATGGTATCACTGCGCGATATATCCGTTGCGGTGTAAACCTTCGCCGACCGGTACTCGTCTATACAGTTCGAAGATGGAGCGAAGTTCGACGGTCGAATGGAGGGCAACCGCGGTAACGAGTTCGCGTGAGCTGGACGATTTCGAATCTGTGGTGCGCCTCCACTGGCTGAGGATTTTTCGCTTCGCGCTGGCCTCCCTGCGGGATCGCCACGCGGCCGAAACGCTGGCGCAGGATTGCTTTTTCAGGGCATATAGAGCTCGCGATCGTTTTCGGGGCGAGGCCAGCGTCAGCACGTGGCTGATGCAGATTGCGGTCAATCTGGTGCGCGACCACGTTCGCGATCGCCGCCTGCAGTTCTGGAAGCGCGCCCGGCAGACCGCGGTCGACGTGACGGCCGCCGCTAGCTGGATACCGGCTACGGGCGCGTCGCCGGAGACCGCGGCCTTGATCAAGGAACAGGTGCAAGCGGTATGGGACGCTACCGGGAGCCTGTCCGAGAGGCAGAGGACGGTCTTCCTGTTACGCTTCGTGGAAGATATGGATGTACTGGAAATCGCCGCGGCCACCGGATTAAAGGAAGGAACCGTAAAGATACACCTTTTTCGGGCGCTGCACGCGGTACGGGAACGGATCGGGAAGGCGAAATGATAGAGCATCTGTCGGCGGAACAAGTCTCGCAGTGTATGATCGGCCAGCGCCCGCTGGAACTACAGCAACACGTGGCCGGGTGCGCGCAATGCCGGGCCGAACTGGCGCAGCTGGAGAGCGCGCTCTCGCAATTTCGAAGCGCCATGCGGGAGCCGGCTAACCTCGCGCCGCCGCCCGCGTGGCGGCAACCGGAGCCGCGGCCCGCGCCATGGTTTTCGTGGCCGCGCCCGGTATTGACCGCCACCGCGCTTCTGGTTCTGGCGGCCGTTCCGGTTACCTGGAGGGCGCGCAGCCACGAGCAGGCGCTACGCGAACAGGCAGCCCAAGTGGCCGATTCGCAACTGCTGGAGAGCGTGGACTCCGAGATCTCGCAGGCCGTTCCCGTGCCGATGGAGCCGTTAGTGACCCTGGCGACCTGGAATTCAAGTTCAACCGAACAGAATCAGAAGGCGCAAAGGCAATAAAACATGAAACTATATTTCAGTAGGTTCGCGTTCGTACTCATTGTGTCTGGCGCCATCGCATTGGCGCAGCCGCCGCAAGGCCAAGGCCCGGGGCCGGGCGGACCTCCGCCGGGTGGATTCGGCGGCCCGGGCGGACATGAGACACCGCCGCCGCCGCACGCCAGCCGTCCTCCCATGGAACGTTCCCTGCCGCCCGGCACGTGGTGGCGAAACCCGGACATGGTGCAGAAGCTGGGAATCGACAGCGATCAGCAGAAGAAAATCGAGGATGTATTCCAACAGCATCGCCTGAAACTGGTTGACCTGGACGCCACCCTAAAGAAAGAGGAGATCGTACTCGAACCGCTGATGTCGGCGGATTCTCCGGACGAAACTAAAACCCTGGCGCAGATCGACAAGGTAGCGCAAGCGCGCGCCGAGCTCGAAAAGGCCAACGCGCGGTTCCTCTTCGCCATCCGGCGCGTTCTAACCCCCGATCAGTGGAAGAAATTACAGGAGCTCGCCCGTCCGGCGGGCGGACCGCCTCCCGGCCGCGGCGGCGGAGGCCGGTAAACATAGCGCGCCCGCCGGTCTGGGCTCATAATAGGTGCAGGAGCGTTCTATGCGTCTCGCCGTCCTGATGCTTTCCGCCTCCTTGGTTTCCGCGGCCGCGGAAATCCCACAAGGCAGCCATGTGCTTCTGCGCCTGGAGAACTCCGTGAGCACGCGGACCGCCCGCGAGGGCGATTACATTTACCTGCGGACGGCTTCTCCCATCGCCGCCAACGGTCAGATCGTGGTCCCGGAAGGGAGTTACGTGCAAGGCGTGGTGACGCACTCGTTACGCAGCGGGCGCGTCAAGGGTAAAGCGGAACTGGCCATTCGCATCGATACCCTGACGCTGCCCAGCGGCAAAACGATCAAGCTCTCCCCCCACTTGCAGTCTGTCGATTCCGAAGGTAGCGAGCAGAAAGTCGATTCCAGCGAGAACGAGATCAAGCAGGGATCGAGCCATGGCGCCGATGCGGCTCGCGTGGCCGAACTCGGCGGCACCGGGGCTGCGATAGGCGGGCTGGCAACTCGCACCTGGACGGGAGCGGGCATCGGCGCCGGCGCGGGCGGAGCGGTCGGCTTGGCCACCGTGCTTCTGACGCGTGGAAAAGAAGTGGAGTTGCACCGCGGATCGACCGTGGACGTGGTTTTCGATCGCTCCGTGCCTGTGGATTGATAAAAGAGCGGCCCAGGAGGGACTGCTGAGGAGGCGGCCGCTGAGATGCTCGTCTAACTTGCGCTTAGACTAGCCCATGCTAATCGATAAGCCGCACCTATGCGCTCTATCTTTCGGACAAAGTGTACGGCCTAGGCGGCGGTATTATGGGGCGTGATCCGGCATGGCTAAGGCGCGCGCCGCTCGGCGGCCTTCCCCAATCCCAATCGAGCCGCCGCTAGCGCTGTCCCGCTGGTTTCCCGCAGTCGCGGCGCTATTAGCCGTGATCCTCTGGCTGGGCTGGTTCTCTCCCGAGATTTACGATACCGATTTCTGGTGGCACCTCAAAACCGGCCAATTCATCCTGCAGAATCGCGCGCTGCCGGCGCCCGATCCCTTCGCGTTTACCACTGCGGGCGCGGGTGAAGCGTACCCGGGTGAGGCCATCGCGAGATATTTCAATCTGACCCACGAGTGGCTGGCTCAGGTGCTCTTCTATTCCGTTTGGCGCGCCGCGGGCTTCGGCGGCGTGGTGTTGTTCCGTGCCGCGCTGCTCGCGGGTTTGTGCAGCTTGGTGGGCTTGATCGCGTGGCGGCGTTGCGGGGGCTTTTATCGTTCGCTCGCGGCGGCCTGCGCCACGGCTGGCATGGCCATCCGGTTCGCCCTCGACCGTCCCTACCTCATCACATTTCTATTGCTCGCCGCCACCATAGCTATTCTGGAGTATCGCCGCTGGCTCTGGCTATTGCCTCCGCTGTTCCTCATCTGGGCCAACTGCCATGGCGGCTTTTTTCTGGGATGGCTGGTGCTCGCGGCGTACTCCGCGGAGGCGCTCTGGCAGCGCGCCGCCGAGGCCCGGCAGATCTGCATCGTCAGCGCAGTCTCCGTTTTGATCTCGGGCGCCAACCCCAACGGCTTTCGCATTCTCCAGGTGCTGCTCTATTACCGATCGAGCAGCCTCACCAGGAATCTGCTCGAATGGGCGCGGCCGGCATGGTTCAGCCTCAGCGAGTTTACCGTCTTGTGGGTGGGCGCGGCGATCTTGATGCTGTGGGCGTGGCGGCGAGTTCGTGTAGTCGACTGGATTCTGTTCGCCGCCCTCGTGGCCGCGGCGTTCAGCGCCCAGCGCAACACCATCCTGGTGGGCCTGATTGCGCCCATCGTCATCGTTACCTATCTCCCTTGGAAGCGCGTGCTCCCGCCGCTGGTGCCGTTTGCCGCGTCGGTGGCGCTGATCGGCACGGCGATGGCGACGTCGTGGAGCGACGCCTTTCAGTTGCGAGCGGCGGAATGGCGGTACCCCGCCGGAGCGGCCGACTTTCTGTTAGCCCACCATGTCAACGGCCACATCTTTAATACCTACGAGTACGGCGGCTATCTGATCTGGCGGCTGTGGCCCGGGCAGCAGGTTTTCATCGACGGCCGGTCGTTGAGTGAGTCGCTGTTTCAGAATTACGGCCGGATTCTCTACAACGTGGAAGAGCCCGGCCAAAATGCGCAGCAACTGCTCGATCGGTATGGCGTGCAGACCATCGTGATGAACACGTTCGAGTATAGTGAAGGCCTGGTCTATCGTCTTGCGCCTGCGCTGGCCGACCCGCAACAGACCGAGTGGAAGCTGGTCTACGAGGACCCCACGGCAATCGTGCTGATGCGCCACCCGCCGGCCGGCGTTGCGCCGCTCGATTCGCTACGTATTCTGACGCACATGGAAGCGGAGTGCGACCTGCACTTGCAACACGAGCCGCACATGCCGCTCTGCGCCCGTGCACTCGCCCAGGTATTCACGCAGGTCGGCGACCGGGCGCGTGCCCGGCAATGGTACGAAAGGTATCGGCAACGCTGACGTGGCGCGGGCACTCGTGCCTGCAGCGCCGACACTCGTGTCGGCGGCCGGGTCGAGAAGAGTCTCGACCCAGCAGACTGAAGTCTGCGCCACATTTGTACAATGAAAGCCTATGCTTCTGAGCGTTCGCATCGCCATGGCTGTCGCCTTGATTTCCTTCGTGGCGATACTCAGTTCGCAGCCCACTCCGCGCGAGCAGGTGGGACCGCTCCCCGGCGGCGCGTTTCTGCTGAATAGCGGATGGGTCCTCGATCCCGTCGGCAAACAGGTGCCGCTCGATACGCTGCCGATGTCCTCGGCGCTCTCGCCCGACGGGAAATATCTGCTGGCGCTCAATGGCGGTTACCGGCCGCCGACTATCACGGTGATCGATACCGCTTCCGGGACGGTGAAGAGCAGCGTGCCCGTGCCCGACGCCTGGCTCGGCATCGCCTTCACGCCCCGCGGCGACCGCGTCTACGTGGGTGGCGGATCGAAAGCTTCCGTCTTCGAATTCACTTTCGCGGATGGCACGCTCACGCCCGCCCGCACTTTCCCCGTGCCGTCGATCGATCGCGAGAGCGGGCACGATATGATTGGCGACGTTGCACTCTCGCCCGATGGCCGCGTGATCTTCGCGGCCGACCTATATCACGATTCCGTGGTGGTCATCAATCCGCAGTCGGGCATGATCGTCGGCCGATACAAAACCGGCCGCCGGCCGTATCGTATTCTGTTCCATCCCGACGGCAAATCGTTCTTCGTGACGAGTTGGGCCGATGGAACCCTCGGCCATTACGATTTCTCGAACGGGGACGAGCTGGCGCGCGTGCCGCTGGGTGCGCACCCCACCGATATGGTGTGGCGCAACGGCGCCGCCACGGATGCCGATGGCGACGACGTGAAATACACCGCGCGCCTCTTCGTTGCTGCCGCCAATACCAACAGCGTCTATTCGGTGGGCGTGAATTCGGCCAAGGACCTGAGCGTAGTGGAGCGCATCAACATTTCCATGACGCCGCGCCAGCCGCTCGGCATGACACCTTCGGCGCTGGCGCTCAGTCCCGACGGCAAACGCCTCTTCGTGGCATGCTCGGACGGCAACGTAGCCGCCGTGGTCGATGTCTCTACCGCCGTCAGCCACGTGCAGGGTTTCATTCCCACCGGCTGGTATCCCACGGCGGTACGCGCGCTGCCTTCCGGGCCGCTGGTGGTGCTCAACGGCAGGGGCGTGCGCTCCTACCCCAATCCCAACGGGCCGAACCCCGGCAAGCACGTCGAGCCGGTGCATGCGGGAGTCCGCGAGCCGGGATATGTCGGCTACATGCAGACCGGCACCGCATCGTGGATCGACCCTTTCACCGACGATCAGCTGGCCGCGTGGACCAAGAAGGCGATGACGCTCTCGGCCTATCGCGACGACAAGCTCGACTTGCCCAGCACCTTCCCGCCGCAGATCCAGCACGTCCTGTACATCGAAAAAGAGAATCGCACCTACGACCAGGTGCTGGGCGACATGAAGGAAGGGAATGGCGATCCGTTGCTGGTGCTGTTCGGCGAAGACGTCACGCCGAATCTCCACAAGATCGCCCGCGAGTTCGTGCTGCTGGATAATTTCTATGTGAATGCCGACGTGAGCGCGGACGGGCAGAACTGGAGCACCGCGGCCATCGCTCCCGATTGGGTGGAGAAACTCTGGCCGTCGAATTACGCCGGCCGCCATAATTTATACGACTTCGAAGAGCAGGACATCGGCGCGCTGCCGCCGGCCGGCTACCTTTGGACCAACGCCTCGATGAAGGGCCTTTCGCTGCGCAATTTCGGATTCGTGGTGGAAAACAAGGAGCAGATCGCGCCCTGGGGCGGCGATCAGATCGAGAAGATCAACGATCCCGTAATGCAAAAGGTCACCAATCGCGCCTATCGCGGGTTCGACCTGAACTATTCCGATATCGATCGCGCCCGGACGTTTCTGGCCGATCTGGCGGATTACGAGAAAAGCGGCAATATGCCGAGCCTGATGGTGATGCGTCTGCCCAACGATCATACCAACGGCGTCACGGCAGGGAAGCTATCTCCCCTCGCCTTTAACGCGGACAACGATCAGGCGGTGGGCATGATTGTGGAAGCGATTTCGAAATCGAAATTCTGGGACAGTACGGCGATTTTCATTCTGGAAGATGACGCGCAGAACGGCCCCGACCATGTGGACTCGCACCGCTCGCCCGGGTTCGTCATCTCGCCCTACGTGAAGCGCCACCAGGTGGACAGCCACATGTACAACACCACATCGATGCTGCGCACCATCGAAATGATTCTCGGGCTCAGGCCGATGACGCAGTTCGACGCCGCCGCGCCGCCCATGAGCGCGGTCTTCCAGTCCACGCCGGACCTCACACCTTACGCTCTCGAGAAGCCGCGCACACCGCTCGACCAGCACAATCCTCCGCGCGCGGCTGGAGGGCTCGCCGACAACATGAAGTTCGACCGCGAAGACGAGAATGACGACGACGAGCTGAACGATCTGCTCTGGCGCGCGATCCGCAAAGACGCTCCTCCCCCGCCGGTGCGCAGCTACTTCGGGAAGTAAACGACCTTTCGGCTCAAAATGATCCGAAATCGAGCCCCGCGCTGAAGGAAATAAGGGACTTGTCAAATTTTTCGCGGCTCACAATGAGCCGCGGTGGGGCATGCTTTAGCTTGCCGCCGGGCCGCAGCCCCGGCATTTGGATAAGCTGAAGCAAAGCTGAAGCATGTCCCACGCAGGATATGCTTTTATAGGACCTTGCATAGTTCCCGAAACCGCTTGCTGACGCGCGCAGCTCGGAAAGAGCGTATTGAACGTAAAGCTGTTACCGGTGCCGGTTAGCGACCTCTTTCAGCTTGTCCTGCGAGTTTACTGCTTGCAGCTACACTAAAGGGAATGCCGCAGATACACTTGTGCTTTCTTTGGCACATGCATCAGCCGTTTTATAAAGACCTGGTCTCCGGCGAATACAAGCTGCCCTGGACGCGCATGCATGCGCTCAAGGATTACTACGGCATGGTCCGCGTGCTGGAGGAATTCCCCAAAGTCCGGCAGACATTCAATCTGGTGCCTTCCATGATGGCCCAGGTCGCCGAGTACGCTTCCGGCGAAGCCGTGGATCCGTTTCTACAGCTGGCTCTCAAGCCCGCTGAAGACCTGAACGATGCCGATCGCGCTTTCTTACTTCGCCACTCTTTCTATTCCGACCCGCAGCGCATGATCTATCGCTATCCGCGCTACGGCGAACTGTTCGACGGGTGGCAGCGGCAGAAACACTCGGGCGCCAGAGTCACTTTCGGCGCGCAGGATTTTCGCGACTTGCAAATGTGGTCGCAGCTTGCCTGGTTCGACGAGGACTTTCAGGCGAATGATCCCGAGGTCCGCGAGTGGGTCGCGCGCGGCCGCAATTTCACGCGCGCAGACCAGCAGCGGATGGGCGAGAAGCAGCGCGAAATTGTCGGCCAGGTGCTGCCGATTTACCGCAAGCTGGCGGGCACCGGCCAAATCGAAATTTCCACCACGCCGTATTACCATCCGATTCTGCCGCTGGTCTGCGATTCCAACATCGCGAGCGTGTCGCACCCCAATGTGCCGCTCCCACCGCGCTTCCGCTACCCCGGCGATGCGCGCACCCAGTTGGCTATGGCGCGCGAGTATTGCGGCAAAACCTTCGGCACCGAGCCGGTGGGACTTTGGCCTTCGGAAGGCTCGGTTTCCGACGAGGTCTTCGCGATCGCCGCGGAGTTGGGCTTCGAATGGGCCGCTACCGATAGCGGCGTGCTCAACCGGACCGTGGGCCAATCGGTCGCGGTCGACGGGCTGTATCGGCCGTACCAGTGGCGGCAGGACGAGCGAACCATGGGCGTCCTTTTTCGCGATCATTTCATGAGCGATCTGATCGGCTTCGTCTACTCGCGCATGGACGCCGCCGCTGCGGCCGACGATTTCCTGCGCCGCATCCGCGAAAACTGCGCGGGTATTCTGGGGGCGGGCCGCGATGCGCTGGTGCCCATCATTCTGGACGGCGAGAACGCCTGGGAATATTACGACCATAACGGCCGTCCCTTCCTGCGCGAGCTGTATCGCCGGATTTCGGACGATGGCGGGATGAATGCCGTCACCGTGAGCGAGGCGCTGCGGCTGATGGCGCCGCAGCCTCTCGACCATATTTTTCCCGGCTCCTGGATCGGCGCCAATTTTGACGTTTGGATCGGCGCCGAGGAAGACAACCAGGCGTGGACGCAGCTGCTGCGCGCGCGCCAGACTTTCGACGCCGCCGGCGCGGTTCCCGCGGAGCGGCGCCGCATGGCGATGGAGGAGTTGCTGATTGCCGAGGGCAGCGACTGGTGCTGGTGGTACGGGCCGGAGCACGAGTCCGCCAATCGTCCGGAGTTCGACCAGCTCTATCGCAGCCATCTGGCGAACGTTTATCTCTTCCTCAATCTGGTGCCGCCGGAGGAGCTTTCGCGGCCCATCCTGCGCATGAGCGTGCCGGAAGTGCATGTGGCGCCATCGGGGCCGATCACCCCCGTGATCGATGGGGAAGTGACTTCGTATTTCGAATGGATCGGCGCCGGGGCATACCGCGTGGATGAGCGCTCGGGGTCCATGCACGGGAAGAAGTTCGTGATCAGCGAAGTGCTGTTCGGCAGCGATGGCGAGAGCTTTTACGTGCGCGCCGATTTTCATTCGGGCTATGAGGACGAACTCTCTGGAATGGAAGCGCGGCTCTATTTACAGCCATTGAACGATGGGAACAGCAATCGCGTCACGGTGGAATTTGCCAATGGCGGCCGCGTGGTGGAGAAGTTTGACCCGCCCGCGCAGGCGGCGTTGCGCCGCGTCCTCGAGGTCCGCGTTCCGCTGAAGGCCGCTGCGGTCGCCAAGGGCGCCGGCCTGAAATTCCAATTCTCCCTGTGGCAGGGCGGGCTGCCCATCGACGCCGTGCCGCAGCACGGTTGGATCGAGATGAAGACGACGGACCCCGAAGAGCTTGCGGAGTAGCGATTGAGCCGATTCCCGTTCCTCGATTGGATGCGCGGGCTGGCCCTGGCGATCATGATCCAGGTGCACGTCTTCAATTCCTTCGCGCGAATGGACGTGCGGAACAGCGGGGTCTACGGACTGGCGGTATTTGTCGGCGGGATGGCCGGTCCTCTGTTTCTCTTCATGGCGGGCATGACCTTCGCGTTTCAGATGGATCGGCTGGAACGCAAGGAGAACCGGGCCGGCCGGCGTTGGCTCGCCGGTCTCTGCCGTGCCGGATACGTTTGGGGCATCGCCTACCTCATACGCCTTACGGATTGGGTGGGGAGTTGGCCGCATGGCGGTTGGGCGGAGATCACGCGCGTCGACATTCTCAACAGTATGGGCCTCGCCATGACGGTGTTCTCGGTGGCAGCCCTGGCGACTGGTGGACGCCGCATCCGCGGGGTGCTGGTGGCTGCTATCGCGATCGCGGCGGTATCGCCGTTCGTGGCCAATTGGGATTGGGCGGGCGTTCCCGACGTGGTGCGGCAATATTTGCAAGCCGGTTACGGACGCGGCCATTTTCCGTTTTTCCCCTGCGCATCTTATGTGGGCTTCGGAATGACCGCGGGCGCAGCCGTACGGCTCACCGAGGCCGGCCGCATGGACCGGCTGATGCAATGGGCCGCGCTGATCGGCGGCGGCTCGATTCTCGCCGCGCAGTACGTCTCCAACCTGCCGTATTCGGTGTATCCGAAATCCAATTTCTGGACCGACAACCCGGCGCTGATCGTGATGCGCGTCGGCATCTCGCTCGTCATATTGGCGGGCTGCTACACGTGGACGGCGTATTGCGCCAGCGCCGGATGGAGTTGGATGCAATCGCTCGGCCGCAACTCGCTGATGGTCTATTGGGTGCATCTGATGCTGGTCTATGGTCCGCTGACGGCGGCGTTTCAGAAGGCGCTCTCGATTCCAGCGACGGTAGTGGCGACCCTCGCTGCGATCGCCCTGATGGTGGGGATGACGGCGTGGTGGCAATGGTGGAGGGGCAAGAGAATATTCACCACAGAGCCACGGAGACACTGAGAAAAGCGAACTCAAACGCAAGACCGGAGCACACGGAGGCGGCGGAGGCCACGGAGAGAATCCTCGCTGCGCGCAAAGATTCAGTGCGTTAGTTGTACAGAGCCACTGAGGACCAAAAAATCAAACTATTTGGGATCACGGAGGGGGCGGAGATGACCGGGCTCGGAGGTAGAGGGTCGTTGCCCCGGACGCCTCGGCCTTTTCGGCAGCCCGATCGAAACCTCATTGCTCCGTGGCATCCGCCGCCTCCGTGTGCTCAGGTTTGGTTTTGACTTTGTTTTTCTCCGTGTCTCTGTGGCTCCGTGGTGAATATTATTTTGAACCCGTCACCCCAGCCGGCGCGAATTCGCAATTACCGACAGGCTCGACAGCACCATTGCCGCGGCTGAGAGAATCGGATTCAATACGCCCGTGATTGCCAGGGCGATCCCCACTACGTTGTAAGCGAATGCCCAGAAGAGATTCTGGCGGACGATGCGGAAGGTCTTGCGGGCGAGGTCGAGCGTGTCGGTAACGCCGGCGAGCGACGCGCCCATCAGCACCAGTGGGGCGGCTTGCATGGCGATGTCGGCGCCGGATCCGAGCGCGATGCCGAGGTCGACCTGCGCCAGGCTGGGCGCGTCGTTCACGCCATCGCCCACCATCGCCACCAACTGGCCGCGCTGTTGCAACTCACGAATAAGCGCCACTTTGTCGTCGGGCGTGGCTTCCGCCTTCCACTCGTCGGCGCCGATCGCGCTGGCCACGGACTGCGTCGCGGCCTCGGAATCGCCCGATAGCAGAAGCGTGCGTACGCCACGCTCGCGCAGGTTCCGGCACAGTTCCGCGGCTTCCGGCCGGACGCGATCGCCGAACGTCATCGCGCCTTTGGTGTTGCCGTCCCAGCCGAAATACACCGTCGTTCCGGAATTTGGGCAAGCTGAAGCATGCCCCACGAGCTTCCCGCTGCCGATGAAGTAGCGCACGCCGCCTACTACACCGCTGATTCCTTTTCCGGGATGAATCGTGATCTCCGACGCCGTGAGGGATCGGCTATATTGCGCCGTTACCGCTTTCCCCAGGGGATGTTCGGACAGCGCTTCCACCGCCGCGAGTTCCGCCATGCGGCTGGTGTCGCCGGTGACTTCGAGCAGTGTGAAATCCCCGGCCGTCGCGGTACCGGTCTTATCAAGCACCACCGTGTCCACCTTGCGGATGGTCTCGATGGCGCGCGTATCGCTCACCAGCACTCCGCGGCGCGATGCGCCCGCTACCGCAGCGGTGAGCGCCAGGGGAGTCGCGATTCCCAGTGCGCACGGGCAGGCGATCACCAGCACGGCAATGGCGTGCATCAGAGCGTCGGCGGGGTTGCCGGTGCGCCATTGCCATCCCGCGAACGTCAGTACCGCCAGGGCGAGAACCACGGGGACGAAGATGCGCGCGATGCGATCCACGGCCCGTTCCACATGCGTGCGGCTGGCGGCCGCATGTTCCACCGTGCGGACGATCCGGGCGAGCGTGCTGTCCGCGCCCACACGAGTGGCGCGGATTTCCAGCACTCCGCCAGTGTTGACGCTGCCGCACACTACGATGTCGCCCGGCGATTTCGGCCGCGGCGCGGACTCGCCGGTGAGCACCGACTCGTCGGCGTGCGAGCGGCCTTCCACCACCACGCCGTCGGCGGGAATGCGCTCTCCCGATTTCACACGGAATAGCGCGCCGGGCTGGAGAGCTTCGAGCGACACAAACCGCTCCGCGCCCTCTGCCAGCAGCCGGACTTTGGTGGGCATCAGACGATAGAGCAGCGTCAGCGCCCGCGCGGTCTTTTCCTTCGCCCCGCGCTCGATCGTCTTGCCGACCAGTACCAGCGTTACGATGGCGCAGGCCGTGTCGAAATACACATGCGTGCTGCCCGAGAACGCCAGCGCCACGCTGTATCCGTAGGCCGTCAAGATGCCCATGGCGAGCAGCGATTCCATGCGGAGCACGCCCATGCGCGCGCCGGCCCACGCGATGCGCAGAATGGGGGCGGCGCAATAGAAGACCGAGGGCGTGGCGATTGCCATCAGGACGAACGGAATGTAGCGGCCGAATCCGCTGATCGCCTCGAAATAGCTGGCGTAAACCACCAGGCTGAACATCATGGCGTTCATGGAGAGGAACGCGGCGATGCCCGTGCGCAGGAGCAGGTTTTTGCGCTCGGCGTCGCCCGCGGCCGAAGGCCCGGCATACTCGGAGGCGCGGTAGCCCAGTGACTCCACGCGTTGAACGATGCGATCGGGCGGCAGGTATTGCGGGCAATAGCGGACCTTCAGCAGGTCGGACGCGAAGAGCACTTCGGCAGAACGCACGCCGCGGGTGCGCGTTAAGGCGTGCTCGATGAGCCAACCGCAGGAGGTGCACCACATCCCGCCGACGTGGTACACGGCCTCGCGCGTCTCGGCGCCCTCGGGAATCGGCGCCGGCTCCTCCGGGGGTTTGGAGATCAAGCCCAGCCGCAAACTCTGCTGGAACAACTCGGTGTCGCGGAAGTTCTGTCCGGAGGCGACCACGCCGCTTTCCAGGAGAATGGCATAGACGTTCTCGCACCCGGCACAGCAGAAGGCGGCCGGCCCTGACTCGAGGCCGCAGAGCGTACAGGTCATGTGCCGTGAACGATGCGGCCCTGCTCGTCGAGCATTTCCGGATTAGCCTTCTTGGTTTCGATGTAGGCAAAGATCAAGATGCCGATAAAGATGGCGGAGACCAGTGCCAGGAACGGAATTAATATAGGTACGCGTTTCATTTCCCCTCCGGGGCCAGGAACGTCATGGGGATGGTGTCGGCCCCCGTTTCGATGTGGAAGTGTGTCACCATCTGGTGGAGTTGCCCGGCCGGTTCCGAGATCTCAAAGCTGCCTTGCAAGGACGCACCTGGCTTTATCGAAATGGGATTGCCTGCCAGCGTGAGGCTCGCGCCCGGCAAATCAGGCGCCGAGAACGCGACCGACGCGGGTTTGCCGCCGCGGTTGGCGATGGTGTAGCGGAATTGGTTGTAGACGCGGCCGTCGGAGCCCACGCGATACAGTTTGGCGCGCTCCGGCATTACGTGGACCAGCACCGGGCGGCGCGTCGCCAAAGCGATGCCCAGGCCCGAGGCGTATGCCAGCAGCACCAGCAGAACGATGATCCGGCGGGCATCCCAAGGTTGTTTATGCTGCGACGCAAGCGGCCCTTTTTCGCCCCAGACGTAGTGAATCAGGCCGGGCTTTCCGAGTTTGCCCAGGATCTCGTCGCAGGCGTCGATGCAGTCGGCGCAGTGAACGCACTCGATTTGGAAAGGCGACTGGCGGATGTCGATCCCCATGGGGCAGACGCGCACGCACTTCTTGCATTCGATGCACTCATGGGTCTCGTCGCGGTAATGCACCAGCAGGGTGTTCTTGTCGCCGAGCATGCCCTGGAGATAGCCGTAGGGGCAGACGGTGGTGCAGAAGCGTAGGCGGAGCAGGCTGAAGTCGAGAAACGTGATCAGCGTGACGGCCGCGCCGCAAATGCCGGCGGCGGTGCGGATATCGAACGTGACCAAGCTTCGCAGAACGTCGCGCGGCGACACGAAGTACGAGATAAAAATGACGGCCAGGAAGACCGAAGCGGCGGCCACAATGCCGTAGAAAAACGCGCGGTGAAGGCGATTGCGCGCTTTTGGGCTCCAGGCGATGAACTTCTTCGTCACCCATCGGCGCAGGCGGGATTCCAGATTCAGGGAGGCTTCGCTGAAGATCATCTGCGGGCAGAGATAGCCGCAGTACACGCGCCCGTAAAACACCGACGAGACCACCACCAGGAACATCAGGAACATGATGGCGAAGAAGACGATGGCGAATTCATTGATCCACAGTTCGTAGCCGGCGAAATAGAATCGCTGCCGGGGGATATCGAAGCGAACGATGTTGAGGAACGGGAGCGCCAGGAATGCGAGAAAGCAGAAGAGGTGAACGCGCTTGCGAAGGTGGTGCCAGCTTGAAGTCGCAGTCATAGCTTAGGCACCGCCTTCCGTCGAAACTGAAACCGCTTGCTTACGCGCGCGGCTCGGTATCGGCGGGTTGCGTTTCCGAGCCGCGCGCGTAAGCAAGCGGTTTCCGGGCATAGTGCAAGTACCTCTGAAGTCTGCGCCACGTTAGCCATGGCACACCGGCCCCGCGGTCAATCCGCGCCATACCAGAATCGCGCCTGCGGCGAGAATCGACGCGCCCGCCAGCCGATTGCCCCAGGCGCCCATTCGCAGCCCCGCGGCCGAGCTTGCCATTCCCATCGCGAGGAGCGCCACCGCGGTACCCAGTCCGAAAGCCGCCATGGTGAGCGCGCCAGCCAGCGGCCGGGCCGTCTCGACTGCCTTCAGTAGCGCACCGTAGATCAGTCCGCAAGGAAGAAAGCCGAGCATCAGACCCAATCCGAATTTCCCCGTCGTCCGGGAAGAGACCAGCAATCGTCCAATCGACCGCGAAAAGAATGCCGTGAACCCGCGCCGCTCCACCTGCACCAGCACCTTGCGGGGCAGAACGCGGAGCATAAGGATACCGGTGATCACCATCGCCCCGCCGGCAATCAATCGTGCCGCCGATGCCAGCCCCGCCATCTTGCCGAGCATCCCGATGCCCGAACCGGCGGCGCCCGCCAGCGCTCCCAGCGCCGAGTAGGTGATCACTCGTCCGGCGTTATAGGAAAGATGCGCCAGCACCATGTCCCGCCTGTAGACGCCGGAATGGGCCAGGGACACGCTGTATGAAATGACGATCGGGCCGCACATCTGCACGCAATGCAGGCTGGCGGCCAGACCGAGCGCGAACACCAGACTGAACTCCACGAGACTCATGCGCACGGCCCGTAGGCCACCTTGGGATTGCGCGCCGGGACGGCCACGCACTCGCGGTAAAATTCGAACTCCTTCATCAGGATGGCGGCCGTGGGGCAGCGCGAGGCGCACATGGCACAGCGAATGCACGTAGTTTCGTCCTTCATCATGGCCCCGGCCATGCCGTCCAACTGCTCGGGCGCATACTGGCTGAGGTCGCCGAACGCTTCCACGGCGCGTTCCATCCAGTCCGGGTTCTCGATGAGCTTGCTCAGCCCCACCAGGCGGATCAGATTCTCCGGGCAAACATCCACGCAGCCGTTGCACGCCACGCATTTGGATGTGTCGAAGATGGTATTCACGTTGCAGCGCAGGCAGCGCGACGCCTGCCGGCGGGCTTCCGGCTCGCCAAACGGCGCCTCCACGATATCCAGGCTCGAAGCACGCAACTCGCTTTCGAGAACCGGCGGATTCTCCCGAGGAATGACGTTCCAGCCGTCCGCCATGGCGTAGGACGCGGCCTTCCACTGCTTGCGCACTACCACTTCCGTGCGCGTGCCGCGCAGGTAATCGTGCACCGAGCGCGCGGCGGTCTGCGCCGAGGCGATGGCATCGATGAACAGGCGCGCGCCGTGCGCGATATCGCCGCAAGCGAACACGTCGGGCGCGGTGGTCTGGTAGGTTTCGCGATTCACTTTAATGAGTCCGCGGTCCGACTCCACGCCATCGGCGGGATCGAGGAATGACAGGTCGGACGTCTGCCCGATGGCGAAAATGATGCTGTCGGCCGGAATGTCCTCTATGTTGGCTTCCTCGAACGACGGGTTGAATTTTCCGCGCGCGTCGAATACCGCCGTGCAGCGCACCGTGCGCAGCGCGGTGACTCTCCCGCCTTCGAAAATCACTTCCCGCGGGCCGCGCTGATTGTGCAGGCGAATGCCTTCATCGGCGCCTTCGATCACTTCGATCTCGTCGGCCGGCATCTCGGCGCGGCTCTCCAGGCAAACCACGTGGACTTCTTTATCGCCGCTCAGGCGCAATGCGGAACGGGCCACGTCGTACATCTCATGACCTTCCGGGCGCACCGCCGACCGCGCCACGTCGTACGCCACGTTGCCGCCGCCGATCACCAGCACCCGCCTGCCCAGTGGAAGCGGCGTGCCGGCATTGAACGCGCGCAGAAAGTCCATGCCGTCGATGACGCCCTCGTGGTCCGACCCGGGCATCGTGAGTTTGCGGCCCTTGGGAAGGCCGATCCCCAGGAAGATGGCCTTGAATCCGTCGCGCCGCAGCGAGGCAATGGTGAAATCGCGGCCCAGGCGCTGATTGCACTTCAACTCGACGCCCAGCGACAAGATCGCGGCGATTTCGTGCCGCACCAGTTCTCGCGGCAGCCGGAAAACGGGGACGCCCGCGGTGAGCATGCCGCCCGCGTCGTTCTCGGCCTCGAAAACCGTGACTTTGTAGCCGATCTTGACGAGGTCATGCGCCGCTGTGAGCCCGGAAACTCCCGCCCCAATGACGGCGACACGCTCATAGTCGCCGCGATTGGGCGGCAGCATGCCATCGTTGTTGGCCTCGCGATAGAGGGTGTAATCGCCGGTTTCCGGGCCGAACCGATCGGTGACGAAACGCTTGAGCGGGCGGATGGTCACCGGCGCATCCACGTCGCCGCGCCGGCAATTGCGCTCGCAAGGCGCGCCGCACACGCGCCCGCAGATCGAGGCGAATGGATTGGTCGCCCGCGCGATGCGATAAGCTTTCTCGAATTTCCCCTCGGCGATCGCCGTCACGTAGCCGCAGGCATCGGTGTGCACGGGGCACGCGTGCCGGCACTTGACCATCTCGGTCCAGTAGTCGGTGGCGTCCGGTAGGCGAACCTCGTAGAAACCGTTCTGCATCGTCGATCCTTATTTATGCGGCTTGCGGAACGAGAAGACCACGGTAATAACGCCGAAAACCACGATCAAAGCCGCGATCGCGTACATCAGACCGCCCGAGGCTTCGGTGGCGGCATTCAACGCACGCACCAACGGTCCGCGCTCGGAATGGTTCACTTCTCCGTACATATAGAGAAGGAAATAGGCGACTGCACCGCCGGCAATCACGATGTAGGCGAATTTCAGGAAAGTGGGGATGTCGGTTCCCTCGCGTTCCATGATCCAGCCGCCGGCGTAGTCCTTCAGGTTACTCTTTTCGGGTTCCATCGTTCTCCTCGAACATCCGATACTTGATCTCTTCGCTCGACTTCTTCCAATACCCCTGCTTCACCGAGCGCACGCAGAAAAAGACTCCCACGCCCAGAGAGATGAAGAAGAAGGAATACGAGAAAAAGATGCTCGGCCAGGTGTAATCACTCATTGGTCGCTCCGTCTATTCTTTTTTCACCACAGAGGCACAGAGACACGGAGAAAAACACAAGAACAGCTGTCGCACAGGCCGATGCCGCCGCGTCTTCCTTAAGGCAGGCCACAGAGGCCGCGGAGGTCACGGAGGCAGAAACATGTACTCCACTCAGTGTTCTCCGCTGCCTCTGTGATCTGAAGGCTTCTTCCTTGTTGCGCCTTTCTCCGTGCCTCTGTGGCTCTGTGGTGAACAATTTCATTTCTCGTAGTCCCCGTCGGGCCGCCAATCCTTGGCGCGGCCGACCGTCTGAATGTATGCCACCAGCGCGTTGAATTCCTCGGGATTGTTCACAATCCATGGGAACGGCGGCATCACCGAGCCTGGCACCAGATCGCGTGGATTGCGGAAATGGGTACGATGCCACTGCGTGTCGTACTTGCCACCGATGCGCGACAGGTCCGGCCCTGTCCGTTTGGTGCCGAACAGGTGCGGATTGTCGTAAACGAATTCATCCGGCGTCGAGATGGGCGAACGCACGCCGCGCCAGCCGCTGCGAATGGTGTCGGCCACCAGCGTCCGCGTCTGCTGCGTGTGGCAATACCAGCAGCCCTCGCGCACGTAAATCGCGCGCCCCTTCAACTGCTGAGCAGTGTACGGCTGGAGCTTTCCGGTCGGTCCTTTTGCCGGATCGTGATTCTCGAACGGCCGGCCCCAGCTCTTGTCGACCATCGGGGGCACGATGGTGGTCAGAATGCCGCCCAGAAAGAACAGCACCAGCGCGGCGGCAATGGCGAAACTGAAGCTGTTGTCAGCCTTACTAAACATATTCCCTCCTGGCGACCACGGTGGCCATGATGTTGTACGCGAAACTCACGATCCCGCAGAAAATCAGGCATCCCGAGAAGAAGCGCACCAGCCACACCGGCTTCAACGCCACCACCGTGTCGATGAACGGAATGGCCGGGTTATTCCACTGCCAGCCTTGCCAGAAGCCGCCCAACCACAGCGTCACGAAGAATCCCAGGCCGCCGATCATGATGAACCAGAAGCTCCAGTTGGCCAGCGTGTCGCTATGCAGCTTGGTGTTCCACATGCGCGGCACCACGTAATACGTGCCCGCTATGGCGAAGAACGAAAACGCGCCCAGCAGAGCCATGTGGGCATGGCCGGGAATCCAGTCGGTCTTCGACACGATGGCGTTGACGCTGCGCAGGCTATGCATCGGGCCCTGGAAGCAGGTCAGCAGATAAAACACCACGCCCGACATCAGAAACTTGAGCGGGACATTCTCGCGCAGTTGCTGCCACTGGCCTTTCATGGTGGCGAAGAAGTTGTACACGACAGTCCACACCGGAATCAGCAGCATTACCGAGAAGGTGATGGCGATGGTCTGCAGCCACTGCGAGATGGGACCGTGCAGCATGTGATGCGCGCCGGTCCACACATAGACGAATGCCAGCGCCCAGAAGCCCACCATGGAGAGCCGGTGACTGTACAGCGGCGTGTTGGACGACTTCGGAATGAAGTAGTACGCCACGCCCAGTCCGATCGGTGTGAAGATCAGGCCCACGGCGTTGTGCATGTACATCCAGTTGAGATTGGCCTGGTTGACGCCGCTGGTGAAATCCACCGCGAAGTTGCCGGTGAGGTAAACGAACGCCGTCCACAGTATGGTGCCCATGATGTACCAGATGGAGACGTACATCTGCGCGTATTTGCGGGTGGCGATGGTCATGAAGATGTTCAGCCCGAACATCACCCACGCGATTACCACCAGGATTGCCAACGGCCTGGGCAATTCGGCGTATTCGAAGCCGTGGTTGTAGCCCAGCGGAAGGGCCACCACCGCTCCCAGCACCACCACGTTCCAGATCGCCGCCGTGGCCACGCCGAGTTTCTCGCTCCACAGTTTCACGCCGCACAACCGCGGCACGATGTAGTAAGCCAGCCCGATGTCAGCGGCCAGCAGCCACCCGAAGAGCATTCCGTTGACGTGCAGGGGACGGAGCCGGCCGTACGAAAGATAAGGCACCGTGCCCAACAACTCCGGCCAGCAGAATTTCGCCGCGATGGTCAGGGCGATGATCCCGACGATGAAGAAGTAGCTCACGGCACTCACCATAAACCACTTCGCCGTCGTGTCGGTATGGTGGACCGTTCCCTGTATGGACTCGTTAATTACGCCCGCTTTGTAAGCTTCTGATGAAATTGATGACATCCCCGACCTCATTGGTACTGAGCATATCCATCCAGGACGGCATGGCCGTTCCCTGGACTCCGTATTCAATCGATTCGAACAGCCGCCGGTCCGGCACGCTTTCCACGAACCAGTGGTTCCGGAAATTGCGCGGATGCGGGAAGATATCGAGCGAGTTGGGACCCTTGCCATCGGCCTTGCGTCCGTGGCACCCGTTGCAGCGCAGCTCGAACACCTGCTCGCCACGGGCGATAGAGTCCGGGCTGCTCGCTACCGGATTCTTCTCCGGAATATTGCGCGCCTTGAGCTGCTTGAACGGCTCCTTGGCGAAATTCTGCATCACGTAATCCAGCACGCCATCGATCTGCTCTTCCTTCAGGATTCGCTTCCATGGCGGCATGGAGGTTCCGCCCACGCCTTCCTCGATCGATGCCACGAAGCGGGTGCGTGGCTTGGAAGCCATGAAGCCAGGCTTGGTGAAATCGCGTGGCGAGGGGTCGATGTACCAGGCCACTTTGCCGGCGCCATCGCCTTTCTCGCCGTGGCAGCGCGCGCACAAGTTGGTGAACGTGGTCTTGGCGTCGGCCGTTGGCGGAAGTGGCGTCTTCAGGCTCACCAGATATGCCGACAGCCTTTGGAAATCTTCCGCCGGAAAGCGGAAGGCCGGCATGATGGAATCGGGAATCCGCGAGCGCGGATTGACGAAGTGGTCGCCCAACCACCGGTCGTCGCGAATGAGTCCCTCGTAGCTGAGATCGGGCGCGATGCCGCCGTCGCGATCGCCGAGTTTGTGGCAAGCGGTGCAGGCGCGATCACCCAGTAGTTGCTCGCCGGCCTTCTCGCCGGCCGTTCCCGGAGGAATCACCACGGCGACATTGGCGACGTGCGCTTTGTAACGATCGAGCGAGGTTTCGGCGAAATTCACGCCGCGCCGGCTCTTCAGGAAGATCGCCAGCGCTTCCACGTCGGCCTGACCGAGGTGGAAATCGGGCATGAACGACGTCGCCAGGTTGGCGCGCGGTTCCACAATCGATTCCCAGAGGTAGTCCACCTTAAACTTCTTGCCCGCCTCCGTCAGATCGGGCCCCAGCGTGCCTTCGCTCATGCCGTCGATCTTGTGGCAGCCATAGCAATTCATGGCGTAGAACAGCTTGCGCCCGCGCTCCACGTGCGGCGTGCCGGCGAAGCCTTCCTCCGTGTGGCACTGCGCGCAGTTTGCTTCCATGTACTCTTTGCCCTTGAGCTTGGGCGAAAAGTCTTTGCGCCAGTTGGCCTGCGTCACGTACCCGGTGAGCGGATCGGGCCAGAATTCGTCTTCGCCGTGGGCGTAAAAAGTCTCCAGACCGCGGCCTTCGCCATCGTGACAGACAGTGCAGCCGAAATCGGAGAATTTGTGGCGCCGTTCCCATTGACCGTTGCGCTGGACATCGCCCATGGCCGCGGAATAAGGATGCGACTTGAGCGGCTCGGCGTGTCCGCCGAAGCGCGGATCGTCGGCCGCTATATGACAGGTGGTGCAGCGATCGACGTGGGTGTCGCCGAAACTGCTGACGATGATCTGTTCGATGCGCGGCGCGCGTGTTTCCAGTTCCTTGCGCTCGCGGGCGTTCTTGGACATCGACCGCGCCTGCTCGATATAGGCGCTCTGGTGCCGTTCCCATTCATGGAAGAACTGGTTCCGGAAGACCACGCCGTGCACGATCAGAACTACTAAGCTCGCAATTGCCAGTGGCAGTCTCATAGAGTCCCTCCGCTCAGAAAGGCCATACCAGACTCCAGTTCGGCCCGCGGAAGAACGTGCCGATCGCAATGAAGATGACGTTGAGAATTACCATCGTCAGGAAGATGGTATTGGCCAGCAGACGCTCCTTGGCGAACCACTTGCCCACACCGTGCGTGGTGCGGTCCATATACGGCACCAGGAAGAGCAGCGCCACCATGAGCCCCGGGATGCCGATTCCGCCCCAGAACGCCGAGTAGCTCACCATTTCCTGCAGACCGAGGAAATACCACGGGGCTTTCGCCGGGTTGGGCGGATGCATGACGTTTACTGGCTGTTCCAGCGGCGCGTTGAACAACAGCGAGACCACCAGGATCAGCGATATGGTCAGCACAAACACGAACAGCTCGGCCATCAGCAGGTTCGGCCAGCTATACACCGAGTCGTCCGGCACGTTGCCGAGTTTGGTGAACGGTCCGCGCACGAAGCCTTGCAGTCCGTACACTTTTTTCAGCTTCACGACCCCGGAATCGGGCGCCGGAGGAGCTGGAATCGCCGGCCGCGACAGTCCGCCATCCTTGCGAATGCGCCAGAAGTGGATGGCCACCAACAGCACCAGCACCGCCGGCAGCACCGCTACGTGCAGCACGTAGAATCGCAGCAACGCCTCCTGCCCGACGGTGGTGTCGCCCAGCAGCACGAACTGCATCTGCTTGCCGATCAGCGGCGCGTACCCCGCAATCGACGTCCCCACCGTGATCGCCCAGAAAGCCAGCTGATCCCAGGGGAGCAAGTACCCGGTGAAGCTCAGGAAAAGCGTCACCAGCAGCAGCAGGACGCCGAGAACCCAGTTGAACTCGCGGGGCCGCTTGTATGCGCCGGTGAAGAACACGCGGCACATATGCAGGAACACGATGGCCACCATGCCGTGCGCCGACCAGCGATGCATATTGCGCAGAAAGATGCCGAAAGCCACCGTGCCGCGCAGGTCGAGCATGCGGTCGTAGGCCTGCGTGGTGGAGGGCACGTAATAGAACATCAGCAGGACGCCGGTGACCACCAGGATCACGAACAGGAACGTGGCCATCAGCCCCAAGCCCATGGTGTAGGCCGGCCGCAGCGTGTTCTTGTTGACCTTGACCGGGTGGATATGCAGGAAAAAGTTGGTGAAGCTGGTGGACGAGCGCTCCAGATCCGTGGAGGGCAGGGGATTGCGGAAGATCGAATTCCAGACGTTCTGTGGAAGCTCCCGCAGCGTGGCGAGCGCCGTCCCGCTTTTTGGAGTCGGCGGTTCTTTGGTGGGTGTCATACCGTCAAGTAAGTCCCCGGGTCGACCGATGCATTCTTGTCAATCACGACGTCGCCGTTGGGCGCCAGCGTCACCTGGAACCACGGCAGCGGCTTGGGGGCCGGGCCGCCGGTGACGTTGCCATCCTGGTCGTAGTGTGAGCCGTGGCAGGGGCACGCGAAACCGGTGTCGGCGATCGCCACGATGCAGCCGAGATGCGTGCAAGTGGTGGAAATAGCGGCGATCTTGTTGCCTTCGCGGACGATGCAGACGCGCTCCACGTCGCGGGCGATGCGCGTTCCGGGCGGAAAATCCTCGGGCTTTCCGATGGCGAATCGGGCGTTCGGGCCGTAGGTCACGCGCGGTTTGAAAAACAGCCAGTCCGAGACCACGGCCAACAGCGCGGACGCGAACAACCCGAAACCCGATAGCCACGCGAGCAGCCTCCGGCGCGGCATTTGGGGGTCGGCAGTAGCGACTTCCTTATCGTGGCTTTTCGGAGCTACCATCATCGCGTTTCTCCTGTGCCGCTGCATGGGGCAGCGGGCCATCCTCCAGGTCGCTCCAGAAGACCTGGTACTTGGCATCTTCAATATTGCGAAAGTAATCTTTCTTAACGGCGAATATGAATACGCAGGCCGCTGCTGCGGCCATCATCAAGCTGGCCACCACAGCGATCCAGGTCAGTTCCATTGCGGGTTGCTGACGATGGAGATCGGCTTGCGGGCGGCCACCAGCTCCGCCAGTTGGGTGATGGTCTTGCCACGGAGTACCAGCGCGACGGCGGCCTGGGCGTCCACCCATACATCGTGGGCAGGGCACCACCCCTGCCGGGGGCAGGCGCGGTCCGAAGTGAGGCAAACGTTGAGCCTCATGGGCCCTTCGATCGCCTCCACCACATCGAGCATGGTGGCTTCGCGGTGGAGATTCGGCAATTCAAATCCGCCGGTGTTCCCTCGATGGGAAAGCACCAGGCCCGCTCGGGTCAGGCTCTGGAGCACTTTTGAGAGGAATTGTTCGGGGCATTCTGCCGCTACGGCCAATTCCGCGCGGCTGGCACGCGTCGCAGGCGGCAACCCGGCCAGATGAATCATCACCCGGACGGCATAGTCGGCAGCTCGTGTAAGTTGCATAATAGGATTATAAGACTCTGATTATCCTATTCAAGCCCTTTGCATTTATATTTCCGAAAATAAGGCCTGATAATATTGGACGATAGTAGTCCCGATTGCCCCAATTGCGCCTTTTCACACCCCCAAAAGTGGGGCAAACGCACCCAAACGTACTCCAATGCTGCGATTTGACGCAGCCTTCAGGCTGCTGGGGCGAGACCTCCGAACTCCGGAGGTCTTGAATTTGCCATGAGTCCGCAAACCGCTCCCTCACCGTCGCGGCTCGGAAAAACGCGTTGTGCCGATGCCGAGCCGCGACTGTGAGGGAGTTGTCCCGCACCACAAAACGGGCTCAGGCCATTTTCCTCACCAACCCTAAAATGCGGGGCGACCTCAGGGGGTCGGAGTCTCGGCGCCGCAGACTGAAAGACGACTGAAGGTCTGCACCGCGCGTCCCCAAAAAACCAGCTTCGGCAGCACCACGGTCTTCGGTGTTGTTGTTGATGACCATCGCCCCTTCGCCAGGGCGGATCGCACAAGTGGAGGGAAAAAACGAGATGTCGGTTATCTTTGAGTACGATTTTGGTACCGAGCTGTACATGAAATTAGGCAAACACAAGGTCTTTGAGAAGGTAGACGGCTGGGTCGTGAAGGTCGAGATTAACGACCATTTACTGAAGCTCTTGAAGCAGAACCACGACGATCTCCTGATCACGCAGCTGGTGTCGGACAAGGGGAGGAAGCTCTGCAAAGAAACCGAAGCCAAACTGGAGACTCACATCCTCACTTACGTGAAAAGCAAAAAGTCCGCGGATGCCAAGGCCGTTCGAACCGAGTGCTATAAGCTCATCGACGATGAGCTGAAGGCTGTCAAGGCGAAGGTGAAGGACCTCCCTAGAGTGCAGTGGAATAAGCTGCTTCTGAAGGTTGACGAGAAGACCAAGGAATACAAGAAGTACAAGTCGGGCGCCATCATTGACGTGGTGATGAGCTCGGGGGGCTTGTTGATTGCGGCTGGGGCCGTCGCTTCCGCGGGGGCGAGTTTCGGCGCGACTTCGATTCCGGCCCTCATCGCCTCGGTGCGTGCCATCGCCAAGTTCGCGCAGTCGGTCAAGACAATCGCCGAAGAAGCCGAAACCGTCAAGAAACGCGCGCAGGCGAACATTGGGAAGTTTTTGGAGACCTACGCCAAAAAGAGGAAGGGGGTACAGCCTGGAGACGTTGCTAAGGCGGTACTCAACGGGGTCTTGGGGTTCGACGTCGCCAACACCGTCGGCACCCTGATTAAAGATGTCGATCTGTGGTCGGCGAAATCGGGGGGGATTTACACCGCCGGGGTCAAGTTCGCTCGCTTGGCAACCGAGATAAACAATGCCATCGAAAAGTCCCGCGCGGAACTCAAGGCGAAGAACGTCGACCCAGGGGTTAAGGCGAAAATGGAGAAGGCCCTCGAGAAACTCGAGAAAACGTTCACCACGAATTTCCAGAAGGCGAGCATATCGATGGCGCGGGCCAAGGACGCGATGAAAGGCTTGAAGGAAACCAAAGCGAATCTGGCGCTGATCCAGGGGAACACGCCCGGCTATCTCCAGAAAATGGATAAGATCGTCGGGTTGATCACCGGTTTCACACTGGCCGCCGCGGGCGCCACGACCGGATTTATCGAGGCAGGGACGGAGGCTGCGAAACTCGTCGTGGAGGCGATAAAGTCAGTCGACGAGCTCGCGAACCTGATCAAAGAGGTGGCGAGCTAGCGGCCCTTCGTGCCGCTGACGATACGGACCTCGCCGGGGAAACTCATCCAGCTGCCGTTTTGGTAGGCACGAAGCGCGTCGAGCGACTCGCAATAAGCTTCCGTGAGTCGCTCGCCTGACAGCATTGCGATCTTTTCGCGCAGCTTCTCCGACATCTCGCATCGCAGCGCCCAGAACTCTTCCGCCGAGAGCGGCGCCTGGATTGCAAACTCCAGCAGACGCTCTGCTGGATCGGCCACGCCGGCCTCCACAAGTACGTTCCGCAACTTGCCCGGGGCGGCAAAGCGGAATGTGTCGGGAGCATCGGGGGCAGGCGGGGGCGAATCGACATAGCGCTCCAATACGCCCGACAGAGTGGAGAAGAAAGGATTGCTTTCTGCTGTCCACCACACCGCCAGCGCCAGTTTCCCTCCCGGCTTGAGCACTCGCAACATCTCGCGAACGGCATCGAGAGGGGACGGAAAGAACATCGTACCAAAGCGGCTCACCACGGCATCGAAGGTATCGGCCGGGAAGGGCAGACGGTCGGCGAATGCGACCTCGAATTGCACCGTCCGCAAACCCAGACGGTCCGCCGCCCGGCGAGCGGCGGCCACCATCTCCGGAACCGGATCGATCCCCACGACCTTGCCCTCCGGTCCGAGCCGGGCAGCAATACTTAAAGCCGGCTCTCCAGGACCCGTGGCAACATCAAGAATAGTTTGCCCGCTGCCGATCTCCTTGACCAGAGCCTGCGTGACCGGCGCGAACATCTGCCGGATGGTCTCGCGGTGCTTCTCCCAGGACGGCGCGGCGCCGGTCCATCGGTCGATTTCCGCCTGGTCGGGTGGCATCACGCAAGTATATCAGCGGTCCGCGCATGCCCCACCCCGCCTTCGATATAATCACTCTCCATGCGCAAACTATCGCTCCCGTACTTTGTCGCAGCCGCCGCCACGTTAGCCGCCGCCGCAACCTATGAAGCCTCCGTCTTCGGCGCGCTCCAATGGCGCAGCATCGGCCCACCCCGTGGAGGACGATCCATTACCTGCTCCGGCAGTTCCTCGCGCCCCAACGAGTACTACTTCGGCGCCACCGGCGGCGGACTTTGGAAAACCACCGACGGCGGCACCACCTGGCGCCCCGTTACCGATAATCAGATTCACAGCTCATCGGTGGGAGCCGTTGCCGTGTCCGAATCGAATCCCGACGTTGTCTATATCGGCATGGGAGAGACCGAATTGCGCGGCAATATCATGCAGGGCGATGGCATCTACAAGTCCGCCGACGCCGGCCGCACGTGGAAGAATGTGGGGCTTGGCGAAACGCAGGCTATCTCGCGCATCCGCATCAATCCCACCAATCCCGACATCGTCTACGTCTCCGCCCTCGGCCATCCCTACGGCAAGAACACCGAGCGCGGCGTATTCCGTTCGAAAGATGGCGGCGTCACCTGGGACAAGATCCTCTATCGCGACGACCATTCGGGCGCGGTCGACCTGGTGCTCGACCCGCACAACCCCAACGTCCTCTTCGCCGCCATCTGGGACGTCAATCGCACTCCCTGGAGCCTGACCAGCGGCGGGCCCGGCAGCGGATTCTTCAAGTCGACGGACGGCGGCGATCGTTGGACCGAAATCACGCGCAATCCCGGCCTGCCTGCGGGAATTATCGGCAAGATCGGCGTGGCCGTCTCCGGCGGCGATTCCAACCGCGTCTATGCCATGGTCGAAAACGAAAAAGGCGGACTCTACGTCTCCGACGACGCGGGCGCCACCTGGAAGCTGATCAACGAAGATCGCACCATGCGCCAGCGCGCCTTCTACTACAGCCGCGTGTATGCCGATCCGAAGGCGAAAGATACCGTCTACGTGCTCAACACCAGCATGTTTCGCTCGACCGACGGCGGCAAGACTTTCCGCAATATCCAGGCCCCGCACGGCGATCATCACGATCTCTGGATCGACCCCGCCAATCCGCTTCGTATGGTCAATAGCAACGATGGCGGCGGCAACGTCTCCGTCAACGGCGGCCAGACGTGGACGCCGCAGACGTTCCCCACCGCGCAGCTCTATCACGTGGCCGTCACCAACGAACTTCCTTATCACGTATGCGGCGCGCAGCAGGATAGCTCCACCATCTGCACTCCCAGCACGGCTGGCGGCGGCCGCGGAGGCGGCGGTGGCCGTGGCGCGGCGAACACCTACAGCGTAGGCGGCGGCGAAAGCGGCTACATCGCGCCCGATCCACGCAATCCCAACATCTTTTTCGCCGGCAGCCAGGGCGCGCTGCTCACACGCTTCGACCGCCGTACCAATTACAGCAAAGACGTCCAGGTGTATCCGCTCTTCTTCTCCGGCGAAAGCGCCGGATCGCTGCCCGAGCGGTGGCAATGGACATACCCCATCGTTTTCTCGCCGGTGAATCCCGACATCTTATATACGTCCTCGCAGCACCTGTGGAAGACGGTCGACGACGGCCACTCCTGGACGCGGATTTCCGACGACCTGACCCGCGGCGATCCGAAGACTCTCGGCGATTCCGGCGGCCCCATCACCCACGACCAAAACGGCCCCGAGATTTACGGCACCATCTTCACCATCGCGCCGTCGCGCAAAGACATCGACACCGTCTGGACCGGGTCCGACGACGGTCTGGTCTACATCAGCCGCGATGCCAACGCCAAGGCTCCGCATTGGATTAAAATCACGCCGCCCGGCCTGCCCGATTTCGGACGCGTCAGCCTCATCGAAGCGTCTCCGCATAATGCCGCCGCGGCTTATGTCGCGGTGAAGAATTACCAGAACGACGACCGCAAGCCCTACATCTTCAAGACCGCCGACTACGGCAAAACCTGGACCAAAATCGTCAACGGCATTCCCGATGACGATTTCGTGCACGCCATTCGCGAAGACACCATCCGCCAGGGACTGCTCTTCGCCGGCACCGAGCATGGCATCTACGTCTCCTTCGACGATGGCGCGCAGTGGCAGTCGCTGCGGCTGAATCTGCCGGACGTGCAGGTGTCCGACATCGTGATCCAGGGCAACGACGTCGTGATCGCCACCCACGGGCGGTCGTTCTACGTGCTCGACGACATCGCTCCTCTGCGCCAGTTAAAGCCCACGCTGACCAGCGAGGATCTGCACCTTTTCGCGCCGCCCAAAGCGGAACGTAACGTGAGCCAGCCGCGCATTGACTACTACCTCGCCAAGCCCGCTGAGAAGGTCACCATCGACATTCTCGATGCCAAGGGCCAGGTGGTCCGCACGTTCACCGGCACGCCTAACGATCAGGCGAACAACCGCGGACGGGGACGCGGCGGCGATACCGCGGCTGCCGAACCTGGTGCGCCCGGCGATCCCGCGGCGGAAGGTGAATTCGCCGGTGGTGGCCGAGGCCGCGGCGGCGTGGTAAACGCTCCCGATAAGGCCGGCCTCAATCGCTTCACGTGGGATATGCGTTATCCGCCGGCCAAAACTTTCGAAGGCATGGTGCTATGGAGCGGCAACACTCAGGGGCCGGAAGCGGTTCCCGGCACTTATTCCGTTCGCCTCACCGCCGATGGCAAGAGCTATACCGAGAAGCTCATCCTCGAAAAGGACCCGCGCCTCGATAGCGTGACCGTCGCCGATCTCGCCGAGCAGTTTTCGCTGGCGCTCAAGATTAGCGAGGATCTCACGCGGGCCAACGAGATCGTGATCGTCGTCCGCGAGCTCAAACGGCAGATGGACGACCGCCTCAAGTCGAATAGTGACGCCGCATTGAAGGCCTCGCTCGACCCTTTTCGCGAGAGACTCAGCGAGATCGAAGAGGATGTCTACCAGGTGCGCAATCGCAGCGGCCAGGACCCGCTCAACTTCCCCATCAAGTTGAATAACAAGATCGCCGCCTTGGGGGCGAGCGTCGAACACGGCGATGGCAAGCCGACCGCCGCATCGTATGAAGTCTACAAATTGCTGAACGGCAAGCTGGCCGAGCAGCAGAATAAGCTCGATGCGCTGCTGAAAGCGAACTTGCCGCCGGTCAACAAGCAACTCGCCGATCGTTCGCTCAAGGAACTCGTACCGACGAAGACGGAGACTCCGGCGCCGAAGGCGGTCGCACCTCCGGCGGGGCAATAGAGACGTGGCGCAGGCACTCTTGCCTGCTGGGTCGAGACTTTCCAGAAACCTCGCCGTCTTTCGTTGAAATCGAAACCGCTTGCTCACGCGCGCGGCTCAGTATCGGCATACTGCTTTTCCGAGCCACGACCGTTAGGGAGTGGTCCCGGTAATGATATTGGTTTCTGCCGCCAGAGACGTCTCGGCGCTGCAGACAAAGAGTGTCTGCGCCACATCATGTGCTTTCCATCACCTATATATCATTAGCCCGCGAAAATTCATTGAGAGAAAAGAGCCCCGTGTTATGCTGTGCCAAACAGACACTCGTAACGGGGGTATGCATGAGACGAGCGTGGGTGGGCATACTGTTCTTTCTCCTTGGCGGAAGCGGTGTCTTCGGCCAAACTCCGGTAATCTCTGGCGTGACCAATAGCGCCAGCGGTGCAGCGGGAATCGAGAGCGGCTCATGGGTCTCGATCTACGGGACGAGCCTCGCCACCACCACTCGATCCTGGCAGTCTTCCGATTTCACGGGCACAACGCTGCCCACTACAATCGATAATGTCACCGTCCTCATCGACGGCAAGAATGCCGCCATCGCCTACGTCAGTCCCGGGCAGCTGAACGTGCAAGCGCCCGCAGACTCCGCCACGGGAAGCGTGCCGGTAGTAGTCACCAACCTGAACGGCGCCGTCACCGGCACGGCGACGTTGCATAATTATGCGCCCGGGCTCTTCACGTTCCAAGGGAAGTACGCGGCTGCCCTGCATAACAGCGATGGAGTCCCGGTCGCTCCGGCCAGCTACCTGGGAAGCTCGGTGACTTCGCGTCCGGCGCAGCCCGGCGAGTCGATTCAAATCTACGCCACCGGCCTTGGTCCGACGACGCCCGCCGTCGCCCCGGGGCAGCTCGTCGCCGCCCCCGCGGCTATTTCGAATCTCACTCAACTGAAAGTGACGGTTGGCGGTGTGCCGGCCACCGTGCAGTACGCCGGCATCGTCGCGCCGGGGGAATATCAGATCAACCTCATCGTGCCCCCGCAGTCGAACGGCGATCAGGCCATTGTAGTGTCGATCGGCGGCGCGAGTTCGGCATCGTCGGTAGACCTGCCGATCGAGAATGCCGTGACTGGCATCTCCATCAGCCTTTCGCCCAACAATCATACGATCACCGTGGGCGCCACCTTGGCCCTTACCGTGGCGGTCAACAACACCACCACCCAGGCTGTGACCTGGCAGATTAACCAGATCGCGGGCGGCAACGCGATGGTGGGTACGGTGTCCGCGGCCGGCGTATACACCGCGCCTGCGATGTTGCCGCCATACCAGACCGTGACGGTGACGGCCATCAGCCAGCAGAATTCCGCCGCGCAGGCCACCGTGGTCATCAACCTCCAGAACGCCGTGCCGGCGGTTAGCGCGGTCACTCCCAGCACGCTGAATCCCGGCAGTGCGACCATTACCGTCACGGGCACGGGATTTGCGAATGGGGCGGTGATCTATCTGGCCGGCGTGCCGCTGCCCACCACCGTCGTTTCGACCACGCAACTCACTGCTGCCGCCAACGTGGCGATGCCGGTGGGACGCCTGGCCGCGGTGAAGGTGACCAATCCCAACCCGGGGACCGCGACTTCCATTCCGCTTGCCGTTCCGGTCCGCGTGCCCGTGGAGAACATGCCGTACGCCGACGCCGTCCGCTTCCTCGAAATGACCACTTGGGGGCCGACGCCGCAAAACGTCGCCGATCTCCAGACCATGGGCCAGCAGGCCTGGCTGGCGGCGCAGTTCGCCCAGCCGGCCAGCTCGTGGCCCGACCCTAACAACGCCACGCAAAGCGTCGGTGCCCTGCAGACCGCGTTTTGGAACGTTGCTTTGACCGGCAGCGACCAGCTGCGCCAGCGCATCTCCCTGGCCCTGGCGGAAATCATGGTGGCATCGGCTGTCAGCGACACCACCTTCGAGCAGATGGTCTCCTACCAGCGCGTCCTGGGCAACTACGCTTTCGACACGTACCGCAACGCCTTCAACGCCGTCACGCTCAATCCCGCCATGGGCGATTACCTCAATATGGTGAACAACGCCAAGGCCACCGAGACGACGTCGGCCAACGAGAACTACGCGCGCGAGTCCATGCAGCTCTTCAGCCTGGGGCTGGTGCAGCTCGATTCCACCGGCGTTCCCATCACGGTCAACGGCAGCACCGTCCCGGAGTACGACCAGTCCACCGTCTCCAACATGGCCAAGGTGCTGACGGGCTGGACCTACGGCGAGACTCCCGGGTTCAACTCCGTGTGGACGAACATGCCGTATTATTTTGCGCCCATGGCCGCCTTCGAGAACTTTCATGACACCACTCAGAAGACCCTGAATCTGCCCATCCCGTGCACCATTCCGGCCGACGGCACGGCGGAAAGCGATATTAGCGCCGCCTACGACTGTGTGTTCCAGCAATCCAATCTCGCGCCGTTCGTTTCGTATCGCTTGATTCAGAGGTTCGTGGAGAGCAGCCCGTCGCCGGCTTATGTGGGCCGCGTGGCGAGCGCGTTCCAACTGTCGGGCGGGAATCTGCAGAGCGTCCTGACGGCGATCCTCAGCGATCCGGAAGCGCAGACTCCGGGCGCCGGCAAGTTGCCGGAGCCGTTCCTTTACGCTACCCGCCTGCTCCGTGAGCTCAACGCCAACATTACCGCGCCTGACGCGCTTACCGCGCAGTCCACCGCCATGGGACAGACACCGCTCTCGCCGTCGAGCGTATTCAGCTACTTCTCGCCGTTCTATGTCGTTCCCGGAATGACTGCGCCGACGGTAGCGCCGGAATTTCAGGCGCTCAACGCCGCCTCCGCGCTCGGCCGCGCCAACTTCGCATACCGCGCGGTCACCAACGGCATATCCGGCGGCATCGCCGTCAGCCTGAGCAATCTCACCGATCTCGCCAACAATCCGAATGACCTGGTGGAAGCCATCAGTCAGGCGCTATTCCGCGGTCAAATGGATCCCAATGTGCGCGCGATTCTGGTCACTGCCGCCAGCGCGTCCACCAGTATGGCGTCACGGGTGCACAGCGCACTCTACGCCGCGGCTGCTTCACCGCAATACCAAGTGCAACAGTAACGGGAGAACCATCGCCATGACTCTGCTACACCCCCGATCGCGCCGCGAATTTCTCAACATGGGCTGCCGCGCTCTCTCCGCCGTGGGCGCGGCCGCGGCATTCGGCAGGGCCGGGTTGATCACCGCCCGCGCCCAGACCTCCGGCGATTATAAAGCGCTGGTTTGCATCTTCCTTTTCGGGGGCAACGACTCCAACAATCTGCTGGTGCCCAATCAGTCCACTACTTATCCTACTTACCAATCGATTCGGCAAAATCTGGCCATCCCGCAAGCTTCGCTGGTGAGCATCCACGACGCCGCCAGCAACGCCACCTACGGACTGCATCCCAGCCTCGCCCCCATCGCGCCCCTCTACAACACCAGCAACCGTCTGGCGATCATGGTGAACGTGGGCACGCTGCTGCAGCCCGTGCCGCGCGCCTCCAACGGGCTGCCGCAGCTCAATAGCGTGCCCCTGCCGCTCAATCTCTATTCGCATGCCGATCAGCAGAACGAATGGCAAAATGCCTACCCACAGGGAGGCGGCACCACCGGATGGGCCGGCCGCTTGGCGGATAAAGTGGCAGCCACGTCCTCGGGCGCGGTGCCGCCGGCCATCACGCTGGCGGGCAATACGCTGCAACTGATCGGGGAGACCACGCAGCCATCCAGCGTGAACACCAGTAACTTCGGACTCATCGCGCCAGCCGCCGATCCGGGAACGACGGCGCTGCAGGGGCTGTTGAGCCTTTCGAGCGGAGTCACTTTGGTGCAGGCAGCGCAGAACTCGCTCAAGGGCGCGATCTCCGTGGCGTCGGCTGTGAACTCCGCACTGGCGGGTGCGGCCAGCATCGGTGTCACTTTTCCGAACAGCGATATCGGCTCGCAACTCGGGCAAGTGGCCAAGCTCATCCAGGTGCGCAGTTCGCTGGGCGCCAGCCGGCAGATCTTCTTCTGCAGTCAGGGCGGGTACGACACCCATTCCAACCAATTGCAGCAACAGTTGGGGCTTTACGCGAATCTCGCCAATGCGCTCAACGTTTTCGACCAGGCGATGACGGCGCTCAACGTACAGGACAGCGTAACCACATTTACGGAATCGGATTTCAGCCGCACGTTTCAACCGAATGGCAATGCCGGCACCGACCATGGATGGGGCAGTCACGCTCTCGTCATGGGCGGCGCGGTGAACGGTGGCGCTCTCTACGGCACGTACCCCACGTTAGCTTTAAGCGGACCCGACGACTCCGGAAATCGCGGCACGTGGGTGCCCAGCACATCGGAAGATCAGTATCTGGCCGCACTCGCCAAGTGGTTCGGACTCGGGCAAGGCGATATGGATTACGTCTTCCCGAATCTGAAGTCGTTCCAGTATCAGACCCCGGCGTTTATTTAAGGGCAAACCATCATAGGCCGCCGATAAACACCGATGAACACCGATAAAACCAAGCCTCCGAACTCCTGATGTCGTGGAATTTGCCATGAGCCGCAAACCGACTCCCTCACGGTCGCGGCTCGGAAACACAAACTGCCGATACCGGACGCGAAACGAGCTCACGCTGTTTTCCTCACCGGCTCCAAATGGCGGGGGTGACCTCAGGAGTTCGGAGTCTTTTCTTATCTGTGTTCATCTGCGTTATTGCGCGTATGCCAGCACCTCTTGCACCGCCCGCGATACCGCACGCTCCGCCTCCGCCGAAAGGCCGTCACCGATTTCGAACTGATTGCAGCCCATGCGTATGAGCCATGCCTCCGGCGCAGCTCCATATACCGTTCGCGCCATATGCAGCAGTCCCGCGGGAGTGGCATAATGCCCCATTGCCGACGCCGAAACCCGGCCGTCAATCCGCTCTCGCGACACTTCGCCAGGGGTCAAACCGGCGTCGGCATCCAAAAAGAAAACCACTCGCGCCGCCGCGCTCCGTTCGGCGATCTCGGGCGTCAGCTGATGTACGTCGAGCGCGCTCAGGCCGTACTCCGCCAGGCGCCGTGCGGCCGTCGGGCCCGCCGCATCGTCGCCGCGCAACTCGCTCCCGTAGCCAATTACCAGAACGCCGTCACACGCCACTCGATACCTCATCGAGCAATTCTCCGCGCCGCCCTACCAGCTCAATGCGCATGGGCACAATGCCGCTCGCGTGGGTGGAGCAGCTCAAGCACGGATCGTAGGCGCGCACCACCGCCGAAACGCGGTTGAGCATGCCCTCTTCCAGCCGGTTGGCCTTCACGAAATACTTGCTCACCTGCTCGATGCTGCGATTGATGGCGAGATTGTTATGGCCGGTGGCGATAATCAGGTTGGCCCAGCGGATGGCGCCGTTCTCATCCACCTTATAGTGATGGATCAGGATGCCGCGCGGCGCTTCCGCCACCCCGATACCCTCGGCGGCGTTGACCTCCGCCCGGGCGCGCACGTGGCGATCCAGAATCGCCGGGTTCTCCAGCAGCTGTTGCAGCCGCTCCAGGCAGTAAATCGCTTCGATCAGGCGCGCGTAATGGAAGTGGAAAGAGCTTGCGACAATCCGCCCGAAACGTTCGCGGAACTCGCGCAGTTCCTTGTCTGCGTCGGGCGTTCCGCAGCAGTCGGCCACATTCAACCGCGCCAGCGGCCCCACCCGGTAGATGCCTGCGGGATAACCGATCGGTTTGAAATATGGCGCCTTGAGGTAGGAATCGGAAAGCGAGGCTTCGCCGATGTAATTGGCATACTCCGCGGGGTCGATCTCCGCCGCGGTGGCTCCGGCCGCCGTTTTGAAACGAATGCGGCCGTCGTACAAGCGCAGCTCCCCGGCGTTCCCCACCAGCCCCACATACATGGTAGGCATGTCGCCGAAGGCCGCGATCTCGGGGCGGAAGTTGTCGAGGACAGTCTTGAAAAAGTCCAGTGTGCGCCAGGCGATGCCACGGGCTTCCGGCAGGCCCTTCAGGATGGCGTCACGAACGGCCGAATCGAGCGGCGTGGCAAGTCCCCCCGGCACAATTCCCGGCGGGTGAATGCGCTCGCCCGCCAGCCGTTCGATCACTGTCTGACCGAACTTGCGCAGCGCGATGCCGTCGCGCACGATTTCCGGATGCTTCTCCGCCAGGCCGAGCACGTTCCGCTTGGCCGGATCGGAATCCATGCCGAGCAGCAGGTCCGGCGCGGAAAGGTGAAAGAAGCTGAGAGCGTGCGACTGCACCATCTGTCCGCAATGAATGGCTTCGCGCAACATGGCGGCGGTGGGCGGAATGCGCACCGCCATAATGGCGTCGCAGGCCTTGGCGGAAGCCAGCAAGTGGCTGATCGGGCAGATGCCGCAGATGCGCGCCGTGATCGCGGGCATCTCGTAATACGGCCGGCCTTCCGTGAACTTCTCGAACCCGCGCACCTGCGTCACATGAAACTGCGTCCGCTCCACGTTGCCGTCATCGTCGACATGGATGGTGATCCGGGCGTGTCCCTCGATGCGGGTAACCGGGTCGATGGCGATTTTTCGCATGCGATCTCCTATCCGAACTTGATTTCCGTGGGCTTGGCGATGCGGCCGTGCAGAAGATCGTCGAGAAGCGCCAGGATCGCCTTCGGCTGCGGTGGGCAGCCTGGCAGGTGAACATCCACCTTGATGAACTCGTGCGGCGGCCGGGCCTGCGGCAGCAGCGGCGGAACGCCCGCGCTGGGAATGACGGGACTCACGTCGGCGCCCTCGATGTAAATACGCTGCAAAATGCGCGCCACGGGAATGGAGTTCCGCATCGACGGCACGTTGCCGGTGACGGCGCAGTCGCCCAACGCGGCTACCACGCGGCTGCGGGCGCGCACCGTGCGCAGCCGCGCGGCATCTTCCTGCGACGACACCGCGCCTTCCACCAGCGTCACGTCCACCCCTTCGGGGAACTCCGTGGCGTCCACCAGCGGCGAATACACCAGGTCCGCCTGCTTCGCCAGCGCCAGAATGCCTTCATCCAGATCGAGCAGCGACATGTGGCATCCGGAGCAGCCATCCAGCCAGATGGTTGCCAGTCTCAATTTGCTCACGTCCGGTCTCCCTTCCGAGCGGCGGCCAGCGCCACTGCGTCGGTGCGCTTCACCATTTCCTCCACGGCCCTGCCTTTTTCCGCCATGGCCCCGGTGGGGCACGCCTGCACGCACTTTCCGCAGCGCGTGCAACTGGCCGCCTCGGCCCACGGTTGATCCATCTCGCTGATCAAGCGGGAGTGAATGCCGCGCCCCATGATGTCCCACACGTGCGCGCCTTCCACTTCGGCGCACACGCGGACGCAGCGCGAGCAGAGGATGCAGCGATTGTGGTCCATGACGTACTTCTCTTGCGAGAGGTCCACCGGCATGGCCGGATAGCGGTAACGGAAGCGAACGCTGCTCACTCCCAATTGCGCGGCCAGCGATTGCAGTTCGCAATGGCGGTTGGCCACGCAAACCGCGCAGATGTGATTGCGCTCCGCCAGCAGCAACTCCAGGATCATGCGGCGGTAGGCGGCCAGGCGCGGCGAATTGATCGTCACCGAGAGCCCTTCCTGCACCGGGGTGGTGCAGGCCGGCGCCAATCGGCCGCCGCCGCCGATTTCGACGATGCACAGCCGGCAGGCGCCGACATCGTGCAGGCCGTCCATGTGGCATAGCGTAGGAATGCTCTTGCCCGCCTCCCGCGCCGCCTGGAGAATGGTCTTCCCTTCGCGCGTGGGGACCAGCTCGCCTTCGATTCGAATGGAAATGGCTTTCGATTTCTGAATCATCGCGGTCACCCTCTCACGTCGCACCGCAGGCAGCGGGACGCTTCGTCGTTGGCCTCTTCCGGCGTCAGGCCGAGCATCACTTCGTCCTCGCCGCGAATGCGCACCAAGGGGGACAACTCGGCCGAGTGGTGGCGCGGGCTCGGGCTGGGAGTCTCCGGCGCCTCCTGGCTGTATTCAAACCCGCCGAAGAGGAGATGGAAGCGTTTCGCCCCCATGAGCTTCTCATCCATTTTGCGCGCCGCCTTCTTGCCGTATCCCATGGCGTTCGACACATTGGAGGCGCCGGTGATCACATCGCCGCCGGCATAGAATTTCGGCCGGCTGGTCTCCAGCGAATAGCGGTCCACCACGAATGTGCCGGCCTCCGCCAGGGTCAGTCCGGATGCCCGCACGAAGTCCAGATCCACCGTCTCACCCACAGCCAGCACCACCGTGTCGCAATCCAAACGCACCACTTCGCCGGTCGGAACGGGCTTGCGCCGCCCCGAATGGTCGTATTCGCCCAGGTGCGTCTTCTCGATTTCGATCCCCCTCACCTGGCCCTGGGCGTCCCCCAGAATCCGGTGCGGCGCGGAAAGAAACTGCAGACGGACGCCTTCCTGCTCGGCCGCGTCCACCTCTTCCTTGATGGCCGGCATGTCTTTTCTCTGCCGGCGATAGAGGATGGTCGCCTGCGCGCCCATGCGGACCGCGCTGCGCGCCGAATCCACCGCCGCGTTGCCGCCGCCAATGACGGTTACGCGGCGGCCGGTGGCGGCCGTTGCCCCGGAGGCGATTCCCTCCAGAAACGGCAGCGCGGGAATCACGCCTTTCAGCTCGGTGCCCGGCAGGTAGACCCAGGATTCCTTCCACGTGCCGATGGACAGGAACACCGCGTCGAACTGGTCATCGAGCTCCTTCAGCGTGATTTCCGAACCCACACGTATGCCGAAGTGGAACTGCACGCCCAGCCGGCGGATGAGGTCGACCTCCCGCGCCAGCACCCGTTTGGGCAGCCGGTATTCGGGGATGGCGTAGCGCAGCATGCCGCCGGCCTCGGGCTTGCTTTCGAAAACGCTGACTTCATGGCCGAGCAGCGCCAGGTAGAAGGCGCACGTCAGGCCCGCCGGACCGGCGCCGGCCACGGCGACGCGCTTCCCGGTGGGGGCCATCTTGCGGGAGGCAAAGCGGCCGGCGACGGTTTCGAAATCGTCGGAGAGCAGCACCGTATCGGCGATGAAGCGGTGCACTTCGCGCATATTGACCGCGGTGTCGGTGGTCTGCCGGCGGCAGCGGTTGTCGCACGGGTGCTGGCAGACGCGGCCGGTGGAAGCCGGCAAGGGATTATCGAGAATCACCGATTCGAAAGCGTCCGCCATGCGGCCCTCTTGCACCAGATCGAGGAACCGCGGGATGTTCATATGCAGCGGGCAGCTATTTTCGCACGGCGAGAGAGCCAGGCTGTCGCACACTCCGGCGCGGCAGCGCTTGGCGATCATGTGGTCGTCAAATTCGTGGCGGAAATGGCGCATGCTGGTGAGCACCGGATTGGGCGCACTCTGTCCCAGCCCGCATAACGAGGTGTCGCGGATCATGCGGCTCAATTCGTCCAGCAGATCGAGCTGCGCCGCCGTGCCCATGCCTTTCGTGACCCCGTTGAGCATGGTCAATGCCTGATCGAGCCCCGCCCGGCACGGCACGCACTTGCCGCACGATTCCGAATGCGTGAACTCGATGAAGAAGCGGGCGATGTCCACCATGCAGTTGTCTTCGTCCAGCACCACCATGCCGCCCGATCCCATGATGGAGCCGAGCTGCGCCAGCGTCTCGTAATCCACCGGGGTGTCGAACATTTCGCGCGGGATGCAGCCGCCGGAAGGTCCGCCGGTCTGCACCGCTTTGATGGTGCGGTCCTGCAGCCCGCCGCCGCCCACATCGTAAACGAAGCGCGAGAGCGGCGTTCCCAGGGGCATTTCCACCAGCCCGGTATTGGCGATCTTGCCTACCAGCGAGAAGACCTTGGTGCCCGCGCTTTTGGTGCTGCCCGTCTCGGTGAACCAGGCGGGACCTTTCAGCACGATGGGGGCGATGTTGTACCAGGTCTCGACATTATTAATATTGGTTGGCTTGCCGAACAGGCCTTTGTTGGCTGGAAACGGCGGACGGGGCCGCGGCCTGCCGGCCAGACCTTCGAGCGACGCGATCAGCGCCGTTTCCTCTCCGCAGACGAACGCGCCCGCGCCTTCCACCATCTCGATATCGAAATTGAAGGGCCGGCCGAGAAGGTGGCTACCGAGCACGCCATAGTCGCGCGCCTGCTCGATGGCATTGGTCAGCCGCTGCACCGCCAGCGGATACTCGGCGCGCACATAAACGATGCCCTGCGAAGCGCCCGTCACATACCCCGCGATGATCATTCCCTCCAGCAGGGAGTGGGGATCGCCTTCGATCTCGTTGCGGTTCATGTAGGCGCCCGGGTCGCCTTCGTCGGCATTGCAGATGATGTATTTAGGTGTGCCCTCCGCTTTGGAGAGGAACTCCCACTTCAGGCCGGTGGCGTAACCGGCGCCGCCGCGGCCTCGTAGTTTGGCCGCTTTGATCTGCTCGATGACCGCCTCGGGCTTGCCGTCGATCAGCACCTTATATAAAGCTTGATAGCCGCCCACCGCGATATATTCATCGATATCGTCCGGGCAGATCAGGCCGCAGTTCCGCAATACGATGCGCTTCTGGCCGCTGAAGAAGGGTATGTCGGACCAAAGCGGCAGCTCGGGAAATCCGCTTCCGTAGCGGATGTGGGCGGTGAGGTGGTCCCACTCGTCGATGCGGCACCAGGCCAGATCGGGCGGAACGATGCCTTGATTCACCGCGGCCAGAATCCGTTCCGCGTCGGAAGCCTGCACGCGGCGCAGCAAAAGCAGCGGCCGCCCCGGCATCCAGACCGTGACCATCACCTCCTGCGAGCAGGCGCCGAAACAGCCGGTGGAAGCCAGCCGGATGTCCATGCCGTCGCGCTCAATGGCATGTCCGAGAGCATGGTAGACCGCCTCACCGCCATTGCCCCGTCCGCAGGTGCCCATGCCGACGGCAATGCGCGGCGCCGCCGGCAACAGCTTGGCTAGCCCCGCTTCGCGGACGATATTGAAGGCGCCGATATCCTCGATCCGGCTCATTGGTGACTCTCCTCCGCCAGTGCTTCGACCTCGCGCACCAGCGCGCCTTCATTCATGTGGCCGCAGATGCGGTGATCGAGCTCCACCACCGGCGCCAATGCGCACTGCCCGAAGCACGCCACCGTGCGAATGGTGAACTTGCTGTCCGGGGTGGTCAGCATCAGCTTGTCGGCGGTGCCGGTACCCTGATCTTCCGCCAGGCCCAGTTCCAGCCGGATGCTTTCCAGCAGACTGCGCGATCCGCGCGCATGGCACGCCGTGCCGCGGCAGATGCAAATGGTATGCTCGCCTTGCGGCTGCAGATTGAATAGCGCGTAAAACGTGACGACGCTGAAAATCTGCGCTACGGGCATGTTGGTCTTGGCGGCGATGAAGCGCAGTTCATCGGCGCAGAGGAATTTGCGGGGATTATGCTCCTGGACAGCTTCGAGGATGCCCAGCAGTGCTCCCGGCCGGCCGCGGTGAAGCGCCACGACTTCCTCTATGAAGGTGAAGTCCTTCGACGCGTTGGACATAGCTTATTTTAGGGTCCGAAATACTGAAATTGCAAATTTCCAGACTACTAACTACGGGAGACGCAATCTGCCCTGACCGCCTGCGCCGGGGAGGGGCAGGGGACATTGCTGTAAGATGGCGACATTCTCGAGCCCCGCTACATGGTTACCGCCCGATGCTCCCGCTGTTCGAGGTAGCGCAGTAAGCTCGAAAAGGTGGGGCAGACCGCATAGGGGCTAATTTAAGGCAGGCGAAAATGGGGACCGTTCGGGGAGCGTTTAGGCGTGTAAAACGCGCGTTTGACCTCCCTGAACGCCGTTTCGGGATCCTTCCGGCAGCAGTAGGACTTCTGCGGTACCCGGCTGGGTGGATTCGGGTTGGTCGGGTTGGTGGATTCGTTGAATCGGAACAGCGAGAGCTGTAAAATACATCTGAACTTTTGCGCCCGAGTTTTGCAACACGGCCAAGAGCCGTTCCAGTGCTGCGACCAGCCCGACTCCCCTTCGTTTTCGCACTTGACTTTTGCGACATGCAGGACCCAATGTTTTCGGGGCCTACGGCGATGTTGCAAAACTTACCCAATTTGGAACATGGCTTGTGCTGACTGATCTGGTTGGGGTGAATAAAAAACGAAGACAGTATGGTTTATTGGAGGTTCTAGATGAACCAAACAAAGAAACGTGCGACAACTATCCCTTCGGGGCCTCTTACCGCACAAGTTAAATCTACGATTGCAACGATGATCCACATCGGGGAGCCAAACACATTCCAGTTTGGCTGTTCGTGTGGCGGCAAGGTTTTTCACATTCTTCGTCTGCCGGTAGAGCGTAAGCGGAAAATCAAGACCGCTCATCGGTTCCGAATAGTTGGCCGATGCGTCGATTGCCAAAAGGCCCTACGGCTGGCGTTCGGCGGCATCAAATGTCGCTGAAGTAAGTAGCAACGCCCGGCACACATTGCCGGGCGTTTTGCTTTTGAGGCACGTTGCATTAATGACCCTTTGCGCTACACGGCGGGAATTGGCAAGACCCATTTATTCAATTTTCGTTTAGCCCGTAAGGCTGCCGCGTGTGAAGGCGCTTCTTCCAGGTTCCCTCCAGCCGGATTACGGCGTCGGCGTCCTCGTCCGGAGAAAGGCGCTGAAGGATGGTGAAGCGGAAGTTTCTGGGATCGCGGTTCCGCAGTAACGCGTTCCCTCCGGACCCGGATTTTGCATAGTTCTCCCACCTGCCTAGAAGGTTGTCAACGCCGTACGCCGAGCCGACGTAGCCTTTGGCGTCGGAAGCATCGAAAATATAGTAGACCCCTCGCCATTCTGTGAGCTTCGACTTCCAGCTCGGGGATAGAACGCCCAGTTCTTCCCACTCAAGCTCTATTTCCCGCCAATCCGGCATCGCTGGGTCAAGCGCGCTCTCGGCGAGAACCGCAGAGACAGGTATTGTGTTACGATGCGCGAGACGCCACCAGGAGAGCTCGGGCGGTGGCCACTCGATCACGAGCTTACCCTTCCACGACGCATAGAAGTCCGTTAGCAGAAGGTCGAACCACAACACGGACGACCGCTTCTCTTCTAGGCCCTTCAGTCCATACTTTTCTTTCAGCTCGATGTAGGCTGGGACTTGCCAGTATTCCTCGTACGTTATCGGTTTAGACCCGGCAACGGAGTATAGGCCAACAAAGAGGGCTCTGCGCGGCTCATGGCCGATGAATGAAGCTACAAACTTAGCTCGTGTCATCGCGCCCTCAACCCTGGTCGTCTGGGTCTGTTGGTAGGCGTTGAAAATATCCGGCCTTTCTGCGGCGATGCGCGGGAATACCCTATTGAGTTTGGGTTCAGAAGGTCGGTGTCGGAGCACCAACAGCTGCCGCGGGTCGATTTCCTTCTTTAGCAGCAAGTCGTTAAAATACATCCCCGCCTCCCGTCAACATGGGGTCAAACCTGTAATGGTTAGATATTACAAGATAAGCGGCCAGGCTGAAAGCCCGCATGAATGCAAAGGAAGGCCGCCGATCAGCCGCGGGGATGGTGTCCGTGCGACTATGGGTTGACTTTCCTCCGGATCCCTGCCGTTGTGATCCGCCGATACCGTCAGCCGGAACGAAGAACCGTCGTTCTCCGGCCGCAGCCTGAGCAGATATCGGGGCCTTCAAGGTAGGCGCGACCGACGACCAATGCCGCTGCTTTCACCGATTTAATTTCCGCCCGCACAGTGGGTTGGTCTTCTTGGGCAAGCGTCCTAAGACATGGCCGGCAGAATGATTGCCTTGGGCGCTCGTGTAGGTATAGCAGTTCAGACGTGGTAGGACCCTGTTCTTCAGCCATCACATTTTCATTTTCCCATAGCTTGGCTATTATAGCGGGCCACCAAAGTGGGCCCGGTCTGGGCTTGGTGGCCGTTGCAAAAAGGACCCTTTGTGAAACGCTGGGACTATTCTTGTAACTCTGGTTCGCCGCCTTCATCAGGGCATCTGCGGATGTGAAAGTCGCAACTATTTGCCCTGTACCTTCCGTGCGTTGGACAGCGCAGAATCCAAACCTTTGCGAAGGGGTGATTGGGGCTGCGCTCCTTCGTTTTTTGAACCAACACTTGGCCGCTCGCGTTTGCGTCGCCAACCTGTCGAGTGGACCTTGCCATGAATCTTACGGTAGCAGAAAGGACCCTTTACGCAACGTCATTGGACCTGCTTCGTGGGGTTTCGCCCGAGCCGCAAAAGTGGGCAAAGGACCGCGATCTGGGAAATCACTCCTCGTGCCGATTTTTCGATCCCGGTCGGAAAAGCAATCCGCGAGCTCGGCTTAGGCGGAAGAATGATCTGGCGCTAACGCTTCTGCAACGGACCCCGGCTTGCGGTTCGCGGACGGCTCGCCTGCATAGACATGAACAGCCGGGCCCGGCTGCGCTGATGGTGACGTCCATCGAAAGCACCGATAACGGGCCGGGCGCGCTGAGTGTTATCCGGGCCAAGGGTTGTAAACGCGCATGCCCAAGCCGGAAAAGTCTCTTACGTTGCGAGTGACGATAGTCAGGCCATGTTCAAGGGCTGTGGCAGCAATTAGGCCGTCAGCGACCTTGATCGGTCTGCCTTTGAGTTGGCATTCCCCGGCCAAGATGCCCCAGCGCTCTGCAATGGGTTCGCTCACGGGCAGAATCCGCCCTCCAAACCACGGTCGTAGTGTCTCGTCCAGCCATTGCTGTAATTTCTGGCGGCGCTTGCTTTCGGGAAGAATCGTGAGGCCTTTGAAAATCTCGCCCAGAGAAACGACGCTGAAAAACAATTGTTCATCGTCCGCGTCGTCCAACCATTTTTCCACCTGTGGATCGGATTTAGGCCGGGTCAATTCGGAGGGAACATTGGTATCCAGCAAGAAGCCGGTCATAGCGTGACTGGACGGCCCGTATCTGCGTCTCTTTCAAATTTCAGGTCGAGACCCTTAAATGGAGACTCAGCAAACAATTGGGAAAGGCTTTTCCTGCCTCTGGGCCGCTTGTGGGGATGAATCTTTCCGCGTGCAGCCAAGTCCTTTGCGCGGTCGATAGCTTCCGCCTGGGTTGGAGGGACTGCACTCGCACGCTCGATGGCGGCGCTTCGGAGCACCTGGTCAAGGTAAGATTCCAGCGACAGGCCGCGGGCTTGTGCCTGGGCAGCCAAGCCAGCTTCAACCTCGGGTTTCAAGTCCAGTTTTACGGTCACGATGAGCCTCTCCTGCTATTGTCGCAAGTCCGTTCCCCCGTTGCCTGCTTTCGACCACGGCGGCGGCAGTGGTGAGCGCGTAGCGGCTTCTCTGCTGACCTACGCCGGCGCCGCCACGCCCATTTTGGCGTACCACGGAGTGGCCGACTTGATGGCGTCGTTCACCGCGTTGATATTCCGTACGCCCTCGCGCTGCAGCCATTCCTCCAGACCTTTGGCGCCTTGCTTGGCGTAAACCGGGATGCCTTCCTTCCACGTCGCGCGCCCGCACAGCACTCCCGAGTAATCCGTGCCCGCTTCCGTGGCCATGCCCAGAGATTCGGTGAACACCGAGTTGCCCACACCCGCGCTCAGGTAGATGAACGGCTTGGCGGCGATCGCCGCGGCTTCGCGGAAGTGGGTGAGCGCTTCGGCGCGCGTGTACGCCTTCTGCCCTTTAAATACGCTCGATCCCTCCACGTACTCCGCGTTGATCGGCACTTCCACTTTCAGCACGTCCACTTTATATTGCGGGAGCGAGAATTCCTTCATGCTCGCCTTCACAATCTCCGGCTTCGCCTTGGCGTATTCGAAGCCTTTTTCGTCGCCGCCCTTCGCATCGTAGCCGACGAATTCCAGGAAGAACGGGATTTCGTATGTCTCGCACTCCGCGCCGATCCGCTCGATGAAGGCATGCTTGATATCGTTGACCGGCGCATCTTCGTGATGCGTGTAGTAGATCAGGATCTTCACCGCATCGGCGCCCCAATCCACAATGCGTTTTACCGACACGTGCGGCAGAAGGTCGGGCAGGCGTCCGGGCTGGGTATTATCGTAGCCGCTCAATTCATACGCCAGCAGGAGGCCGGCATTGTTGCTGCGGGCCTTCGCCGCTTCCAGTCCGAATTCCGGGTCGAGCAGGATGGCGCTGGCGTGCGGCGTCAGCACCTTGCTCACCACTACCTTAAACTCGCTCATCATTTCGTGGGTGATGCTTTTCGAATCCACCCCGCGAGCCGACGCCAGCGACTTTTGCAGGCTCCCACGTTGATCCATGGCAGCCGCCGCGATCACGCCCCGGTTGTTGGCCAGCGCTTTCATGCGCCGCAGTTTTCCCGCTGAAAGTGTCATGGGCATTATTATCCCATGAGAGAATCGTAGCCATGAACCCCGCCAACTATGCCGTCGAGCCATCGGAAGTGGATGGGATCCCGGTGGTGCGCCTGTCCGACGCGGCGCGCCGCGCCGGCGTCGCCGTTGCCCCGTCGATCGGCAATATGGCTTACCAGTTTCGCGTAGCAGACGAGGAAATTCTCTGGTTCCCGTACGCCGGCCCCGCGGAATTGAAAGCCAAGCCGGTCTTATGCGGGATTCCCTTCCTGGCGCCCTGGGCCAACCGGCTGGATGGCGATTCCTACTGGGCCAACGGCAAACACTACCTGCTGAATCCCAAGTTGGACAACATCCGCCGCGACGCGCACCAATCGCCCATTCACGGCCTCCTGAATTTTTCACCCTACTGGGAGGTGGCAGGTTCCGGCGCCGACGACGTCTCCGCGTGGACTACCAGCCGCCTGGAATTCTCGCGGCACCCCGATCTGATGGCGCAATTCCCGTTCGCCCACAGCCTCACCATGACGCACCGCCTCAGCAACGGCGCACTGGAAGTGGAGACCGCGATCGAGAATCGCAGCGCCGAACCGTTGCCGGTGGCCGTGGGCTATCATCCGTATCTCAATCTTCCCGGAGTTCCGCGCGACCGGTGGATGGTGCACCTGGCGGCCCGCGACCATCTCGCCCTGAATGACATGCTCATCCCGACGGGCGAGCGCCGTCCCGTGGAGTTCGCCGACCCGTATCCTTTGAAAGATGCCGCGCTCGACGATGTCTTCGGCAATCTCATTCGCGATCCCGATGGCCGCGCCCGTTTCTTTGTGGAAGGCGGCGGCCGCCGCGTCACCGTGACCTACGGCCCGAAATACAGAGTCGCCATCGCGTACGCGCCACCGGGCAGAAATTTCATCTGCTTCGAACCCATGTCGGCCGTTACCAACGCTTTCAATCTGGCTCACGCCGGAATCTACGCCGAGCTGCAGAGCGTTAACCCAGGCGAAGTGTGGCGCGAGAGCTTCCGGATCGATTATGAGGCCGGGCAGGGAACGAAGGACGGCCAGTCGATCGTCCGCTGATATTCCTCATCGGGCGGAATCACAGTCTTGAAGGTGAACGCGAACTGCGATGGGCCGTGTTGTTCCAGGTGCGCCAGCCGTTTCTTGGCCTCATCAATGCCGGGTATGTGTCCTGCCGGCACCCACCACAAGGCGGTATATACTCCCGCGAATTGTTCGAACCATTGCTGACGCTGCCGCAACAGTTCCACGTGTGCAGTTTGATAAACGTATCGTCTGAGCGCGTCCACCGATTCCCACACCGACATATTGACCAGGATGCGATCGTCATCGTATGGCCGAAGGTAGGTGGCGTCGCCGGCCGGAGTTTGCAGGCGCCACACAAACCTGGGGCTTCCATCGGCGAGCGCATTGATTTCAACCAGCCGGTTGACAAATCCGGCCATAATCGGGTCCTCGAGGGGGGCTTTCACGCGGCCGATATTCACCTGGGCAATGTGATATTGGGTCACTTCCACAGTATAAACATCGCGCTACCGGCTCGTGCGGCAGCAATTGCGGTGGGAGGCCTTCCACTGTCAGCCGAATCACAGGACTTTCCCAATTTCTGTGTTCCGTGCTTGTAGGGAACAGCCCCGAGCCCGAAAGGCCTAAACTAAAGAGCCGCGACCGCGGGGGAGTGCACCATGGCCCGAAGGGCCAGAGCGAGCTGAAGCTCGCTTGGACAAGCTGAAGCTTATCCCACAAAATCGCCGGCCTTTCTGACGTGGGGTGAGCTTTAGCTTGCCCAGCCGGGCGACAGCCCGGCCCTGGCCTGCGGGCCGGCTCCGCACCCGCTTGCTGACGCGCGCGGCTCGGAAAACGAGCGTCGTACTGTCTTCAGTCGATCGCCGGCCCGAAGTATCCCTGCGCCAAAGCCGGCTCCGCTTCCAGCGCTTTCGCCCAGCAGGCGCGCGCTTCGTCCGACTTGCCGGTGGTCTCCAGAATGCGCCCCATATTGAGCAGCGCTTCCGGCATGTGAGGTTCCAGCGCCAGCGCCTCGCGGTAGAACTTCACCGCGTTATCCAGCTTGCCCGCCTTTTCGTACATCAACCCGGTGTTGTACAGAACCTCCGGCGAGCGCTCGCCCAGATCGATCAGCCGCACGTGGAACTCGAGCGCCGTATCGAAGTCGGAAGCCTGAATCGCCATCGCGGCCAAACCGCGCAGCGCTTCCACCGACTTCGGATCGGCTTCGAGCATCTTCTCGTACAGCCGCTCGGCATGATCGCGTTCGCCCATGCCGCTGTAGGACAGCGCCAGATTGGCGTGCGCTTCGGGCCATGCCGGACGATACTTCAGGCATCCTTCGAAAGCCTCGGCGGCGCCGCGGAAATCCTGCCGTTGCAAACGCAGGAACCCCAAACGGAAGCGCGCTTCCTCTTCTCGCGGCGCCTTTTCCAGAATCTGGCGATAGTAACGCTCCGCCTCTTCGACGCGCCCCGTGTGTTCCAGCAGAAGCGCCAGGTTCCACACCGGCGCGAGCGATTCCGGATTCGCTTCGGCGGCGTGCGCATAGGCCGCCTGCGCGCCGTCCGCGTCGTCCAGTTGTTCGCGCACGATTCCCAGGTTGGTGTACGTCTCGGCCGATTGCGGCCGGATCTTGAGGGCCTCTTCGTACGCTTCGGCGGCCTGCTCCCAGCGCCCCGATTTATGATGCGCCAGCCCCAGGTTGAACCATCCTTCGAAGTGCGCCGGCACGGCCGACACCAGCAGTGTGCAGAATTTCGCCGTGAGCGCGTGATCCCCCGCCGCGCAGGCCCAGGCTGCCAGGCCCTCCAGCGCAATATTCGATTCCGGCTTCAGCTCGAGCAGCCGTTCGGAGAACTCGCGCACCATGTCGAAATCCTCCTTCGACATGCCGATCAGCACCAGGTTCGCCAGCGATTCTTCCGACTCGGGGTCATGATCCAGGATGCGCTGATAGATCTCCGACGCCTCATCCGGATGACCTAACGACTGGATGGACGCGGCCTTTCCGAATAGCGCGTCGGCGTGATCGGGCGCCAGTTCCAGCACCCGTTCGAAAGCGAAGAGGGCAGACTTGGCGTCCTCCAGCCGCAGATGGCTTACGCCCAGGCCGAGATGCGCTTCCAGGTGCGACGGGTCCAGCGTGGCGGCTTTATGAAACGCCTGCGAAGCTTCGTCCCAGTCCTCCATCCGCTCCAGGCAGACACCCAGGTTGAACCATCCTTTGGCGTATTGCGGCTTGAGTTCGGTGAGGCTGCGATAGCTGTCCGCGGCGTCCGCAAACGCCTCCAACTCGAATTGGATGTGCCCCATCGCGCGATACAGTTCCGGAGACGCTTCGCCGGAATCGACGGCGCGCTCCAGCTGCTTCAGCGCCTCCTCGCGCTTGCCCGCCAGGTGCAGCGTGACCGCGCGCGCCAGGGAGCCGGTGGTAGCGGCGGCTGGGCCGCTCTTCTCGTTTGCATCCGTCTGCGGCGAACGGACAGGGGGAACCTTGAATGGCCGGGAGGCAATAGTGCTCATCGCTTGGAATACTCCTTACTCGTGTGACCAATGGGCATGACTTTTACCCAGTAGAGCCGCGCCCGCTCTTCCGGAGCGCCAACAAACCCGATGCCGCCCGCGGTGAGCCGCGCATCGGTCCAGGTATCGATCGCCTGGCCGTCCAGTGATATCGTGAATTCATTCCCCGCCACCCGTGTCCGCACGGTGATGGCAGTCTTGCCGGTTTGGGCCGGCGAAGCCGGTGGAACGGCGCGAACCGTCGCGCCTTCCGCCACTCCGCCGATCACCGCCTGACGCCGGAGTTCGTACCCGCCGCCCGGCGCCAACGCCAGGGTCGCCTGGTAATAATCCTGATAGTTGGCCGCGCGGAATACCCAACTCATGCCGCGCAGCTCGATCCTTGTCAGAAACTCCAACAGGTAATTCGTCAGGTCCAGCGAGGGCTGATAGAGTGCCAGCGAACCCGGACGCACGCCCGCTATATCCACTCTCCAATCTTCGGTTCCACCCACCCAATTGTGCAGTCCGGCATCGAAATGTTCTTCCAGGGTGGCTGGCGGCGAGTCCACTTTTCGCACCGGCGCGGCGCCGAAATGCATGCTGCTCAGCAGCGTCCCGTGAAGATCGCTGGGGCATTGGAACGGTGTCTCTTGCGGTTGGAAGGCGACCAGCGTGAGCCGCCGCGTTCCCGCGATCGGCCGAGGTTCGGGAGCCGGCAGCGACGGCGCCTGCGGTGTCGTGGCGCGCAATTGTGTCGCGCCGTTGCTATAAAGTATCCGCGGACCTGAAACGGGCGGCGCCTGCCACGTCACATCGCAACTTCGCACAACCGGAATAGCGTCTCGCGCCGGCTGCGCCCCATTTAGCGGCGCGTCCGGCCACCGGAATACCACCGGACTGTTCTGCTCGGGCCCTTTGGGAGCGGCCGGAACACGCACCGTAAAGCGCATCACGCCGGCCGGGATCACGGCGCTTTCCTTCGGTTGCGTGCTGGAAGTCAAGCCGCGCGCATTGGTGGAGCTCGCCGGCGGATTCGTGTGCGGACGGGCAAATTCAACCGCCCGAATGCGTGGGGTGAAGAGGCGGAATCCAATTCCGCCGGAAACGCGCAACTCGCGGCCGCGGCCGGCGGAGTTGTTCAATCGCCGTGCGCCCTGTGGCTCCTGTGGGTTTTGCACCGGCATGCGCGAGGGCCGCACCTGGATGCCATTGCCGCCAATATGCGTCCGGTGCAAAACCAGCCGCAACTGCGACACTTCGCGCCGCAGCCGCGCCAGGCGTGCTCCCGAAAGGCGCGTAAGTACCACTCCAGCGGGCGCGATCTGCGTTTGGAAACTATCGCCCCGCACCGGCAGAAGCAGTTGCCTGAGCCGCACGCCGAAACCTTGCGCGCCGATGGCACGCACCTTGGAACCCATACCTGTGGCCGGTTGCAGAACAAGCCGCCAATGTTCCGAATGCGAAGCCAGCGCGGGTGTTGCCAGTGCAGCCGCTAGCGGCCGCATGGGGCGAACGTCCGGCTGGCGCACCGGCATCCGCAAGAGCGGCGCCAGGCGCGGCGAAACCTTCGAGTCGCGTGCCAGTTGCGCTGCCGGAATGGTCTTCGCATTCTCGCGGCGGCGCATCAAATTCGCAACTTTGTTGGCTTCCATCAGGCGGTCCATGCCCAGCCGCAAGCGAAATTGGTTGCGATGTTCGCGCGAGCAGAAGTCTCCGCCGGAGCCGACCGTGAAGCGGCTCAAAGCCTTTCCGCAAAGCTGGCAGGTACGTCCGTTCATTTCGGCTTAATTATAGGAGTAATGCCGTTTAATTGCTATGCTAATGGAGGATAATATTGATGATATATTAAGTTAACTAGTTTTGTTTACTGCAGATATACGCCAACAATTAAAACAATAACCTTGGTATATTTCTTCATAATTATGGGTGAATTTAGAGAAAATGCGAGTAAAATCGTAGACCTGGGAGGACTCATGCTTGATTCGACTGCGCGTGCGGAACGCATCGATCTGACGACATCCGAGGCTGCTTGCTACACCTGGGAAGGAGCGCAAAAATCGCTCGCCGTACGCTTGCCTCTGCCGCTCATCGACCGCCTCGAGTCGGAAGCCGTGGAAGCGTTTCGATCGCTCACTTCGCGAGGATCGGAAATCGGCGGATTGCTGCTCGGCTATTCCGCCCCCGGAGCACCGGCGATCGTCACCGTCTCCGACTTCGAATTGATTTCCTGCGATTACACTCGTGGTCCGCTCTATCGGCTCTCCGGCGGCGATGCGACCCGCTTCGAACAGGCGATCCAGAAGCATGGCGGAAATGCCAGCACCCACGTAATCGGCTACTTCCGCAGCCATACGCGAAAGGGTTTGTCGCTGGATCCCGAGGATCTCACGTTTCTCGAACCGCGCTTCGCCGACCCGCATCACATTGTGCTGCTGATCCGGCCGTTTGCCACCAAGGTGAGCTCGGCGGGTATTTTCATTCGCGAAAATGGGAAGTTCAGCGGCGAGAACAGCCATCGCGAGTTCCCGTTCCGTTCCTCCGAACTCGCCCTCCTGCGAAGCGACAAGCCGGAAACCAGCCTTTTCTCCGGCTCGCCGGTGGCGCCGACCGCGGCGCAACCCGCCATGCCGCCGAAACCGCAGTCGCGAGCCCAAATCGTCCCCATTGCTTCCCGCCGCGAGATTGCTCCTGAGCCGGCGGTGGCGCCGCCAGCGCTTCCGCCCATCGTAGTGGAGCGAGTGGAAGCGCCGGCCCCTCCCGCCGCGCCCAAGAGCCAAGCCCCCGATCGCATCGAAGCTCGCGTCGAAGCGCCAGTACCCGTCGCGCCCAAACCCCAGACGGCAGCCCCGGCGGTAGAAAAGGGCGATAAAGAGAAGGAAAAAGCCGCCCCGCCGGCGAAAGCCGTCGAAGCGCCAGCTAAAGCTTTCGAAACGCCGGCCGAGACCCCGGCCATCGAAGCCCCGGCCTTCGGAATCAACTTACCGGTCCCGGAGAAGAAAAACAAAAAGCTTCGTCTTCTAGTGGCCGCGGCCGTCGCCATGCTGGTCCTCGGAGGCGGCGGATTGATCGTGTATCCCACTCTGATGCGGCGCGCCAACCGGCCGGTCCCCGTCCAGCAGGACTCGTCTCCTCTCGCCCTGCGCGTAGAACGCACCCCGGGAGGCATGCTGCTCACCTGGAACCGCGACCTTCCGGTGATCCAAAGCGCCAGCAAAGTGGTGCTCTCCATCTCCGATGGGGATCGCCGTGAGAACATCCAGTTGGATCCCAATCAGGTTCGCACCGGCAGCATTCTGTATCCGCCCATCACCGGCGACGTGAGTTTCCAGATGGAAGTGACGGACCCGCGCCAGTCGAAGACCACCAGCGAATCGTTGCGCGTGCTGGATCCCCGGCCCTCCCCGCTTGACCAGCCGTCGGCGGCAACGCCCGCCGCTGCTTCGAAAGACAACAGCGCCGTCAAGCCTGCCCCTACCGCCGAGGCCACTCCTGCTTCTGCTGCTGCCGTGGACACCAAAGCACCGGACGACACGCCGGCGCCACATCCCGCCGCCAACCTGAAGCCTTTCAACACGGCCTCGCTGGCGCAGCGGCTCCGCCCGGTGACTCAGGCCGATTTGCCCGACGACGCGCCCGCCATCGCCCGCGCTACGGCTCCCACCGGCTCCGCCAGCCTGCCGGGGATGGAAACCGCCCAGCAGCTACCGCCTCCTCCGAAATCGGCCGTTCCCACGCCCGCCCCCAGGGTCGGCGGCCAGTTGACTTCGGCCAGAGTGCTTTCCAAGATCGACCCTGAGTATCCCAAACTCGCCCGCCAGGCCGGAGCCGGCGGCGTGGTAGAACTGGAAGCCACCATCACAGCCGACGGCAGGGTCAAGAACCCGCGCGTCATCCGCGGCAATAGCATGCTGCAAAGGTCGGCCATCGACGCTGTGCTGCAATGGCGTTATCAGCCCGCCATGCTGAACGGCAAACCGGTAGACTCGCCCGTCCAAATCAAGCTGAACTTCGTCACTCAGGGCCGCTAACCGCGACGATTTTCGCGAACCGAAGCTAACGGGACGCTGAGATCCCGGATCCTCAGCCCTCCGTGGCCTCCGCCATCTCCGTGTGCTCGGGTTTTGCCTTCGCGGTTCTTTTTCTCCGTACTCCTAACTAACGGACAGAATCTTTGTGCGCCGCGATGATTTCCCGAAAAGCGTCCGATCTTGTGCCGGCGTTCCCAGTGCGCCAGCCGCCCCTCAGCGTCCTCTGCCACCTCAGCGCCCTCTGGTTTTGAATTTTGTTCTTCTCAGCGTCTCTGCGGTGAAGAGCCTATTGCGGCTATGCCGCGCTGTGGCTCAGCGTCTCTGCTACCCCGGCAGCCGCAATCGCGCCACACAACCCGGACCGTCTTTCCGATTCTCCAGCGTGAGTGCGCCGCCATGCCCCTCGGCGATTTGCCGGCTGAGCACCAGCCCGATCCCCGATCCTCCCGGCTTGGTCGTAAAGAATGGTACGAACAGGTTCGCCGTGCTCGAAAGCCCCGGCCCTTCGTCCTTGATCCAGATCTCCAACATAGCCCCGTCGCGCCGCCAACCCACCTCCACCACGCCGCCCGTTGTCAACGAGGCGTCGGCCGCATTGCGCAGCAGGTTAATCAGCACCTGTTCCAGCTGATCGGGATCGCCCTGCACCGTCAACTGCGCGCCCGCATTCACCTTTACCGCGACCCTGGTTTCGAAACTCGCCGCCCGCTCCACCGTCGCCTTCACTTCCAGCGGCTGCAACTGCGGACGCGGCAGTTTCGCCAGCCGCGCATACGCGCCGATGAACCGGCTCAAACTCTCCGACCGGCTGGTGATCACCGTCAGTCCGCGCCGCATGTCGTCGCGCCAATCGTCGGGCAAGTTCTCCCGCGCCACAATGCTCGCCAGGCTGCCGGCAATCGACTTGATCGGCGTCAGCGAATTATTCAGCTCATGCCCCAGCACCCGCACCAGCCTCTGCCACGCCTGTAATTCCTGTTCGCTCAAGGCCTGAGTCAGATCGGAGATCACAATCAGATGAAGCGGCAGTCCGCGCTCGCGAATTCCCGTCCGCCGCACTCCGAACCGTCCCGCCCCGCCGGGAAACGACGCCTGTAGCGTGCTCTGCTCCGGTCCGAGAAGGCAAGCTTCCAGCCCGATTTCATGCGCCGTCTGCCCAAGCAACTTCTCGGGCTGCGCGGCCAGCAGCCGTTCCGCCGCGCGATTCACCAGCCGCAACCGCTGATGCTCGTCGAAAGCGAAGATCGCCACGTCGATCTCGCGCATCACCGTGCGCAGCAGCGTGGTCGCCTCCATCGCGCCCAGGCGCTGTTCCCGCAGCGTGCTGCCCAGCGTATTCACCTCGCGCATCACTTCGCCCAGGGCATCGTCGGGTTTGGGCGAACGGCCGCGCACCGAATAATCGCCCTCGCGCAGCGCGCCCAGCAAGTTGCTCAGCGTCTGCAGCGGAAATACCACGCGCTCGCGCACCGCGAAGGCGAACCCCAGCCACGCGCATACGATCAGCGTGGTGAATGTCAGCTCGTAGCGCAGCGGATATCCGCTCGTCCACAACAAATACAGCGCCGTCGCCGACCCCGGAAGTCCCGCCAGCACCGCCAGCAACACCACTCGCCCTTCGTGGCTCAGGTGCGCGGGTTTGTTGGCGCGGCTCATGGGTTCGGCGACACTCCCTGCCGCCATTTTACAGTCCGTATCGTTGCAACCGCCGGTATAAGGCGCTTCGGCTCAGCCCCAAAGCATTGGCGGCGTGGCTGACGTTGCCGTTGAACCGCGCCAACGCTTTCTTGATCAGCAGCGCTTCCACTTCTTCCAGGCTCATCTCTTCCATGCGCGGAGGACCCTCGCGGCCCGCCCGCAGCCCCAAATCCGCCGCCCGGATGATATCGCCTTGCGCCATGAGCACGGCGCGTTCCACCGCATGATCGAGCTCGCGGACATTGCCCGGCCACGCATGCGCCAGCAGCGCCTTGATGGCGCCTTCATCGAAACCCGTCAGCCCTTTGCGATAGTGCTCCGCGTGCTGGTGCAGGAAGTGCGAAGCCAGCAGCGGGATGTCCTCGCGCCGGTCGCGCAGCGGCGGCAGCCGCAGCTCGATGGTATTCAGCCGGAACAGCAGATCCTGCCGGAATTTCCCCTCCGCCACCCGCGAAGCCAGGTCCTCATTCGTCGCCGAAAACACCCGCACATCCACCCGCCGCGTCTTCGAGGAGCCCACGCGCTCGAACTCGCCCGATTCCAGCGTACGCAGCAGCTTCGATTGCAGTCCCGATGAAATGTTGGCGATTTCGTCCAGGAACAGCGTGCCGCCGTCGGCCATTTCGAATCGCCCCACGCGATCCACCTTGGCGTCCGTGAATGCGCCCTTAACGTGTCCGAAAAGTTCGCTTTCGAAGACGCCCTCCGCCAATCCGCCGGTATTCACCGTGACCAGCGGCCGCGTGGCGCGCAGCGAGACCGAATGCAGCGTCTGCGCCACCAGCCCTTTGCCGGTGCCGTTCTCGCCCGTGACCAGTACGTTGGCGTCCGACGGTCCCACGCGCGAAATCACGTCGAGCACCGGGCGCATGGCCGCCGAATGCGCGATCAATTGCGGGAATCGCTCCGCCCGCAGCGCGCGATTCTCCGCCTCCAGCCGCTGCCCCTTGCGCAGCGCCCGTCCCAGCTCGATCTGCGTCTTGAGAATCGCCGAAAGCCGCGCGTTGTCCCAGGGCTTCTGAATGAAGTCCCGCGCCCCGCGCCGCATCGCCTCCACCGCCAGTTCCACCGACCCCCACGCGGTCATCACAATTACCGGCAGCGTGGAGTCGAGCGACTGGATGCGATTCAGCAGGTCGAGTCCCTCTTGCCCCGAGGTGGTGTCGCGCGTGTAATTGAGGTCCATCAGCACCACATCGAAGTCGCGCGACTCCACCGCGTCGATGGCCGCCGGCGGCGAGTTCACGCTCTCCGCTTGATAGCCTTCGCCCTTTACCAGAAACCGGAGGGCTTCGAGGACGTCGGGCTGGTCGTCCGCGATCAGAATCGATGGCGTGCGGGAATCGGAGGGTTTCATCGCAATTTGTCGAGAGCCAAACAGACAACTTGGGCAGTTGGTGGGCCAGAAGCTATTTCATAGTAGCTCAAGTACTTAGGATACACCCGCAAGGTTCGCAAGTGTTCGGAAATGGGATTTCCATTCCGGCTGCGGGGCAGAAATCGGAGACGTGCCCGCCCTCGCTCGCCACTATCCCGTCAAATGAGACCCGCAGCTCTTTTTGCGTTCCTGATACTGGTCGTCGCAGTCTGCGTCACTTCGACAACCTTCACCGCCGTCTCCTACGGCGGCACTTGCTCGCAGCTCACCGGATTTCCCGGCTTGCTGCAGCGCGCCGGCTTCGTGGCCGAGGGACCGTGCGCCACCAAGCCCGGCAGCGCGGTCTGCCGGAGCGGAGACGACTGCACCACATCCAATCGCAAACGCGGCAAGTGCAAGAACATCGCCGCCAGGGGTCCCGCCAACTGCGCCTGCGTGGAAGTCACCGTCAGCCGGGGCCTGAAGTAGCGCAATTCTCCCGACCTTCGGGTATCGGCGAACCGAACAGAAAACCAATCTCTCACAGAGGCGCAGCGCGGCATAGCCGCAAGAGGATCTTCACCGCGGAGACGCTGAGACGCCGAGAAGAACAAAATTCAAAACCGGAGCGCGCTGAGGTGGCAGAGGGCGCTGAGGGGCGGCTGGCGCACTGTGAACGCCGGCACAAGATCGGACGCTTTTCGGAAAATCATCGCGGCGCACGAAGATTCTGTCCGTTGGTAGTGCAGAGGACAAGGAGAACAAAGACTTTTCTTCTCTGCGGCCTCTGCGTCTCTGTGAGAAATCTTTTTGATTTTTGTCGTTCCGGTCCGCTGGTTCCCCGAGATCGGGAGTTCGAATTCTCCGCCGCCAGTGCGCCGAGTAACGCAAAGAGCCACAGCTCCAGCGCTGGCTTTTGCAGCGGGAAATCCACCAGCCCGTGGACGAACACCGCCACGATGCCGATTCCCCATAACGTGCGAAACGCCTTCGGGACGCTCCAGATCGCGATCGCGAGCAGCATCAAGCAGAACGGAATGCCGCCGTCGGCCGCCCATTCGGCCCAATCGTTGTGGGCGTGGTGCACCACCGAGCCGAAATCCACCGATGCATAGGCCGGATACACCGTCCGAAACGTCCCCAGCCCGAAGCCCGTCAAAGGCCGCGCCTCGATCATCGCCACAGTGCCCGCCACGATCTCCCGCCGCCCTCCCAAAGGATCGGGATCCGAAAATCGATTCCACAGCACCGCCCATCCCGCCACCGCCACGAATACCACCGCCAGCGGCCACAGTTGCATCGCGCCGCTGCGCCGCCCTCGCCTCCACATCGCGAGCTGAACGATGACGATCTCGGCCGTCGTCAGCACCGCGCCGGCGCGCGACGCTCCGGCGATCACCGTCGCATACATCGCCGCCGCCATCACCGCGAAACGGAACGCATGCCGCTCGCCGCCGAGCGCCGGCGCCAGCGCCAAGGGCAGCACCAGCTCGATGAATGCCGCGTACTGATCGCGATTTACGAACGGCCCCCAACTGGGCGAGCCGCCCGAGTCGCCGAAGTACCGCACTACCGAAATCACGCTCAGTGCGAAAGCGAAGTAGAGCAGCAGATCCGTGAATCGCCGGCGAGCCTGCAGCGCCAGCCAGAATGCCACCAGGTTGCCGACCCACACCAGCATCGTGAGCTTGTCGCCCCCTCGCAGCAATCCCCACACGACAGCGCCGGCCAGCGGAATCAATACGACGCTGAGGCGCACTTCACGCGGGCGAACCACGCACGCCATCGGCCAGCCGCCCGCCAGCAGAAACAATCCCGCCAGCGGCAGAGTCGGATCGATCCACGCCCGCGGCTCAAACATCGCCAGCACCGCGATGGCGAGAACGACTGCGATCATCGCTCCGCCGCCTTGACCGCGAGATCCCCTACGGCGACGGAGCCCTCAATCCGCGTAGTGCCCGGCACGCGGCGATACGCCAGGACCAGCCGGCCCAGTGTTACCGAGCCGCGCGCGTTAGCAAGCGGTTGCGGGAGTGAAAGCAAGTCCCGTCCGTCAGCCACCAACAGCCGGCACTGCAGCCCCGACTCCGCGGGCGTGCCGGAAACCCGATATCGCCGCCCCGGCACGAGCGGCACATACCGGCTCAAAATCTCCGCGCTCTCCGGCTGTCTGCCGGAGAAGCGGAGCATCCAACCATCCGCCGCGCGCTCGACATGAATCTCTGGCGCCTCCGCTATGCGCCAGTCGAACCCATGGCCCGATTCCGCAATCAGCTTTCGCTCCACCAGTCCATTCCAAATCGCCAGCGCATCCTCGCCCCGCCAGTCCGCCAGCATGCGATCGCAATAATTCACCAGCGACGGCGCCGCGTCGCGATCGGCCTTCGCCAGCACCCGCCCGGCGACCGGCACAGCCGCATCCAGCCGCCCCTCGCTCACCAGAAAGTTCAGGTATTGCCGCAGCACCGCCGGCCTGTCGGGAATCGCGCGCCGCAAAATGAAGTCGGCGTCCTGCGTCAGCCCCCAGCCCTGCCGGAATTGTGCCGACACGTCGCCGTACGACACATTCAGCGCTTCTCTGACAACCGGCCAGAATTTCTTCGCGTCCTGCCGGTGAAAGTAGAAATCGCCCAGCGCCCATCGAGGTGCGAAGCCGCGATCGAGTCGCCCCGCCTCCAGCAGATCCGCCTCGGCATGAACAAAGTCGCCGCGCTTTTCCTCGGCCAAACCCAGCTGAACCCGCAGCCCGCCGTCCAGCGGATTTTGCGCCGCCGCGCTTTTCAGGATCTCGACAGCGCGCGCCGGCTCCGCCTCCGCCAGCGCGCTGGCATACTCCACATTTCCCGGCGCCAGCCGAATCGCCTCCCGGATCGACGCCGCGTCGCCCTTCACAAACAGCCAATCGGCCCGCTGCAGCCGCACTGTCCAGTACAGTGCACACGCCAGCACCGCCAGCCACGCCAGACCGGTAAAGCGAGAGAGCATTCGGGGACCTTCTCATGGAGTTACACTGTGGAAGCGAAAATCTCACAAAACCGACCCATATGAGAAACCGTTTCATCATCGCCTCCCTGGCCGCCATCGCCGCCATTGCCACCGCCGTATTCGCCCAGTCGCAAGCGCCGCCCGCCAAGCCCGGCGACCTGGGTTTCACCGACACTCCCATGCTCCCGGGATTGCCCTGGCACGTGCACGACCCCGCCCGTCCGCACCCCAAGGTCGTCACCCCCGGAGCCGTTCCCGGCGCGCCGCCCTCCGACGCCATCGTCCTGTTCGACGGTAAGGATCTTTCCAAGTGGTGCCAGGCCGGAAAAGGGCCCGATCAGGGCAAGCTGGTCGATCCCAAATGGCCCGTCAAAGACGGCTACTTCGAAGTCGGCCCCGAAACCGGCGAACTGCGCACCCGCGAATCGTTCGGCGATCTTCAGATCCACGTCGAATGGTCGGAGCCGCCCGACATTACTGGCACCAGCCAGGGCCGCGGCAATAGCGGCGTCTTCCCCATGAGCCTGTACGAAATCCAGGTGCTCGACGCCTACAACAATCCCACCTACGCCGATGGACAGGCCGGCGCGCTCTACGGCCAGTGGCCGCCGCTCGTCAATGCCGCGCGCAAGCCCGGCGACTGGCAGGTCTACGATATCGTCTTCGAAGCGCCCAGGTTCGACGGCGAAAAGCTCGTCAAACCGGCCTACCAAACCGTCATCTGGAACGGCGTGGTAGTGCACATACACAAGGAGCTGATGGGCCCGATGATCTATCGCAACGTGGCCCACTACCGGCCCCACCCCGCGGAATTGCCGCTATCGCTGCAAGATCACCACAACCCCGTGCGCTATCGCAACATCTGGGTCCGCCGCATGGCCGGCTACGATCGACCGGAGTAGGACATGCTTTAGCTTGTCCAGGCGAGCGGAGCTCGCCTGTGCGGTTGGCCCGCCCGGTACGCAGACTTCATCAGTCTGCGTGCCCGAAGGCACGCCGCAGCGAAGCCCGAGAGATTTGTTGGGCGGCGTGGAAGCCGGGTAAGGGCGAGCTCCGCTCGCCTGACAAGCTGAAGCATGTCCCACGAAGAAGGCCAACCTCCGGAGCGAGCGGTCCCCCTACCCGTTCCACACCCCATTCCCGCGCATCGCGAGGTTCGCCACATGCCCCGCCCGCGCCGCCGACACGCCCACTTCGATGGGCGCGTTCGGCGTCTTGCGCGATGCCAGGCAATCGACGAAATTCTTCATGTGCGTGACCGTGCCGTCGCCCGTCGATTTCACGGTCATCACCGGCTCCGAAGGCTGTGGATCCTCGCTATAGCGCGGAAACTCCTGGTATACCGAAAATCCGCCACGCCACAGCCGCATCGCCGCCTTCGTGCCGCGAATCATCAGCCCGCCGCCTTCGATATAGCCGAGCAAAGCGCAATCGAACTCCACGATGGCGTGTCCCGGGTAGGCCAGCGCGGCGCTCATCGTGTCCGGCGTCTGCCGCTGCGCCAGCACCGCCGTGAACCCGTTGGCGGTCGCCCGCGACGGCATGTCGACGCCCATAATCCAGTGCGCCACGTCCACCCAGTGCACGAACAGGTCGGTCATCGCACCGCTGCCGAAATCCCAATACCAGCGCCAGTTGCCGTATTGATCGGCGTCGAACGGCCGGTCGGATGCATTGCCGAGAAATCGCTTCCAGTCGAGCTTGTTGAGATCGAAATTTCCCGCCCTGGCGGCGTTCAGATGATTCTGATACCAATACGTGCGAATGAACGTCACCTGCCCCAGCCGCCCGTTCGCGATCTCCTCGCGCGCCTGCGCGAAGTGGTCCCAGCTTCTCTGCTGCAATCCGATCTGCACGATGCGCCTCGACTCCCGCACCGCCGCGATAATCGGCTCGCCCTCCTCCAGCGTGTGCGTGACCGGCTTCTCGCAGTAGGCGTCTTTGCCCGCCTGTATGGCATCCGTCAGGATGCGCACATGCCAGTGATCGGGAGTGGCGATGACCACGGCGTCCACGTCTTTGCGGTCGAGCAGCGCGCGATGATCGCCGTACTCCTCGGCGTCCGGAGCATGCGCCGCCTTGGTGGTGATCAGATGCGGCTTGTAAACATCGCAGATCGCCACGATATCGGTCGACGCCGCTCTGTTTAGCGCGCCCAGCAAAGCCTGGCCGCGCGATCCCGTCCCGATAGCGCCAATCCGCACGCGTTCATTGGCGCCCAAAATCCGGTTGTACGAGGCCGCCGTGGCAATAGTCGCGCCGACAAATCGGCGCCGGTTGCAAGAATCGGTGGTAGACATTCTGACCGCAGTATATCTTGTGGCGCAGGCCAAGGTGAGCAGGGGACAGTCCCTGCCGGGAGCGCGTCAGCAAGCGGACTCAGGTTCAACCGAAGACGACGCGGTTTCTGGAAAGTCCCCGCTCAGGGTATCCTGAGGGAAACCCTTGCCTGAATTTGCCGTTCAATGCCTGCTGAAAACTCCCGTCGTAACCATCGCAGAGGTGTGCTGCCAGGGCAGCCACCGGCAGCAGAGTGAGGCAGAGTGCGCCACCGCGACTCAACTGGTTTTTCCGTATCGCGGTGTTTACGTGCGCCATCTGGGGCATGACCAGGCGGTCGCCGAAGCCAACCAGGTGCTGTTTTTCAACGCCCACGAAGACTACGACAGCGGAGGAGGCGTCGCGCAGATCTTCGCGGCCTTGTATCCCTAGCGCCTCCAAGCGGGTTCTCCTACCCCAAGAATCCACTCTTACGATAAGCCCGTTTACCATGCGCTATCGGAAGCTCGTGGGCCTGAATCCCGGAATTGAATTGGATCGATATCGTGGCTGGCGATTCACTACCGTGGGGACCAGGTACCGTTGGTGCGTATGTAGGCGCTTAATCCTGCGGTTGCTCTGGACCCTGACGCCCAGCTCTGTGAGCTCGGGTTCTGTATTAGTGATAAGCGATCGTACCGAACGTGCTGCCGGCCGCGCGGCCTGGGCCGCGGGATGCCAGCGCGGCGGGCAGGGCGTGAGAGTCGACGGATTCAGCGGCGGACGTTGGGCAACCGTGCAAGTTGGCCCGCGCGGGATCGCGCGGAGCGGCGGAACGGGCGGGAGGACGAGCGAGCGGCGCCTCTCTAGACTGGCTCGCCGCGAAACGCGGGATTCTGGCGATCCCAAAGGCCCAAGGGCCGATTGCTATCGTATAGCGCCATCTCCATGTGCGTCCCTTCAAACGGGCGACTGCCACGGCCGGAGAGCATAACCTCAGGACGGCTTGTCAGTATTCCCTAGTGGTTACGATGCCGGGCTGCGGCGCCGGATATCTGCCGTTGGCGTCCGCAAGGAGCGGTGCCGGGGAATCCATTGTGAACTTTTCTATGTCCGGCGCCATTTCGTGCTCGCATCGGAGCATCTCGTCAAACGTAATTTCCCGGCCAGTGTTGGCGGCCATGCGGCCCATGCTCGAAACCAGGCTCGCCTCCACGCCGCGTTTGACCTCGTTGTAAGGTTTGTCGTCTCGAATGGCGTCCATCAAATCGTTCCACTCGTTTTGATAAGGATCCCTCTCGTCCGGTCTCACCTTGGATTCCCAAATCAGGTCTGCAGGGGTCGCCGTCTGTTTCTTGTACAGGCTTGATGGCAGCCCGCAATCGCCGCTCTTGGAAGCGACCCCCATGCCCTTGGTCCCGTGCAGGCAGCTCGTGTAGATCTCCTCGCATCCGTTCATACAGCGCCCGTCAAAGAAGAACTTGGTGCCATCCGAATACGTGTATTCCACCGAATAGACATCAAAATTCTGATCCACGTAGGCAACTCCTTCGGGACTGACCTTGTAATGCCGGCCGCCCAACGCCTGCGCCTTTACCGGCCATTCGTTCTTCATCCATCCCAGATGATCGACGAGGTGGATATAAAAGTCGTTGTAACAGCCTCCGCTCGCCCAGATGAAGCTGTGGAAGCGCTTCACCTGGTAGAGCAGGTCGGTGATACCAGCCGGTTTGGGCAGGGAGAGGAAATATCCGCCGGGGCCATGCATGCGGTAACCACGCTGCAGAACGATCTCACCGATCTCCCCGTTATGGACACGGTCGGCCAATTCCTGCATGGCCCGGCTGTGACGCGACATGAGCCCTACCCCCACCTTGAGGTTCTTGGCTGAGGCTTCCTGAGCGAGCGCGAACATGCGCTTGCTCGTTGGGCCGTCGGCCGTGAGCGGTTTCTCCATAAAGACATTCAAGCGCTTCTGGATAGCGTAGGTGAAGTGCACCCAGCGAAACGCCGGAGGCGTAGCGAAAACGACGATATCGCCCGGCTTCAAACAATCCATCGCCTTCTGAAAGGCGTCGAAGCCGAGAAACTGGCGATCCCGCGGTACATCGACCTGGCTCGGGAATTGTTGCTGTAACTTGTTCAGGTCGCTCGCAAGGCGTTCCGGGAACAAGTCTGCCATAGCGACCAGCTTGACGGGACCGCGCTTGACGGATAGTGCGTTCGCCGCCGCTCCGCCGCCGCGCCCGCCACAGCCGACAAGCGCTATCTGGATCAGGTCGCTGCCCGCTGCGTGAACGGGGGGCATCGCAACGTTGGCCAAAGCGGAAATTGCAGCAGATGTACCGGTGGTCTTGATGAATTCACGACGGCTGGTCGAACCTTGTGAAGAGTTCATGGCTATTCAGTCCCTCCCAGACTTGTCATTGCCTCTACCTGGCTGGCGGAAGGCCTAGTGTAACCCAGAGCACTTCGCGATGTTGCCGCATGGGTGAGCCCACTAGCCCGCGCGCTTCCACTCGCTCAAAATTCCAGAAGACTCTACACTCCTACACGCGCTGCGCACTGGAGGGATACGGTGATTTGAATTCCCGGCGGATCGAGGTTCTCGACGGCCACCCCGCCTCCAAACAGATTCAGGATCCGTTGAGCGACCGGCGGGCCCAGCCCCAGATGCCCGACCGCCGTCGCGGTCTCGTCGATGGCAAAAAGGTCGAAGAACTTGGAGATGGCGGGAATCGGTACTGTAAATCCGAAACTCTTCATTGTGATTTGTATGACGCCGGGGCCGGAACTACAATCCAGGCGGACCACTCCGCCCGGCTTCGAGAATTTCACCGATGTTTCCAGCAGTTCCCCAAGCGCCGTCACCAATAGTTCATAATTGCCGGCGATGAATGCCGCCTCCGGGAGCGCCCACTCCATCTTCACCTGTCGGGAATCGGCAAACGCCGCCATTTGTTCGACCGCCGTCCGCAGTACAGCCGCCAAGGGAACTCGTCCGGGGGCAAACTTCTCGGCCTCCACTTCAATTTGAGTCAGCAGTAAAGCGTGATCGACAAGATCGAGGATTCGCGTGCGAGATATCTCGAATGCGTCACGGAGTTGAGCGATATCTTCAGATTGCAGCTCGGACAATATGATTTGGCTCACTCCCAGGAGCCCGTTTAGGGGCGTGCGCAACTCATGGGAGATCAGGTGCAGAAAGTCGGTCTTGGACTGGTCCAGGATCTTCAATCGGGCGTGGGCATCGGCTAGGTCCCGCGTCCGCGAGCGAACTACCTCTTCCAAGTGGTCGCTATGTTTTTCGAGTGCTCTCCGAAGCCGGTGCAGCTCCAAATGAGTTTCCACTCGCGCCTGCACCTCGGCGACCTGGAACGGCTTCGTGATGTAATCCACACCGCCGGATCGAAGAGCCTTGACCTTGTCCTCGACCTCATTCAGGGCGCTGAGGAAGATGACGGGAATTCGCGACAGCCGGCGATCCGACTTCAGACGCTCGCAAACTTCGAAGCCATTCATCTCCGGCATATTGATATCCAGCAGGATCAGATCCGGGGGGCTTTGCGCGGCGGACGCCAGCGCCATCCGGCCCCTCGGAAAGGAGCGTATCGCATAGCCCTGATCTTTCAATATGTCCTCGAGCAGCTTCAAGTTGGTTGGTTGGTCATCGACCACCATGATGTTGGCTACGGCCATCCCCGTCATGTTTGTTCCACCAGCCTTGCCGTTCCGGCCTGCGCTGCCTCTTCGAACCAGCGAGCCAGAACGTCATATTCGTACCTGTCCGCAGCCTCTTGCAGAGTGCGCGCCGCTTGGGCATGCTGTTGTCCAACTAACCGGATAAGCCGGTCCAGGAGGTCTTTCTCGCCGTTCAGAACCGCATCGCTTAGTTGATCGATCCATTCCGCGGGCAGTTCCGCGAGCAGTTCGCCGCCCGTCACCGAAGACAGAGCCTGACCGCTATCCAACCCCTTGACGCCCTCCTCGGAGGCGTATCGATACTCAAGTTGCAGGTGTGCCCGGATCTTTTCCAGTAATTCGCCTTCCCGGCACGGCTTGGAGAGAAAATCGTCTATGCTGCCGCTGCTCATGACACTATCCCGTTCCTCATCCGTGGCGCTGGCGGTTAGGGCAATGATCACGGGCGGTTTTTCTTTCGCCTCGCCCTTGATCGTGCGGGAGGTCTCCCGGCCGTCCATGCCGGGCATGTGGATGTCCATCAGGATGAGGTCCGGTTTCCATTGGCGCCAGAGCTGGATAGCAACCCTGCCTCCTTCAGCCTCGGCGACTTCAAAACCGATCGTTTTTAGCAACTCAGCCAGCCAGCCCCGAGCGTGAGGTTGGTCATCGACGATCAGCACACGAGCCGCCGGCTGTCCGGGACTGAGCCCAATCACGCGGCCCGGCGCCGATTTCGCCGGAAGCACGCTGACGGCGTCCGCCTGCACGGGAACCTTTAAATGAAAGATAGATCCCTTCGCCACTTCGCTCGAAACCGTGAGCTCCCCACCCATCAGCCGCGCAAATTCCCTGCTGATCGCCAGCCCCAGGCCAGTTCCGCTTTGCGACGCCAATCCACTTTGGGTCTGCACGAATGGACGGAAGAGCCTGGTTTGTTCCTCTGCTGAAATGCCGATACCGCTGTCTTCGACTCGGATCGACAGCTCATGCCCGTTGTCGGGCAGCTTCGACAGCGAGACCCGGAGCAGGATGGAACCGGAATCCGTGAACTTAACTGCGTTGCCAAGGAGATTGATCAGCACCTCACGGATTTTGCTCTGATCCGCGACTATCCGGAGCCTGGCCTCCCCGCCCGTGTATACTTCGAGCCGGAGCCCCTTCGCCTCGGTTCGGAGCCGGAACATCACCGCCAGATCCGCCAGGAGGGCGGAGAGATCGAACGTAACCAGGTTCACTTCCATGCGGCCTGCTTCAATCTTAGACATCACAAGAATATCGTTGATGAGGCCCAATAAGTGTTCCCCGCTTCGGTTAATGATATTCAGGTTCTTCTTGGCTTCTCCACTGAGCGACGGGTCCCGCAACATGAGTTGGGCATACCCCAGGACGGCGTTCATAGGCGTCCGAATCTCGTGCGACATGTTGGCCAGGAATACACTCTTGGCCCGATCGGCCGCTTCCGCCGCTTCCTTGGCCTTCTCCAGATCGGCCTGCGTACGTTTATGATCGGTGAGATCCGCGAAGGCTTCGACAAGATACGTCCGTCCCTGGCGAACCAGCGGCCTGACGCTTTTGAGAATCGGCATTTTGCTCCCGTCAGCCTTTAGCAGCATTCGCTCGGAGTGGTCGACGGTTTGATGCAGATCGGTAATGGGGCACTTCCGCAGTTCGGAGGGGCACATGAATCCATGACACGTTTTGCCGATGACGCCGGCCCGTTCTCGTCCCATCATATTGAGCGCGAAGGAGTTCGTATCCGTAATGAGATGAGTTTCGGAATCGATCACCACTACGCCGGCAGGGATGGCGTCGAGTAACGCCGTGACGTAATCCTGGCTCTCTCGCAACTCCGCTTCGATTTGCTTTCGCTGGGTGATATCGCGCGCGAACCTGAAGTAGTACTCCTTACCGCCGAACTCCACGTAGTTGGAGCTCACCTCTACGGGGAATGTCCGTCCCTCCTTAGTTCGGTGACGGGTTTCAAAGGTCATGGAACCCAAAGTTTTGACCTTTTCCCACGCGGCAGCCCAGCCTTCCTCGTGGAGATCGGGAACGATGTCAGTGATCGATAGGGAAAGCAACTCCTCGCGAGATCGGCCTAGAGAACGGCAGGCGGCCTCGTTAACGTAGACGACATGGCCTCTTGCATCCATCCAGGCAACAGCGTCGGAAGCCTGTTCCACGGAAGTCTGTGCCAGGCGAAGCTTCTCCTCCGCCCTCTTGGACTCGGTAATATCGATGAACGTAACCACCGAACCCACGATCTCGCTGCCGCGACGCTGCGGATACGACCAGTACTCGGCGGGAAAAGATGTTCCGTCGGCTCTCCACAGTACCTCGTCAGCGGCGTGCGTTCCTTCTCCTTTTCTGAAGGCGCGAAAGATCCGGCATTCGCTTACAGGGTAGATGGTTCCGTCCTGACGGGAGTGATGAATCTGGTCGTGCATGTTCTTGCCCAGCAGATCCTCTGCGTTTTTATACCCCAGGAGCCGCAGGCAGGCCGGGTTACAGAACGTGCACCGGCCTCGCAGATCGATCCCGTAGATCGCCTCCGCGGTCGATTCCAGTAACAATCGAAGTTGTTGTTCCTTTGCTTCCAAAGCTGTGGTCCGAGAACGCACAAGCTCTTCGAGGTGCGCGCCCCGCTGTTCGATCTCCAAACGCCGGCGACGATCCAGGCGAATGTAACCCATCAGCAGGGTGGCGAATAAAACTCCAGCCGCCAGCGCGGATTCGCTGCTCCAGCGCACCGGCCGAAAGGCCTGCGAGTCGGGATAAACTGACATCGTCCATTTGCGGTCTGCAACTCGCAGCTCGCGACTCGCCCGGAAGCCGGCGGGCAGGTCTCCGACTCCGTCGAATTGGGCGCGCTGGGGATATAGGAGTCTTTCTCCCGGTTTGGCGCCGAGGTCGAAAATGACTACGTGTAGCCCGGAATCGGCGTTGGCAACTGCACCGGCTTTCTCGACAATGTCTCCGACCCGGAACACTGCCAGGACGAACCCGAGCAATTGTTCGCGCCGGCCCTTAACGCTCAACGGCGACACGCCGCCCCGGTAGACCGGGCGGAAGACGAGGAAACCGTCCTGGTCGGCGGTCTCTTGGACCAATTTCACTCGACTGGTTGCGACCAGGCTGGCGGTAACAGCCGAACGCTTGAGTGCCGCGCTCCGAACCCAGTCGGATGCCAGGTCGAAGCCGAGTGCCTTTTGGTTGTTCTGGAGCGGTTCCACGAAAAAGACGGGAAAGTACTCGTCGCGATCTCCGGCTCGGGCCAATTCACCATTTGGGAGTCGCTCGGTGAATTGAAAGGAGACCAGGCCGTCGTGGTGTGCGGAATTCTCGCGATCCGTACGTTGAAGATTCGATGTCCTCGGAATCCACTCCAGAGCCTGAATCGCACGGTCCCGTGCCAGAAGATCTTTCGCGTACCTGCCAAATTCCGCCCGGTCGATGTCCCCCCAGCCATCGTAGAAGGCTCCTAGCGATACCAGGCTGTGCAACGTCAGGGTGACGTTCGTTTCCAGGGCTCCGAATCGTTCCTGCGCAACGATGTCGAAGGAGTCCTTGGCGTTTTGATTCTCCAAGCTCCTCAAAGTGAAGAAGAGAGCGGCGGTCAGAGACAGGACCAGGAGAGGGAGCAACGCCATCCAGGACGGGAACCGGCGCGGAGGTTTTGAACTAATGTTCATCTGCGAATGACGTGGCGTTTTCCGGGGCGAGGGTCGGTTCGGTCGCTGCCTGTCAGCAATGACATCGAGAGCCTGCGGCCCTCCCTGTCATCCTCATCGACTGTGCCAGGTCAAATCTCTAATCATATTTGCTGGCTGGACGAGTGATCGCCCAAGTCACCACCGACTCCGAATATGTGCGCCAGGGTATTACCGTCTGGGCCCCGCGCGGGAGGCGCCGCCCTTGGTGGAAAAGAATCGGCCCGTTCGCAACGTCTGGCTCTGGATGGAACTCGATGAGCTGAACCGATTCCATCGCACTACCTGGCTCTGGACCGAAGGCCACGCCGCCCACGCCGGCAACAACCGCTGCGATTGGCTGGCGCAAAAGTTCCTTCCCGGACAACGCCCCTCACGCGCCGCTTCGTCTCGGACTCGGCCCCGATTACGTCCCGCCCAACCCGCAAGCCGGATTATTCGATCTCGAAACGGGCGAAGACGACGAGAGCGATCCGGGATAAGAAGCGGCAGCACTACTCTGCCGCGATTTCTTCCCGCGCCACGACGATCCCCCCGATCCGAAGCCACTAGGACGCCAGGACTCCGAAGCCATGCCCCTCCGCGTCCTCTGCCACCTCAGCGCCCTCCGATTTTAGCTTTGATTCTTGTTTTCCTCAGCGTCTCCGCGTCTCTGCGGTGAACATTCTTCTCCACCCCGACCCTCACTCATGCCGCAAAGCGTCGAGCGGATCGACGCGCAGAGAGCGCCACGCGGGCGTGCAGGCGGCCACCAGTGCCACGCCGAAATAGACTGCCGCGGCCATCCAAATAGTACCGCCGTCGGTGGGGCGAACCTCGTACAGGAAGCCCGCCAGGAAGCGCGATAGCGAAAGCGCTCCCGCGATCCCCAGCCCGATTCCCACCAACACCGAGAGCGCTCCCTGCCCAACGACGGTGCGCAGAATATCGGCGGCCCGCGCCCCCAGGGCCATGCGGATGCCGACTTCCCGCACCCGCGATGTCGCGCTGTAATTGATCGCGCCGTACACCCCCATTGCCGACAACAGCAGCGCCAGCGCCGAGAAAATGCCCATGATCCACACATAAAAGCGCGGGCCCGCAACCGACTGCTGCAAGAGATCGGCGATGCTCTCCGCCTGCAGGATCGGCTGGTCCTTGTCCAGCCAACGGATCGCGCCGCGGACGGCCGGCAGGAATTGCAGCGGCTCGCCCGCGGTGCGCACCATCAGCCAGCGCGACGAGTTGATGCCGGCCGCGCCCAAGGGAAAATAGAGCTGCAGCGCCTCCGGCCGGCTGTTGATGTCGAACTCCCGCACGTCGCCCACCACCCCCACCACGGTTCGCCAGTCGCTGGGCGAGTCGCCCAATCGAAATCTCCGTCCCACCGCCGACTGGTTCGGCCAATAGCGCCGCGCCATAGTGCGATTGACGATCGTCGCGCCGCCGGCCTTTTCTTCCTCCTCGGCGGAGAAGTTGCGGCCTTCCACCAGCGGGATCTTCAGCATCTGGAAATAATTAGCCGCCACGTCGGTGAACGGCAGCACCAGGTTCCGGTCTGCCGCCGTCTGGCTGTGCGCGTCCGTCTCCAAATCGCCGAAGGTGACGCCGCCGTTGCCGAGCGGCGGCCCGCCGGCGAACGTCGAAGCTTGCACCCCCGGAACGCCGGCCAGCCGTTCGCCGAGTTCGTCGAAGAACAGCGCCTGCTGCGCGGACGTATGGTAGCGGGCGCGTGGCAGCTGCAGGCTGACCACCAGCAGCCGGCCGCCGTCGAACCCGTCGGGCACATTGTAGAGCTTCCAGAAGCTCTTGATCATCAGCCCCGCGCCAATCAGCAGACTGAACGATAGCGCCACCTGCGCCGTCACCAGCACGTAACGTATCCCGCGTGTTCCCGCCGCCATCGACACGCCTCGTCCTCCGCGGGCCAGCGGCCCGTGCAGGTTGGCGCGCGACCCGCGCAACGCCGGAAGCAATCCGAACAGCACACCCGTGAAGGCCGACACGGCCAGCGAGAAGCCCAGCACACCGCGATTGAGCGCGATGGGATTGGTGCTGAAGAAATCGATCTCCCGCGGTATGGAGCGCACCAGCGCCGCCACTCCCCAACCAGCCAGCGCTATGCCCAGCGCCCCGCCCAGCACACTCAGCAGAACGCTTTCGGTGAGCAGTTGACGGATGAGGCGCCGCCGTCCGGCGCCCAGCGCGGCGCGAACCGCCATCTCCTTTTCGCGCGCCACTGCCCGCGCCAGCAGGATACTGCCCGCATTCACACAAGAGATGGCCAGCACCAGCCCCACGGCTCCCAGCAGCACCATCAGGCTGCGCCGGGTTTGCGGCTCTGCCCGCCTGGAGTCGAGGCTGAGGAGCGAGGCCGACCACCCCGCCTGACGGGGCTGGTCGTGTTGCAGCCGCTGCGCCATGGCATCCATCCTCTTTTGCGCCTGATCCAGCGGAACGTCCGCCCGCAGGCGCGCGATGATCCACGGGTGCAGTTTCTTCGATACCACGGAGTCATGCGTCAGCGAAAAGGGAATCCAGAAATCTCCGCTGGGCTGCGGAAACCGGAAATTGGGCGCCATCACACCCGCCACTATGAATTCTTCTTTATTGAGGATCACCGGCCTGCCGAGAATTGCGGGATCGGCGCGGTAGACCTCGCGCCACACCGCATCGCTCAGCACGATCGCGTGGTCCCGGTCGGGCCGGCCGTCGTCCGGCACCAGCAATCGGCCCAACTGCGGGCGCACGCCGAGGAAGGGCATCAGGCCGCCGCTGACGTACGTGCCCTGCAGCACCCGCGGTTCGGCCTGGCCGGTGAGCGGCATGGAAATCGGTTGATAGCCCTCGAACCCTTCCACGAAATCGGCGCCGCGCCATTGATCCAGGGTGTCGAACGTCAGGCCGGGGTAGGAGACTTTCTGTCGTGGGTCGGAGTTCCAGATTTCCACCAGGCGATCCGGATGCGCATACGGCAAGGGCCGCAGCAGCACCGCGTCCACCACGGAGTAGATCGAAGTGGTGGCGCCGATTCCGAGCATGACGGTGAACAGCGCCGCCAGGGTGAACGCGGGCTTTTTCGCCAGCATCCGGATGCCGAAAATAAGATCCTGCAAGAGTGTAGGCATAGTCCGCGATAGGCATTGGACGCGGGATTGTGCGGAAGGTTAGGCGCCACCTTCCGAATGGCGCGCGCGGGAGGCGTGGTCCCAAATCGAAGCCCTCGATTCTGTCGAGCACGACGTCATGATGTCGGCCCAAGTCACGCCGTCGCATGGATTGAAATTCGCCGCGCCAAGGCCAAATGTCGCCATGGAGCGCTTTGCGGTAAGGTGCGCGATCGGCGGCCACCGGGCGACTTGTCATTCCTTACCGTGGAAAGGCAGCGCTGTCCGGGTGGCTGACGATCCGGACAGATGCAACCTTCTAGAAGCCGGCCTTT